>Ga0105047_10006373_pt1 | contig 20041 bp, 22 predicted proteins | sample MAT04_FD_78384 | JGI IMG/M metagenome (GOLD analysis project Ga0105047, IMG submission 78384) | Freshwater microbial communities from Lake Fryxell liftoff mats and glacier meltwater in Antarctica - MAT-04 (megahit assembly) | ecosystem: Environmental > Aquatic > Freshwater > Ice > Liftoff...
CCACCTGACCGCCAGCGCGGGCTGGCGCTCTCTCGCGCGCTCGCGGACGCATCGACCCAGAGCACGCCCGCAACGGCCGAGCGCTTCATGATCGAGACGCTGGCGGCCGAAGGCATCACGCCCGACTACGCGGTGGTTCGCGATGCGCAAAACCTGACCGCGCCCACCGGTGATCCGTCGCGGCCGCTGCGCGCCCTCATCGCGGCCCCGTTTGGCGCCGTGCGACTGCTCGACAACATGGCGTGGATGCCCGCGGGTGCGGTGGGCCGCCCCGCCGCCGGAGCCCGTGCATGATCCGACTGGGCATTGACATTGGTGGTTCAAGCGTGAAGGTCGCCGTGCTCGAGGACGAGTGCAGCCTCGCCCAGGCCACAAGCGATCGCTACGCCAACCCCGATGCGGCGCGGCTGTCGGCGGCCATCAAGCAAGCTCTCGATGCCGCGCTCAGCCCTGCAGGACCGGGGGTAACTAAGGGCCTGGGAGTGACGCGCAGCAGCGCCGCGCCAACGGGCCTCTGCGCGCCGGGGCTCTTCGATCCCGCCACGGGCTGCATCACGGCATCGGCCAACCTCCCGTCGCTCGTGGGCATCAACCTCGCAGCGCTGCTGACGGCGGCGACGGCCGGCCGCTGCGGCGAACCCACAATCGTAACAGACGCCTACGCGGCCGCCTTTGATTTCTGGTCAACCGACCTATCGCGCGCCCCCGGAAGGTTCCTGGCGCTCTCGCTCGGCACCGGCGTCGGCGCGTGCGTGCTTGATGACGGGGTCGCGCTGCGGGTCAGCGGGTCCTCGCCAGGCCACATCGGCCAGGTAGATGTCACGCTGGCCGAAGATGCTGCACACCCGCCCATCGCACCCGACGGCGGCGCTGGGGGGCTGGAGGCTTACATCGGCCTTCGCGCCCTGCAGGCGCAGCTTGGCGAGAACGTTGCCGCCGGCCTGGCGGCCCTGTCAGCAGACGCGAAGCCGATTCGCGCCCTCGTCAAAGCCCTCCGCATCAGCCACGCGCTCTATCGCCCGCAGACCATCGCGCTGCTGGGAGGCGTGGGAACACGTCTGGGCCATCTGGTCGGACCAATCCAATCACAGGTCTCAACCCAACTCACATCAGTCGCCCGGCCGGGCTGGCAACTGCGGTGCGGAACCAGCGACTTCCACGCCGCGCGGGGCGCGGCGCTCTTGGCAAAAACAGCATTGGCAAAAACAACATGAGGAGCGGCCCTCCCCGGCCGCTCCTCACGTGATCTCTGTCAAATGGATGGACCGACTATCAGATCGAAGGAGCCCTGCCGCGGACGAGACCCAAGACAAGGCTCACGAGAAAGACAATCAGGAAAACCACGAACAGGATTTTGGCGATGTCCGTCGCGGCACCGGCGATGCCGCCGAAGCCGAGGACCGCCGCGACGATCGCAACGATGAAAAATACCACTGCCCATCGCAGCATGAGGAGTTCCTTTCCGGCTGAAGTTGACAATGTGTTGAAGCGATGCAGCGCGGATTCGCGCGCTGCGTCCGCGGCGATTAGTCCGCGGCGTCTTGGAGCTTCTCGCCCCCGCGTTCAACGTCTCTGCCGAGGCCTTCGATGGTGTTGCACGCCGCGGCACCCAGCACCATGGCCGTGAACAACGCGATAAGGACAGACTTCTTCAGGGATGACTTGCTCATTTTGCAACTCCTTCGCAGCAGGGAAAATCGCCTTTCGCTCACAGTGAGCAAAAGGCCCAAGCATGCACCAAGCGTGGACAGCAACGTCCGCCGCTCGCCTTCGTCGGCGGAAGTTCACTTGAACCGCCGCCGTTGCATGAGTTCATTCTCGCCCGCAACCAGGAACCCACCCTGAATGGGGTATGAATCGGGTTTCACATTGATGGCGGGCGAAGCACCCGGTTGGCTCAGCAAAATCAGCACAACTGGCCATGAAGAGCTGAAAATAGATGATTGGCTTATCAAAAGTGCGCAAGTTCTGCCCCTGCGGTCGATGGATGAAACCGGCAATAACTGCCCGGAGATACAGCCCCATGCCGACCGTTCTCGTCGTTGATGACAAAGACATGCTCAGAGATTCTGTGGGAACGACCCTGATCCGGGCGGGACTCGAGGTCACGACGGCCGACTCGGTAGCAAACGCTATGGCGGCGATTGCCAAGCGGCGGCCCGAGGCTGTCATCACCGACCTGAAGATGCCCGGCGGGACGGGGATTGACCTGATCAAGCAGATTCGCTCGTTTGATGACGATCTGCCCATCATCCTTATGACAGCCTTCGGCACGATCGAGACGGCTGTTGAGGCCTTGAAGCTGGGGGCTTTTGACTACATCACCAAACCGTTTGAGGGTGACGAACTGATCATCTCGGTCAAGCGGGCCATCGAGCACCGCAGAGTGATCCGCGAGAATGCGGTGCTTCGGGCCGGGGTTCCCAGCAGCTCGCACTCAGGGACAAACACGCTGCCGGGGCTGAAGGGTCTTGATAGGTTGATCGGTGATTCGGCCGCGATGCGGCGGGTGAAGGAGCAGGTTTTGGCCGTGGCGGAGTCGCAGGGCACAGTGCTGATCTGCGGCGAATCGGGCACGGGCAAGGAAGTGGTGGCGCGGGCGGTGCATGAGCTGTCGCTGCGGCGCGAGGGGCCGTTTTTGGGTGTGAACTGCGCGGCCCTCTCGGAAACACTGCTGGAGAGCGAGCTCTTTGGACATGAGAAGGGTGCATTCACCGGGGCCGAGCGGATGCGCAAGGGCCGGTTTGAACTGGCGGATGGCGGGACGCTGCTGCTGGATGAGATTTCCGAAGTCAGTGTGCGGGTGCAGGCCAAGCTGCTGCGGGTGTTGCAGGAGCGGACGCTGGAGCGGGTGGGCTCATCAGCAACGATTGGCGTAGACGTGCGGGTGATTGCCACAAGCAACCTCGATCTTCCCAAGGCGGTGGCGCAGAGCCGCTTCCGGCAGGACTTGTTCTTCCGGCTGAACGTGCTGCCGATTCACATGCCTCCGCTGCGGGATCGGCCTGAGGATCTGGCGGCGCTGGTGGCATTCTTTGGCGAGCAGATCTCGCGGCGCGAAGGGCGCGATGCGGTAGTGTTTGACGGCTCGGCAATCGCGACGCTGCGGACGTATTCGTGGCCGGGGAACGTTCGTGAACTGCAGAACATTGTTGAGCGTGCGGCGGTGCTGTCGCGCGGCGCGGCCGTCACGGCAGATCTCATTGCCCCCTGGCTCGCTTCAGGCGGGGCGATTTCGTACCCGCCGTCGATGGGCGGGCAGGGTTTGGGCGGGTCGGGCTTTGCCCACTATGAGTCGGCGGAGGTGAAGCCGCAGTCGGCCTCGCAGGGAGCTGTGACCATCAACAACCGGCCGCTTGAGGATATCGAGCGCGATGCGATCGTGCAGACGCTGGTGAAGATGGGCGGGCATCGCCAGAAGACAGCGCACGCGCTGGGGATTGGCGTGCGGACGCTGGGGTTGAAGCTCAAGAAGTGGAAGACGCTGAGCCTGGTCGAACAGACGCTCTGAGGCGCCGGTCAGTTTGGCTAATTTCCGGTTCTTTCGGGGGTCGGCCGGGAAACGGCCGGCCGCGGCATTGCGTTTGCTTTGTGAGGGGCAGCCGTGTTCATCAACGAGATCAACTCCGCTGGTGCCCTGCCCGCTCTTGAAGCGGCGCTGCGGTTTAGTGCGCAGCGGCAGTCGGTGATTGCCTCCAACATCGCCAATCTGGACACCCCCTACTACCAGACGCTTGACGTGTCCCCGCAGACGTTTCAGAAGCAGCTCCGCGAGGCGGTAGATAAACGGCGGGCGGCGACGGGCGGTGCGTTTGGCGAACTTGCGATGCGCAGCACCGATGAGGTGAAGGCGCTGGCGGGGGGGGATCTGGCCCTCAGGCCACGCGTCGTGGGCGGAAACCTGCTTTTGCATGACCGCAATGACCGGCAACTGGAAACACTGATGAAGGATCAGACAGAGAATCTGATGGTTTTTCGGTTTACGACCGACATGATCCGCAGCCGGTATGAGCTTATGCGGTCGGCGATTTCAGAGCGGGTTTGATCGTTCCCGGGTTGGTTCGTTCCTGCACTTCTGTGAGCAACTGATGTACGGCGCCCTGGATATTTCGACGAGCGGGATGATCGCCCAGCGGATTCGGCTCGATGTAGTCACGGCCAACACGGCGAACCAAGGCGTGGTTCGCGATGCGTCGGGCAACTTGAACCCCTACCGCCGGCGTGACGTGCTGCTTGCGAGTGGTGGAGGGACTGGAGGGCCGGGAACGACTCCGTTTTCGCGGGCGCTGGGGGTTCGCGTGGCGGGGATTCGCATCGATCAATCGCCGCCGACGCTCAGAGAATACAACCCGTCCCATCCTGATGCGTACACCGAGGGGCCGTACAAGGGGTATGTGGCGCGGAGCAACGTGAACCCTGTGATGGAGCAGGTGAACGCCTTGGAGGCGACGCGGTCATACGAGGCGAACGTGTCGTCGGCCGAGGCGACCAAGCAGATGCTTACGGCGATGCTGCGTTTGATCGGATAATATTGGATAGGTGTTTCCTGCTTCGTGTGTGGACGTGCTCGGGTGTTGGGCGGTTGGCAAGCCGTTTGCGAATGGTCCCTTGGATCGGATAGGATCGAACCATGGCAGACCCCCTCGGACTTATTGGCGGCGCAGGCCGCGTGCAACCTAACCCGTCACAGGGTCCGCTTCAGGGCCCGGGGGTTCGACCCGGCGCTGGTCAGGCCGGCGGAGGGCCATCCTTCAAGGACGCGCTCCTGAAGAACATTGAGCAGGCCAACAAGCTTCAGCAGGAGGCGGCCACGGCGGCTGAAGATGTGACCAACGGGCGGCGGAGCGATGTGGAATCGGTCCTGCTGGCAACGGCGAAGGCGGATAACGCGTTCCGGGTGCTGCTGGCCGTGAAGAATAAGGTCATGGCGGCGTACGACGAGATCAAACAGGTCCGGGTTTAAGCCCGGCGACGTGCGGAGCGTGAGTTCATCAAAGACCGGCCCGCGCAGGGCTTGCGCGTGAGGATGCGCAAGGTCGATCGATTCGCGCACCAAGTGCTCAAGGCCTGCGCACGTTCCATCCGAACATAGACGTGGCGGAACTTCCCGTGCGAGGATCGCGCGGGCCGCGGACTTTGTGGATCCGGAGGATCAATGCAGCGCCTGAGCCAAATGTGGTCGGACACGCTCAAAGGGCTTTCGGCCTTCTCGGTTCGCGACCGGCTGCTGGTCGGGGCCCTTGCCACCATTGTGATCATGGTTTTGGTGATTGTCGCCGGCCTGACGGGTCGGACGTCTACGGTGGCGCTATTCCCGGCCGGGACGGCGGCGCAGCAGATTGCCGATGCGCAGGCCGTGGCCGCGGCGGAGGGGATCACGGTTGAACCCAGGAGCGGCATGCTCTACGTGGCCGAGGAGCAGAAGACGCGGCTGCTGGCCCGCCTGGCGGAGCAGAACCGGCTGGGGAGCAGCGCGGCGCTGTTGTTTGACACGCTGGCGACGAAGCAGAACTGGATGAACAGCCAGCGGGAGAACGACCGGTGGTTTTTGATCGCCAAGCAAAACGAACTGGCGAAGGTCATCGCGAACTTCACGGGCATCAAGGCGGCGAAGGTTTCGATTGATGTACCCGACAACCCGGGGATGCTTAACGCGTACAAGCGGCCGACAGCGCATGTGACGGTGACGGCGACGGAGCCGCTCACGACGAAAAAGGTCAACGCAATCGCGGGGCTGGTGGCGGGCGCGACGGCTGGGCTGAACCGATCGGACGTGCGGGTGGCGGACACGGAGAGCGGGCAGGAGTTCAAGCCGCAGGCCGAGGGTGATTTTGCATCGTCGGATTATCTGGAACACGTGGACAAGGTGGAAGCTCGCATTCATGCCAAGATCGCCGACGCGCTGGCGTATGTGCGTGGGGCGATTGTGACGGTGAACGCGCAGGTCGATATGCGCAAGACGACGACGAGCACGAATGAGGTGCTGCCGATTAAAAAAGGTGCGGCGGGCTCGCTCTCGACGCCGCTGAAGACGACGACGGACACGACGCTTTCGGGGTCTGACAAGGCTGGCGGGGCGGTGCCGGGGGCACAGGCCAATGTGCAGGCGGACATTACTCAGGGGCAGTCGGGCGGCGGCGGCAAGAACGAGACGAACAAGGAAGAGACTGAGTTCCATGTGGCGGTGGGCACGCGGACGGAGCAGACGATCGATCCGCGGGGCATTCCGACCAAAATTAATGTGACGGTGAGTGTTCCGCAAGAGCACATCGCCAACATTGTGCGGGCGACGAAGGCTTCGGGAGCGGCCGGGGCAGCCGGGGCGGCGGGCGGGGCGGATGAGAAGATCAGCAAGGTGGAAATGGACACGGCGTTCGCCGAGGAGCAGAAGCGGATCGCGGCGGACCTGCAGCCGCTGGTTGAGACGTTCCTGGCAGATGCGGAAGGATCGAAAGCGCAGAACGGCACGGTGGTGGTGTCGATGATTCCGGTGCCGTTCAGGCCGGCCTCGAGCGATGGCGGCTCGATGGTGCAGGCCGGGGGCGTGGCGGCGATTTTGGGAAGCGGCGGGATGGGCGGGCTGGGTGGCGGGTCGCTCATCAAGCAGGCGGTGCTGGTGGTGCTGGCGGTGGTGGCGCTGGGCATGATGTTCATGCTGGTGCGGAAGTCGGCCAAGCCGCTCGAGTTGCCGTCGGCGCAGGACCTGGCGGGCGTTCCGCCGACGCTTGAGGGCGGGGTGGACATCGTGGGTGAGGCCGACGAGGGCGACACGGCGATGGAAGGAATCGAACTTGACGGTGACCGGATTCGGGTCAAGAAGATGCTTGAACAGGTGAACGAACTGGTAAAGAGCAATCCGAGCGATGCGGCGACGCTGATGAATCGCTGGATCAGCCGGGAGGATTGAGACGCCATGGCACGCAAGCCTACAGACCGATTGCCCGCCGACCCGCGCGAGATGCTCGGCATCACCAAGGCGGCGGTGTTGCTGCTGACGCTCGACCCGACGGTGGCGAGCGAACTGCTCAAGAAGATGCCGGCGGAGGTGGTGGAAGAGGTGACGCGCGAGCTGGCCTCACTGGGGCGGGTGCCCGACGGGCATCGCCAGACCGTGATCGAAGAATTCTACAGCATCTCGGTGGCGAACCAGTTTGCCAACGAGGGCGGGCTTGATTATGCCAAGGTGCTGCTGCAGCAGTCGCTCGATCCCAAGACGGCCGAGAAGGTGCTGATGCAGATTCAAACGCAGGTGCAGAAGACGCCGTTTGCGTTCCTGCAGAAGGCCGAGAGCGAGAACCTGTTGACGTTCATTCAAGACGAGCACCCGCAGACGATCGCGCTCATCGTGTGTCACCTTGGGCACCACAAAGCGGCGGAGATTCTGGGCGGGCTGCCCTTGCAGAAGCAGCTTGAGGTGATCAAGCGGGTCGCGAACATGGAGCAAACCAACCCCGAGGTCATTCGCGAGGTGGAGAAAGGCCTGGAGAGCCGGCTGTCGTCGATGCTCATGCAGAGCATGGAAAAAACCGGCGGCATTCCGACGGTGGCGGAGATTCTCAACCTCGCCGATCGATCAACGGAGAAGGCGATCATGGAGGGGCTGGAGTCAGAGGACCCGGACCTGGTGGAGCAGATTCGGCGGTTGATGTTCGTGTTCGAGGACATCAAGATGGTTGACGACAAGGGCATTCAGACGCTGATGAAGGAAGTTGACAACGACGAGCTTGGGCTGGCGCTGCGGACGGCGAGCGATGCGCTCAAAGAGAAGATCTTCAAGAACATGTCCGAGCGCGCGGCGGCGCTTATCAAGGAGGACATGCAGTTCTCCGGCCCGGTGCGGGTGAGCGATGTGGAGGCGGCGCAGCAGCGGGTGGTGGACATTGTGCGGCGGCTTGAGGATGCGGGTGAGATCATTATCGCCGGACGTGGCGGACAGAACGAACTGCTGGTGTGAGGTTGATGGCGACTGTGCTTCATGGCCCTGATCAAATCCGCCAACTCGACTGACTTTGCGCGCAACGCCGTGGTGCTGGACCTTGGCGATCTGCATCGGCAGGGGCAGACGATGCTGGCCGAGGCGCAGCGGCACGCGGCGTGCGTTCGCGATGCGGGCGAGGCAGAGCGGGCGCGGCTCATCGGCGATGCGGAGGCCGTGGGCCATGCGGCGGGGTTTGCCGCGGGGCGTGACGCGGGGATTGAAGCGGGGACGCGTGAAGGGCGCGAGGCGGCGCTGATGGAGCATCGGGGGGTGCTGGCCAAGCTTGAAGCGGCGTGGTCGGCGGCGCTCGATTCGTTTTTGGAAGAGCGGTTGCGATTGATTGCCGAGGCGAAGACCGAGGTGGTGGCGCTGGCGGCGGCGATTGCGTGGGCGGTGATCAAGAAGCAGGTTGAACTCGACGCGTCGATCGCGGTGGCGCAGCTTGAACAGGTGCTGGCGGCGGTGATGCGGCCGTCGCGGCTGGTGGTGTGCATTCATCCGGATGATCGGGCTTCGATTGCCGGCTCGCTGGCATTGATGCTGAAGCGGTTTGATGCGGTGGAGCACGTTGAGCTTGTGGATGATGCGAAGATTGGGCGGGGTTCGTGCGTGGCACGGCTGGGCGAACCGACGCGCGGGGCCGGCGCGGCGGCCCAGACGACGAGTGTGGGTGGCGGCGAGATTGACGCTTCGATCGAGACGCAGACGATGCGGATTGTGGAGTTGCTGCTGCCGGGACGGTCGGGGCGGATGGGACCGGCCTCAGGACCGCCCTCGGCATCGCGTACTGCTCTGGCAACGCCGCCGGACGCGCCCGACACTGCTTCGCCTCCCGCGGCCCACCAGCCCACTACCCCTCCGCCCACAGGCCCGGAAGGTGGCTCGTGACGGCGCTTTCAGCACAGATTGAGCTGGTGAAGCGGGCGATGCCGATGCGGCTGACCGGGCGGGTGGCCGCCCTGCGGGGCCTGACGGTGGTGGTGAACGACCTGCCGCTGCCGGTGGGCGCGATGGTGCAGATGGAATCGCCGGATGGCCAGACTTCGAGCTTTGAGAACACGCGCGGCGAGATCGTGGGCTTTCGCGATGGCCAAGCCGTGGTGATGATGCTGGGGAGCGCCTCGGGCGTTCGGCCCGGCGACCGGGTGGTGGGCCTGCAGCGCTGGCAGACCGTCAATGTGGGCTCGGGCCTGCTGGGGCGGTGCATTGATGCGTTGGGGCGGCCGATCGACTCGCTTGGGGTGGTGCTGGATACGACGCCGCGGCCGCTGGACCCGCCGCCGCTGGGACCGATGGGGCGAGAGCGGATTACGGCGCCGATGTATACCGGCGTGCGGGCGGTGGACTTGATGACGACGATCGGACGGGGGCAGCGGCTGGGGATTTTCTCGGGCCCGGGCGTGGGCAAGAGCACGCTGCTTTCGTCGATTGCCAAGAACGCCAAGTGTGATGTGGCGGTGCTGGCCCTGGTGGGTGAGCGTGGACGCGAGGTGAAGGACTTTATCGAGATCGCGCTGGGCGTTGAAGGGCTGAAGCGTTCGGTGGTGGTAGCGAGCACGAGCGACGAGTCGCCGCTGATGCGGCTGCGGGCGGCGCTGACGGCGACGACAGTGGCGGAGTACTTCCGTGACCAGGGGAAGAACGTGCTGCTGCTGGTCGACTCGGTGACGCGGTTTGCGCACGCGCAGCGACAGATCGGGCTTTCGGTGGGTGAGCCGCCGACCACCAAGGGGTATACGCCCAGCGTGTTTGCGGCCTTGGCGCGGCTTCTCGAGCGGGCGGGGGGCGTGGAGGCGACGCCGGGGAAGCCGGCGGGCTCGATTACGGGTCTGTACACGATCCTCGTCGAGGGCGACGACATGACCGAGCCGATCGCAGATGCGGCGCGGGGTATTCTGGATGGTCACATTATTTTGTCGCGGAGGCTGGCGCAGAAGTCGCATTTTCCGGCCATTGACGTGCTGGACTCGATCAGCCGCGTGGCGGACTCGATCTGTGACGCGGCGCATATTGCCGCGCGGCGGCAGGTGATGCGGCTGCTGGCGGCGTACCGGGATGTTGAGGACCTGGTGCAGATCGGGGCCTATGCGCGGGGATCGAGCCCGCAGGCGGATGTGGCGATTGCATACCACCAGCGGGTGCTGGAGTTGCTGCAGCAGGCGGGCAGCGAGGTGGAGCCGTTTGAGTCGGGTCGGTCGCGGATGGTGAAGCTGGCGCTCGAGAGTGGCAATGTGATGAACTCGCCCCCTCGGCAAGCACCGACGGGGAACTCGGGCCAGTCGCCGAGCGGCTCGCAAGCGCGAAGCGGGGGTAGCGGGCGATGAACCGATTTGTGTTCAAACTTGAGCCGGTGCTTGAGCACCGCAGGAGGCTGGAGCGCGAGCGGCAGATGGAGGTTGCGAAGATCGAGGCCGGCCGGGTGTCACTCGAAGGGCGGATCAAAGAGATTCAGGGCCGGATCGAGGCGGGGCGGGGCGAGCTGCGGACATCCTTGGGTGGCGGCGGGTCGCGGATACTGTCGCCGGTGGCGGTGGCGGCAGCGCGGCTCTCGGCGCACTCGTCGCTGCATGGGCTGGTGCTGCTGCAGCGGGTGGCGATTGAGCTGGCGGGTTTGCACGCGCGACTGAATCTGGCGCGGAGGGCGTTGCTGGCGGCGGCGACGGCCCGCAAGGCGGTGGAGGTGATTCGCGAGCGGCAGCTCGAGGCGTGGAAGGCGGAAGTGAAGTGGAAAGAAGAGCGCATGGCCGATGACATGATGGTGATGCGTGCGCCGATGCAGGCGGAGGTTCTATGAAAACGCTGTGGACGATGATTTCGACGCTGGCGGTGGCGAACCTGCTGGCGATTCTGGTGTTCGCCGGGTGGCTGTATGGAACTGACCGGATCAACCTAGCGCGGACGGAGCAGATTCGTGTGATGCTGTCGCAGACGGTGACGGCGGAGACGGCGGCGGCGGCGGATGCGGCGGCGAAGGTGGTCGTGGCGGCCGAAGAGACCAAGAAGGCGGAGAAGGCGGCGCTGCCGCCGGAATCGGCCGCGGAGGCGCTGGAACGGCAGCGGGCGGACGATGATGCGCGTGAGCAGACGCGGGTGCGGCGGCAGCGCGAGCTCGAGGACCTGGCGCGGCAACTGATTCGCGACCGGGACACGCTGGATGAGGAGCGGACGAAGTTCCTGGCTGAGAAGACGAGCTTTGACAGTGTGCGGGTGGCGGCGAACACGCGGGCGCGGGACGCGCAGTTCCAGCAGGCGCTGGCGACCTTGGAGGCGCAGAAGCCCAAGGACGCGTACACGGTGATGCGGGCGATGCTGGATGCCAAGGCGGACGAGGATGTGATTACGTATCTGACGGCGATGGATGAGGGGAAGCGGGCGAAAATTCTGACTGAGTTCATCAAGACCGACGACAAGCTGGCAGCGGGATTGCTTCAGCAACTTCGCCAGCACGGCGTGGCTGCGCCTGACGGAGTTGTTCCGCCCAGGGCGGCCTCGCAGACGCCGTAAAACGGGCGCGGGCTCGTGCTTGGCGGATGAAGTCGGCATGAATGGCGTGCGAGCGCAAAGTGTGTTGAATGGCCGCGCAGGGGATGCGCGGGTGGTGGAAGCACGCGTGGGCAGTGAGGTGCGGGGTGGGCGGGGGGCGGGGGCGTCAAAGTCGGTCGAGGAGGTTTCGGGCAAAGAGAGCTTTGCGCGGCATCTAGCGCGGCGGGAGCAAGGGACGAAGGTGAGCACCGACGAGGCTGCGAGCGGGGCGGAGGCGGCAACAGAGCGGCTACGGCAGGGGAGCGCGGACGCTCGACCGGGGGCGGATGAAGCGATTGGCGAAACCAAAGTGCCGGGCGCGGCGAACGGGGCGGCCGGACAGGTGACGGGTGAGGCGGTGGGTGAGGCTGGGGCTGGGTCCAGTGAGGAGCCGCTTGTGCAGAGGTCGGTGCCGGGCGGGTCGTCGCCAGTGGCCCGGGCGACAGGTGGCGACCCGGAAGTGTTTGTCGAGACAACGGGGGAGACGACTGAGGGGACAACGGGGGGGACAACGGGGGGGACAGAAACTGCGGGGACGAGCACGGCGGAGAGTGCTGGGGCGATCGATGCGGCCGATGGGTCGGTGACGCGTGAGCCGGCGGTGCCTGAACCGGAGGCGGATCAGACGGCTCCGGTGGGTGAACCTCCGGCGGATGTAACTCAGGGGGATGAAGCGCAGTCGGATGAACTGGGCGACACGATTGGTTCGGTCGAGCGCGATGAGCAAGATGCGGAGGCGGACGAGCGAACTGATGGGACCGGGCCGGCGCGCGGGGTGCGCCATGACGATGGAGACTCCGTTGAGGTGCGGCTGGCGGCGCTCGGGCAGGGGAGGCCGATCACGATTGATCAGATCACGCAGCTTTTGCTGCAGGTGGACCCGACATTGGCGGCGCGGGGGCTTGTGAAGGGGATCGGGTCGCGGCAGGCGATTGTGCCGGATTCGGGGAATCCGGGCGGTTTGGCTGGTGCGGAATGGGATGGCGCGGAGGGGGCGGCTTTCGCGGGGACTGGAGCGGGAGCGGAAGGGAAAGGGTTCAGTGCCGATGGGGCGGAGCTTGATTCGGGGGAGAAGCTGGAGTTTTCGTTTGCGCGGCATGGCGCGGGGGTGGATGGTGAGGTTGAAGGGAATGCGGAGCACGGCGAGCCAGAGGATGTGGCGAGTGGGATGGCCCGAGTGCGGGGCGCGGAGGATGGAAATCGGACCGTGAGTCAGCGGAGCGGGTCGGTTGCGGCGGCCAAGTCGATCTGGACAGTGAGCGTGATGCCGGCGGCAGCGGGGACGTTTGTGAACGCGGGGCCCGGAGGGTTAACGGCACCGGCTGGCGCGAGTGGTTCGTTTGATGGGACCGTCGCGGCGATTTCGGGCGGGACGGCGGCGGAGCGGGCGATTGGTAGCGCAGAGATGGGCAGTTGGGCGGGGGGAAGCGGGGCTGAGGAGAGTGATTCATCGAATGCGAAGCGGCGAGCGGGGGCTGAGGTTGGGGGAGTCGCGGTGGCGGGCGCGGATGGACCGAGCGGAGCCGCGGGGGTGAAGGCGCCGGCGGCGGGTCTGGAGGCGGGCGCGACGGGGGGGGCGGCCGGGGCGGGGGCACCGGGGCAGGCGGGGAGCGTGGCTCGGCAAGAACTGCTTGCTGCGCAGATCGATCGTGCGCTTGCGGCAACAGTGGAACGGTCTAGCGCGGGTCGAACGAGCCATGAGACGGTGCTGCAACTGAGCCCGAGGGTGCTGGGGCGGATTCGGATCGCGGTGACGGTGGAGAGCAATAAGGCAAGCGTTCGGATGCGGGTTGAGAATCCTGAGGCACGCCAGTTGCTAAATGACTCGATGCCCTCGCTCGTTGCGGCGCTTCAAGAGCGCGGCATCGAGGTCGAATCGGTACAGATTCGCGAGTCGGAGGCGGAATCGGTGGATGCGGAGCAGCCATCGCGCGGTGCGGAGTCACTGCGAAAGACCGGCGGGTGGAACCCCAAGCGTTCGGAGCGGGCATCGGCGGGCGGCACTCCTTATGGAGGGCACGAGGCCGGTGAACCGGGTTCTCCGGATGTCATCGTCGCACTGCGGCTTGATGCGCTTGCCTAAGAGAGGTGAGCGACAGCGGGCCGGGTGGGACTACGGAGGTTTTCAATGCCGACGACTGATTCTGTGAGTTCAACTGGTCCGACGGCGTTCGCGGGAACGGCGGCGAAGCTGCCCAACAAGTACTCTGATCTCTCGAGCGAGCAGTTCGTTTCGATCATGATCAGCGAACTGCAGAACCAGGACCCGCTGAAGCCGACGGACTCGGGGGCGATTATTGAGCAGATGGCCAATATCCGCTCGATTCAGTCGGACATTGATCTCTCCAAGAAGCTTGATTCGCTGGTGACGCAGAACCAACTGGCAACGGCGGGGACGCTGCTGGGACAGCGCGTGAGCGGCGTGGATGCATTTTCACGACGGGTGAGCGGCGTGGTGGAATCGATCTCGCGGACGAGCGAGGGGCCGATGCTCAACCTGCGAGGCGGGGGTCGAGTCAACTTTGCCAATGTTGATCGGATCGATCCGGCACCGGTGGCCGCGCCGACGCCGACACCGACTCCCACGCCCATTCCGACGCCGACTCCCACACCGATACCGCAGCCTACGTTCACCATACCGGCACCGGCGCCGTCGAGGACGGCACCGATCGCTAACGCGATGGAACCGCAGTAACACCGACTTCAGTACGCCCCTTGCTTGCCGAGGAAGTTGAACGTTGCCATGAACCTCTCAGCCACTGACATGTTGCGCAAGCTTGGATCGGGGATTGTGCCCGATGCGTCGGGGGTGCAGGCGACTGGCGCAGCGGCGGGCGCGCCGGGCGGGGCGGCGTTTGCGGAACTGCTCGCGAAGCTCAAGGACTCGGGCACGAAGGCGGGGCTTGTGCGGAGCGGGCTCTCGGTGGCGATTGATGAGAAACTAGGGCTTTCGCTCACCGAAGAGCAGCACCTGCGGCTGAGCCGGGCGGTGGATTCAGCGCAGGCCGATGGGCTGATGAACGCGGCGATCACGATCGACGGAATGACGCTTTTGGTGGATGTGGATGGCCGGCGCGTGACGGGGCTGGTGAAGGCCGGGGAACGGCCGGCGACTGGTATTGACGGGATCGTGACGGCGGCACCGGCACCGGTTCCTGACCCGACGCATGTTGAGGTTGCGGCGGCGGGCAAGGGTGCTGGAGCGGCGCCTGCGGCGGGCAAGGCCGCGGCGGCCACGGTCGCGGCGGTGAGCTCCGAATCGCTGCTTTCGACCTTCAGTGTTCCGTCGTCATTGCTTTTGGCCAAACTCAACTCGTATGCCTCACCTGTTCGGCCGCAGCCTGTGCAAGCGGGGCCGACTGAAACTTCGATTACTTGACCTCCCACGCGCGAGCTCGCGCTCATTTTTGCAAGGACCTGTATGCCATCCACCACTGCAATATTCACGGCTCTGTCGGGTATGAATGCGTCGGCACGCACGATCGATGTTGTGGGTAACAACATCGCCAACGTGAACACGACGGGGTACAAATCGTCGCGGGCGCAGTTCTCAGACAGCTTCTATCGCACGCTGCGGGGGGCGACCGCACCGGGGGATACCAACGGCGGCTCGAACCCGGCGCAGGTGGGTCTGGGCGTGAATGTGGCGGGTGTTTCGCGGTCGTTCACGCAGGGCTCGGTGGGTGTGACTGGTGACTCGGGGGATATGGCCATTGAGGGCGAGGGCTTCTTTGTGGTATCGCGGGGCGGGACACAGTTTTACACGCGGGCCGGCAACTTCCGGCTGGATGCCAACAACGAGCTGGTGGCGCCTGATGGCAGCGTCGTGCAGGGATATGCGGCGGACGATGATTTCAATATTCCGACGGGCGGGACGCTGTCACCGCTCTCGATTCCGCTGGGGAACCGGACGATTGCCGAAGCGACGACCTCGGCGCGGTTCTCGGGCAACTTGAATGCGGGCGGGACTGTGGCGACGAGCGGGACGCAACTGACGATCGGCGGTACGACCACGGCGGGCTTGCGAGTGGTGGCGACGGCGGTGCCGGCGCCGGCACCGGGGCAGCAGATCCTGGGGGCGAGCTTGCTGACGGATATTGAAGTGCCAACGGCGCCGGGGAGCGGCACATCGCTGTTTGCAGTGGGACAGATCATTGAGCTGCGCGATGTTCGGCGCGGGACGGCGGTGATTCCGTCACAGCAGTACACGATTACGGCGACGTCGACGGTGAACGACCTCAACACGTTCTTGAACCAGTCGCTGGGGATTCAGACGGGCGCGGCGAACCCGGACGGCGCGACTCCGGGGGTGACGATTGATCCGACGACGGGTTTGATCAGGGTGGTCGGCAACACCGGCACGGTGAACAACCTGACGCTGGCGAGCTCGAACCTGCGGCTGCTTGACAGCGCGGGGACGTACATCTCGGCGCCGCTGACGAGCACGGCGGTTTCGGCGGCGAACGGCGAGTCGGTCAGGACGCAGTTCATCGCGTTTGACTCTCTGGGCAACGCCGTGGAGGTGAACGTTTCGATGGTCCTCCAGTCGAAGAACTCGGCGGGCGGCACGACCTGGAAGTACTTTGTGGATTCGCCCGATGATGCCGACCCGCTAACAGTGATGGCGTCGGGCACGGTGCTCTTTGACGCCCAGGGGCAACTGGCGACGACCCAGCCGATCAGTGTGACGATGGAGCGCAACTCGGCGAGCTCTCCCACTGGCGCGGCGACGCCGCTGACGTTCGATCTGGTGCTGGCCGATGGGAACAACATCGTAACCTCGCTGGCGACGGCTTCGCAACTGCTGCCGAGCCAGGTGAACGGGCTGCCGCCGGGCACGCTGGAATCGTTTAGCGTGGGCCGGGATGGCACGGTGTTTGGCATCTTCAGCAACTCGGCGGTCCGGACGCTGGCGCGGGTGGCGGTAGCGACGTTTGTGAACCCCTCGGGGCTGTCGGCGTCGGGCAGCAACCTGTTTGCGGTGAGCCCCAATAGCGGTACGGCGCAGGTGACCTCGGCGGGGAGCGGCGGGGCGGGATCGATCGTGGAGCGCTCGCTGGAACTTTCGAACGTGGATCTGTCGGCTGAGTTCATCAACCTGATTTCGGCCTCGACGGCGTATTCGGCGAACTCGCGAGTGATTACCACGACGGATCAGTTGTTCCAGCAGTTGCTCGCGTTGGGGCGGTAAGCCGGGCCGGGCTGGAGGCGGGGGGGGGCGGGGGGCGGGGGGAGAATCAAGCCGGCGGAGCAATCGTCCGATTACCTGATTGGTCGTTTGAGGAGCCTGCCGTGCTTTTGCTTCTTGGCGTTGTGTGTCTGGCGGTGGCCGCGGCGGGGATGGCCGTGCACGCGGCGAGTTTGCTGGGGCTGCGGGCGATCGTGCTGCGCGAGTATGGCGGCGCGGGGTGGTCGATCGAGGAAGAGATTGAGGAACTGGCAAGCGCGGCGACGCTGGCCCCAGCACAGATTGCGGCGCGGGCGATGCGGGAGCTGTTTACGGCAGCGCGGGCCTGCGAGAGCCAAGCGGAAGCGGCCAGGATTATCGATATGCACTTTGAAGGGCTGATCAGCCGGGCGCGAAGGCGCGAGCGGAGGCTGAGCATTGCGCGGTGGACACCGGCGATTGCGCTGGCAGCATTGCTGCTGGCGTTTGTGGGGCTGATGGTTGGGGGCATTTCGCCGGGGCGGCTGAGCGGGATGGCGGGGATTGGATTCTTGAGCATGGTGCTGGCGGCCGTGGCTTGTGTGCCGGCGGCGTGGGCGGGGGCGATGCAGCCACGGGGTGCGGCACGGCTGGTGCTTCGGCACGCGCTGGTGCTGGAGGCCGTGAGAGCAGCGCGGACCGGGGAAACGATTGGCGTGACGCGGACGCGGTTGCTGATGCTGGCGTTCCCGGAGCGGATGGCCGAGCGGGCGGATGGCGACTTGGCGCGTGCACAGGCGGCATAACCGGCGCAACCGGAATGGGTTGAGAGGGCAGAGGGCGAATGCGGGGGGCTCGACGCGGGAGTGTGGGTCGCCAGACCGATATCGATTTTGAATGTGAAGCTTGCGGATCACGCTCTTTTGGCGTGCTCGATGGTGCTTCGCGGGAGTGATTGCATGTCCGACAAGAAACAGGAAGCCAAACCCGCCGCCGCCCCCTCCGCTGGAGCGGAAGCCGCGCCTGCCAAGAAGGGACTGCCGATCAAGACGATCGGAATTGTCGGGGTGGTGATGGTCATGGAAGCGATCGCGGTGGGCGGAGCGTTTGTGATGCTGGGGCCAAAGAAGAGCGCGGCCGAGGTGGCCGAGCACTCGATCGCGGAAGATCCGGGCAATGAGATTGCCGAGATTGATATCAGCGATGAGAAGTACCAGAACATGCAGCAGGGGAAGGTGTGGTTCTGGGATCTTGCCGTGGTGGCGCAGGTGAAGGCCAAGAACAGCGAGGCGGTTGAGACCAAACTGGGGCAGCGGAAGGCGGAGATTCGCGAGGGGCTGGGGCAGATTGTGGCGCGGGCACAGCCGCAGCACTTGAAGGAACCGGATCGCCAGACGATCAACCGGCAGTTCTCGGCGTTCCTCGCCAAGGTGTTTGGGAATGACGCCGAAGGCAAGCCGCTGATCGAGCGGGTGCTCATTCCGCGATGCCGGGGAATCCCTGGGGAGTTCTGATCGGGGAGCTGACGCGCAGTTTTCGCGCATCGGCAGGGCCGTTGGCTGCGCTTCTCTGATACATCTTGCGCCAAGATTGCGGAAGGCGGTCGGTTCGCGCCGATACCTCCAAACCAATCGATGAGGCGGAGCCTGATCGTTGTGGAGACCTGCGCCATGGCGGAGCCGAACCAACCTACTTCATCGACACCTCAAAGCCCTGCACCCGCGGCTGGTGTGGCACCGACGCCGCCGGAAGCGTCGCCGGAGGCGGTGAAGGCCGCGCTTGATGCGCTCTCGCAAGCCAAGGCCGCGAATGCGCTGACGGGTGAGACCGACCGGAACGCTGCGCTGCAACCGGTGAATATGCCGGCGTTTGGCGCGGCGACGGGAGAGAAGCTGCCGGAGGGGATTGACCTTCTGAGTGACGTGAACCTGAACGTGCGTATTGAGCTTGGGCGGACCAAGATGCTGCTGGAAGATGTGCTGCGGCTGGGTGAGGGGTCGGTGGTTGAGCTCGACAAGCTGGCCGGTGACCCGGTGGACGTGTATGTGAACGATCGGCCGGTAGCACGGGGCGAGGTGCTGGTGCTCAACGACAACTTCTGCGTGCGGATCAACGAGATCATCAGCACGGCGGGGGCGGACGCGGCGTAATGGCGAGATCGATTGGTACGAGCGGCGGAGTCCGCTTGAGGTTGTTTGGCCAGGATGGCCCCATGTTGAATGCATCGCTTCAGTTTGTTCGTGGCGCCGGCCTTGCCCTTGTGGTGATGGCCGGTTTGATGCTGGTTGCGCCCGGGGTGGCGCTGGCGTGCCGCGATGAGCCGGCGGCGGCGACGGATGGGGCGGATGAGACGACACGTGAGGCGGTGCCGGTTGTGAAGAAACCGCTGTTTCCGGCTGAGTTTGTGCCGGCGCCGGGCCCTGGCGCGTCGCGGGCAGGCGGCACGGGCGGCGAGAGCGGGATGGGGCTGATCACGACGCTGGCGGCACCGATGGCGGTGGTAATGGGTGCGATTTTTATCGCGGCGGCGGTGTTTAAGAAACTGCGGGGGAGCAGCGCGGGGTTGATCAGCGCACTGGGGGCGGGCGGACCGTCGCCAACGGGGCTGCTTGAGGTGATTGGGCGGTATCCGATTGCCCGGGGGCAATCGCTGGTGGTGCTGAAGTTTGATCAGCGGGTGCTGCTGCTGTCGCACAGCACGGGAGTTGGTCGCGGGCGGGCGGGCGGGGCGGCGTTCACGCTGCTGACGGAGACGGCCGAGCCGAGCGAGGTGGCGTCGATCCTGCTGAAGGCACGGGATGCCGAGGGCGAGTCGATTGCGCGGCGGTTTGAGACCTTGATGGAGCGGTATGACGATCAGGCGGCGCGGACGCTTGGCGACGATGAGCCGGAGATCGGTCGCGAAACGACGACGCGGAGCGGGCCGAGCGGGCGAGTCGATCGGGCGGAACTGTGGCGCGATGACGTGGTGGTGGCTGCCCCGACCGCGCAGAACAAATCAGGGCTTGCGGAACGAGGGGCGCGAACGACGAATGCGGTTGAGGACCTTCGGGCACGGCTGGCCCGGATGGCGATTGGCACATCGGAGGGTGATCGATGACCCGAATCACGAGCTTCATTCTGGCGGCGTGCCTGGCGATGTTGTTCTCGCCGGTGATGGCGACGGCGCGGGCGCAGGACAATCGGTTTGGGCCGCCGCGGATGCCGGCGATGGCGCCGGGGTTTGTGTCGCCGCTTTTCGATTCGCCGGGCGAGGAAGAACGCGACCTTTCGACGAGCCCGCTGCCGCGGCCGGCGTTTGGAGATGCGACTGACCCGACGAACCCTTTGGCGATGCTGGCGCGGGCCGGTGCGGCGATTCCGGGCGCGGTGACGGGGGGCGTGGAGCAAGTTGC
>Ga0105047_10006376_pt1 | contig 20037 bp, 17 predicted proteins | sample MAT04_FD_78384 | JGI IMG/M metagenome (GOLD analysis project Ga0105047, IMG submission 78384) | Freshwater microbial communities from Lake Fryxell liftoff mats and glacier meltwater in Antarctica - MAT-04 (megahit assembly) | ecosystem: Environmental > Aquatic > Freshwater > Ice > Liftoff...
AGCTCTTGCCAACGCCGCGACTCCATCGGGAAAGTGATCCAGGCAATAGCACAGGTCGTAGGTGTCTTTCGGCTTGTCGCGCCCACCGATGGCGTGCGCTTTCATCACGAGAAAATCGGCGAGCGACGCCACTCGCAGACGCACTTTGTTTTGGGCACCGCGCACGGATTTGCCGGTAAGCGTCATTTCCACGGGCGCATGAAACGCCACCCCACACGCATCCGCTTTGAGCACGCGAAAGTCCGTCAGCAGCTTCGGCGTGCGTTTCTTCAACTTCACTTCCTTCGGCGCGAGGAACTCGACCTCCACTTCCAACGGCTTGCCGTCGTCTTTCAAATCCACAGTCACCACCAACTGAAAATCCTTCGCGCCTTTGCGGTAGCGTTTCGTATCGAGCAGCAGTTTGAGGAGGTCGGCGTAGCGACCGTCATTCAGCTTGGACGCATCGAGCGCGAGGTCCACGTCGATGCTGCCGATGTGCGGCTCGTCGGCATCGGCGAGCAACAAATCCGGCACCCAACCGCCCACGACCACGAGGCAATCCTCGAACTTTGCCAGCACCTGGCCCAAGTCCACGAGCACGCGGTGCGCGGCCTCAATCTGCCGATCGCTGTAGTCATCGCGCTGGCGCGGTTCCGCGTTCATAGATTGACGCCGTTCGCGCGCCACGCGGGTTTGAGGTGGTGTTCGAGCAGCGCTTCTGCGGCTTCTTCGCCGCGTCCACCGCCGTGACACAAGTCCACGTAAGTCTGTACCGGATTCGTGCAGGCCAGGCGGTTGCCCTCCGTTTCCTGGAGATAGAAGACGCCACTGTCTTCCGGGATGAGCACGACGAGATTTTCGCCCGAATCCACCGGCTTCGCCTCGACCGCGGCGGCGAATTCATCCTCCCACTCTGCGCCGACAAATAACCACGTCCTCGGCTGACGCACATGCGGGGCTTGAAACTCCGCCGCGGAGAATGCCGCGTAGGCCGCGTGTCCACTGGTGACTGATTCGAGCGAAGCCAATGCCTCGTGCAACTGCCGGCCCTGCTTGAGCGTGAAGTAGCCGCGCCGCAGGTGCCGGTCGAACCGATACGCCGCACGCCACGCGGCGAGCAGGCCCAGCGGATCGTGCAGACGAAAGCCGCCCTCCGCGTGATCCATCACGAAAGCCTGCTCGCGGAGAAACAGCACGACCTTGTTCACGAGGCCGATACTCACGCCCGGCTCGCATTCGCGCTGCATCTCGCGCTGCGTCCATCGCCGCCCCGTGTTCGTCGGGGCCAGCAGCGCGCGAAGGATACGCGCCGACTCCGTAGTGCCGAGGTTCGCCGCGGGTTTGGGCCGACGATGCACCGGATCGTTTCCGCGGCGCTCGATGAAGACGCAGTCGGGCACGATCAGACGGCAATTGCCCGCGAGATCGAACCAGCTCCAGTGATGCTTCTCGCACAACTCCGCCATCCTGCCCGTGATCAAAGGCGCCGCCAGCACCGGCACCCGCGTGGTGCGCTTTCCGTCAGCGTGGAATTCGTTATCGAGCGCCACGTAGGGAAAGCGCGAGGGTCGCGGCAGGTCGTGGCACTCCACCCACAACTCCGCGACGTTGCCGGTTGGGAACCTCATTGTAGCCAGGATGTCGAATGCCCGGTTGAATGGCGCGGGATTCTGCATTACCTGCACATCCTTCAACCACGGCACGCTCCCAAGCAATTCACGGAGCTTTACAGCCAGCGCCTTTTCCAGCGCGCGGGAGGAAGCCCCAGAAATGTTCATGTTTTGTCCAGCGTTCACGGCACCGTGAACATTGGCCGTATCGTGAACTCGATCAAGCGCTGTCTTCATCGGCTGGGCCTATACCCCCCAACTTACCGGTCAGTCACGGTCTTGAAGCCGATGCACGGTTTCGCGCGGGGCGGTTCGTAGGCGCCGGGATTCAGCGCCTCGGCGAGCGTGTAGGCTTCGGCGGGTTCGTTGGGCCTGAACTCCAAGTCGCGCGCGGCGGCGACTCGCTCCGCGGCTTCGCGGCTGAGGGCGCTGAAGCGGCGGTGATTCATCAATCGGCCGGGCCGGAGAATCGCGGGATCGAGATCCTCCATCCGGGCGTTGATCGAGCAGATGACGTGCAGCCGCAGCATGCGGCCCATCAGGCCATCGGCGATGTTGAGCAGGGACGACACGGCCTCGCGGTTGTCGCCGTTGCGGCGCCAGAGCAGTCGCTCGGCGTCTTCCATGACGATGACTTTCACCCGTCCGCGTGTCGCGCGTTCTGCTTCTGCCAGAATGGAACGAGGTCCGGTGACGAGAGCGCGCTGTCCTGCGACACCGGCAGGGCGTAGAAGACGTGCGTCTGTTCCAGGCGCCGGATCATTTGGGTGATCAGGCTCGTTTTTCCCGTGCCCGGCGGCCCATCGAAGATGGTGAGGCCACCGGCGCGAGCGAGCGTTCTTTCCCCAAAGCTGGCGACCCAGGTGAGGATGTCTTCGCCGTAGCACAGGCGCAGGAAGTCGTCGGTGACGGCCTCCGGCAGGTTCTCGATCGGGTCCGCGGAGAAGTCGCCGCCGTCGTGCCGCAGCATGTAAAACGCGGGCTGCTTCGGCTGGTCTTCGCCGTGCAGCGCCTTGCGCACTTCGTCGTGGAGCTTGGTCACCTGGTCGGCTTGCGGCGCGATGACTTGGGCGTGGTTGCGTCCGTCGCCGTGAGCGACGACGAAGGCGCCTTCATCGAAGCGGAGCAGGTGCGTGGTCCAGCTCAGCTTGTCGTGATCGCACCATTTTCGCGCGCGGAACACGCGATCGTGGTAACGCTCGGCGAGCGTCTGAATTCCCGCATCGTCGATCTCGAAGCCGATGCGGTGGAAAGGTGAAAGCGCGTAGTTCACCCCGAGATCGGACATGATCCCGTGGAGCGCCCAGTCACCTTCAAAGTTAATGGAGTGGTTCATTTTTGGATAAGTGGTGGTTTGGGTGGCGTGAGCTTCCGTGGAAGTCGCGCGCCCACCCGGGCGCGCTGCGCGGCGACGAGTCGCCGGAGTCGAATGAGTCATGAGATGGATCACCTCCTTTCAAGTGGTGTGGTTGTTTGCGGTTGAATGGGAAATGGATGGGGCAGACGACGCACCCACCCGCTGGCCGGATTGCCAGCGGGTGGTGCGTGGTTTGTCCGAGCTAAGCCGCGGCAAGCGCGTAGCGGCGGAAGAAGCCGTTCAGCTCCTCCACTTCGCCGGAGGCATCGTCCGGCTTGTTGAGCGCTTCGAGCCTTGGCAGCTCGGCTCGATGAAACGCGAGAGCGCTTCGACTGGCGGTGCGACGGCCAGTTCGTCGCCGACTTGTTTGCGCGCGACGAGTTCAGCGAGCGCGGCGCGCACGTCGGCTTCGTCGAGCACGCTCTTCACGAGGTGCGCGAAGCGCATCGGCACCTGGCCGAGCTGACGCTCGATCCAGCGGCACGCGAGCAGCGGACGGAAGACGTAAAGATACTTCTTCAGGCTCACTTCCTCGCGACCGCGCAGGTAGTCGCGCCAGTTGCCGTAGGCCATGTGCAGGTAGTGCGCGAAGCAGCGCCGGGGTGAATAGAACTCCGCCGCGAGTCCTTGACTATTACGAACGCGTAATAAAAGTGGCTCGTGCTCTTGCGGTAGTTGCGATTTCCGGCGACTGACTCACGCGCGCTCTGCGACTCTCACCGACCGATGTTCCACCGCTCTCTCCTTGTTATTCCACTTGTCGTCGCAGGACTGGTCTTTGCCGCCTGTCAGAAAAAAGCCGCAACCGGAAGCGCGCCTCCGCCTGCCGTGACGGTCGCCAAACCCGTCCCCAAGCGCCTCACGGAGTGGGATGAATTCACCGGTCGGTTGGCGGCGGTCGCTTCGGTCGAAGTGCGCGCGCGGGTCAGCGGTTACTTGGAGAGCACCCATTTTCAGGAAGGCACGGAGGTGAAACAGGGCGATTTGCTGTTCGTGGTCGATCCGCGGCGCTATCAGGCGGAGTTGATGCGGGCCAAGGCCGAGGTGGCCAAGGCGCAATCGGGGCTGGAACTGGCCGAGGCCGAGGCCGGGCGGGCGGCGCAGCTTGTGAAGACGAAAGCGATTTCCCAGGAGGAGGCGGACGTGAAGGTGAAAGGGCAGAGCCAGGCACTTGCCACGCTCCAGGCGGCGCAGGCTTCGGTGGATGCGGCGAAGCTGGAAGTCGAGTGGACCCGCGTGACGGCACCGATCGCCGGGCGCATCGGGCGCAAGCAAGTCACCGAAGGCAACCTCATCACCGGCGGGCCGGCGAATGCCACGGTGCTGACCACCATCGTTGCGCTCGATCCGATCTATTGTTACTTCGATGTCGATGAACGCTCCGCGCTGAAATACCGCGAACTCGTCCGGACGGGCAAACGCCCCAGCGCCCTTTTCTCCAAGATCCCCGCGCAGATGGGCCTCGCGAACCAGACGGGTTTTCCGCAGGAAGGTTTGATCGATTTCGTGGACAACGAGATCAGCACGACGACCGGCTCGATCCGCGCCAGGGGCATCTTCGACAACAAGGATCGGCTCATGGCGCCGGGCTTTTTTGCCCGGGTGCGCATTCCCGGCAGCGGGGACTACGACGCCATGCTCATCCGCGATCAGGCGGTGGCCAGCGATCAGGGGCGGACGTTTGTCTGGGTGGTCGGGGAGGATGGGAAAGTCGGGCAGCGCAATGTGGCGACGGGTCCGCTGGAAGATGGCCTGCGCATCGTCCGCGAAGGGCTGCAGCCGACGGATCGGGTGGTCATCAATGGCCTGATGGCCGTGCGCGCTGGCGCCGCGGTCAATGCGCAGGAGATCGAAATGAAACTCGCCACGCCCGCGCCCACGCCCGCGCCTGCGCCCGCCGTCGCCGTCCGCCCATGAATCGCCTCATGCTCACCTCGCGTGTAGCGGATCGTCCCCTTGGAGGGACGCGCTCCTGCGCGTCCCACGCCTCTGGAGCCACAATTCGGACGCGCGGGAGCGCGTCCCTCCGGGCATGAGAATCCCCGCCTTCTTCACCGATCGTCCGGTGTTCGCCGCGGTGCTGAGCATCTTCATCACGCTGCTCGGCGGCCTCGCTTTTTTTCAGCTCCCCGTCTCGCAATACCCCGAGGTCATCCCGCCGACCGTGATCGTCAGCGCGAATTACCCCGGCGCGAATGCGCAGACCGTCGCCGACACCCTCGCCGCGCCGCTGGAGCAGGAAATCAACGGCGTCGAAGGCATGCTTTACATGTCGTCGGGCGGCACCAGCGACGGACGTTTGCAGATCGTCGTCACCTTCAAGCTCGGCACCGATCTCGATGAAGCGCAGGTCCAGGTGCAAAACCGCGTCAATGCCGGTCTGCAGCGGCTGCCCGAAGATGTGCGCCGCCTCGGCGTGACCGCGAAGAAGCAGTCGCCCGATCTCACGCTGGCCATCCAGTTTTATTCGCCCGACGGCTCGCGCGACACCTTCTACCTTGCGAACTACGTCACGCTGCAGGTCCAGAATCGCATCGCGCGCATCCCCGGCGTCGCCGATGCGAACTCGCTCGGCGGCCAGGACTTCACGATGCGCGTCTGGCTCGATCCGGACAAACTCGCCGCGCGGGAGCTGACTTCGGGCGACGTCGTCCGCGCCATCCGCGAGCAGAATGTGCAGGTCGCCGCGGGCGCGCTCGGCCAGCCGCCGTATCCGCAAGGCACCGAGTTCCAATACACGCTCTCCGCGCAAGGCCGGCTGACCAAGGCGGAGGAATTCGGCGAGATCGTCCTCCGCACCGGCGCGAACGGCGACGTCATCCGCGTGCGCGATGTGGCCCGGGTGGAACTCGGCGCGCGCGATTACGCGGTGAAAAGTTACCGCGACGGCGCGAACGCCGTTTCGCTGCGCGTCTTCCAACTCCCCGGCACCAACGCCCTCGAAACCGCCGACGCCATTTACGCCGAGATGGCGAAACTCAAGGAGCGCTTCCCGCCCGGCGTCGCTTACAGCATCAACTACAATCCCACGCGCTTCGTCCGGCAGTCGTTCGAGTCCGTGCTCATCACGCTGCTCGAAGCCGTCGCGCTGGTGGTGCTCGTGGTCATTCTGTTTTTACAAACGTGGCGCGCGTCGATCATCCCGCTGCTCGCCGTGCCCGTCTCGCTCATCGGCACCTTCGCGGTGATGAGCATGCTCGGCGCGTCGCTGAACAATCTCTCGCTCTTCGGCCTCGTGCTGGCCATCGGCATCGTGGTCGATGACGCCATCGTCGTGGTCGAAAACGTCGAGCGAAACCTCGCCGAAGGCCTGAGCCCGCGCGACGCCACGCTCAAGGCGATGAGCGAAGTCTCCGGCGCGCTCGTGGCCATCGCGCTGGTGCTCTGCGCGGTGTTCGTGCCAACCGCGTTCCTCGGCGGCATCACCGGCCAGTTCTATCGCCAGTTCGCGCTGACCATCGCCACCGCGACCGTCCTCTCCGCCGTTACCGCGCTCACCCTTTCGCCCGCGCTCACCGCACTTCTTCTCAAAAAACACGCGCCCGGCCCCGGCCACAACGGCACCGGCGGGCGCAAGATCGAGGGCAAATTCCGCAAGTCTTCGCTGCCCGCCTGGTTCCTGCGCACGAACGCCGACCGTGAGCAGGAGAATGTGGTCATCGCGGGCGTGCACCGGTTCTTCCGATGGTTCAACTCAAGCTTCGATCGCTTCTCGCGCGGGTATTCGCGCGTCGTCCGTTACATGGTCCATCACCGGGCGCGCGCGCTCGTCGCTTACGGCGCGCTGATTCTTGCGACGCTGTTCGTCTTCAGCCGCGTGCCGGTCGGCTTCATCCCGCCGCAGGACATGGGTTATTTCCTCGTCGTCGTGCAATTGCCCGACGGCGCCGCCTTCAACCGCACCGATGAAGTCGTGCGCCGCGTGGACCAGATCGCGCGCGACACGCCCGGCGTGAAACACACCTTTGCGATCTCCGGTTATTCGTCCGTCTTCCAGGCGAACCAGTCGAACGTCGGCGCCGCGTTCATCATCCCGGAGGACTTCGAGAAGCGGAAAGACAAGTCGCTGACCGCGAACGCCCTGATGGTCACGCTGCGGCAGAAATTCAGCACCATCCAGGAAGCGCGCATCCTCGTCCTGCCCCCGCCGCCGCTGCGCGGTCTGGGCAATTCCGGCGGCTTCAAAGTGCAGGTCCAGGACCTCGACGGCGCCGGCCTGCCCGCCCTGCAAGCCGCCACGCAGCAACTCCTCGACGCCCTCGGCAAAGAGCCCGGCTTCACCTCGCTCATCACCGGCTTCCGCCCGAATGCGCCGCAGTTTTTCGTCGATATCGACCGCGCCGCGGCGAAGAACCTCGGCGTCTCGCTCGCCGAGATCAACGAAACGCTCCAGGTCAGCCTCGGCTCCGTTTACGTGAACGACTTCAACCTCTTCGGCCGCACCTATCAGGTCTATGCGATGGCCGAGCCGGACTTCCGCAATGCGCCCGAAGACGTCGGCCGCCTGCAGACGCGCAACCGTGATGGCCAGATGGTTCCGCTCGGATCGCTCATCGATGTGAAGCGCATCGGCGGCGCCGATCGCGTGCAGCGTTACAACATGTTCACCAGCGCCGATATCAACGGCGCCACCGTCGGCCTCAGCTCCGGCGAAATGATCAGCGCGATGGAGCGCGTGGCCGCGCAGGCGCTCCCGCCCGGATACGCCATCGAGTGGACCGACCTCACCTATCAGCAGATCCTCGCGGGCAACTCCATCGTCTATGTCTTCCCGCTCTGCGTGCTCTTCGTCTTCCTCGTGCTCGCCGCGCAATACGAAAGCTGGGGCCTGCCGCTCGCCGTCATTCTCATCGTCCCAATGTGCCTGCTCAGCGCGCTCGGCGGCGTGTGGCTCGTCGGCCAGGACAACAACATCTTCACCCAGGTCGGCCTCGTCGTGCTCATCGGTCTCGCGAGTAAAAACGCCATCCTCATCGTCGAGTTCGCGCGCCAGCTCGAAGACGCCGGCCGCGATGTGATCGAAGCCGCCGTCGAAGCATCGCACCTGCGCCTGCGTCCGATCCTGATGACCAGCATGGCCTTCATCCTCGGCGTCGTTCCGCTCGCGCTGGCCACCGGCGCCGGTTCGGAAATGCGCCGCGCCCTCGGCACCACGGTCTTCTGGGGCATGCTCGGCGTGACCGCCTTCGGCCTGCTCCTCACGCCTGTCTTCTACGTCGTCATCCGCCGCTTCACCAAACGCGAGGAGCCCCCCGCGCCATCCGTGGAGCTTGCCGCCGAGCCAGCGCCCGGGGGCGAACTGCCCCTCGATAGCGCGAGTCCAGAAGTGGTTTCCGCTTCCGCAAACGGGTCATCCTGAGCGGAGCGGAGGCGGCAAGGAGGGCGTAGTGCAGTCGAAGGAACCTGTGAACGACGAGCGCCGTCGAAGAGAGGCGCCGGGGTCCTTCGACTGCGTTCCGTCCCGCCTTCGCCCGCGACGGAACTCCGCTCAGGATGACTCGCGTTTGAAAAGGTTCATTACCGGCGCCAGCAAACTTGGTTTGTGAGCGCCGCAGGATGACATGCTTGTTTGTCTGGCGGCTTCTTTCGACAAATGCTCGAAGCACGCCGCTACTGCGCCAGCGAGAATGCGGTCACGTTCGCCTCATCCTTCACAAAGATTCGCCCATCGGAGTACGCGGGGCTGGCCCACGTTTTGGCGCAGAGTTGCACGCGGCCCAGTTCCTCGTAGCTGGCCGCGCCGATCTTCACGAGGAACAGCTCGCCGGTCGAATTGAGCGCGAGCAGCTTGTCGTTGACCGCGATGAGCGCGGCGTAATCGCTGAAGCCGGGCTGCTTCCACAACTCGCTGCCTGTCTCGAAATCGAGTGCCATGAGTTCGGTGCGATTGCCCGCGCCGAGCGTGTAGAGCTTGTTGCCGACCACCACCGGGGTGGTGAGCACAGTCTTGATCGGTCCCGCCGCCCACGCCTGTTCCGCCTTCAATTCCGTGCCGTTCTTCACGATGCGAAACTTGATCGTGCCGATGCTCGACGACGCCACGGTGACGGTGTCGCCAGAAATGACCGGCGTGCAGGCGTGGCGTTTCGCGCCGGTCTTGAGCGGTTCGCGCCAGAGGATTTTGCCGGTGGCCACATCCACGCCCATCAGCGCGTCCGCAGTGAAATGCACCGCCTGCCGCACGCCCGCGAGCGTGCCGACCATGACCGACGAGTACGCGGTGTTGTCCGTGCCCGCCGCCCAGAGCTGCTTGCCGGTTTTCTTGTCGAACGCGACGAGCGTGCCTTTCTCCGGGCTGCCCACCGGGACGAAAATGCGATCCCCATCGACGACTGCCGAACCATTGTTGCCATGCCGGCGCGAAGCCGTTTCCTTCGCCGCCGGATCGCCGCTCTTATTGCCAAACCACGTCGCGCCGAAGTCCGCGCCGAAGTTCACTTTCCACAGCCCCTTGCCATCGGCCAGCGCGAGGCAGCGGAACTCGCCCTCGCCGGTCTGCGTATAGACGCGGTCGCCATCGATGAGCGGCGTGCAGCGCGGTCCGCCGCCGTAGTCGGGAGAGAAGACGACCAGCGGCCCGACCGGCACGCTCCACAGTTGCCTGCCCGTGGCGGCGTCGAGGCAATGCGCGATTTCCTGGCCGTCCTGGCCGTCCATGAAAATGAGTTTGCCGCCCGCGACCACCGGCGACGACTGCCCCGGTCCGGCCGGAATCTTCCAGAGCACTTTCGGCTCAGTGGGCAGTTTGTTGACCGGGTGATTCTTGTCGATGGCCACGCCGTCGCGATTCGGTCCGCGCCATTGCGGCCAGTCGGCAGCGTGGAGATGAGCGGCGAGGATGAGGAGCGAGGCGCAAAGCGCGGAGGAGCGGAAGTTCATGGCGGGTGTTGTTTTTACTAACCCGGCAGCCGCGCCCTCCCCAAGGCTTTTCCCGCGGGCGAATTGTGCTTTGATCCGCGCATGCCTCTCGCCCCCGCCCTTTTCGATCTGCAGGTCAATGGTTTCGCCGGTGTGGACTTCCAGGATCCTGCGCTGACCGGCGAGCAACTCACCAACGCCCTCGACACGCTCGCGGGCGGCGGGACTCGCCGCATCCTGCTCACGCTCATCACCGACAAGCTCGACGCGCTGGAGCGGAAATTTACGCATCTCGAAACGCTGCGGGCCCGCAGCCCCGTCATCGCCGAAATGGTTTGTGGCTATCATCTGGAAGGCCCATGGCTCAGCCCCGAGGAAGGCTATCGCGGCGCGCATCCCGGTGAATGCATGTGCGCGCCGGACCTCGGTGCCTTCCGGCGTTTGCAGGCCGCGGCGGGCGGGCGCATCCGGCTCGTCACGGTCGCGCCCGAGTGGCCGGGGAGTGCGGAGTTCATCGCCGAAGTGGTGAGCCAGGGGGTGGTGATTTCGCTGGGGCATACCAATGCGAACGAAGCGCAGATCGACGACGCCATTCGCGCCGGGGCGAAGATGGTCACGCATCTTGGCAATGGCTGTCCGGTCACCCTCCCGCGCCACGATAATGTCATCCAGCGCCTCCTCGCTCGCGACGAACTGATCGCCTGCCTCATCCCCGACGGCGCGCACCTGCCGCCTTTCGCGTTGCGGAATTTCTTCCGCGCCAAACCCCACGGCAAGGTCCTCCTCACGACCGACGCCATGGCCGCCGCCGCCGCTCCGCCCGGTCGCTACCGTATCGGCCGGCTCGAGGTCGAATCCCGCGACGGCGCCGTCCGCGCGCCCGGCAGCGCCAACCTCGCCGGCTCCTGCCTGACGCCCGCCGCCGGGGTCGCGAACGCCGCGCGCTGGCTCGGCGTTTCGACGCAGGAGGCGCGGGCCATGTTCTCCACGCGCGTGGCCGAAGTCTTCGGAATCAACTTGCCGTTGGTCGAGTTCCGGTGAGAGATCGCGCTCCGCGATTTGTTCCAGTTCCCGCATGAAAAACATCACGTTTGGTTCTCTCGAAGTCCGCCAGTATCCCGATCGCACCGCGCTCGGCTCGGCCGCCGCCGCGCAGGTCGCGGACGCGATTCGCGTCGCCTGCGCCACGCGCGGGGAAGCGCGTGTGATCTTCGCCTGCGCGCCCTCCCAGAATGAATTCCTCGCCGCGTTGATCCGGCAACCCATCGTCTGGGCCAGCGTCACCGTCTTCCACATGGACGAATATGTCGGCCTGCGCGCCGAACACCCGCAGAGCTTCCGCCATTTCCTGCGCACGCACCTGCTGGAGCACGTGGCCGCGCCGCGCGCCGTGCATCTCATCCACGCGGAAAACGATCCGCTCGATGAAGCCGCGCGTTACGGCCGGTTGCTCGCGGAAAAGCCCATCGACCTCGTCTGCCTCGGCATTGGTGAAAACGGCCACCTCGCCTTTAACGATCCGCCCGTGGCCGACTTCAGCGATCCGGAGCGGGTGAAGGTCGTCGAACTCGACGCCACCTGCCGCCAGCAGCAGGTAAACGACGGCTGCTTCCCGAGCTTCGACGCGGTGCCCACCCACGCGCTTACGCTGACCATTCCCACGCTCGTCGGCGCGCGCCAGGTCTCATGCGTCGTTCCGGGGGAACGCAAGGCGCCGGCCGTGCGCGACACGTTGCTCGGTCCGATCAGCACCGCATGCCCGGCCTCGATTTTGCGCCAGCATGCGCACGCCGTGCTCTCCATCGACGACGCCTCCGCCGCGCTTTCGATCACCGTTTGAAAATGACTCACGCAAAGGCGCGAACGTTCCGCGACCCAACCCCTTCCTCTGCCTGGCGTCTTTGCTCGTGAGTTTATTTGCCCCTTTCGATCAATCTTTGAGAAAATGAAGACGCGCTTTGCCTTTGCCGGATTCCGCCACGGCCACATCCTCGATCTCCTCACCGGCGTGGAGGAACGCCCGGATACGGAAGTCGTCGCCTGTTGCGAGGAAGACGCCGCGGCGCGTGAGGAACTGACCACCAAAGGGCGCGTGAAGATTACCCACACGGATTTCGCCGCCATGTTGCGCGAGGTGGAATGCGACGTGGTGGCGATCGGTGATTACTACGCCAGGCGCGGCGCGCTCGTCCTCGCCGCTCTGCGTGCGGGCAAGCACGTCCTGAGCGACAAACCGCTCTGCACCACGCTGGCCGAGCAGGAGGAAATCGAGCGCCTCGCCGCTGCGCGTGGCCTCGTCGTGGGTCTGCAACTCGACAGCCGCGGCTACGCTGCGATGCGCGCGTTGCGGGAGATCATCCGCAGCGGCGAGATCGGCGACGTCGCCACCATCCACATTGCCGGCCAGCATCCGCTTCTCCTGGGGACGCGGCCCGGCTGGTATTTCGAGGCCGGCAAACACGGCGGCACGATCAACGACATCGGCATCCACGCCTTCGATTTCGTCCCGTGGCTCACCGGCCTCGACTGGCGCGAGATCACCGCCGCGCGCTGCTGGAATGCCAAGGCGCAGGAGTTCCCACACTTTCACGACTGCGCGCAATTCATGGCCGCGCTCAGCAACGGCGCGGGCGTCCTGGCCGATCTCTCCTACCTCGCGCCGGATGCCCTCGGCTACACGCTGCCGCACTACTGGCACTTGCTCGTGCACGGCACTCGCGGCCTCGCCGAGACGCATCTCTTCGCCAAAGAAGTGACCGTGATCAAAGACGGCAGCACCGCCCCCGAGCAGCGCCCGGCGGGCGAAAACCGGACGCGCGGTTACATCGAAGATTACCTCCAGGAGTTGCGCGGTCATCCGTCCTCGGACCTCACGTCCGCCGCTTGCCTGCGCGCCTCGCGTCTCGCGCTCCAGACACAGTTGCTCGCGGATCGCGCCTCTGGCGTTGGGCAATAGTGGATTTCAAACCAGCGGGCATCCTGAGGCTCTCACAAAACGGGTTTTGTCGGCGGCGGACACAAACCTCCGCAAAAACATGTGTCATCCTGAGCGGAGTTCCGTCGCGGGACGAAGGCGGGACGGAACGGAGTCGAAGGATCCCGGTGCTGTGCGAAGTCGCCGGTGGTCACGCGGGATCCTTCGACTGCGCTACGCCCGCCTTTCCGCCTCCGCTCCGCTCAGGATGACTCGTCTTTGGGAGGGTTCATTGGCAGCCCAGAGCAGTCGAAGGATCCCGTCGCTTCGCCAATGATCACCGCCGAGGGTTGGGCGGGATTTTTCGACTCCGTTCCGTCCCCGCCTTCGCCCGCGACGGAACTCCGTTCAGGATGACACGCCTGGCTGGAAGCGCCTTGCGAAAAACCTTCTCGAGTTCACCGCGCGATTTTCCAGAGATGCAGCTCCGAACGAATGAAGAGCGCTCCATCGGCGACGGCGGAGGAAGCGAGCGTGCGCTCGCCGAGTTCGTTCTTCGCGAGCACCTCGAAGGTCTTGCCCGCCTTCACCACCGTGCCCACGCCGGTCTCGTTTTGGAAATAGATGCGGCCTTCCGCGGCGAACGGTGAAGCCGAGCAATCACCGCCGAGCCGCTCACTCCAATGGACCGCGCCGGTGCGCGCGTCGGCGCAGGTCGCGATGCCGCTGTCGGAGACAAAATACACCTCGTCGCCGAGCACGAGCGCGGAGGGCGTGTGCGGTGCGCCTTTGCTGAGCGACCAGGCGACGTTCGTCGCGGTGACATCGCCGGCGGCACCTTCCGGCTTGATCGCATACAGCGTCGGGCGGTCGAAGCTCGAGCTGAGGAAAAGCAGGCCGTGCGCAAAGACCGGGCGCGGCACGACGGAGTAGCCCTGGCCGTAGTCCACGCGCCAGATCTCTCGACCGTCGCGAACATCGTAGGCGCCGACCAGGCCGGGGCCGGGGCTGATGATCTGCTTCGCGCCGCCGACTTCGATGGCGAGCGGCGTGGAGAAGGCGAATTGCTTTTTCGAGATGGAATTGCGCGGCGTCTGCCAGCGCACTGCGCCCGTCGCGGCATTGAGCGCGGCGACGAAGGAATCCTTCTGCCCGTCGCAACTGAACACCAGCGCGCCCTCCGCGAGCACGGGCGAGCCGCCATTCCCATGGACCGGCGAATACGGCAGGCCCGTCTGCCGCCACACGACCTTGCCGGTGAGATCCAGCGCCGCCGTGCCCATGTGGCCGAAATGCACATAGAGCCGGTCGTCGGTCACGATGGGCGTGGCGCTCGCCGGGGAATTCTTGCGGTGCATCACCGCGAGACCGGCCGGTTCGGGGCGGAACACTTCCGTGTCCCACAGCACTTTGCCATCCGCAGCGTCGAGGCAGAGCGCGTGCAGCGTGACCTCGGAGCCGCCCGCATCCGGCACCGCGCTGGTCAGGTAGAGCCGGCCTTTCGAGAGCACGGGCGACGACCAGCCGCGCCCGGGAATCTCGACCTTCCAAGCCACCTGTTGCGTCGCACTCCACTCGATCGGCACGTTCGCCGCCGCCGAAATTCCCTGCCCCGTCGGCCCGCGGAACTGGGGCCACTCGGTCTCCGCCGCGGTGGCGGGCGGAAGGCAAAAACCAAGCGCGGCCAGCGCGCCTAACGTTCGGGCGGGGGAGAAATGGAGAGTTCCGGGAGTGGTCATGCAGCGGAACTATCCGCCCGGCGCCCGCAACTCAATGTTCATGCGTGCGCAATGTTCCGCCTCAGATCGCCCGCAGCATCCGGTAGTGAGGCCCGGCGGTCGGAATGTCGAAAATGCCGCCCTGCACCTTGAAGCCTTGCCGCGAATAAAAGCCCGCCGCCGGGGTGCGCGCATTGCACCAGATCCAGTTCGCCCCCGCGCGCTTCGCTTCTTCGACGCACGCGGTGAGCAGCGCACTCCCCACGCCGTGTCCACGCGCTTCCTCCGCCGTGGCCATGCCGCGCAATTGAAAGGCCGACCCTTCGTGGTCGGGCTGATCGAGCAACGGCACGTAATGCATCGTCGCCACGCCGATGAGTTGCCCGTCGCGAAAGGCGCCGAAATGCCGCGAGGCCTGCGCGTCGTCGCCGGCGAAGATCGCGGTTTCGCGCGGCCGTCCGGCGCGAAGAATGGCGTGGCGCAGATCGAGCGTTTCCTCGGCGGAGATCGGGCGGATTTCGAACGCGTTCATGCCGGCTGCGTCGGTGGTGATGATGGTGGCGTGAGCAATAGTTTGTCGATGCGCGGGCCGTCCATGTCGATGATCTCAAATTTCCACCCCAGCGCGGTGAAGGTCTCCGCTTCGTGCGGGATGTGGCCAAGATGGTCGAGCACGAAGCCCGCGATCGTCTGGTAGGTCCGCTCGTCGTCGTCCACGCGCAGCCCCAGCTTCCGCTCGACCTCCTCGATTTCCACGTTCCCGTCGATCAGCATCGTCCCATCCTCGCGTTGCCGGATTTCCGGGCGGCGGCGTTCCTCCTGCGAGGGCACTTCGCCGACGATCGCCTCGAGGACATCGACCAGCGTGACCACGCCGACCACACTTCCAAATTCATCGGCGACCACGGCGAAGTGCCGGCGTGAACGGCGAAAAGTTTCGAGCAGCGTCGCCACCGACTGAGTCGCCGGAACAAAAAATGGCTCGGCCATCAGCGCGCGCAAATCGGCCCGCGCGCCGGCGGCCACATTGGCGTAGATCGCCTTCACCGAAACCACGCCGACGATCTGATCGCGACTGCCCTGATAAACGGGAAAGTGCGAGTGCCGGCTGGCCACGATCTTGTGCCAGACGATCTCGTGCGAATCGTCCTGATTGACGAAGACCACCTTGGGCCGGGGCGTCATGATTTCGTTGACGAGCAGATCATCGAGTTCCAGCACCCGCTCGACCATCTCCGGCTCGGCGCTGTGAAACACGCCGGCCAAGCGTCCCTCCTTCATCATCGCCCGGATTTCCTCATCGGTGACGCCTTGTTCGGGATCGTGCCGGGTTCCGAGGACTTTCAACACCACATCGGTCGTCCACCCGAGCAGCAGGACGGCGGGGCGGGCGATTTTGGAAAGGATGTTCATCGGTCCTGCGAGCAGGCAGGCGAAACGCTCGGGCGCGGAGAGCGCGAGCCGCTTGGGGACGAGTTCGCCGAGGATCAGCGAGCCATAGGTGATCGCGACCACGACCAGCACGAAGCCCGCGGTGGCGGCGAAATTCGGAGCGAGCCCGAAATCGGTGAGGCCGCGGGACAGCCACCGGGCGAGCGTCGCGCCGCCGAAAGCGCCGGAAAGAATGCCGACGAGCGTGATGCCAATCTGCACCGTGGCGAGAAATTGATTGGGCGACTGCGCGAGGTGAAAGGCCATCGCCGCCGCACGGCTGCCCTTGGCGGCCATGGCCTGGAGCCGCGCTTTGCGGGCGGAGACGAGTGAGAGTTCCGCCATCGCGAGCACGCCATTGGTCAGGAGCAGCGCGAGGATGAAGAGGATTTCCAGGAGGATGGTGTTCATGAACGAAAGAAGGTCAGCATGGCGGAGTTCGACGCCGCGCACGAGCGAGTGTTAGAAAATGGCCGCCGCGCGCGCGGCGGCCCGAGACCAACCTCGGCGGGCGGGAAGACAACTTTGCAGTTTCCATCGCGTCCCGAATCCCTTTTCCTGCGCCCGTGCTGCCCCCCAAACATTGCCGCCCCGCATGAGCCCGCTCGTGCTGCTGCTCATCGGCATGGCCGTCGTGGTCGGCGGGATTCTGGCGCTGCGGTTGCACGCCTTCCTCGCGCTCGTCCTTGGCGCCTTCGCCGTGGCGCTGCTCACGCCCGATGCGGCCTTGCGCCAGCATGCCGAGGCGCGTGTGGCGAAGAGCGAGATGACCGCCAAAGCGGCGGCGAAGTTTGTCGAGAAGCCCGCCGCCGGGCGCGTGGCCGAAGAGTTTGGCCGCACCTGCGGGAACCTCGGCATCCTCATCGCCATGGCCACGATCATCGGCGAGGCCATGCTGCTCTCGGGCGCGGCGGAGCGCATCGCCGCGACGCTGCTCCGCTGGTTCGGCGCGGCGCGGGCGCACTGGGCTTTCTTCACCGCGTCGTTCGTCCTCTGCATCCCGGTGATGCTCGACACGGTGATGTATCTCCTCGCGCCGCTCTTCAAGGCGCTCGCGCGGCGCACGGGGCGCGACTATCTGCTGCTCGTCATGTGTACCGTCGCGGGCGGCACGATCACCCATTCGCTCGTCCCGCCGACGCCCGGCCCGCTTTTCGTCGCGGGCGATCTCGGCGTGCCGCTCGGGCTGATGATCGGCATGGGCAGCGCCATCGGCCTCGGCGCGGCGCTCGTCGGTGTGGTCTTCGCGCATTGGTCGAATCGCCGCCACACCCTCGAAGTGCCGATCGAGGACGGGCCCGCCCCTTCCTCGGACCGCGTGCTGCCGCCGCTCTGGCTGGCTTTGCTCCCGGTGATTCTGCCCATCGCGCTGATCGGCCTCGACGCGTCTTTTTCTGGAATGTTGAAAGCGACCGGGGGCGGGCTCGCGTGGCTGGTGAAAACGATCGGCGACAAAGACATGGCGCTCACCCTCGGCGCGCTGGCCGCGCTCGCTCCGCTGGCCGGGCGCGGCGGCGAGGGCGCGAAGGCCGTGAAGAATGCGGTCAGCGAAGGCGCGATCATCCTGCTAATTATCGCGGCGGGTGGCGCCTTCGGCGGCGTGCTCCAGCAGACCGGCATTGCCGGACAGCTCGCGGGTTATTTCCAGGAGGTCCACCACCTCGCTTTGCCCGCGGTTTTTCTCGTGACCTGCCTCGTCCGCACGGCGCAAGGCTCCGCGACGGTCGCGATGATCACCGCCGCGCCCATCGCCAAGGCGCTCATCGCCGGCGGCGCGCCGATTCATCCGGTCTATTTCGCCCTCGCCATCGGCTGCGGCTCGAAGCCCTTCCCGTGGATGAACGACGCCGGTTTCTGGATCATCTCGCGCCTCAGCGGGATGCGCGAATCCATGACTCTGCGCACGGTTTCGCCGATGATGTCCATCCAGGGCGTCGCCGGCCTCGTCCTCACCATGCTCGCCGGGTGGCTCTGGCCGATGCGCTGACGCTGCGGTCGGCGCAACCCGCTCGCTTTCTCCGTCGTCCGCATTAACGTCCCGCCCCATCTCTTCACCATCATGACCGGCAATCCCACTCTCTCCGAAAAAACCTTTCACGAAGTCCGCCCCACCATCGTCGGCGAATCCGAGGCCATGACCGTGCAGGGCGCAGTCAACAAAACCGCGATGATGCTGCTCTTCGTTACCGTTGCTGCGGGCTTCACCTGGAATCTCTTCGCCGAAGGCAAGGCGGCGGGGAATGGCTGGATGATCGGCGGCGCGGTTGCGGGTTTCATTATCGCGCTGGTCACTGTCTTCAAAAAGCACTGGTCCCCGGTGACCGCTCCGCTCTACGCGATCGTCCAGGGGTTGTTCATCGGCGGGCTGTCGTTCACCTTCAATCAGCAGTTCCCCGGCATCGTGGTGCAAGCGGTGATGTTCACCTTCGGCACACTCGCCGCGCTCCTCGCGGCGTATTCCACCGGCCTCATCCGCGCGAGCAGCGGCCTGCGGCGCGGGATCGTCGCGGCCACCGGCGGCATCATGCTCGTCTATCTCGCGTCGCTCGTGCTCGGCTTTTTCGGCATCCAGATTCCCGGCATCTTCGGCAGCGGCCTGATCGGCATCGGCTTCAGCGTGGTCGTGGTCATCGTCGCCGCGATGAACCTCATCCTCGACTTCGATCTGATCGAAAGCGGCGCCCGCTCCGGTGCGCCCAAATACATGGAGTGGTACGCGTCCTTCGCCCTGATGGTGACGCTGATCTGGCTCTATCTGGAAATCCTCCGCCTGCTCTCGAAGCTGCGCAGCCGGTAAACCGTCGCGCCTGGATCGGGCGCTACGCCAGCCGCAAATCCCCGCCCGCGTTCCGCCGCCCGAGGATGCTCTCCAGCACTGCTCCGAGCAGGATGCCGCTCGCGTAGGCGGGGAGGTCCGGCCCATTGAACGTGTTGCCGAGGATGAGCGACCCGAGTTCGATCGAGCGGAGGAAATCGATCCAGGGAGCGTGGTAAAGCTGGCTGAACTCGATGCCAAACGAGAAGGCAAGGGCGAGGACCGCGACGACCCAGGTCTTCGCGCGCGGCCACACAAAACCGCAGCCGAGGAAGACGAGCAGCGACCACCAGGCGCTGCCGCCGTATTTTGTGAGGAAGAGTGGCAGGCTGACGAAGCTTGATCGCCACAATAGTCCGATGCCAATGACCGCCACGGCGAGCACGGCGTAGAGCAGGCGGTGGCGCGCCGGGAGTTCGCGCGCGCTCCCGACGGCGAAACCGAGCAGGCTGGATTTTCCATCAGCCGCCGAGAATCTGGTCCGCTTGAGCGGCGGAGCGGCGATGGCTCGATACGGGCGAAATTGGAGATAATCCGACTGGCGTTTCAAATCTGCGGAACCATGCCGGAGAAAGAGCGGCGAAGCAATGCGCCATCGTGCGTGGCGGGGCGATCCGGCATTAACCTTGGTGCTTTCCGCCAGGCTGGCGTATGGGGACAGGGTGGAAACAACCCCAGCCAGTGAACCCTCCGAAACCCGCACCGCCAAAGACTACTATCGCGACCATCGCGACAAGGTGATGGTCATTTGCGGCAAGGAAGGACAGGCGCCGGCGAGCCGGGATTTTTTCCTCGTCGAATCGGTCGGCACACTCGCGGGCGGGTTGTTGATCACTGGACTCTTTGACCACGCGCGGCGCGAACGACTGCGCAGCCATAGTGTTCGGCTGGCGACGGAGGGGGAGATCGCGAGCCGGAACGGCGGACGGGGTCCGAGTGACATCGGATAAAACGCAGAGGCGCAGAGACGCGATCGGACGCCGTACCGGATGGTTTGCCGCGCATCCGTCGCTGGCCCCCTCTGCGGTCCTTTGCGTCTCGGCGTTTTCAATACAACCGCACGGCCTCGTTCCGGCTAAGAAAGCGGTTCGAGATGGATGACAGGCATCCCGCAAAGATTGAGCGGAGGTGGATTTTCGGCAGACGAATGTGCGAGACGCGCCCTTGCTCCTGTGGGGGACGCAAAGCATATCGCCTCATAAATCCAATCGCCCCCTCGGTTCCCGAAATGAAATCGTCGAACTTCCCAACCGCCCATCACCCCAGCCCTGAAGAATCTGCATCATGAATATGACCACCCCCACTCTCCAAACCCGCCGTCAATTCATCCGCACGAGTTCGGTGCTGCTCGC
>Ga0105047_10006377_pt1 | contig 20037 bp, 17 predicted proteins | sample MAT04_FD_78384 | JGI IMG/M metagenome (GOLD analysis project Ga0105047, IMG submission 78384) | Freshwater microbial communities from Lake Fryxell liftoff mats and glacier meltwater in Antarctica - MAT-04 (megahit assembly) | ecosystem: Environmental > Aquatic > Freshwater > Ice > Liftoff...
TAACGCCTTCACCCCTCACCCGGCTCGCGGCTGCGCCGCTCTCCGCCCTCTCCCGCAAGGGGAGAGGGGAAGCCAAGACCCCGTTACCCCACCGGGGCGGCGGCCCGGCAGCCGGCCGCCAGCCCCGCCCAGGCGTCGATCCGGCGGTGCAGGCCGAGGCGCGTCAGGTAGACCAGGTCCAGTTCGCCCTCGTCCGGGTGGGTGAGTACGTCGGCCGCGTGAACGGCGGTGAGGGCCGTGAAGCCCGATCCGGGGCAGTCGCCCGGGGCGTGGTGCCAGGCGACCGCCTCGACCAGGGCGTCGGGCAGCCCCCACAGGCCGAGGAGGTACGCCCCGACCTCGGCGTGCGTAGCCCCGAACACCTGCCGCTCGGCGTCCGCCGCCGTCAGCCCGTCGGCCCCCATCCGCCCGAGCACCTCCCGGTACGGCCCCGGGAGCTGGCTCGCCAGCGTCAGCCGGCCGATGTCGTGGAACAGCCCGGCCAGCGCTGATTCCCGGACGGTCCGGTCGCCGGCCTGCTCGGCCGCCGCGATCCGCCCGGCCAGGGCCGCCACCCGCCGGCTGTGGTCCCACAACGCCTCGATCGAGAACGGGCGGAGGGCCGTCGGGTCGTACCGGGCGAAGACGCCGGCCGCCAGCGCCAAGCTCTTCGTCCACTCGGCCCCGAGGATGCGCACCGCCTGGGCTGGGGTGCCGACCGGCCGCCGCAGCCCGACGAGGGCCGAGTTCGTCACCTGGATCAGCTTGGCCGCCATCCCCACGTCCTGCCCGACGAGGTCGCCGACGACCTCGATCGAGTAGTCCGGGCGGGCCAGCTCCTGCACGATCCGCGCGTACAGCGCCGGCAGACTCGGGACGTTCCCGAGCCGCCCGACCACCGCCGCGAGCGACGGGCTGTTGAGCAACTCCTGGAGCGAACAGGCGCGGCGGACGGCGCTACGAAGCTCGTCCGCCGGGCACGGCTTGGTCAGGACGCGGTGGGCCAGCGCCAGGAGCTGGAGCAGCCGGCCCCGGTCCATCTCGGCGGCGAGGACGATGCGGACGGCGAGCGGGTGGCGGCGGCGGACCTCGGCGAGCAAGTCGTCCACCCCCGCGCCGCGCAGCTGGGCGTCGGCGACGAGGGCGTCGAACGGCTCGTCGTCCATCGCCGCGAGCGCGGCCGGGCCGCCCCCGACGAACCTCATCTCCCACTCACCCTGGAGGGGCCGCAGGGCGTGCCGCAGGGCCGCCAGGAGGGGCGGGTCGTCGGCCGCGAATAACACCCGACGGGACATGCCGCCCTCGCTTACACCGGAGAATGCGGACGTCCGGCCCGCGCCTGGGTTCCAACCGTCGCTCGCCCGGTCCCGACCCCGGGTCGGGAGCCGCCTCAATCCGCCGCCGGCACGACCTCTGCGCTCATCGCGGGGCGGCCGGCGACCGCCTCCCCCACCACCCGGACCAGGTCGGTCGGGGTGAACGGCTTGGGCAGGAACTGCGCCCCCGGCGGGTCGGCCAGGTAGGCGTCGTCCGGCACGTACCCGGACATGTACACGACCCGGGTGCGCGGGGCGGCGGCGACCGCCCGGGCCGCCACCTCCCGCCCCCCGACCTCGGGCATCGTCATGTCGGTGACGAGCAGGTCGAACGCCTGCCCGGTCGCCAGGATGTCGAGCGCGACAGCCCCGTCCGACGCCTCCGTGACCGCGAACCCGCACCCCTCCAGCGTGAACCGGGCGAGCGTCCGGATGCCGTCCTCGTCTTCGACCAACAACACGGACCGGCGGCGGGCCGGCAGCGGCGTCCGCACCACGTCGCGGGCCGACAGCGCCGCCGACGGCGAGGGCGCACGGTCGGACCACGGGAAGTCGATGCGGAACGTCGTCCCGACCCCCGGGGTCGAGTCGACGGCCACCGCCCCGCCCCCCTGCTTGACGATCCCGTGGACGACCGCCAGCCCCAGCCCAGTCCCCTTGTCCGGCCCCTTCGTCGTGAAGAACGGGTCGAAAATCTTGGCCATCACGTCGGCGGTCATGCCGCACCCGGTGTCGGCCACGGTCAGCCGGGCGAGGCGGGCATTCGGGCCGGCCGCGGCCCCGACCGCCAGCCGCAGGCGGCCGCCCCCGGGCATGGCGTCGCGGGCGTTCACCGCCAGGTTCATCACCACCTGTTCCAGGTGGGCGCGGTCGGCGAGGACCGGGGTCGTGTGCGGGGCGAGATCGACTTCGACCGTCACCCCCGCCCCGAGGAGGCGGCGGAGGATGCCGGCCAGGTCGGCGACGACCGCGTTCAGATCGACCACCCGGGGCTTGGCCGCGTGCGGGCGGCTGAACGTCAGCAGCTGGCGAACGAGGACGGCCGCCCGCTCGGACGCCAGCCGCACCTCGTCCACCATCCGGGCCGCGTCGGGGTCGTTCCCGGCGGCAGTGTGGAGGAGTTCGGCGTTCCCGCGGATGACGGTCAGCAGGTTGTTGAAGTCGTGGGCGATGCCGCCCGCCAGCCGCCCGACGGCGTCCATCTTCTGGGCCTGCCGGTACTGCTCCTCCAGCCGCTTCCGCTCGGTGATGTCGATGTACAGCCCGAGTACGCCGGTGATGCCGGTCCCGGCCGGGTCGCGGAGCGGCACCCGGCTCGTCAGGAGCGTGACCTGCTTCCCGCCGGGCAGCGTCCGCACCTCCTCGGTCTCGAGCATCGGGGTGCCGGTTTCCATCACCAGCCGGTCCCCCGCCACGGTGTCCGCGGCCTCGGCCGGGTCAACGGTCATCTCGTAGTCGGTCAGCCCGACGACCTCGCCGGGGGAGGCGAACCCGGCGTCGCGGGCGGCCTGGTCGTTGCACCCGAGGTAGATCGACGCCCGGTTCTTCCAGAACACCCCGCAGGGGATGTGGGCGATGACGTTCCGCAGCAGTTCTTCCCGCTCCCGCAGCGCGACGGCCGTGCGCCGCCGGTCGGTCCCGTCGCCGGCCAGGACGAGGCGGGCCGGGCGGCCGGCGAACCGGCACCGGCGGGCCGTCGCCTCGGCGTCGAGCAGTACCCCGGCCTTCGTCCGGTGCCGCCACCGGACCGGGCGGCCGTCGGCCGCGGCCCCCGCCACCCGGCCCACGTCCTCGGCCGGGCACAGGTCGGCGACCGCCCCGGCGAGGAATTCGGTCCGGGTGTAGCCGTACTTGAAGACGGCCGCGTCGTTGACCGCGAGGAACCGGGCCGAGGCGTCGTCGAGCACCCACATCGGCTGCGGGTGGGCGTCGAAGATCGCCCGGTAGGTGTCGTCCAGCGAACCCGCCGGCCGGCGGCGGGCGTGGGCGACCGTGGCGACCGCCCAGAGGGCGAGGGCCGGGAGCGCGAGGCCGGCCGCCGCGACCGCGAACGACGACCCGTCGCCGACCCGGTCGAGGGCGGCGACGAAGGCCACGAGTACCGACGGGCTGGCGGACATGTGCGACTCGGAACGGGTGCCGGCGGGGCGGCGGACGGTCGGGCGATCCCCCGGCCTCCGGCCCGCGTGTCGGAAACTGTAGCTCACACGGGCGGGTCGTCCGGCCCCCGCCGCCGACAATCAAACGATTCGCGGACCCCGACTGACGCCGGCAGTTCAAATTTCCCGCCGGGGGCGCTGTCGGGGCGTCCCACGAGGCGTCCCATTGGGAGGGCGAGGCTCCCGCCGAGCCTACGCTTCGGCTCGGCGGGAGCCTCGCCCTCCCAATGGGACGCGTCCGCCCGATGACGGTGTCCGATGGTTCTGTCCCTGTGGCACGGGTCTCTGACCCGTGTGGCCCGCACGGGTCGGAGACCCGTGCCACAGGGACAGAACCGGACACCACCATCGAGTTCGTGAATGAGGGCGTCCATCCGCCGGAGTTCGACCGAATCGCGGGGCGTCATTCGGCCGGGAGCCGACCGGCGAAGCACTCGGCCGCGAGGCGGTACTTCCCCTCCAACTCGAACCCGCGGCCCATCACCGGGAGCAATTCGTCCAGTTCGACTCCGGGCCGGCCGGCCGCGGCCCGGCAGCGGCGGACGCACTCGGCCCCGCGGCCGTCGCGGGCGGCGAGTTCGGCCACCCGCACCCCGGCCCGCGGCCCCAGCCCGTCCGGGTCGGCGGCCGCGACCGCGAGGAAGCGCGTCCGGGCCGCGGCCCGGCGGTCGAGGGCGGCGAAGAACTCGGCCGCCTCGAACGTCATCCGGACGGCGAGCGGCCCGCGGCCGACGGCGGCTGCGGCCTCGTACACCCGGACCGCCGAGTCGGGCCGCCCGCTCTCGCGGTACGCTCGCCCGGCGAGGAGCGCCCCGGCCGGGCCGAGCGCCCGCCCGTCGCCGCCGGCCGCGAGCGCCGCCCGGAGTTCGCCCGCCCGGTCGTCGGTCGGGGCGGTGCGGTGGCGCAGTAGCGCGCCGAACCACCCGGAGGTGTCGAGGTAGGCGGCGCGGTCGGGGGTGCGGGTTCCCCGCATCAACTCGCGGGCCGCGTTGTTGTCGCCGTCGAGCAGGTGGCACAGGCACTGGCCGAGAACCGCGGCGGCGGCGACCTCCTTCGACGGGCCGGCGCGGGCGAGGTCGAGCGGCTTGCGGGCGGCCGCCGTGTCGCCGGCGTCTAAATGCGTGCGGGCCGCCCACCACCACCCGAGGCCGGCCCATTGCGCCCGCGGGTCGTGGTCGATGAGGAAGGCCCACTGCGCCCGGGCGGCGGGGAGGTTGCCGTCGGCCAGTTCCAGCAGGCCCAGGTTGTACGCGGCGTGGGCCGCCTCGGGGGCGTTCGGCTCGTCCGCCAGGAAGCGACGGAACCCGTCGGCCGCCCGCCGTCGGCTTTCGCCTTCGTGGTCGAGGTTCGATAACGTCACGCGGGCGGCGCGGGCGGCCGGGTGGTCGGGGGCGACGGCGACGGCCCGGCGCAGCGCCGCGCCCGCGGCGACCCGCCGGGCGGCGGGGGCGGCCGGCGTCGCCGGCCCGACGACCAGCGCCGCGCCGTCGGTGCGCCATTCCAACCCGAGCGAGTCGGTCAGGGCGGTCATCACTTCGGCGAGCGGGGCGCTCTCCACGTCGAGCGCAACTTGGCGGCCGGCGGCGAGCCGGGCCGCAGTGGGGCCGTCGGCGCGAATCGTCAGCCCCGCGGCCGCGGCGACGGCGCTTAAAGCGTCGGCAGTCGGGCGTTTGGCGAAGCGAGCGGTGACTTCGGCAACCCCGGGTGCCCAACGGGTACGGAAGACTTCGACAATCTCCCCGCGAGCGGCCGGGGCGGGCGGGCCGGCGCTCGCGGACGGCTCGCCTTCCGGGAGCCAGGCGAGGTAGTCGTCCAGTCCGCCGTCGAGGGGGGGCCACGCGAGGGCGCGGTCGTCGAGCGGGTCGGGGGCGGGGCGTGGGCCGAGGTCGTGCAACGCCAGCCGTGCCCGCAGGTATAAGCACTCGCCAAGAACGTTACGGTCGCGGCAGGCCGGGTGGCCGGACCGAACCAGGACGCGGTTCAACAGGTCGCCGGCCGTTCGCGCGTCGCCGGCCGCGGTGGCGCAGCGGGCGTGGCCGAGCGTCGCCCGCGCCCACGCGGCCACGTCGCCGTCGTCCACCGCCGCCTTCTTGTACGCCGCCGCCGCCGCGTCCCACTGCCGCAACCCTTCCAAACACAGCCCTTCGCGGTAGGCGAGGGCGCGGCCGTCCGCCCCGAAGGCGTGCGGCGGGGCGGCGTGGATCAGCTTCAACGCCGCCGGGAAGCGCCCGACCCGCAGGGCCAGGTCGATCCGGTCGGCGGCCGTCTCCTCCGGGTGCGGGGCCTCGGGCGTGTCGGCCCGGGCGTGCGGCTCGGTGGGGGCCGGCTTCGGCCCGCCGAACGCCGACCGGCCCAGCGTCCCGGCCGCGATTCCGAACAGGACGAACGCCGCGAATCGGAAGCGCCGCAGCCGCCGGAACCGCCCGCCCCGCACCGGCCGGGTGGGGAGGGCCGGCGCGGTCGCCTCGGGTTCGACGGCGTCGGTGGCGGGGGGTGTCGTCATGGGAAGGCGGCGTCGGGGTCCGGGCCGTCCGGGCGACCCGGACCGGGAGTAAGATCGAAGCCCGCGGACTCGGGTTGCCCGGGAACGGGTTTTCGGGCAACATTTCCCGGCCGCCTTCGATAACTCTTTACGTCGGGGCGTGAACATCACCCCCGGGCACGAAACCAGCGAACGGGGAAGCCGCCATGCAAGTCAATCCTTCGGGCACGTACCCCCAGGTGGCCCGGCCGACTTCCGAGACCGCGACCCGGGCCGTCGGCCCGGCGGCCGGGGGCGAGGAAGTCGCCGGCCCCGCGGGGGTGTCGTCCTTCCAGCCGACCGCCGACCTGACCAAACTGCTCGCCGCCGTCCGCGAGACCCCGGACGTGCGGGCCGACGCGGTCGCGTCGGCCGCGGCCCGTCTCGCGGCCGGCGCGTACGACACCCCGGAGGCCGCCGGCGACGCCGCCCGGGCGCTGCTCGCCGACGAGTAACCCGATCCGCCCCGCGAATCCGTCACGGCCCGGCGAGCGTAGCGCTCGCCGGGCCGCGTCGTTTCCATCCGGCGGGCGGCGGGCGAAAACGCGATCCCGAGATCGTGGGCAAATTTCGCCGCCCCCGTTCGATATTCGGATGCAGACGGGGCGGACGCACCGACCCGACTCAACGACCTGTAACCGAAGGGGACCGTGTCATGGGCCTGACGATCAACAACAACGTGGCGTCGCTGACCGCGCAGAACAACCTGAGCAAGACGAACAGCATGCTGGCCTCGTCGCTCGAGAAACTGTCCACCGGCCTGAAGGTGAACCGCGGGGCGGACGGCCCGGCGGCCCTGGTCATCAGCGAGAAGCAGCGGGCGCAGATCTCCGGGCTGAAGACGGCGATCGACAACACGAACAAGGCCGTCTCCCTGGTGCAGACCGGGGAGGGTGCCCTGAACGAGATGAACAGCCTGCTGAACAAGGCCCGCAGCCTGGCCCTCGACTCGGCCAACGCCGGCGTCAACGACACGAACGCCTACCAGGCCAACCAGGCGGAACTGACGAACATTCTCGGGACGATCGACAAGATCGCCGGCAGCACCGAGTTCAACGGCAAGAAGCTGCTGGACGGGTCGGGTAGCTCGAAGAGCCTGACCAGCACCACCGCCGGGGCGACCTTCTCCGGGAACGCCACCGCCGCCCTCGGGTCGGCCACGTACACGATCGCCGTGTCCACCGCGGCGGCCAAGGCCTCGGTTACCGGAGGGGCCCTGCCGGCCGCCACCCTGGTCGCGGCCGACAGGGGTGCCATCACCCTCGGGGACGGGACGAACGCGGTGTCCGTCAGCCTCGACGCCGGCGACACGGTCGACTCGATCGTCGGGAAGATCAACGGGTCGCTGAGTAATGCCGGGGTCGCCTCGTTCAGCGCCTCGAATGACGCCGGCAAGGTGAAGCTGACGGCCAACGACTTCACCTCCGACATCACCATCGGCGGGACGGCCGCGACCCTGACCGCCGCCGGGCTGTCGGCCGGGACGTCCACCCACACCGACGCCGTCGCCTCCTTCACCGACACCGGCGGTAACACGGTGAGCGTGACCGGCAAGGGGAACACCCTGAAGTTGACCGGCGAACTCGCCGACGTGTCGCTCACCCTGACCGGGGCGGCGAACGCGGCCGGGTCCATCACCGCCACCCAGAACGCCGGTTTCACCTTCCAGATCGGGGCGAACGCCAACCAGACGGCGACCGTCGATTTCGCCAAGATGACCACCGACTCGATCGGCAAGGTCGGGGCCGGCGACCTGTCGAAGGCCGACGTGGGCAGCGCCGCCACCGCCCAAACGGCCATCGGGCTGATCGACCAGGCGATCTCGGACGTGAGCAACTTCCGGGGCAAGCTCGGGGCCTTCCAGGCCAACACCCTCCAGTCCACCGCGAACAACCTGACCACCACCCTGGAGAACACGACGGCCGCCGAGTCGGTCATCCGGGACACCGACTTCGCCTCCGAAATCGCCAACTACACCAAGCTGCAGACCAAGGTGCAGGCCGGGTCCACGGTCCTCGGGAACGCCAACCAGATGACCTCCCTCGTGGCCCAGTTGCTCCGCGGTTGATCCCGCTCCGGCCCAAGCCCACCCATAGCAATGGGTGGGCTTCCCTTTTACCCACAGGTGTCCCGTGGCCGTCGGCGGCGTCAACTCGAACGGGCTGAACTTCTCCGGCCTCTCCACCGGGATCGACACGACCAAGATCATCGGCGGGTTGACCAAGCTCAACCAGCGCCGGATCGACGCGCTCAAGTCGAAGGAGGCGGGCCTGACCACCAAGCAGGCGATCTTCGTCGGCCTGCAGTCGAAGCTGTTCGACCTCCAGACTAAGACCGCGGCCCTGGCCCGGGCCGCCGGCGGCGCGTTCGACGCCCGGACGGCGACCACGTCCGACGCCACCGCCGTGACCGCGGCCGCCGGGACGGCCGCCGCCCCCGGCACGTACAACCTGACCGTCACCGCCCTGGCTCAGGCCCAGCAGGTCGCCTCCCAGGGGTTCTCCGACCCGAACGCCCAGCTCAAACAGGGCACCCTCGCCATCCAGGTCGGGTCCGGGGCCGCGACTACCGTGACCGTGGACGGCCGGAACAACACCCTCCAGGGGCTGGCCGACTCGATCAACGCTGTCGGCGGGGACGCCAAGGCGACCGTCATCAACGACGGGTCGGCCGCCGGCTACCGCCTCATGCTGACCGCGGCCAAGACCGGGGCGGCCAACGGGATCGTCGTCACGAACGGCCTGACGGCCGGGGCCGGGGCCGACATCGACCCGGCCGCCGCCGTCCTCCAGGCCGCGACCGACGCCGCCGTCAAGCTCGGGTCCGGGCCGGGGGCCATCACCGTCACCAGTTCGACCAACCAGCTCAACGGGTTAATCCCTGGGCTGAGCGTCAACCTCCTCCGGGCCGACCCGGCCAAGCCGGTGACGCTGACCGTCGGGAACGACACCGGCGGGGTGGCGAAGGGGGTTCAGGACTTCGTCGATTCGTTCAACGCCGCCGTCGGGTTCGTGAACGACCAGTCGAAGTTCGACAGCAAGACCCGGACGGCCGGGGTGCTGCTCGGGAACCGGGACGCGGCCGGGATCAAGAACGACCTGGCCGCCGCCCTGAACGCGACCATCCCCGGCCTGGGGTCGGCCGCCAACCGGCTGTCGTCCGTCGGCCTGTCATTCGCGAACGACGGCACTCTGGCCCTCGACCAGGCCAAGCTCGGGCAGGCGCTGACCGGCCAGACCGGGGCGGGGGTGGCCGACCTCAAGCGGCTGTTCGCCCTGTCCGGTACGTCCGACAACCCCGGGCTGGCCTTCGCTTTCGGGTCGGACAAGACGAAGGCGAGCGGGGCGGGCGGGTACCAGGTCAACCTGACCACCCCGGCCGCCCGGGCTGCGGTCGTGGCGACCGGCCCGCCGGCCGGGGCCGTCGTCATCGGCCCGGCCAACAACGCGCTCCTCTTGAAGCTGAACGGCCTGACATCGAGCGGCATCACCATCCCGCCCGGGAGCTACGCCCCGGGCGACCTGACCGCCATCCTCCAGCAGCAGATCAACGCCAACGACGCCCTGAAGGGGAACCAGGTGGCGGTCGGCCTGGACGGGAGCGGGAAGCTACAGATCACCTCGCAGCTCTACGGGAGCGGGTCGAAGGTCGAGATCACCGGCGGCACCGCCCTCGCCGCTCTCGGGTTCGCCGGGACCGAAACCGCCACCGGGACCGACGCGGCCGGGTCGTTCACCGTCGGCGGCCAGGTCGAGCCGGCGACCGGGTCGGGGCAGCTCCTGACCGGCTCGCCCGTGAACGCGAGCACCGCGGGGCTGGCAGTCCGGTCCACCCTGACCGCCCCGGGGACCGCGACGGTGTCCGTGAACCAGGGGCTGGCCAGCCGGCTCAACCAGGTTCTCACCAAGTACCTCGACACGACCGGCGGGCGGCTCAAGGGGATCACCGCCGGGTACCAGGCGAACATCGACGACATCGAGAAAACGATTACCAAGCAGAACACCTTGTTGCAGACCAAGACGGACGAGTTGACCCTACGGTTCGCCGCGATGGAGTCCGCGGTCAGCAACCTCAAGGGCATCCAGAGCCAGCTGGCCTCTCTGGTCAACACCACGAGTAACTAAACCCCCGCGGACACCGATGAACCCGTACAACGCTTACCGCCGCCCGGAACCGGCCTCGGGCTGGACCCGGATCGACCTGATCCTCGCCCTGTACCACAAGGCGCTCGAGCGCCTCGACCGGGCCGAAGCCGCCCTCAAGGGCGGCGACCCGTTGTCCGCCGTGACGCAGCTGGCGAAGACGCAGCTGATCGTGAGCGAGTTGGCGTCCGGGATACGTCTGGACGTGAACGAGGAGGTGGGGACGAACATGCTCCGCCTCTACGAGTACGCGGTTCACCAGCTGCGGACCCCGCAGGCGGCGGGCATCCGCAACGCCCGCGAGGTGCTGCGGACGCTGGCCGACGGGTTCGAGGCGGTGCGGGAGGAGGCGAACGCCCTGGAGCGCGGCGGGCAGGTGAACTCCGCCGCCAAGTTGCAGATGGTGCTGGCGACGGCGTGAGGGTAACACGCTGGCGCGTCGCGGGAATCCGGGCGAGCGGCCGGGTTGACCCCCAGTCGTTTTTCGTGGGCGCTCACGACGACGACCGGGGTCAACCCGGCCGCTCGCCCATTCCGGGTCGCACCGGATTTCGGGGTTGCACTGAGCGCGGCGCGGCGGGCGGGCCGATAACACCGGCGGACGCCCTTCCCCGCCGAGACCGCCGCCATGATCCGCGGGCTGTACGCCGCCGCCACGGGCCTGCAAGTCGCGTCCGAACAGCAGGACGTGACCGCCCACAACCTGTCCCACGTCTCCACCCCCGGCTACCGCCAGCGCGGGGTCACGTTCGAGACGTTCGACCGCACCCTCGGCCGCGACGACCCACCGGTCGGCGACATCACCGGGGCGCGCGTCTCCGGGGTCTTCCACGACTTCCGCCCCGGCCCCCTCCAGCAGACCGGCCACCCCTACGACCTCGCCCTCGCCGAGCCGGACCAGCTGTTCACCCTCGACGGCCCGAACGGGCGGCTCTACACCCGCAGCGGGGCGTTCCGCCTCGACGCGCAGGGGCGTCTCGTGAGCCAGGGCGGCTACCCCGTCCGCGGCGAGGACGGGCCGATCACCGCCCCGCCGGAAGCCTCGCGTATCCTGATCGCGTCGGACGGCACGGTCACGGCCGACGGCGAACCCGCGGGGCGCATCCGCCCGGTCCGCTTCGCCGACCCGCGCCAGCTCACGGCCGCCGGCCCGACGCTGTACACCGCCCCGCCGGGGACGGCCGCGCAGCCGGCCGACGGGCGGGTGCTGCAGGGCTACCGCGAGGGGTCGAACGTCCAGCCGGCCGACGCGATGGTGCAGATGATCGTCGGTGCCCGGTACTACGACGCCGCCCAGCGGTCGCTCCGGGCGATCGCCGAGTCGGTCCAGCTCAACACCCGGCCGCAGGGCCAGTAGGCATGAAACGGCCGCGATGACGTCGTCTTTCGCTCCGCGAAAGGACGTTCTTTCGCGGAGCGAAAGACGACAGCAGGGCCGGCAACCGCCCGTCCGACGGCAAAGGAAGCCTATGCTCAGGGCCATCTACACCAGCGCGACGGGCATGAACGCCCAGTCCACGCTCATCGACAACACGGCCAACAACCTGGCCAACGTGAATACGAACGGGTTCAAGAAGGGGCAGACCGACTTCCAGGATTTGGTGTACGTCAACCAGCGCACGCCGGGGTCGGACGCCGCCCAGGGGTTGCAGGTACCGACCGGGTTGCAGATCGGCAGCGGGGCGAAGGTGTCCGGGATCACGAAGATTTTCACCCAGGGGTCGCTCGTCAACACCCAGAACCCGTTCGACGTGGCAGTACAGGGCGACGGGTTCTTCCAGATCACCCTGCCGAACGGCGAACTCCGCTACACCCGCGACGGGGCGCTGCGGATCAACGCCCAGGGGAGCCTCGTCAACACCGACGGGTTCCTCGTCTCGCCGCAGATCTCGATCCCGCAGACGGCCCTGTCGGTGTCGGTCGGGTCGGACGGCACGATCTCGGTGGTGAACGCCGGGGCGCAGAACACCTCGACCGTCCTCGGGCAGCTGACGCTGGTGCGATTCCAGAACGCGGCCGGGCTGAGCGCCGAGGGGCGGAACCTGCTCGCCGAGTCGGCGTCGTCCGGCCCGCCCGTGATCGCCACCCCGGGCCAGAACGGGGTCGGGCTGATCCAGCAAGGCTTCCTGGAGCGGTCGAACGTCGATGTCGTGATCGAGCTGGTGAGCCTGATCACGGCCCAGCGGGCCTACGAGTTCAACACCCGGGCGATCCGCACGGCCGACAACATGCTCGCGTCCACGACCGACCTGATCCGGTAGCGGGGGCGGGTTCTGCCCCTGGGACCGCGGCCGTCCCGGCCGCACCACCTGGACGGGTGTAGGACATCCCCGTTCGGCGGGAAAGCCTTCTGGAGCGGCGACGCTCGTGCGGCCGGGACGGCCGCGGTCCCAGGGGGGAAACCCCGGCCTTCGGAGACGACACCCGATGCGCGCGTTCGGCCTCGCCACGCTGGTGTTGCTCGCCGCCGCCGCGACCGCCCGGCCCGCCGACCCGGTGGTCGTGGACCTGCCCACCCGGGCGGTCGTCCGGGCGGCCGTGGTCACGGTCGGCGACGTGGCCCGCCTCGACGGCGGCGACCCGGCCACCCGCGCCCTGATCGCCGGCCTCGACGTGGCCGAACTCCGGCCCCGCGACCCGGCCGTCGTCGTCACCCGGCGGGTCGTCGAGTTCCGCCTGCGCCTCGCCGGGATCGACCCGGCGGCCGTGGCGTTCGCGGGGGCGGAGCGGGTCGTGGTGACGCTCGCCCGGCGGCCGGTGACGCCGCAGGAAGTGCTGGCGGCGGCGCGGGCCGAGCTGCTGCGGCGGCTGCCGTGGCCGGCGGACGCGGTGACGGTCGAACCGACGCAGGCGGTTGCGGTCCGCCTACCGGAAGTGCCGGCGGGGGAAACGGTGGTCGTGGCCGCCGTCCCGCACGGGCCGAAGGTCGGCCTCGGCCGGGTCCAGATGGACGTGACGATCTCGGCCGGCGGGGAAACGCTGCTCGCCCTGGCGACCGTCTTCGAGGTCAAGGCGGCCCGGCCGGCGGATCCGGCGGTCGTGCCCGCGACGGTGGTGCCGGCCGCCGGGGTCGTGCCGGCTGCCAAGGTGGACCTGCTCGTGCGGCCGCGGCAGCGGGTGTCGATGGTGGTGCGGCTCGGGGCGGTGAACGTGACCGCCGTCGGCGAGGCCCAGCAGGGCGGGGCGCTCGGGCAGACGATCCCGGTGCAGAACGTCGATTCCAAGAAGGTCGTGACCGCCCGGGTGACGGGGCCGGGGGCGGTGGAAGTCGAACTCGGGGGGGTGCCATGAAGCGGTGGGTACTGGCCGTCGTCGCCGGGGCCGGCGGGTTCGCCCCGGTCGCCTTCGCCGACTCGATCTGGGAGCGCCGCGACCCGCGGTACGCCTTCCTCTTCCAGGACAACCGCGCCCGCCAGGTCGGGGACGTGCTGACCGTCGTCGTGAGCGAGACGACGGTGACCAACGAGCAGGACCAGCGGGCCCTGACGCGGAACACGAACTCGTCCGGGCAGGTGTCGCTCTTCGGGTTCGGGACGACTTCGGCCGGGGGCGGCACCGGCGGGGGCGCGGCCGCCGGAACCCCCGCCGCCGGGGTACTCATCCCGTTCCCGGCCGAGACCTCGAACCGGACGTTCAGCGGGAACGCGACGCTCAACACGAACCGGGTGTTCACCGACCGCCTGGCGGTGACGGTGGTGGACATCATGCCGAACGGCAACCTGGTGGTCGAGGGCTACCGCAGCCGGGTGGTGCAGGGCGAGGAGCGGGTGCTGCGGATCACCGGCGTCGTCCGCCAGCAAGACGTGGGGATCGGGAGCAGCGTCCAGTCGCAGGCGGTGGCCAACTTCCGGATCAGCTACCTCGGCCGCGGGCCGGCGACGCGGGCGACGAAGCCGGGGCTGCTCGGCCGGGTGCAGAGCCTGCTCACGCCGTTCTGACGACTATTAATCGCGGAGATCGCAGAGAGTGCGGAGGAAAACGAGGGGCGGATCGAAAGCATCGCGTCCGATCTTTCTCTCCGCGGACTCCGCGTTCTCCGCGGTGAACCGTCTGCGAATCACGATACCGCCCCACGGAGGCTCCCCCCATGGCCCGCCTGGTCCTCGCCCTCGCCGCCGGCCTCGTCGTCGCCGCCCCCGCCCCGTCGCAGGTGCGGATCAAGGACATCACCGAGGTCGCCGGGGCGCGGAGCAACCAGCTCATCGGCTTCGGTCTCGTCGTCGGGCTGGACCAGACCGGCAGCCGCAGCACGTTCACCCAGCAGGTGGCCGTCGATCTCCTCCAGCGGCAGGGGGTGGCGACCGGCATCTTCAGCCAGCTCCCGGCCGAGTCGGTCATCCGCTCGACGAGCATCTCGGCCGTCATGGTGACGGCCGAACTCGGCCCGTTCGCCCGCAAGGGGAGCCGGATCGACGTGACCGTCTCGACCCTCGACGACGCCCGCAGCCTGCAGGGCGGCACCCTCCTGCTCACGCCCCTCCGGGGCGTCGACGGCGAGGTCTACGCGGTCGGCCAGGGGGCGCTGTCGATCGGCGGGTTCTCGGTCACGGCCCAGGCGTCGGGCGTGCAGAAGAACCACCTGAACGTCGGCCGGGTACCGAACGGCGGGATCGTCGAGAAGGAGGCCCCGGGCGACGTGATGCCCCAGGGGAAGGCACATTTGCTGCTCAAGGAGGCCGACTTCAACACCTCCCGGCTGATCGCCAAGACGATCAACGACCGCTTCCCCGGCGTCGCCACCCCGCTCGACCCCGGCTCGGTCCTCCTCTGCCCGGCCCCGGACCCGTGCCGCACCCCGACCCAGTTCCTCGCCGAGGTCGGGCTGCTCGAAGTTCGGCCCGATGTCCCGGCCCGCGTCGTCATCAACGAGCGGACGGGGACGCTCGTGGCCGGCGAGCACGTGACGATCTCGACCACGGCGGTCGCCCACGGGAACCTGTACATCGGGGTGGCGGTCAACCCGGTGGTGTCGCAGCCGGCCCCGTTCTCGGGCGGGCAGACGGCGGTGGTGCCGCAGACCACGGTGGCGGCGGCCGAGGAGCGGCGGCGGCTGATCGTCCTGCCCCAATCGACGACCGTGGCCGAGGTCGCCCGGGCGCTGAACGCCCTCGGCGTCACCCCGCGCGACCTGATCGCCATCTTCCAGGCGCTCAAGCAGGCCGGCGCGCTCCACGCCGAACTCATCATCATCTGACGGGTGTGCGGCCCCCCTGGGGCCGCGGCCGTCCCGGCCGCACGGCGTTGACACGAGTAACACCCGGCGGACCGGGTAGGTATTTCGACCCTCGCAGTTACGGCCGAAACAGCCGCGGTCCCAGGGGAAGACCCCGGTTTCATCCCGACGGGAGAAAGTCATGCTCGGGGCCGAAGGAATCTCGCTCCGTCCCGCCGAATCCGCCCCCCGCGCAGGCGCGGCGAGTTCTACAGTTCGGGCGAAGGGCGACGCCAAGTTCGACGAGATGGCCAAGGAGTTCGAGGCCACCTTCGTGTCGATGCTCCTCAAGGAAATGCGCCAGACCCTCGACCAGGACGGCGGCGGGCTGTTCCCCGGCGACTCCGGCGACGTGCAGGGGGGGCTGTTCGACATGTTCCTCGGCCGCCACCTCGCCGACGCCGGCGGGATCGGCCTCGCCGCCGCCCTCACCCGCCAGATGCGCGCGACCGCCACACCCGAGACGCACCCCGATGACCCGCCCCCCGCCCTGCCCGCCCGCGGCCGACTTGCTTGACCACCTGCGGGACGAGGAGTTCCTCCTCCGCGAGACCCTCGCCAGCCTGACCGAGCTGAACGCCGGCCTCCGGGCCGGCGACCTCGCGGCCGTGGCCGCCGCCCGCCCCCGCCAGGAGGCGCTGGCCGCCGCCCTCGCCGGCCGCAACGTCACCCGCGCCGCCGTCGCGGCCCGCCTCGCGGACGACCTCGGCCTGCCGCCGGGGACGCCCCTTACCCTCGCCTGCCTCGCCGACCACCTGCCCGACGAGGTGGGAGCCGACTTGCTCGCCGCCCGCACCCGGTTCGCCGCCCTCGCCCGCGGGATCGCCGATTATCAGCGGCGGAACGCAATTCTCGTCCGCCACCTTCGATCTTACTTCCGGGGCGTCATGGCCGTGCTCGCCGCGGCCGACGCCCCGACCCGGTACGGCCCGTCCGGGTCGTGCCTGGCCCCGGCCGGGCGGGGCGCGATCCTGGCCCGCGGGTAACTCCCATGAACGCATTCACGATCGGCACGTCGGCCCTCGCCGCCGGGTCGCGCGGCCTCGAACTGGTCGGCCAGAACGTCGCCAACGCCACCACCCCGGGCTACCACCGGCAGGCCGTCAACCTCGTCAGCACCACGGCCAACGGGCGGACCGGCACCGGCGTCGATGTCGCCTCCATCACCCGCTACGATTCCCCCCCGGCCCGGACCGCGATCCTCGGCGGCAACGCCACGCAAGGGGCGCTCTCCGCCCGCCTCGCCGTCCGCCAGCAGGTCGAAGCCTCCCTCGGGTCGGGCACCGGCGGGGTCGGCGGCCGACTCGAATCGTTCTTCAACCAGGTCGGCCAACTGACCGCCCGCCCGGACGACTCGGCCGCCCGCCGCCCCGTCCTCGCCGCCGCCGCCGACATCGCCGCCTCGCTCAACACCTCGGCCGCCGACATCGACCACCTCCGCGCCGACGTGGGCGGGCAGGTCGGGCAGGTCGTGACCGAGATCAACACCTACGCCAAGCAGATCGCCGACCTGAACACCCGCATCGCCGGGGTCGAGAGCCGGGGCGACCAGGCGAACGACCTCCGCGACCGGCGCGACCAGCTCGTCGATTCCCTCTCCCAGCGGATGGACGTGCGGGTCGTGAACCAGCCCTTCGGGGTGGTGAACGTGATGGGCACGTCCGGCCCGGTCGTCGTCGGCGAGTTCGCCTCGCAGTTCCGCGCCGCCCCGGACCCGGCCGGAAACTTGGTCGTCACCGCCGCCGGCTCGACCCGGCCGGTCGCGGTCGAGTCGGGCACGCTCGGCGGGTTGCTCCAGGAACACAACCAGGACATCCCGGCCGCCCGCGCCCGGCTCGACGGGCTGACCCGCGGGCTGGTCGCCGCCGTCAACCAAGTCCAGGCCACGGGCCTGGGGTCGGGCGGGCCGCTCACGGCCGCGACCGGCACCGTCGGCGTCGCCGACCCGACCGCCCCGCTGGCCGCCGCCGGCCTCCCGTTCCCCATCCGGGCCGGCCAACTCGTGGTCGGCGTCACGGACACGGCGACCGGCACCCGTACCAATTCGACCGTCGCCATCGACCCGGCGACCATGAGCCTCCAGGATGTCGCCGGGGCGATCACCGCCGCGACCGGGGGCAAGGTCCAGGCGACCGTCGATCCGGTCACGAACGCCCTGCGGTTCGCCGCCCAGCCCGGGTCGAAGTTCGACTTCGCCGGCCGCGACACGAACCCGGCGGCCGGCGCGGCCGCCGCCGACCCGGACACCGCCCGCGTGCTGTCGGCCCTCGGGGTGAACGGGTTGTTCACCGGGAGTACGGCGACGGACATCGCCGTGCGGCCCGACATCGCGGCGAACCCGGGCCTGCTGGCCGCGTCGCGCACCGGGCAGCCGGGCGATGGGACGAACCTCGAACGGCTAGCCGCGGTCCGCGACCAGGCGCTGGGCGGCGGACGGACCTTGTCGGGCGAGTTCACCGACCTGGCCGCGGCGGTCGGGTCAGACGTGCAGACCCTCGGCGACCGGCAGACGGCCCAGGCCGGGGTGATGCGGACGCTCGCCGCCCAGGAGCAGTCCGTGGCCGGCGTGGACGTGAACGAAGAACTCGTCCACCTCCTCAATTTCCAGCGGATGGTCGAGGGGGCGGCGAAGTACCTGTCGGTGGTGAACAGCGCCCTCGACTCGATCATGAACATCATCCGGTAGGGGGCCGCGGGATGAACGTGCGCGTGACCGGGCAGACGCAGACGAACAGCGCGGTGGCGTACCTGCGGCAGAACGCCGCCGGGCTGGCCAAGTACCAGGACCAGGTGTCGTCCGGGCTGCGGGTGAAGCTCCCGTCCGACGACCCGGCGCAGTACCCGGCGCTGGCCCGGGCGAGGGCCGCGGGCGAGCGCCTCGGGGCCTACGCCGGCACCCTGGCGGCCGCCAACACCGACCTGAACGCCGGGGTGGGGGCGCTCCAGGAGGCGACCTCGGTGCTGACCCGGGCGAAGCAGATCGCCGTCGAGGGGGCGGACGCCGGCACCGACCAACAGGGGGCGACCGCCCTGGCGACGGAGGTGGACGGGCTGATCGCCCGGATGCTGTCCGCGGCGAACACCGAACAAGACGGGGCGTACCTGTTCGGCGGGACGGCGACCGGCTCGCCGCCGTTCGCGGCCGACGCCGCCGGGAACCCGACGACGATCACTTACAACGGCACGGCCGACCGCGGGCGGGGGCTAATCGGCCCCGGCCAGACGGTGGACACCAAGTACGCCGGGGCCGCCGTGTTCCAGCGGCCCGGGGCGGACGTGTTCCAGACGCTAATCGGCCTCCGCGACGACCTGCGGAACCCGGGGGCGGGGGGGAAGTCGCAGGCGATCAACGCGCGGCTGGGGGCGATCGACGCGGCCCTCGACGCGGTCGGCGACACGACGGCCGAGCAGGCGTCGCACCTCGCCGGCCTGGACGCCTTGCAGGGCCGGATGACCGACCTGAAGCTGACCGCCGACACGCGGGCGGGGGAGATCGAGGGGACCGACTACTTCGACGCCGTGGTCCGGATGCGGGCGCAGGAGAACGCCTTGCAGGCGACGATGGCGGTCTCGGCCAAACTGTTGCAGCCGAGCCTGCTCGACTTCATCCGGTAAGGGGTTGGCTCTCCCCGGGACCGCGGCCGGCCCGGCCGCTCTCGAGTCGCGCTGTGAAGGCGCTTCCACTTCTCGGATAATCCCCCACGGGTCAGCGTCGTGCGGCCGGGCCGGCCGCGGTCCCAGGGGACGGTTGGCTCTCCCTGGGACCGCGGCCGGCCCGGCCGCTCTTGCCCCCCAACGCGGTGGCAATTCCACTCTCGGGTATGTCCCCGGCGGGCTATCGTCGTGCGGCCGGGCCGGCCGCGGTCCCAGGGGGGAACCCTCCATCCTACGGCGGCGCGATGCGGGCCAGGGTGTCGGCGGCCGCCTTGCGCACGTCCGGGTCGGGGTCGCTCAGGAGGGGTTCGAGGTCGCCGGCGACCACCCCCGCCCGCCGGCCGAACCGGGCCAGCGCCCGTAGGGCGAGCAGTCGCACACCGGCGTCCGGGTCGCGCAGGTCCAGGGCGATCGACCGGACGACGGCCTCGGACGCCGCCGCCTCGGGGTTCAACGACCGCAGGGCCGCGATCGCCGACCGGCGTACGTCGGCGTCGGCGTCGTTGAGCGCCCCGGTGAGGTCCGGGGTGGCGAACCGGGCGGCCGGGCCGAGGTTGCCGAGCGCCTTCACCGCCCGCAGGCGGACGCTGCTATCGGCGCTCAGGAGCTGCCGGATCAACGCTCCCACGTCCTGCGAGTCGGACGAGGCCAGCAAGGAGTCGGTGGTCCGTTTGAGGGCGAGGTCGATGTCGGTGCTGCGGCCGGCGGCCCGGACGAGGGTCGGCAGAGCCGGGCGGGCCGGCGACCCGATCCGCCCGAGGGCGTCCACGACCGCCTCCTGGAGCGGTTCGAGTTCGTTCCCGCGCAGGCGTGTGATCTGGGCGGCCAAATCCGGCACCGCGGCCGCGGCGCGCATCCCGAGTTTCCCGAGCGTCCGCGCCGCCTCGACCCGCTGGGCGAGCCGCAGGCGCGGGTCGCGGACGACCCCCGCGAGTTCCTTCGCCAGCCGGTCGTCGGCCTCGTCCGCCCGGGCCGCCGCCGGCAGCGCGACGAGTGCCGCCGCGATCACACAAAATCGCGTCATTGTGATCCCTCCCGGTGTCGTATCGAAGTA
>Ga0105047_10006378_pt1 | contig 20036 bp, 15 predicted proteins | sample MAT04_FD_78384 | JGI IMG/M metagenome (GOLD analysis project Ga0105047, IMG submission 78384) | Freshwater microbial communities from Lake Fryxell liftoff mats and glacier meltwater in Antarctica - MAT-04 (megahit assembly) | ecosystem: Environmental > Aquatic > Freshwater > Ice > Liftoff...
ATGGCGCGATGGACGTGCGCTATGGCGACCTGCGTTCCACCGTGCATTTGTATAAAAAAGGCGAGGTAGCCCACGTGTTTACTGCGCAGGGCGCTACACAAGTGATAGCAATTGATGCATTGGCCCACGCCGGCGAGGTGCATGCCGAGGTCGGCCGCCTGACCGCACCCATGCCGGGCAAGGTGGTGTCGTTTGCGGTGAAAGCGGGCGACGCCGTCAAAAAGGGCCAGGCGCTGGCCGTGATGGAAGCCATGAAGATGGAGCACACCATTGCGGCACCCTCCGATGGTGTGGTGGCCGAAGTGCTGTTTGCGCCGGGTGACCAGGTCACTGAAGGCGCCGAGTTGCTCAAGCTGGAGACGGCAGCCTGAACTCCGGCGAAAATTCGCCTATGCGTGTTTATTACTACAGTGTTGACCAGGACCAGAAATCCTGGATTCCCGGCTTGCAGGCGGCCTTGCCCGGTGCACAGGTCAGCCTCTGGGCGCCGGGTGCACCGCCCGCCGATTACGCCGTGGTGTGGAAGCCGCCCCAGCAATTGCTGGACGAGCAACCCACACTCAAGGCCCTCTTCAACACTGGCGCGGGGGTCGATGCGCTGATGCAACTGCAGCTGCCGCCCACGCTGCCGGTGATACGGCTGGACGATGCGGGCATGTCGGTGCAGATGGCCGAGTACGTGTGCCATGCCGTCATCCGCCATTTCCGTGAGTTCGACCGGTATGAGGCCGATACCCGGGCTGGCAAGTGGTCGTTTCGCAAGCCGCACAGCCGGCTGGATTATCCGGTGGGCATCCTGGGGCTGGGCGTGCTGGGGGACCGCGTGGCGCGCGCAGTGGCGCAGTTCGACTTTCCGGTGAACGGCTGGAGCCGCACCCCCAAGACCCTGCCCGGCGTGCAGTGTTTTGCGGGAGACACTGCGCTGGACGCCTTTCTGGCCGCCAGCCGCATCGTGGTGTGCCTGCTACCGCTGACCACCGAGACCCGCGACATTTTGAATGCGCAGCGTCTGGCCTGCCTGCGCCCTGGGGGCTACGTCATCAACGTGGCGCGCGGCGCGCATGTCGTCGACGCGGACCTGCTGGCTGCGCTGGACAGCAGCCACTTGGCGGGCGCCACGCTGGATGTTTTTCGCACCGAGCCGCTGCCCAAAGACCACCCGTTCTGGCACCACGAAAAAATCACCGTGACGCCGCACACTTCGGCCCGCACCCTGCGCAGCGAGAGCATTGCCCAGATCGCCGGAAAAATTGCCGCCCTGCAGCGTGGCGAACCTGTCGCCGGCATGGTTGATCCATCCCGGGGATACTGACTCCCGTTTATTGAAAAGAGAATGCCCCATGGAATTGCCCCAGCGCGTCAAACTGGTTGAAGTCGGCCCCCGTGACGGCCTGCAAAATGAAAAGCAGCCGGTGCCCGCCAGTGTCAAGATCGAGCTGGTGCACCGCCTGCAGGAAGCCGGTCTGACGGACATTGAAGTCACCAGCTTTGTGTCGCCCAAGTGGGTACCGCAGATGGCCGACAACGCCGAGGTAATGGCGGGCATTGCCCGCAAGCCGGGCGTGCGTTACTCGGTGCTCACGCCCAACCTGCAGGGTTTTGACGCGGCGGTGAAGACCCGGCCTGACGAGATTGCGGTGTTTGGCGCTGCCAGCGAGGCCTTCAGCCAGAAGAACATCAACTGCTCGATTGCGGAGAGCATCGAGCGTTTCCGCCCCGTCGTGCAAGCTGCATTGGCGCAGGGCATCACCGTGCGGGGCGCCATTTCCTGTGCCGTGGGTTGCCCTTATGAAGGCGAGATTGCCCCTGAGCGGGTGGAAATGGTGGCGCGGCTGATGCACGGCATTGGCGTGCAGCATGTGGGCGTGGCCGACACCATCGGCGTGGGTACGCCGCAGAAGGTGCAGCGCGCGCTGGATGCGGCCCTGAAGGTCTATGACATCAACCAGATTTCCGGCCATTTCCACGACACCTACGGCATGGCGCTGGCCAACACCCTGGCCAGCCTGCAAATGGGCGTGTGGCAGTTCGACACCTCGGTAGCGGGTCTGGGCGGCTGCCCCTATGCCAAGGGCGCCACCGGCAATGTCGCATCGGAAGATGTGGTGTACCTGTTGCACGGCATAGGCATTGCAACCGGCATTGATCTGGACAAGCTCATCGATGCAGGCCAGTTCATCAGCGAATTTTTGGGACGCAAGTCCCAGTCGCGCGCGGGCAACGCGCTGTTGGCCAAGCGGGCCGGTTGATATGGGTGCTATCAAAACGCTAGCTGCTCGCGCAGTATTGGCGAGGGCTGCAGTGGAAAATGTGCCTTCGCCGTGCGTGTCGATCTGCCGCATGGACGCGGGCAGCGGCCTGTGCGAAGGTTGCTTTCGCACCCTGGACGAAATTCGCCTCTGGAGCAGCAGCGACGACGCCGCCAAGAAGGTGATGTGGACCACCTTGTCCGGTCGCTTGCGCCAGACGCATCCTGACGCTTTCGCCCAGGTCATCAGCATCTAGCACGCAAGAGGCCCCGCATGAAGCACATCACCTTTTATCTGGACTTCATCTCGCCCTACGCCTGGCTGGCATTCAAGGAATTGCCCAAGGCTCTCATGGGCTTGAGTTACACGGTGGCCTACAAACCGGTCTTTCTGGGGGGCCTACTCAAGCACAACGCCATGCTGGGCCCCGCAGAAGTGGCCCCCAAGCGCGACTGGACCTATCGCCACGTGCAATGGCTCGCGCACCAACGGGGTCACCCCCTGGACATGCCCGCCGTCCACCCGTTCAATCCGCTAGGTGTGCTGCGGCTGGCGGTGGCTACCGACGCCCTGGGCCTGCCCAACCGCTATGTGTGTGACACCTTGTTTCGCCATGTGTGGGTGGGCGGTGCGGATGCAGCCGATCCTGCGCGGCTGGCCGCAGTCACACAGCAACTCGCCCCCGTACAAGACCCGGCGGATGCGGCGGTCAAGGCCCAGCTCAAGGCGCACGCCGACGAGGCTATTGCCAAAAACGTGTTTGGTGTTCCTTCGTTTGAGGTTGATGGAAAAGTGTTCTGGGGACTGGATGGCCTGCCCATGCTGCGCGCTTACCTGGAGGGCGATGCGTGGTTTGACGGGCCACAGTGGGATTCCGTGGCTCAAGTGCCATCCGGGATTGCAGCCCGGTAGTGCGAGTCAGGTCCCCGTTGTGAACCCAAAGCTTCGGCTGAAGCCCACGCCATTGTTGGTGCCGGTGATAAACACGGAATAGGCGGAACTGGGGCTGAGCGGTGCGCTGGGCATGATGATGGCCATATTGGCCAGCAGCACCTGATTCGGATCATTGGAGGCGGTCATCGTTGGCAGTAGCGCTACGGCTCCCGCCGGTCCGGTTACCGAGACGGACGTAATGACCAGGACATTGCCAGCCAGCACCTGTACAAATACAGGTTGCCCGATAGGGTTCACCGCCAAATTGCGAGACGGAACCGGGTTGGGCGACTCGGCGGTCAAGGCGTACGCAGTTCCGGTGACGCCCTGGCAGGGGTAGGTCAGCACATCGGTGCTGCGTTGCACTTGGGGCAGCAAAGCATGACTCGCAGCCATGTCGACCGCGAGGTAGCTCTCATTGGCAGTGCCGGCCACGGTGTAATCCGCGCCAGACCCGATCGGCCCGCCACTTTTGACGCTGACGCCAATCTCCCGGTTTCCCTGCATGGCGCCCATCAGGTGGTAAGGTGCCACCAACAGATTTCTTGCCCCTTTCAGGCCAAAGCCCGTTTTGTTGGACGTTGAAATACCCGCCAGAATTTCCCCAAACTGAACCCCTGAGTAGCCCGCTGCCGCCATACGGTCCCAGGGGGTGACACCCGTGAACCCGGCCGTGGCGGCTACTTCATAGTGGCTGAACGTGTTGTTGTTGACCATCCAGACAATATGATTTCTGGCGGCGGTATCGAGCTGGACGTTTTGCTGCAAAGGGCCAAAGCCGCAGGTCTGGCGATTGGTGCTGAACCAGTTATAGGCGGCAAGCTCCTCGCCTGTATACGTTGTGGCGGATGCCCCCGTAGCGACAACCGGCACGCTGGCATTGGTCGTTGGGGCGGTATAAGTGGGTGTTCCCCCTGCAGGAGCCGCGCTGGAGCTACCTCCGCCCCCGCAGCCGATCAGCAATAGACCTGCACAGATACCAACGGCGGCATAGGAGAAAAATGCTTTGGCCATGTTTTTAAAGTAAGGATTGGGCTTAAGCCTACCTCAACCGTCGGACGCAAAACCCTTGAATAACGACTGCTTACAAAATCCGGAGTTCCCATTAGAGCCCGCAGGTGAGGGCGAGAACGGCTGCCGCAGGGTGTCGCGTCAGTAAAGCGGATGTCAGAAAAGTGCATGTTTAACCGGAGGAAAATACAGTGAATCTGGTTTCAGCCTGCCTACCCCCTTGAGTCCACCATGCCCAGTGCGTTCAATTTCACCGCGTCCCCCTTTGACTGCCTGACCCTGGAGCAGCAGCGCCTGGTGCGCAGCAGTGTGGATATTGCCTACTTTCCCCAGGGGGAAACCATTCTGTCCCTGGGCGTGCAGCCGACGCACCTGTTCGTGGTCATCAAGGGTTTTGTGCAGCAGTTCGATGGCAACGAGGTGGTCAACACCTATGGCCCGGATGATTGCTTTGATGGCCGCGGGCTGGTGGCGGGCAAGGTCAGCAGCCGTTTTGTGGCGGCAGAAGAAGTGGTGGCATACCAGCTGACCAAGCAGGCCGTGAGCGACCTGATTGCCGCCAACGCCACCTTTGGCGCGTTGCTGTTTTCCGATTTGTCCCACAAGCTCAGCGCCTTGTCAGAACGCCAAAGCCGCCACGAACTGCAGTCGCTGACCATGGCGCGGGTGGATGAGGCGTTTGTGCGGCCCCCCCATTTTGTGGATGCAGACACATCCGTGCTGGACGTGGTCAAGCATTTTCAGGCGATGCGCACGGCGACGGTGCTGGTGCGCGATGCGCATTCCCACCCACCCCGGGTCGGCATTTTTACGGCCACGGCCCTGCAGCGGGCCATTCTGCACGGCACACCCCTGGACCGGTTGCCGGTGGGCGAGCTGGCGAATTTTTCGCTGATCCGGGTGCGCCCAGGCGACCAATTGGGCGAGGCGCTGGCCGTCATGCTCAAACACAATGTGCACCGGGTGGTGGTGTCCGATGGCGAAACCATTGTCGGGGTGCTGGAGGCGCTGGACCTGTTCAGCTTTTTGTCCAACCAGTCTTACCAGATCAATGTGCAGATCATCGGGGCGCAGGATGTGGCGACCCTCAAGCTCGCAGCCGACCAGATCACCAAACTCATCTCCCTGCTGTACCGCAATGGCACCAAGGTCAACCTGATTGGCCGGCTGGTGCAGGAGCTGAACGCCCGCCTGTTTGAGCGCACCTGGCAGCTGATTGCGCCGCCGGATCTGGTGGCCAACAGCTGCCTTTTTGTGATGGGCAGTGAAGGCCGCGGCGAGCAGCTGCTCAAGACCGACCAGGACAACGCGCTGGTGTTGCGGGATGGTTATGTCTGTTCGGTTGACCTTCCCGGTGTGTGCGCTCAGTTTTCCAAGGCGCTGGCGGATTTTGGTTACCCGCCCTGTCCGGGCAACATCATGGTCAGCAATCCGCAGTGGTGCCAGAGCGTGACCGATTTCAGCCAAATGGTGCGCTTGTGGTCTGCAACAGCCGACCCGGATAGCCTGATGGCACTTGCCATTTTTCTGGATGCCCACGCCGTGTGTGGGGATACGACCCTGCTGGACACGGTGCGCTCTTCCGTGTTTGACCTCACGGCAGACAACGACGCCATGCTGGCGCGATTTGCGTCTGCCATCCACTTCTTTGGCAGCAGCAGTGGCTGGTGGAATCGTCTGCTGCTGTTGGGCGACCATAGCAAGGAGTCGATGGACATCAAGAAGGTGGGCCTCTTCCCGCTGGTGCACGGCATCCGCAGCATGGCGCTGGCCCACCATATTGGGGAGACCTCCACAGCGGGTCGCATTGAAGCGTTGATGGCAGCCGGGAAATTGCCCGAAAAACTGGCCGGCGATTTGCTCGACAGCCTGCATTTCTTTATGGGGCTCAAGCTCAAAGTGGGCTTGCAAGAGCTGGCAACCGGACACGGAGTATCCGGAGGCATGCAGATGGACAAGCTCAGCAGCCTGGACCGTGACCTGCTCAAGGACACACTGGGTGTGGTCAAGCAATTCAAGGTGTTGCTAAGCCAGCGGTTTCACCTGGAGGCGGTGTAATGTTGTCGGGCCTGTCGCCCCTCTCCTGGGTTGCCGCGCTCAAGCGGGAGTGGTTGCTGTACCACCTGGGCGATCCGCGTTTTCGCTTCATGTGGGACAAGCCGCCTGCAGAAGAATGGGTGGCACTGGATTGCGAAACCACCGGGCTCAATACCCGGACCGATGACATCATCTCCATCGGTGCCGTGCGGATCAAGGGCAACCGGATCATGACCAGCGAACGGCTGGAGTTGATCGTTCGTCCCGAAAAACGCCTGTCTGCCGACAGTGTGCGGGTGCACCGCCTGCGCGAGCAGGACGTGGCGCAAGGCATGGCGCCAGACGAGGCCATGATGCAGCTCATGCGCTTCATTGGCAGTCGCCCTCTTGTGGGCTACTACCTGGAGTTTGATGTGGCCATGATCAACCGGGTATTGTTTCCCATGCTGGGGATGGGCCTGCCTCAGCCAAAAATTGAAGTGTCGGCGCTGTACTACGACTACAAGTACCAGCAGTTGCCCTCCAGCGCACGCGACAACAGTTCCATTGACCTGCGGTTTGACGGCTTGATGAAAGACCTTGGCTTGCCACTGCGCCCGGCACACGATGCCGTGAACGATGCGGTCATGGCGGCGCTGGCGTTCCTGAAGTTGCGGCAGTTGCGTCTGTTGGGCTAGTGGCGTCAACCGGGCATGGATATCCAGCTGTTGCGGTGTACGGTCCGGTTTCGCCCCTGACGCTTGGCGGCGTAGACGGCTTCGTCAGCCAGTTTGAGGGTAGCCAGCAGGTCATGCGACTGGCCAGTTTCAGTGGTGGCCACGCCGATGCTCACGGTCAGGTCCAAGCCGCCAGGCCGCGCCGCCGCGATGATTTGATGCACGCGTTGGGCCACACGCAGCGACTGCTCGGCGTCTGAGTTTGGCAAGATCAGTGCAAATTCCTCGCCGCCGTAACGGACAACCGAATCCCCCTGTCGTGCCGCTGACTGAAGACACTGCCCCAGCTCCCGCAAAGCGACATCGCCCCGGTCATGGCCGTGTGTATCGTTGACACGTTTGAAATGGTCAATATCGATCATCAGCACGGAAAACGCGGCGTCCTGTTGCTGCCCAAGAACCGATGCCGCCGCGGCAAGGGTGCGCCGGTTACCCAGCCCGGTCAGGCTGTCAGTGCACGTAAGTACCGTCAGGGAGCGGTTGGCGTCTTCGGTAACCACCACCCGCGCTTCAAGCTGGACATTCAGAACGCGCAGGCGCTCATGCGCATCGCTCAGCTGGGTCGCCAGCAACTCGGATTGCTTGCGGGCTTCCAGCAGTTCCGACTCAAAGCGGCTGCGCTCCTGTGCGACAAAAAATAGCCAGATGTAGGCGGTCTGGCCTTGCAAATTCGCCTTTTTGACATTGGTCATTACCGGTATCGGTGTACCGGTTGGTCTGTGAAGGCGAAGAAAAATCTCGTGCACCTCTCCTTCACGCCGCAACAAGGGCAAGACATGGGTCTGGCAAAAAATACTGGAGGCCCGGGTCAGCAAAGTTTCCATGAACTCGGGCATCGCGTGGTCCGGCGCAGCAAAAATCAGGGAGACGAGATTCGGGTTGGCAAAGATCACCCGTTCATGCGCATCGGTTACCAGAACGGCGCAAGGCAGCGCCGAAAAAATATCAAGTTGCATGCAGCTGGCAATTCAAGCGGGGTCGTTGGCCGTGCGCACAACCGAACCTATGACCGAGCGTATGGCCGCAACGACCAGCTCAGGGTGACTCATGTGGGCGCAGTGCCCCACCACATCCATCACTTGCAGAGTGCTATGGGGAAGATGCCCGTGCAGGTAATCCCCCACGGACAAGGGGGCGAGCGCGTCCTGGCGGTGCTGCAGGATCAGGCACGGCACAGCAACGTGGGGCAGGTCACTGCGGTTGTCAGAGAAGAAGGTGGTTTGGGCAAAAGTGCGCGCCATCACCGGGTCGGTGGAACAAAAGCTCTCATTCAGCCGCGCGCTGGTGGACGCGCTTTGACCGGCCACCACCGGTGCTAGAAAATTGGCCCAGCCCAGAAAATTTCTATCCATCAGCTCGAGAAGTTCCTGCAGGTCATTGCGCTCAAAACCACCGCTGTAGTCCGGTGCATGATTCACAAAACAGGGGTTCGGCCCCACCAGCACCAGTTGTTTGAACAATCCGGGGCGTGCGATGGCAGCCAGCATGCCAATGGAGCAACTCACCGAGTGGCCGATATAGACTGCGTCGTGCGTGATACCCTGGGCGTCACAGACCTCCAGCAGGTCCTGGGCGTAGCCCGCCAGGGTGCTGTATCGCTGGGCATCAAAGGCGGAAAGATCGGACTGCCCGCACCCGACGTAATCAAACAGAATCTGCGTGCAATCGGCTTCAAAGGCCGGGGTGATGGCGTCCCACATACCCTGGTTGCAACCGAAACCGTGGCCGTAAATCAGGGTGGGGCTGCCATGGCCGATGACATTGACGTGATTGCGATTATTGATGTCCATTTGGAAAAATTCTTGTCAGGTGCTACGAGCGCATTAAACAACAAACTGTCTGAACCCGTCCGCTTCTTTCAATAGCCAGGAACGGACTCAAAAAAAAACCGGGCATTGCCCGGTTTCTCTCTTTGTGCAGAGGGCGTAGGCCCTCTGTTTTTAGTGACCTGAAGAGGCGGAAGCGCCCAGACCGGTTTCTGATCGCACCTGTTGTGCCTTGTAGGCTGCGCGCTCTTGCGCGGCCTGGGGGCTGCGGTCGAGGATCGAGAACAACCACACGCCCACGAAACCAATCGTGATCGAGAACAGCGCGGGTGAGGAGTACGGGAACCAGGCGGAGCCTTTAGGGTTACCCATGGTGGCTTCCCAGACCGATGGTGACACGATGGTGAGGCCCACGGCTGCGATCAGACCCATAAAGCCGCCAATCACGGCGCCCTTGGTCGTGCAGTCTTTCCACAGCACCGACATGAACAGCACAGGGAAGTTGGCGGACGCCGCAATCGCAAAGGCCAGGGACACCATGAAGGCAATGTTTTGCTTCTCGAACGCAATACCCAGAACCACCGCCACCACACCCAGTGCCAAGGTCGTCAAGCGGGAAACTTTCAGCTCTGAAGCGCTGTCAGCCTTCCCCTTTTTGATCACGGTCGCGTAGATGTCGTGTGACACAGCAGAGGCGCCAGACAAAGTCAAGCCCGCCACCACCGCCAGAATGGTTGCAAATGCCACGGCCGAGATGAAGCCGAAAAACACATTGCCGCCAACTGCTTTGGCCACCAGCACCGCAGCCATGTTGGCTGAGCCGCCGCCGCCCTTGATGACGCCGGTAACGACGTTGGCAAATTCAGGGTTGGTCAACACCAGGGTGATAGCGCCGAAACCGACGATGAAAATCAGCACATAGAAGTAGCCAATCCAGGTGGTCGCCCAGAACACGGATTTACGTGCTTGCTTGGCGTCAGGCACCGTGAAGAAGCGCATCAGGATGTGGGGCAGACCCGCAGTACCGAACATCAGTGCCATGCCGAAGGAGATCGCAGAAATAGGATCCTTGATGAAACCGCCGGGGCCCATGATGGCACGGCCGATTTGCGCTGGGTCCATGGCTTCGGCTTTGGCCAGGGCTGCTGCTGCGGTGGCCTGCGCTTCAGGCGTTGAGGCCGCTGCAGCGGCGACCGCTGCTGCTGCTGCCGCCGACTCTTTTGCGTGACCTGCGAGCAGGGTTTTGACTTCAACACCCTTGGCAAACAGTGCTTCGAAGCTGAAGCCGAATTCGGACATCACCATGAAAGCCATGAAGGTTACGCCAGCCAGAAGCAAGCAGGCCTTGATGATCTGCACCCAGGTGGTGGCCGTCATGCCGCCGAACATCACGTAAATCATCATCAGCGCGCCGACGATGACCACGGCGATCCAGTATTCCAGTCCAAACAGCAGCTTGATCAGCGAACCGGCACCCACCATTTGGGCGATCAGGTAGAAGGCAACCACCACCAGCGTGCCGGAAGCCGCAAAAATGCGGATCGGCTTTTGCTGGAAGCGATAGCCGGCTACGTCGGCAAAGGTGAATTTGCCCAGGTTGCGCAGGCGCTCTGCCATCAGGAAGGTGATGATGGGCCAGCCGACCAGAAAACCGATCGAGTAGATCAGGCCGTCATAGCCAGAGGCCATAACGGCTGCCGTGATACCCAGGAAGGACGCCGCCGACATGTAGTCGCCTGCAATGGCCAAGCCATTCTGGAAGCCGGTAATACCGCCGCCGCCCGTGTAGAAGTCGGCCGCCGATTTGGTTTTGGCCGCCGCCCATTTGGTGATGAACAGCGTGCCCACCACAAAAACGCCGAACATGCTGATGGCAACCCAGTTGGTGGGTTGCTTTTCAACTTGTCCGAGGTCACCGCCAGCCGCTTGTGCTGCAGCGGCTGCCAGCAGTGCCGTCAGGGCCATCAGGAGTTGGAGTCCAGCCTTCATTTCGAAGCCTCTTTCAGAATTTCAGCGGTCAAACGGTCGTATTCGCTATTGGCACGGCGAACATAGAGACCGGTGATGGCGATGGTGAAAACGATGACGGCCATGCCCAGGGGAATACCCAGGGATGTGACTCCATCGCCAATGGGTTGCGCAAGGAATGGCTTGTTAAAAGCAATCAGCGCGATGTAGCCGTAGTACACAACCATCATGACGGCGGTTAGCAGCCATCCAAAGGTATTGCGTTTTCTGCGAAGTTCGTGGTATTTCGGGTTGGCCTCGATTTTGGCCACAATGGGATCAATCATGTTTCTCCTCCTGCCGTGATTCAGCTTTGACAACAGCCCGGTGCAGGCGTTGCAGGAGGTGGATCTTGTGCGGGCGGTCTGACTAAGTCCTTACGAGACAAAGGGAAATATGGGGACTTTCCCTAACTCATCGCCGTGCAAAAAATCACGGCCCCCCCCTTTGGAGCGCATTTCTTCCATGATGAGAAATAAGTTCTCAGGGTTTGCCCTTGCTTTGTAAGTTTGGCGCCAGCTTGAAGTCAGTTGCTGTTGGATCGGTGTCAGAAATGGGTCAGAACCAGCCACCATAGTCCGCTCACCCGCTCTTACCGGGTGGTTGGATTTATTTTTATAAGGAGACGAATTTATGGCAACAGTAGCCGCACGTCCGATGTCTGCGGAAGAGAAGAAAGTTATCTTCGCTTCCTCACTCGGCACCGTTTTTGAATGGTATGACTTTTATCTGTATGGCTCGTTGGCAGCCATCATCGCCAAGCAGTTTTTCAGCGGCCTGGACGAAGGCTCAGCTTTCATTTTTGCGTTGCTGGCTTTTGCGGCCGGTTTCATCGTGCGTCCCTTCGGTGCGCTGGTGTTTGGCCGTCTGGGCGACATGATCGGTCGCAAGTACACCTTCCTGGTGACGATTTTGATCATGGGTATCTCCACTTTCATCGTGGGTATCTTGCCTAACTACGCCACCATCGGTGTTGCCGCTCCCGTGATCCTGATTGCCCTGCGCATGCTGCAAGGCCTGGCGCTCGGCGGCGAGTACGGCGGTGCTGCGACCTATGTGGCAGAGCACTCTCCACAGGGCAAACGCGGTGCGTACACCTCGTGGATTCAGACCACGGCAACCTTGGGCCTGTTCCTGAGCTTGATGGTGATTCTGGGTACCCGTACCCTGATCGGCGAAGCAGCGTTTGCGGACTGGGGCTGGCGCATTCCGTTCCTCGTGTCCATCCTGCTGTTGGCCGTGTCGGTCTACATCCGTTTGAGCATGAACGAGTCTCCAGCTTTTACCAAAATGAAAGCGGAAGGCAAAACCTCCAAGGCGCCTTTGTCCGAGTCCTTCGGGCAGTGGAAAAATCTGAAGATCGTGATTTTGGCCCTGATCGGTTTGACTGCTGGTCAGGCTGTGGTGTGGTATTCCGGCCAGTTCTATGCCTTGTTCTTCCTGACCCAGGCATTGAAGGTGGACGGCGCAACCGCCAACATCATGGTGGCGATCTCGCTGATCATCGGAACCCCGTTCTTCGTGATCTTTGGTGCCTGGTCTGACAAGATCGGCCGCAAGCCGATCATCATGGCCGGTTGCCTCTTGGCTGTGGTGACTTACTTTCCGGTGTTCACCGCGTTGACCAAAGCGGCCAACCCTGACCTGGCTGCGGCACAAGCTGCCAACAAGGTAACCGTTACTGCCAATCCAGCGGAATGCTCGTTCCAGTTCAACCCAACGGGTACGGTCAAGTTCACCAGCTCTTGCGACATTGCCAAGCAGGCACTGGCCAGCGCTTCCGTGAGCTATGACAACATTGATGCTCCGGCCGGTACCACAGCGACCATTACCGTCGGCACCACCGTGATTCAAGGCTACACCTCCAAGGGCTTGTCCAAGGAAGATGCCAAGACACAGGGCGACGCATTCAAGAAATCGCTGGCTGACACTTTGAAAGCCGCTGGCTACCCCGCCAAAGCCGATATGGCCAAGTTTGACAAGGTTACCGTCGTTGCCATTCTCACCTATCTGGTGCTTCTGGTCACCATGGTGTACGGCCCGATTGCTGCCATGCTGGTGGAAATGTTCCCCACCCGTATTCGTTACACGTCGATGAGCTTGCCTTATCACATCGGTAACGGCTGGTTCGGTGGCTTGCTGCCCACGACTGCGTTCGCTATCGTGGCGCAGACCGGCAACATGTACAACGGCCTGTGGTACCCGATCATCATTGCCGGTATGACGTTTGTTATCGGTATGTTGTTCGTCAAGGAAACCAAAGACGTGGATATCTACGCGAACGATTAATCGTTAAGTTGAGCCAACGGCCCCGGACCATCATGGTCCGGGGCCTTTTTAATGAGGATTTGATATGTGGAAAATAGTGGTGGGTTTTTTGGTGTTTGCGGGCTTGGCCTTGTTCATTTTGAGCAAGGGCGGCGATATTGACATGGGGGGTGAAAAGCACGGAATAGACGACAGTCATGCGCCCGCTGCGGCTGCCGCATCTGCACCCATGGCTGCGGCCAGTGCAAGCAAGTAAACTGCGTGCACAAAATATCCGGAAATACCGGGATGAGACAGTGGTTCAGTGAATGGGGAGGGGTTTTCTACATGATTAGAACGGACCCATGAAATACATCAAAACTGAGGTTGGTCAGCAGGCGTTCAAAGAGCGCTCCACTGCGTTGTCGTCGCGCCAGCGAACGGCTTTCATCATGTTCGATGGCAACAAGACCGTGGAGCAGGTGCTGTTAGCCACATCTGGCATGGGTGTCAATCCGGCCGATGTAGACCATATGGTGGAGCAGGGGTTTCTGGGCCCGGCGCCCGGCCAGGCACTGCTGGCACAGGCGCAGGCCACGCAGGCGGCCGAAAAACAGTCCGCAGTTGACGCCTTCAGCGCGCGCTCTGCGCAAGACCGTTACCAAGAGGCCAAACCGCTGGCGACCCAACTCACGGCCAAGCTGGGCTTGCGCGGGTTCCGGTTGAACTTGTCGGTTGAATCGGCCAGCGGCTTTGAGGAGTTGTTGGTCTTGCTGCCCAAAATCAAGGATGCGGCAGGCCCTCAGGCTTGTCAGGAATTGGAACGCGCCCTCAAAGGCTGAGGGCAACTGCCTAGAATGTCTTTCCCCAACCGGAAAGACCATTCACTATGTCCCAGGGCACCATCCGCATTCGCGGAGCGCGGCAGCACAATCTCAAAAATCTTGACCTGGACATCCGTACCGGTGAATTGACGGTTGTTACCGGCCCTAGCGGCTCGGGCAAGTCCAGCCTGGTTTTCGATACCCTCTACGCCGAAGGCCAGCGCCGCTACGTCGAGACCTTTTCCGCCTACGCCCGCCAGTTTCTGGACCGCATGGACAAGCCCGCAGTCGACAAGGTGGAAGGTGTGCCGCCGGCGATTGCCATTGACCAGACCAATCCGGTGCGCTCCAGCCGGTCCACCGTGGGCACCATGACGGAGCTCAACGACCACGTCAAGCTGCTGTATTCGCGTGCGGCCCAGTTGTTCGACAAAGCCACCGCCTTGCCGGTGCAGCATGACACCGCGGAGACCATTTACGCTGAATTACTGCGCCGTGCCGCCGGCTTTGCGCCCACACCCGATCCACGACTGGTTCTTACCTTTCCGGTCGAGCTGCCCGCCAGCACCACGGCGGAGGAGTTGACCCAGTGGTTATCCGCCAGCGGATTCACCCGTATTCAGGCGGAACGGGAAGTGGCCACTGTCAGTGGCCCGCGCAAGGTGCTGGACGTGGTGGCAGACCGGTTTCGCATAGCGGGCGCGGAAAAGGCCCGTGTCCTGGAAGCGATTGAGACGGCACTCAAGCGCGGCAGCGGCCGGCTGAATGTTTATGTGTCAAATGATGCTTTAGCCCGCGTGGATGTTGCGCATGCAGCTCCTGATTTGATAGCAGATGCGGCACTCCCCGATTGGCGATTCTCCACCGGCCTGCATTGCCCGCAGAGCGATTTGCGCTATGCCGACCCCATTTCTTCGATGTTCTCGTTCAACTCGGCGGTTGGCGCCTGCGAGGCCTGCCGTGGTTTTGGCCGTGTGGTGGGGGTGGACTACGGCCTGGTCATTCCCAACGACAAGCTCACCCTGCGCGCGGGTGCCGTCAAACCCATGCAGACCCCCGCCTGGCAAGAGGCGCAAGACGACCTGATGCGCCACGCCGAGGCCGCAGGCATTCCGCGCGACACGGCCTGGTACAAGCTCACTCCCGAGCAGCAGGGCTGGGTGATCAACGGTTCGCCCCAATGGAACGGCAAGTGGGACCAGCACTGGTTTGGCATCAAGCGTTTCTTTGCCTACCTGGAGACCAAGGCTTACAAGATGCACATTCGGGTGCTGCTGTCCAAGTACCGCAGTTACACGCCCTGCGGCACCTGCGGTGGCGCGCGCTTGAAGACCGAAAGCTTGCTGTGGCGCATGGGCACCCAGGCGCAGGCCGATGCGGTGTTGGCCCCTGAAAAGCGGTTCATGCCGCAGGGGGTCACCTGGGGGCGCGCCCAACTAGAAGCGCTGCCGGGCTTGTGTCTGCACGACCTGATGTTGATGCCGATTGACCGGCTGCGGACGTTTTTCGACGCATTGCAATCCGCCCCGGTGACCTCGGCCACCTCGGAGGCCGACGTCAAAACCCTGAAACTGTTGCTGGAAGAAGTCTGCACCCGGCTGAAGTACCTGTGTGACGTGGGCATTGGCTACCTCTCGCTGGACCGCCAAAGTCGCACCCTCAGCGGCGGTGAGGTGCAGCGCATCAACCTGACGACTGCGCTGGGCACCTCGCTGGTCAACACCTTGTTCGTACTGGACGAACCCAGCATCGGCCTCCACCCGCGCGACATGCACCGCATCATCCTGGCCATGCAGCGCCTGCGCGATGCGGGCAACACGCTGGTGGTGGTGGAGCACGACCCGGCCGTGATGCTGGCCGCTGACCGCATGATCGATATGGGCCCCGGCCCGGGCGAGCGCGGTGGGCAAATTGTGTTTGATGGTTCAACCGAAGACCTGCGCAGCGCCGACACGCTGACCGGTGCCTATCTGGGCGGCCGCAAGCAGGTGACCACGGGCTTCAAGCGCTTGGTGGCCGCCAACACGCCGCGCCTGATTCTGGAGGGTGCCACCGAGCACAATCTGAAGAATGTGTCGGTCGAGATTCCGCTGCAGCGGCTGGTGTGCATCACCGGCGTCAGCGGCTCAGGCAAGTCCACGCTGATTCAGGACGTGCTTGCGCCAGCCCTGTTGCGCCACTTTGGCAAAGCCACCGAGACGCCGGGCGCCCACGCCCGCCTGCTGGGTGCCGAACTGATCAGCGAAGTGGTGTTTGTGGACCAGTCGCCCATTGGCAAAACCGCGCGCTCCAACCCGGTGAGCTATGTGGGTGCGTGGGATGCCGTGCGCGAGCTGTTTGCGGGGGCGGACCTGTCGCGTGAGCGCGGCTACACGGCCAGCAAGTTCAGCTTCAACGGCGGTGACGGGCGTTGCCCCACCTGTGGTGGCTCGGGCTTTGAGCACATTGAAATGCAGTTTTTGAGCGACGTGTATTTGCGTTGCCCCGATTGCGATGGCAAGCGCTACCGCCCCGAAATTCTGGAGGTGATGATTGAGCGACCGGGTGCCGTTGGCGCTACGGCGGTGCGTCTCAATGTGGCCGATGTGTTGGCCCTCACCGTCAGCGAAGCCGCGACTATTTTTGCGGCCGACCGCGATGTGATTCGTGCTCTGCAGCCCATCGTGGATGTGGGGCTGGAGTATGTGAAGCTGGGTCAGCCGGTGCCCACCTTGTCGGGCGGCGAGGCGCAGCGCCTCAAGGTGGCAGGCTTTCTGGCCGACGCGGCCAAGAGCAGTGCCGCCAGTCGCCAGGCGGTTGCGCGGCGTGGCACCTTGTTCATGCTGGATGAGCCCACGACCGGGCTGCATTTTGACGACATTGCCAAGCTGATGCGGGCGCTGCGCAAGTTGCTCGACGCCGGTCATTCGCTGGTGGTGATTGAGCACAATCTGGATGTGATTCGGGCTGCGGATTGGCTGATTGATCTGGGGCCGGAAGGGGGCGATGCGGGGGGCGAAGTGGTGGCCTATGGCACGCCGGAAGAGGTGTTGTTGCACCCGACTTCCCATACTGGCAAGGCGCTGCGGGAGTATGCCGCTGCTATGGGTTCGGTGCATGCGGTGGCTGAGCCGCGGGTTGCGTATTTGGCGCTCGCTGCAGCGGATGGGGATACGCCGGGCTCCTCGTCGCGAAGCTCAATATCGTCACCCGGCGTAACCCCATCCGCTCCCGGTGGCGGTGCTGTGGGAGACAACTGTATTCGCATCGTTAATGCCAAAGAGCACAACCTCAAGTCCTTGTCGGTGGATATTCCGCGGGGCAAGTTCAACGTGGTGACTGGGGTGTCGGGTTCGGGTAAATCGACGCTGGCGTTTGATATTTTGTTCAACGAAGGGCAGCGCCGCTATTTGGAGTCGCTTAACGCCTATGCGCGGAGCATTGTGCAGCCCGCAGGGCGACCCGAGGTGGATGCGGTGTATGGCATTCCGCCCACGGTCGCTATCGAGCAGCGGCTGTCGCGCGGTGGGCGCAAGTCCACCGTGGGTACGACGACCGAGGTGTGGCACTTTCTGCGACTGCTCTACGTCAAGCTGGGTACGCAGCACTGCATTTATGACGGTGCGGCGATGGAGCCGCAGTCGGCGGACAGCATTGCGGCGCAGTTGCTCAAGACCTTTCGCGGCCAGCACATTGGTCTGCTGGCGCCGCTGGTGTCGGGGCGCAAGGGCGTCTACACCGAGCTGGCCGACTGGGCGCGTCCGCGTGGCTTCACGCATTTGCGGGTGGATGGCAACTTCTTGCCGACCACGGCGTTTCCGCGCATTGATCGCTTCAAGGAACACAACATTGAGTTGCCCGTTGCCAGTCTGGATGTGAACCCGGCGCAAGAGGCGCAGCTGCGCGCTGCACTGGCCACCGCGCTGGTGCACGGCAAGGGCGTGGTGCATGTGCTGAGCGGCATGAACGGCTTGAAGGAAGCCATGCTGGCCGGCACTCCGGCGGTGGGCATTGGCACGGTGCAGGTGTTCTCCACCAAGCGCGCCTGCCCGGTGTGTTCGACCTCGTATGTGGAGCTGGACCCACGCCTGTTCAGTTACAACAGCAAGCACGGCTGGTGCCCTGATTGCGTGGGTACGGGTGTGGCGCTGACCAAAGACCAGCGCAAGGTGTTTGACGATTCCGTAAAGGACGACGACAACAAGGGCCGCGAGCAAACCTTTGCCGAGGCCGACATTGAAGACCTGGTGGACGCCGCGTGCACCACTTGCAAAGGCACACGCCTGAACGCCACCGCCCGCGCGGTGCAGTTCAACGCGGTGGGCATTACCGATATTGCGCGCCTGAGTGTGTCCGACATCCGCAAGTGGGTGCAAACACTGCAGGTGGCAGGCGGCATGACCCCGCGCGAGGCCGACATTGCGCGCGACCTGGTGCCCGAGATCCGCAGCCGTCTGGAGTTTCTGGAAGAAGTGGGGCTGGGCTATTTAACGCTGGACCGTGGTGCGCCGACGCTCAGCGGTGGCGAGGCACAGCGCATCCGCTTGGCCGCGCAGTTGGGCAGCAATTTGCAGGGCGTGTGTTACGTGCTGGACGAGCCCACCATTGGCCTGCATGCGCGGGACAACAAAATATTGCTGGGCGCCTTGCGCTCGCTAAGCGACAAGGGTAATACGCTGGTGGTGGTGGAGCATGACGAGGAAACCATTCGGCATGCGGATCACATCATCGACATCGGCCCCAGCGCGGGCAAGCGGGGCGGGCGGCTGGTGGCTGAGGGTTCTGTGGCGGATATTCAGGCGGCTGGGGAGTCGCAGACCGGGCGCTACTTGTTGCATGCTATGCGGCACCCTATGACGCTTCGGAGGTTTGTTGTGTCGTTTGAGGAGTCATTGGCGTTGGATGCGGCAGAAGCCGGTACGCCGGGAGCCTCATACGCAAGCTTCGCTAGCTCGAAATCGGCACCCGGCGTACCGGCTTCTGCCGCGGCTGCTGCGAGTGCGACGGAGGTCAAGGTACCTAAGGGGAAAGCGGCCAAGGCGGCTGCGGTGGCTGCTGCCAACGCGGCAGCCAGCGTTGCCGCGAACGCTGAATTCGCAGACCGTGCGCGCACCAACGCTGCATTCGCAGCAGCGGGAGTCGTGCCTGCGGGTGACGATGTCAGCTACGCGTCTGAGGAACCCGCAGGCACGGCTCCCGCTGCGAGCCCAGCACCAGCCGAGCCCATCACCTGGCTCACAGTCAAAGGCGCCAACCTGCACAACCTGCAAAACGTAACCGCGCACATCCCCTTGAAGCGCCTGGTCGCGGTAACCGGCGTCTCCGGCTCCGGCAAGTCAACCCTTGCGCGGGACGTTTTGCTGACCAACGTGCAAGTCGCCGTACACAAACGCAGCACCAAGGCCGGCCGCGACGCACTTGATGCGGGTGAAAAAATTCTGTGGACTGGCTGCGACGGCGTCACCGGTTTCGAGACCATCGATCGCGTGCTCGAAGTCGACCAAACCCCCATCGGCAAAACCCCGCGCAGCTGCCCCGCCACCTACATCGGCTTCTGGGACACCATCCGCAAACTCTTTGCCGACACGCTGGAGGCCAAGGCGCGCGGCTACGCGGCCAACCGTTTCAGCTTCAACACCGGCGAAGGCCGCTGCCCCGGTTGCGAAGGGCAGGGCATTCGCACCATTGGCATGAGCTTTTTGCCCGATGTCAAAGTGCTGTGCGAAACCTGCAAAGGCGCGCGCTTCAACCCCGAGACATTGGCCGTTACCTGGCGCGGCAAGAGCATTGGCGACGTGCTGCAAATGGAGGTGGACGAAGCGGTGGGCTTCTTCGCCGCCATGCCCAATATCGGCCACCCGCTGCAACTGCTCAAAGACGTCGGCCTGGGCTACCTCACGCTGGGCCAGCCATCGCCTACGCTCAGCGGTGGCGAGGCGCAGCGTATCAAGCTGGTGACCGAGCTCAGCAAGGTGCGTGACGACATCACCAAGCGCGGCAACAAAGCGCCGCACACCCTGTATGTGCTGGACGAGCCCACCGTGGGCCTGCACATGGCCGATGTGGAAAAGCTCATCCACGTGCTGCACCGCCTGGTGGGCGGTGGCCACAGCGTGGTGGTGATTGAGCACGATCTGGACGTGATTGCCGAGGCCGACTGGGTGATTGACCTGGGTCCCGATGGCGGCAACGCGGGTGGGCAGGTGGTGGCAGCGGCCACGCCCGAAGCGGTGGTCAAGCTGGCTACGCACACCGGCGTGGCTTTGG
>Ga0105047_10006381_pt1 | contig 20033 bp, 15 predicted proteins | sample MAT04_FD_78384 | JGI IMG/M metagenome (GOLD analysis project Ga0105047, IMG submission 78384) | Freshwater microbial communities from Lake Fryxell liftoff mats and glacier meltwater in Antarctica - MAT-04 (megahit assembly) | ecosystem: Environmental > Aquatic > Freshwater > Ice > Liftoff...
CGAGCATTCACCCCGCGGGACAAAAAAGCGGTGAAAGCCGCGGCCGAGACGTTTCGCCCAAACCCGGCGTTGGATGTCAAGCGCGCCATCACCGAACTCGCTGTCGGCGAAGCTCTCGTTTCATTCCTCGATGAAAAGGGCACACCCGGGATCGTGGAGCGAGCCTTGGTCGTTCCGCCGCCGGGCCAGATCGGGCCAATCACCGCTGAAGAGCGAACGCTGGTCATCCAGCAATCCGTGATCTTCGGCCACTACGAACAGATGATCGACCGCGAATCGGCCTACGAAATCCTGAAGGGCCGGACGGAAGGCATCCCTGCTACATCCGTCGAGAAGAAATCCACCGAAGCTAAGCGAATCGAGTTCGAGAAGCCCCGAGCGGAGCCAGAACCCGAAACGCCGAAGCCGGACAAGCCCGCGAAGAAAACGGACAGCGTGGTTGAAGCGTTCGGCAAAAGTGCCGCCCGCTCCGTCGGCAGCGGCATTGGCCGGCAGTTCGTGCGCGGGGTAATGGGGATTATTAGTGGGGTATTTAATGAGAAGCGGAAGTAGTCTCGTAATATCTACTTCCCGTCGGGTTTCTTCTTCAATTCCGTCTCGGCAAGTTTCTTCAATGGCGAGTCGGCGGGGGCATCGGCAGCCGCGGTCTTGAACATCATCTCGGCATCGGCGGGCTTGTTTAACTTCCGGTAGCGGACGCCAAGGGCATACGCCACGGGGCCGCGAAGCTCGGGTTTGAGCTTTGGTGCAATGCCACCCCAGCCCAACAGATTCGTGGTTCCCTTCCACGCCAGTGCCAGTTGAAACGCTTGCGACTTGGTGATCGCACCCGTTCGGAAGGCTTCGGAAAACTGTTCGATCGTCGACCAAAGAATATTGTCCTGGTCCGCGGTCGCGGCACCGCCCAACAGTTCCTGGCGGAGTTTTTCGTAAAGAAGTAGCCGCGGCGCCACCCAGTAATACTCGTTCGGCGTGAGATCGAGGAACGCGAGTCGTCGAGCCCACTCTTTTCCCCGGGGTGATGTCCAGGCGCCGCGGATAATGGCCGGTGTGAAATTCAAGATCGAGATCAGTTGGTTGGCAATTTCCTCCGTGCTGAGTGTATGCGTTATCATTTTCAAAACCTCGACGGCTTCCTCGTCGGTGAGCGAGTCGGTGAGGCACTCCATCACCCACGATTCGACGAGCGCAATTCGAGACGATGTCAGTTGCGATGCGTTCGAAGTGCCCGGCGGTAGCGTCTTCAAGTACTGATGCGCGACGCCCTGCTTCCAGGCGGTTTGAGCCCCTGCCGGATCATTGGCTTGCAGTCGAAGAAACCCCTTCATGAAGTACAACTGCGAATAATGGATGTAGGTCGCCATCGGCTGGGGATACTCGGCGAGATAGCGATCGAGTTCTTGTTCGGCGGGCTGCCAACTTTTCAACGCCGCATGGTTACGGGCATTCTCCAAGCGGATCGGAAGGAAGGTCCGTTTCCGGTCGTCGGGATCTTCGCCCTCGCGGAGCGGGATCTGAGAAATCTTGGACAAGACGTCGTTGTAGTTATTGACTCCGCCAATCAGACGACTGGCCCAGGAGTGCCAACGGATGACCCAGTAGAAGCTCCCATCGGGAACCGTTCCAGGATTCAAGCTGGACTCAATGGTCTCGCTCGCTAGCAATTGAGCCTTGTGATAATCGCCGGCCAAACAATAAGCACGCATCAATGCATAGCGCTGCAACACGACGGAAGCAGGATTCAGTTGGAGAATTGTGGCAAACCGAACCACCGATTCCAACTGGGGGATCATCGTGGGGTCATAGACCAACCAGGAGATCGACGGGCCGACGACGTTGGTGCTGATTTCCAGGCGGATTGCCATGGGAACGTATCGTTGGATCATTTCGTTCGTGTAGCGAACTTTGATCGATGTCATCGCGGCATCGGCCTCATCGAATTGCTTATTCTTTAAGTGGTACAAGCAGAGTTGAAACGTTGCGATGACGCCCCACCGGTTCGATGTGGTGGTTGAAACTTCCTCGAAGATCGTCGCGGCTTCCGGGCCGCGGCCGAGTTGGAGCAGGCACAAACCCGATTTATACAGGGCCTCGGCTTTCGCCTCGGGGTCGTTCGTTTCTCGAGCGAAGGTCTCGTACGAGGCCATCGCTTCGACGACTTTCCCGCGGGAGAACTGTTCATCGGCCTGTTCCAACCGACTGGCCGCCGCGGAGAGGGGTTGGCCGTAGATCACCAATCGCTGAACGCCAGACGAAGGGGGGCAAATGATGCCGAGCGTCGAGCGGGGCACGAATGGAAGTGGAATGGAATCATCGAAGGATCTCACCGGGTTTCCGTTCAACTGAATCGCAATACGTTCGCCGTTACGTTCCGCGATCATGCGGATTGGCCCCGGACGAACGCGAACGGTTGACACGTCAAGTTGCGTCCCATCGCGATGGATTTCCAAAGTTGCGGCCCCGTTGGCGGCTTCGAACGACGGTGGAACTCCGGTTCGCGGAGCCGCGTCCGGGTCGTCCTTCGGCCAGGCGGGCCGCAGGAGGAAGGTGTAACCGGTTGCGAGATCGAACGGAGAATCGACCCGGTAGCTAAACAGGATGCCGATCTGGGCCGATTTGTACCAGTCTCCGACGTAGTCGACTTCGACCTTGCTTGTCCCCGTCATCGGAATTCGGGTCGGTAGAAATGGGGTCCCCGACCAGATTCGGTCCGCTTCAAAACTCGCCGTCCCGTTGGTGAAAACGTCGGCCCGGTTCGCAAACGGAGCCACGAGTTCCACGATCGGTTGCCAGGCTCGCAACCGTGCCCGCAAGTCTTTGTCCAAGTTTTTAGCCTGCTCCGGGTCGCGGGCGGCCAGCCAGGCCAAGCGTGTTTCGAGGCCGGGCACATCGGCTTCGACCACGCGGGGCTTTTTCAAATCGGCTTGAATCGCTGCTGTAAATCGGTCCGTCAGCTTTTGCCGGGCCGCTTGGCCGCGGTTCGCATCCAGCATCGCGAGCCTGTCGATATCCTTTTCCAACGCGTTCGCCGCTTCCACGTCCCAGGTCGATTGATCTAACCCCTGCGTGACTCGCTCCTCGGCGCTTTGCAACTCCTTCGAAGACCGAGTGGTGAACAAAGCCGCGGCAACCGTTCCGACCACCACGAGCAGAGCCATCGCACCCATGACCGCGACTTTGTTACGTCGGACGCTCCGAACGAACTTTTGGAGAATCCCCGCTCGCCGGCCGAGAATCGGTTCTCCGGAACGAAACCGCTCCAGATCCTGGGCCATGCCGAGCGCGGACGAATACCGGGCATGCGGTTCCTTGGCCATGGCCTTCAAGCAGATCGTTTCCAAATCGCGAGGGAGGCCCGTGCGAAGTCTCGACGGTGCAATCGGATCGACGGAACGCACCATCTCCAGTGTGTCCAGGATCGAATCGCCCTTGAAGGGCACTTGCCCCGTGATGCACTCGTAGAGCATGACCCCCAGCGCATACACATCGGTCGTAGGGCCGATTTTGTGTACTTGGCCGGCCGCTTGTTCCGGAGCCATGTAGCTCGGGGTGCCCATCACGGCACCCGTGCGAGTCTGGCCGCTGTCGCCCTCTTCCAGCCGCTTGGCCAAACCAAAGTCGGTAACTTTGGGTATTCGATCCGACGTTAACAAAACATTGGCCGGCTTGAGGTCGCGGTGGACCACGCTTTTCTGGTGAGCATGGTGAACGGCCCGAGCTAGAGTTTCGATGATCTCCGCGGCTTCGGTCTGCGCAAGTGCTCCCGCCGCGAGTGCCGCCGAAAGACTGCCCCCGTCGACGTACTCCAGCGCAAAAAACGGATCGCCCTCGTGATCGCCGACCTCGAAAATTTGCACGATGTTCGGATGTTGAAGCCGGGCCACGGCTTCGCCTTCGACGCGGAACCGCTCGATTTGCTCTGGGGAAGCATCGCCACCCCCGCGAATCATCTTGAGAGCGACTAATCGTTTCAGGCTACTTTGCCGGGCGAGGTAGACGACGCCCATTCCGCCGCGGCCGAGTTCCTGGAGAATCTCGTAACCCGGGATCGTTGACCACGAAGCCTTACTTCGCGTCGTCGTTGGCTCCAGGGTCTCGGCCGAACGATTCGATGACTCACTCGCGGAGTGCCCAATTGTGGATCGCTCCAGGTCAACCGGTTGTTCGACAGTGCGCTGGGGGTCAATCGGGTCGTCGTGCACCATGATGAGTCTTTCGGGGAGTAGCTAGGCTCGACTCGTTGTTCGCCGCAGGCGAAGCGGAGAGGTAACTTTATTGCGATACCAGGCCAGTTTAACGAACATTGTTCGGCCGGATCGTTCGAGAGATCATACGGTCGTTGCCTGGCTTTTGTCGAGTTACATCTGCTTCAATTCCGATAACGATTTGAGTTCCAATTGCCTGGGCGAGATGTTGAGCCAAATTCCAGTTCGGGCCACGATTCCGTCGCTAACTCCCCCGCTCGGGCCACGGAGCGTTACAATGCCTATACCTGCCGTGTTCGGGTCCAGGTGCCTTCCCCTTCCCAAGAGTCGTTCTTCGGATCCGGTGGACATCCAGAAGTTGAACAGACTGCCGGGTACCGAATTAGGAGACGAACCATGGCGAAGGCTCCCAAGCGACCTGCGGGCGAAGAACTGCCGGTGACCGAGCGCGTTCGAACCACGCCCGACGCGGCCATCCGGGACAGTGTGATGTCCACCCTGGGCCAACCGCCGGGGCTTTTACGCGTGGTGGTGTTGCCGTTGTGGCGGAATTACTACCGGGTGAATGTGTTGACCGGAGCGGATGCCACGACGATCAAGATCGTGCACAGTTTCTTTGTCGAAGCGGGCGAGAGCGGGGACATCATCAAGTCGAGCCCGCGGATTATGCGGACTTATGAGTAGCTGCGGAGAATGGTGGAGGTGCGTCATGCTTATTCACGACTGGACCCGAGTAACAGCCGGAACTTGGCACGATCTTCACGTCGCTTGGATTACGGAACTCCGGAATGTCCTGAATGCGGGATTGCTGCCGGAAGACTACTACGCTCAGGCCGAGCAGATAGTCGGGCCAATGGGCCCCGATGTGCTCGCGTTGCAAGAACTCGACATACCATCGAACGGGACACCCGATTCATCCGCAATGGCCGGGGGCGTGGCGGTTGCTATCGCGCCACCCCGTGCCAAATTGACGGCCGAAACGGAGATGGACGACTACACGTTGAAACGTCGGACGTTGGTGATTCGTCACACGAGCGGCGATCGCATCGTCGCATTGCTGGAGCTAGTTTCCCCCGGAAATAAGCACTCGTATCGCGAAATCGAATCGTTCGTGAACAAAGCAGTCGAGGCATTGTATCGAGGTTATCACCTTCTGATCGTCGATCTCGTTCCACCCGGACCACGCGACCCGAACGGCATTCACGGAGCGATCTGGAGCGAAATCAGCGACGAGGCATTTGAGTTGCCAAGTGAGGAGCCGCTAACGCTAGTGTCGTACTCGGCTGGCCAACGGAAGAAAGCCTACATCGAACCGACCGCCGTCGGCCGGGAATTGATCGACATGCCATTGTTCCTGACACCCGGAATCTACATCAACGTACCACTGGAAGCAACGTACCTGGCAGCCTATCGCGGGGTTCCTCGCAAATGGCGGAAAGTTCTCGAAGCGTCTGAATAGTTATCGCTCACTTCACCACAAACTTCCGCTCCACGGTTTTCGTTTCGATCGCTTTGGTCACCGGATTGAACACGTCGATTTCGAAGGCCCGACCAACGCGGTTGCCGCAGGGGTCTTCGAGGCGTGTGTCGATGACGAGCGTGTATTCCCCGGGCGACCAAGCATCGTTGGGAGTGCGTATCATGCAGCGGTCGCCAGCGTCTTGAACCGTCACCTCGGCGTCGATCCGCTTGCCATTCGGCCCAACAAGACTCAGCATTCGCTTCGCCAGGGCAACGTCGAGGGGTTTCTCGAATTGCACCGCTAACCGAAGGGCCGGGCGACCGTCGAGCAGCGGGGGGCTGATCGTCCACTTTTGCGGATCGACGGGTGCGTCATCCGGTGCGGTGACGCTGAAGGATTTTCGAAACGTTGCCTTCAACGGAGCGCCGTTTTCGTCGTTCCACTTTTCGTCGATGACCAGCGTGTACTTCTTGTTCTCTTCCAGCGCCGGGCCCATTTCTTCTCGCGGCTTCAACCCTCGCTTGACGCGGCCCGGGTCGAAGAACAGCGTGAAGCGCTTGCCATCGGCGCTCCAGAGTTCCTCGTCGAGTTCGAGGAACGGGTCGATCACTTGCTTGCCATTTTCGTGGAAGAGTTTGATGTGTTTGTAGGCGTCGCCCTTCGTCATGGGGTTGGAGAATTGCAGGTAAAGACGAAGCGTGTTTTCGGGGAGTTTCTCGGAAGTGGGGAAGACCTTATCGATACTGGTTTTCGGCGTGCGGTCCGAAGCCGGGATTTTTAGGTCGGTCCGCAGATTGGCGTAATCCACGTCGGCCCCGAACGCGTGGGTGATATCTAGGTACGCACGATAAGTCACCCCCGCTGTCGCCGGGTGCTTCGAAACGAACTTCAACCCACCGTCTGGCAATCGCGAATAGTCGCCGAGAATGCCCGTGCGGAGCGCCAGGTCCCGGTCGGTCTGGTTCGCTTCCGCAACGTACACCGGCATGATTGCCGGAATGTCCGTGTCCTGAAACTTGCGATCATTGCGGCCCAAGACGCGTTTCGCTTCGGCGTTCGTCGGGCGGGCCTCGGCCACGAGCCGGCCATCTTCGCGGCGGGCGAGTTTGAAACTCATCCCCTGCACCGATGCGGTCCGCGGCATCGGGCGGGCCACCGTTTGATTCGCATGAACCGTAAGCAGCCAGTTCAACCCTTCGAGATTATCTTGCAATCGCTCCTCGGCGTCGTCTTGCGTATGGCCCAGGATACCAATCGGACCCTGATACTTGTGCTTCGCAAGGGATCGAAGGATCGAGGAATCATGATCCCCCGTACCCAGGACCATAATCTTTTGGTTCAACTTTTCGCCGTTCAACACCATACCATTGAGATTCAAACAATACAGATAGGGCATCATCGTCGGTAATAGTTTGTCGAAGCGTTCGAGATGATCGTGACCGTGATGCAGATTATAAACCATTCCCACATTCTTCTTGCCCAGTGCCTTGATAACTTCAATCTGATTCTCCGGCTCCCCGCCCCAGTTGCCGTGGTTGTACAGGCCAACGGTGCAGCCGAGTTTGTCCGCTGCGTCTGCAATTGGTGCGATCTGATCGGCTGCGGCTTTCACCTTCGCAGCCTGATCTTTCCCCGGGGCCGGGTCAGTAATCATCACCCAGAGTTGCGTCTTGAGTTTGAACTTCTCGATCCCCGCGAGCAGCACCTTGGCATCAGCATTCAACCCGCCGGGGAACCAGACCGCGGTGAGTTCGATCTTCGCTTTTTGAAGTGCCGTCAATTCCCGTTCAAACGTCGGCAAGTGCTCCGCCCGCCAGTCGTAGGCGTACTTCGCGAACCCCAGCCGCTTCAACATTTCGACGCGCTCTTCCGGCGACCGCTTCTTCGCATCGAACGGCACGATGCACCAGGCCACGCGATTGTCTTGCGCGAAGACCTTCGGCGGATCGGCCGCCCACGATGTTGTGGCCATGCCCAGAAGAACCACCGCGATGATGGCGCGCGAAATGTTCATGATGGTCTCGGATAATAGGCGACGTGAAAAACCCTGCAACCGTTAAGCGGCGTTTCGAAGAAACGCCCGGAATTGAGCGGCGTTTCAACGAAACGCCGCTCAACCGCGATTGTTATGGCAGCGGAATCGTCTTCAAACTCAACGATTTATCTTCGGCCTGAACGAGCAACAGAGCCCGATCCGCGTCGAGTTTGTCGAGTTGCATCACGCCTTTGAGTTCCGTGATCGACTCGTACGCCACCCCGGCCTTTTCGGAGCCGGGCTTGGTCGTGATCGGCTCGGCCTTGTCCATCCCGGCGGTCGGGATTTTCATCACGCCGCGGGCGCTGTTGGCCATCAGCACGTAGTCCGTACCGCCCTTGGTGTAAACGATCATGTCGAGCGGCCGATTGCGATTGCCGAGTTCGGCAATCGTGGTGCCTTTCACCTTGGTACCCGCCTTGAGGTCCGCCAGCGGAACCTTGACGAGCGGGGTGCAGGTGTACGCGGCCAACAGGTAATCCGCGCCGCTGATCTTGTACGGAACGAACGTCCGCACGGGAGAACTCGTTTCGAGCTTACCGTGGGCCCCGTGGAAAATCTCGACGCTCGTGCCCTTGTCCGCGTCCTTGAAAGGGTACGGAATGGCGCGCAGCGTGCTGGCGAACTCTTCGTTCGACAGCCCGGCCACGATCACCTTGCCATCGACAAACGCGAGGCTGGTGATGGCTTCCATCCGGGTCTTGTCGTTGGCGTTCGGAATGCTGACAGACGTCGACTTGAGCTTCTCCAGGTCGACGTCTGTCATCTTACCTTCGCGGTCGAGCTTCACGATGACTGGCATCGCTTCTTTGCCCTTACCGCGGGTGATCGCCAGGTAAATGTTCCCCGAGGCGGGGTTCACCTTGACGTCCGTCACGGTCACGTTCGCCCCGGTGGTGCCGAGGGCGGAGCCGAGTTTTTCGTCGAGTTTGTCGACGGCGACAGCACCCTTACCGCCCGGGGTCGTGTCCCCCGTCATCACGGCCACGATCGTGGCCGAGGTCGGGTCGCCGATGAAGAGCGTCCCTTCCGGCCCGAAGGCGAGGGCCGACACCGATTTGATCGGCGAGGCGGCAGGAGCGGCGGCGGCCACCACGGCCACCATGACGAGCGCGAACAACTTGCGCATGGAACGAGTCCTCCGAAGCAATTAGGCGAGAGTGCGAGCCGAGCCCGCAAGGCTCATGATGGGCGATTGTCGGACGAGAGGCAAATGAGAAAGTGCGGATCGTGGCGGTTTTAAGGGTTAGCCGCGAGACGAAGTCGAGCGGGGTTGGTTTGCCATAATCACGGAACCTATCCACTTTCTGTCCGACCAGCGGGTCGCCACGGAACGATCGCAAACCTGGCCGTTCGGCAGTTAGCCCTTCGGATGCTCGCCCATTGCCGAGGCAAGGGTCTGCATGTCCGCGGGTGCTGGGTGGTCGATCTCGCGCTCGGAAAATCCTGAGTTGCCGAGTACAATTTCCGGAACACCGAACCCGGAGCCAAACCATGCGTCGTGCCCTTTTGGTGATTCTGTTGCTCGCCCCGGCAGCCACAGCCGCGGAGCCGTCCCCCGAGCAAGTCTTCGACAAGCGCATCAAGCCGATCTTCAATTCCCCCAATCCGTCGAGTTGTGTGCAATGCCACCTCGCAGGGGTGGATCTCAAGAATTACATCCGGCCGTCGGCGAAGGAAACGTTCCTTTCGCTGCGCGATCAAGGGCTCGTCGACCTCGATAAGCCCGAGAAATCGCGGATTCTCGATTTGATTGCGATGGGCAAGGATGAGAAAGGCGCGAAGCTGATTCACCAACAAAACCGCACCGCGGAGTACGAAGCATTCAAGGTGTGGATTATAGCGAGTGCTGCGGACCCGGAGTTGCGAAACGCCCAAAAGGTCGACGGGGATAAGCTCGCGAAACCCGCACGGCCGAATGAGGTGATTCGGCACGAACGCATGGATCGGTTGCTCACCTCGTTCGAGAACACGGTCTGGGCGATGCGGTTTCGCTGCATGAATTGTCATTCCGAAGGGTCGATCGAACCCAAGCGGCTTGCCGAGCATGGGCGAAAGCTGGAACTGTTCAAGGCAGCCGGAGCAGAGGCGACGTTGAAAGCGTTGCTCGAATCGAAGGTGATTGATTACAAGGAACCGGAGAAAAGCCTGCTTCTGCAAAAGCCGTTGAATGCCGTGAAACACGAGGGCGGCGTCAAGTTCCTCGCGGGCGATCAAGGGTACAAGGCGTTCCGGGCGTTCCTGGACGACGTCGCGAAAATCAAGGCCGACAAGTATGCCACGGCTGCGGACCTTCCCGTGGCTCCGAAGATTCAGGCCTTCGGCACGCAAGTCTGGTTGAAGATCATCAACACCCCGCTGGAGTGGGCGGACAAGTTGCTCACGGTCAAGGTCTTTGCCTGGGATGCGAAGGCCCAGAAGTGGGAAGCCGAACCGCTCGCCACGTCGGACCGCAAAGTCTCGGGCAGCGGTAAACTCTGGCAACACACTCTGACGCTGATGACCGCTACCAATTCCGACCGAGCCAAGGCCTGGAAAACCGCACCGACGCTGGCGGAGGGGAAGTACAAGATCCAGGTATTCGTCGACAAAGACGACAAGCAGGCGAAGGACTGGATTGTGGAACCCGGTGTGGACGACGACGCGGGCCACGCGGAGCTCGAATCCAAGTGGACCACGGGCTACGGGAAGATGACAGTCTTGGATGCGGCGTTGGTGAAGAAGGGGAAATGAGTTGATGTTAGAGTCTGTCTCATAAGTAGGTGCCGCGAGCCGAGCGGCACTGGCTGTACGAGCAAAAGGACTCACGCGGACGTCCCTGACGCGCGAAGCTGGTCCGGCTCGGCTCGCCGGACCTACCTATGGGACAGACTCTTAGAATCACAACTCCTGCGGATCAATGCACCATCTCCGTCAACATCCTGGTCCGCCATGACCGACCACGACGCCCTCCTGCAAGCTGTGATTGCCGCGCCGGACGACGACCTCCCCCGGCTCGTCTTTGCGGACTTTCTCGAAGAGTCTGGCCACCCGGCGAACGTGGCCCGAGCGACGTTCATTCGCTTGCAGATCGAGGCCGAACGCGAAGCGAATCCGCGCCAAAGCGAACTCTTGATTCAGGCGAATGATCTGCGGCCGCTGTTTCGCGATGAGTGGGATCAGTTTCTGGCCCACCAAGTTCATCGGGCCGACACCACGCAGTCCCGAACGCACCATCACCACGTTCGGGGGTTCGTTCATACGCTCCGCCTCCATTGTCAAATCTTGTTGGATTATCCCAAAGAACTGTTCGCAGCCGGGCCGCTTCGCGATCTCCAAGTCGAGACCTCGCCGTATCCAGTCGATTCGAGGTTACGACCCAAGCTCGAATCGATCGCCGGGTTGTCGCAGCTCCTAACGCTTCGCCTCAAGCCCATGGCCGGCGTGGCGGAACTGCCCGCGGAGAACCGAAACCCCTCGAAATACCGGATCGAGATCAACGATCTGATCCAAACGAATTATTTGTCGTCGTTGAAGACTTTGATTTGCCAGGCCAACAATGTCTCCGACGATTGGATCATCGACTTCGTGCGGTCCTTTCCGATGTGCTCGTTTTACCGTTCCCTCGAGCACCTCGACTTCTCGAACAACCGGATTACCGACATGGGGGCCGTCGCCTTGATTGGGAGCCGCTGGTTCGACAGACTCACTCTCGACCTTCGGAACAACCCCATCACGTCCACTGGCATCGATCTGTTGCGGCAACGGTTTGGGAGCCGACTGATCATTTAGCGAAATCCCGTTGCTGCGAAGGCCATCATGACCGACCACGACGCCCTCTTGCAAGCCGTTCTCGCCGCCCCGGACGACGACCTTCCGCGGCTGGTGTTCGCGGACTTCCTCGAAGAGTCCGGCCACCCGGCAAACGTGGCCCGGGCGCAGTTCATTCGCTTTCAAATTGAAGCGGAGCAAGTGGGCGGGTTGCTGAAAGAGGAATTGCTGGCGAAGGCGGAGGTATTGAAGCCGATGTTTCGGGATGAGTGGACTTTAGCCGAGGAGAAGACACCAAAGTTCTTAACAAACAAATATTACTCGCGGGGATTCGTTTACAAGGTGAAAATGCGTCCGAAGCGCTTTGCCCGCGTCGGACGACGAATGCTATTGATCGCACCGATCCGTGATATTGACTTGATTCCAATTCAACAGGACGAAACGCTTGAAGAATGGCAGAAGGCTCTGGCTATACCACAACTAACACAATTACGCCGTCTCCGAGTCATGGCTGGTGCCAACTATGGCGACTTCGATGATCAATCTCGGTTTGCACTATTTCGGTCCGCTGCTGTCATTGATTCGCAACACTTAACCGGATTAACGACTTTGACTCTTCAAAATCAACAAATAAACAATGAATCGCTCGTTTCCTTCATCACGAGACTTTCCCTTGCGTCGTTTGCGGAATCACTTCGCGTACTCGACCTCTCCCACAACGTCATAACAGACGCCGGTGCCAACACCCTCGCCGCGGGCCGCGGGCTCGATGGGCTAACCCGGCTTGACCTTCGCAACAACCGCCTCACGGCCGATGGTATTGCAATGCTTCAGCGGCGATTTGGCGATCGCGTTGTTGTTTGATACCAGAGCCCACCCACGGCCGTGGGTGGGCTTTCGAGCCGTGGGGTGCCCTTTACCCTGCCCTGTCATCGCGGTACCTTCAAAAGAACACCCTTCGCACGCTTCTCCCGGAGCCGGTTATGTCGCGCTGGTTAATCGCTTCCCTGGTCCCGCTTGCTTTGCTGGCGACCACCCTGGCCGTGCCGCCGGGGACGGAGAACGCCCCGAAGACCCCGAACGCGGATGCCGACCAGGCGGCGAGTCGGGCCCAGGTCGCGGATGGCTTGAAAGCCACCGTCTGGGCGTCCGAGCCGATCATGATGAACCCCGTGGCGTTCGCGTTCGACGAACAGGGGGCCGCGTACGTCGTTGAGACCACCCGCTTCGACAAGGGCGTGCCGGATACTCGCGGGCATATGTACTGGCTCGATGAAGACATCGGCGCACGGACCGTTGCGGACCGGCTTGCAATGTACAAGAAGCACAATTACTACAAGGAATTCGACAAGTTCGACGACCAGATTCGCAAAGTCTGGGTGAGTACGACCGGCGGCAAGAAAGCCGACACGAGTACGATCTTCTCGAAGGGTTACAACCGCCCCGAAGACGGCCTCGCGGCCGGGGTGCTAGCCCGCAAGGGGAATGTGTATCTCACGAATATCCCCGACCTGTACGTGTTGAAAGACACCAAGGGCGAAGGCGTCGCCGATGTGAAGAAGTCGCTCGCCACGGGCTTTGGCGTGCGGGTGCAATTCATTGGCCACGACCTCCACGGCCTACGCATGGGCCCCGATGGCCGGCTCTATTTCTCCATCGGTGACCGCGGCCTCAACGTCGTGAACAAGGAAGGCAAGAAACTCATCAACACGGAGAGTGGTGCCGTGCTTCGGTGCGAGCCGGATGGCTCCCATCTGGAGATCGTCCACACCGGCTTGCGGAACCCCCAGGAACTCGCCTTCGACGACCACGGCAACCTCTTCACCTTCGACAACAACTCCGACAGCGGCGACCGGGCCCGCTGGGTTCACATCGTTCAAGGGGGCGACAGCGGCTGGCGCTGCGGCTACCAATACGGCACGTTGATGCATAATGCGTCCGTTCCCCAGGGCAACCGGGGGCCGTGGAACCTCGAAAAAATCTGGCACGTCCCCGGACCCGAGGGCGGGCCACCCGCGTACGTCGTTCCACCACTACGCCACATCGGCAACGGCCCCTCCGGCATCACCCACTACCCCGGCCTCGGCCTCAACGACAAGTACAAGGACCACTTCTTCGCCTGCGATTTCACCTCCAGCCCCGGCGGCAGCAAGATCTGGGACATCAGCATGAAGCCCAAGGGGGCGAGTTTCGAAGTCAACGAACCGAAGCCGTTCGTGAGCAACATGGTCCCCACCGATTGCGAGTTCGGCCCCGATGGCGCGTTCTACTGGTCCGACTGGGTCGGCGGTTGGAGCCCCCCCGGCAAGGGCCGTATCTTCCGCGTCGAAGACCCCGTGGCGATGAAGAACCCTGCGGTGGCGGAAGCCCAGAAGCTGATCGCGGAGGGGTTTGAAAAGAAGAGTGTGGAAGAATTGGCGAAGTTGTTGGAGCACCCGCATTCGATGGTTCGGCAAGAGGCACAATTCGAGTTGGCGAGCCGGAAGCTGAACGATGTTTTCCCGGCGTTGGTAAAAGTCACCAAAGACTCCAAGGCACCGCTTGCGCGTCTTCATGCGGTGTGGTGTCTGGGTCAACTCGCCCGGAAGAACCTGCACTTCAATGTCCAGTCGTACGCAGAGCTGGTTACCGATGCCGACCCAGCGATTCGGGCGGCCGTGGCCACGGTCGTGGGCGATCAATTTGCGGTGGCGAAAGAGCAACAACTGGCGATCAACACATTCCAGTTAACTCAAATTTTGAAGACCTTGATGGCCGACCACGAGCCGCGGGTGAAAGCCCGGGCCGCTGCCGCGTACGCGAACTCTTACGAAGCCCAAATCACCCCCCGCCGCCCGGCAGCGGAGCAAGACCATTACGCGCCTCTCTTCACGATGTTGAAGACCAACAACGACCAGGACGCCTACCTGCGACAAGCCGCGGTTACCGGGCTCGTCGGCATCACGCAGAACCCCGTCGACTTGTTCAATGCCTGGAAGCTGGCCGGCGAGCCGATGAATGTCCCCGCGGTTCGTATCGGCGTTGTCCTCGCCCTGCGGAAGCTTCACGGGGCGAAATTGAGTGAGTTCTTGAACGACTCGGATCCTCGCATTGTCGCCGAAGCGGCCCGGGCGATTTACGATCAGGAACTGATGGACCCGATGCCGGAACTGGCGAAACTCGCGGATAAATCGGGCCTCGCGGACGTCGTAGCGTATCGGGCCCTGGCCGCGAACTACAAGCTCGGCACCGCGGACGACGCCAAACGCATTGCTCAATTCGCCAGCCGAATCGGCGAACAAGACTACTTGCGGAAGTTCGCCCTGGAACTGCTCGCCGACTGGCCGAAGCCGCCGAAGCGCGACCCGATCACCGGGCTCGTTGGCGAAGTCGTGATTGCGGATCGCTCGCCGGTCGCCGCGGCGGAAGCCGTCAAACCCGTCCTCGCCAAGTTGTTCGCGGGGTCGAACCTGGTCCGGGAACAGGCGGTCAAAACGACTTCGAAGTTGAATGTCACCGATGTCGGGCCGTTGATGGCGACTCTGATCAACGATTCGAAACAATCGACGAACGTGCGTGTCGAAGCCCTTTACGCTCTCGATGCACTCAAGGCGAAAGAGTTGAAAGCGGCCACGACCACGGCGCTGGCTTCGGACCAACCGAAGCTGAGAGCCGCGGCCCGGATCGTGAATGCGAAAGCGAACCCCGCGGCAGCGATGAAGGAGCTTCCCGAGTTGCTCAATGCCGAGAAGGCGAGCATCGAAGAAAAGCAAGCTGCGCTCGAAGCGTTGGGCAACTTGAAAGAATCGAAGGAAGCCGATACCGCGATCGCCGAGTGGCTCGACAAATACGCCGAAGGGAAAGTGCCGGCGGAACTCAAGCTGGACGTTTTGGAAGCCGGCCAAACCCGCAGCACGGCGACGAACCTGAAACTGTTCGCCCCACTTCGCGAGAAGTTGAAGACGGTGGACACCGCGGCCCGTGCCGCGGAAAAGACGGACCCCCTGGCCCGCTATCGTGAGTCCGTGACAGGTGGCGATGCCGATCGCGGCCGTTCGATCTTCTTGAACAACGCCGCAGTGTACTGCCAACGCTGCCACAAACTCGACGGCCAGGGCGGCGACGTTGGTCCTGCACTGAATGGCATCGCGGCCAAGCAGAACCGCGATTACTTACTGGAGGCAATCGTGCTTCCGAATGCGAAAATCGCAGAGGGTTTTCAAAGCGTCATTCTCACCCTGAGCGATGGCCGGACGATCACGGGTGTTCTGCGAGCCAAGGACGCAAAGAACTACACGATCGTCACCGCGGAGAACAAAACACTGACCATTGCCAAGGACGACGTCGACAGCGAAAAGCCCGACAAGTCGGCGATGCCGGAGGATTTGATCAAGAAATTGTCCAAGCGGGAACTGCGGGATGTGTTGGAGTTTTTGGCAGGGTTGAAAGAGGTGCCGAAGAAGGAAGGGGATGAGAAGTGAACTCGGTGTTGATATTAGATCCCCAGACTGTTCAAAACTTCGTCTCTACCCGAGAAGTCTCGGGTATTGATCGCTTTGATGAAGTTTGGGATGGGAGGTTGGTCGTGCCTGCAGCACCGAACAACGATCACGCCCGACTTGTGTCGAGACTAAATTCAGCGTTGAACGCTGTCATCGATTGGGACCGCGGCGACCAATGTTTTCCAAATGCGAATGTCAGCGATCGGGATGTCGATTGGGCCGAGAACTTCCGCGTGCCGGATGTCCTCGTCTATTTAGCTGGTAACCCTGCCAAAGACCGGGGTACCCACTGGATCGGAGGACCGGATTTTGTGATCGAAATCTTGAGCCCAGGCGAAAAGCCCGATGACAAGTTTGAGTTCTATGCCAAGATCAACACTGGTGAGGTGTTGATCGTCGACCGCTCGCCTTGGTCATTAGAATTGTTTCGACTGATGGAAGGTCAACTTGTCTCAACCGGAAAGACTGACTTGGTGAATTCAGCGGGTATTTCAAGTGCATCGCTGCCGCTCTCGTTCCGCTTGATACCTGGCAAACCTCGGCCGCTCATCGAATTGATTCACAGCGAAAACAGACAACGCTGGGTTATGTGATTGTTGACCCCGTTAGGAGTTCGCCGAAAGAAGGGGTGGGAAGTGAACTCGGTCTTGATTTTAGATCCACACGAAGCTCAGCGAGCACTTGATGCGCGCCGATTGAAGGATGTTGACCACTTTGATGAAATGTGGAACGGAAGAGTTGTCTTGCCTCCGATGCCGAACAACGAGCATTTCCTACTCACAATCAAGCTCTGCGCGATCTTCGCCGAGATTGTCGATTGGGATCGTGGCGACCGAGCTTTTACTGGCGGAAATGTCAGCGATCGGGACGAGGGTTGGAGACAGAATTATCGCAATCCCGATATTCTCGTCGCCCTTGCAGGCGGTGTTGCTGTCGATCGCAATACCCATTGGCTGGGTGGACCTGACTTATTAGTTGAAATCATAAGTCCCGGGGAAGATCCCTACGCCAAGTTTGATTTCTACGCAGAAATTGGCACGCGAGAAGTCCTGGTCGTTGACCGAGACCCTTGGTCGTTAGACCTGTTCACACTCGTAGGCGGAAAGTTGATTTCGGCAGGTCAATCGAATCTCGCAAATCCGCAGTGGTTCGCGAGTCAGTCTTTGCCGTTGACGTTTCGGTTACTCTCGGGGAAAGCGCAACCCATCATCGAAGTCGCGCATGCTCAGGATGGAAGACGATGGACGATAAAAACTGATCTCGTTCCGTAGGAGTCCACACCATGTCGATTTTGATTCTCGACCCCGAGGAAGCCCGCGAGGTTCGTCATCGGCATGTTTCCAACGGCGAATCGAGCGACTCACGATTCACAGAGATGTGGGAAGGAGTCGAAGTCGTGCCGCCGTTTGCCAACGACGAGCATCAGGACATTCAGCTTGCGTTGTGTGTTCCACTATTCGAGTGCATTCACAGTCCGGGGCTCGGGAAAGTTCGTGCGGGGGTCAATGTTGCCGAGCGGCACGAGAACTGGAGCGAGAACTACCGTGGCCCCGATGTGGTGGTGTATCTCACTACCACGACTGTAATCAACTACGGCTCGCACTGGGTTGGCCGGCCGGATTTCCTCGTTGAAATCATCAGCCCGGGCGAGAGCCCCCGGGCGAAATTCGGGTTCTATGCTGCGGTGAAGACTCGCGAAGTGCTGATCGTGGACCGCTATCCCTGGGCTCTCGAATTGTTTCAACTCGTCGAAGGCCAGTTCGTGTCTGCGGGTCGAAGCGATTTGCACGACCCGCAGGTTTTGCGAAGTAAGGCAGTCCCGTTCACACTCCGGCTGACACCAGGAAACGAACGGCCGCAAATCGAAGTGACTCACACCGAAACCGGCAAGCGTTGGTTGGCCTGATCACTTCGCCTTCTTATGCACCGCGAGCACGAGCCCCGAGCCGGGCTTGCTTTCGAACGCTGTTGGGCGATCCTTGCCAGGGTCAGCAAAGCAAATCGTGAGCGTGTCGCCGTCCACCTTGTAGATGCCGAGCAAGGTCTTGTCCTTGTAGCGGCCCGTGGTTGGTTTCATGTCGATCGTCCCAGGGGTTTTGCTCGTTTCGATTGTAAACGTCCCCATGACGGGTGGCGATTCACTCCCATCGGCCGGCTTAACGGAATACTTGTCCCCGTCGTGGGTCCGCGTCGCGCCTTTGAGCCCCGGGTCGGCTTTTCCGTCGCGCGTTACGGATTCGACGGTCCAGTTGCCCGCGAGCGGGTCGGGTTTCTTGTCCTCGGCCACGGCGAGGGTGGCGAGGGTGAGGAACAGGGTGGTGAGAAGGACGGGTTTCATGGTGGGTCTCCACAAGATTAAAGCTTCAACAGAGCAGTGATCATTGTATGAACCGTGTCGACTCCACCTACCGCGGCCGACGATCTGCGGGCTTCTCGAAATAATTCGTTAGCATCAGAATATCCAGCAATACCTTTGGTGAATTTCACTTTTTCGAGAGTCGATCCCGATGGTGTCATGACCCAGAGTTCAAAGTAGTGATGTTGACCTTGATTGTTTCCATCCTCGTCCCAACGAGGCAATTCTGTACGGCCGATTTGAAGCATCCCTGGACCGATTGTCGTGTAGTACAAGTCATCATCGAGTCGGTGCCAGCGGAGTCGTGCTTCTTGAGTCCGGACGGCGCCGAGTTTGATCAACTCCAAGATTTTGGGATTCATGTCGAACGTACTCCGTGGTTGCTAGGATTGATATTACTCCCAGTAATCCTCCCAGTTCTCCGCGAAGGCTTGTTTAAGTCGCTCCAGATACGCGTAGGTTTTGATCTTCACCATCCAAAGATCGTGCCCTCCGGTGCCGCCCTTGCAAATTACACCCTCCGCGACGTTGTATTTACCCACTCGCACTTCTTCGGCAAACTTGCCGGTCAGTTTCCCTTCGTACACCACGCGGGCGATTGACAAGTGACCGAAATCCGCGACGAACTGATGGGGGCCGAGCATCCCAAACGGTTCGGCCAGGACGTCGAACAGTCGAAGTTCTTTTACGTCGTTTTCCCTGTGTAACCCCGCGAACGAGTTTGGCCCAAGGAATTCGGTGAACGCCTTGAAACTTGAGAAGTTTGTGTAATTCGGGTGTTCGACGAACATCCGCTCCAGCCCATCTGCAATCGTGTTTCGAAAGACATCGACGGCTTGTTTCAGATGTGCATGGCGATGCGCAAACTGCTCGATACCCTCATCAGTGAAATTGAATTCATCCCTGCGAGTCCCGTAGGCGTGCCAGCCGAAGTCGCGGTCCCAGTCCCAGTGAAGGTTGCTTCCATCGTACTTCTCAAAGGCGATGCACTTGCCATCGGGGGCATTACGACTGCCGGGAATTTTGGGGTAGTGCAACACAGTGTGACTCAACTATCGGTGCTTCGGATCCAATAATCGGAAGATGCTTGCCAGTGGATTTGGTTCGCGAGCCGGTTATGATAAATAAAGACCACACGAGGTAACCAATGGCCACCGCAATTGCCCCTCAACCGTCGTCGACGCTCGCACCGGCAACGCCGGCCACCGTGCCGACAGCGCCATCTGTTCCAGTCCAACCCATTTCGCGGTCCGCGACCTACGACACCGTCGACTCTCTCCGCCTATTTTCCATCGCCGACTACGATGCGATGATTCAGGCGGGCATTCTCGGCAAATCCGACAAGGTGGAACTTTTGGAAGGGAAAGTGGTGCTCAAGATGGCCCGCGACCCAGAGCACGACGGAACGATCCAAATTCTTCAAGACTTGCTTTACAGTGTGATCCCCAAAAGCTGGACCATTCGTACGCAATTGGCATTTGCACTCTCAGTTGGCGAGAGCCAGCCCGAACCGGATTTCGCGATCGTTCGCGGGAGCGGGAGAGACTACCGCACGCGGCATCCCCACCCAGCGGATGTCGGGCTGGTCATTGAGGTCTCCAATTCGTCGCTGAAACGAGATACATCCGATAAAGCCAGAATCTATTCGACGAACGACGCTGTCGAGTATTGGGTCGTGAACCTGATCGATCGCCGAATTGAAGTCTATACGAAACCTTCTGGCGGAGCTTATACAAGCCTTAAG
>Ga0105047_10006382_pt1 | contig 20032 bp, 13 predicted proteins | sample MAT04_FD_78384 | JGI IMG/M metagenome (GOLD analysis project Ga0105047, IMG submission 78384) | Freshwater microbial communities from Lake Fryxell liftoff mats and glacier meltwater in Antarctica - MAT-04 (megahit assembly) | ecosystem: Environmental > Aquatic > Freshwater > Ice > Liftoff...
GCGCACATCCTGGGCGGCTGCCCGATCGGCCTCACGCCGGAGGACGGCGTGGTCGACCCGCAGAGCCGCGCGTTCGGCTACGACGACCTCTACGTGGTCGACGGCTCGATCATCCCGGCGAACCTCGGCGTGAATCCGAGCCTCACGATCACGGCGATGGCCGAGCATGCGATGAGCCACGTCGCGCCGCGCGCCGAGCGCTCGGACGGCGCCTGGGGGCTTCATGGGCCGCTCGGCAGGCGCGAGGTCGAGTAGACCTACGCCCTGCGTTTGCCGTGGACTTTCAGCGGCCTCCCCGGGTGCCGCGCGCCTCCGCGGCGCTCCGGATGGCGGCGCGCATCGCCGAAGCGTTGAAGCCAACGATGACCTGGCCTTCGATGTCGATCGTGGGGATCGTGCCCCTCGGATTGAGCGCGCGCAGGGCTTGCTTCGTGGCCCGGTCGGCATCGACGTCGCGATAGGTGTAGTCAATCCGCTGCGCGTCGAGCCACGCCTTTGCATTGCGACACGACGGGCACCAAGCTGCGCCGTAGAATTCGATCCTCACGCTGCGCTCCGCCTCGACGACGAGCCTCTGGTGGTCGCGCGGGTCGTCGGCGCCGCCGCCGCCGCCGCTCGGTGCGTTGGCGGTCGCGGGGGCCGCTGTGTCCGGCGGCGTGATGTTCGGCTCGGCGCGTGCGGTAGCGGCCTCCGTGGGGCGATCGGTGAGCACGCGGTAGACGCGGAACCCGATCGCGCAGGTGATCAGCACGCCGACCACGCCGAGGAGCAGCTGCAGCATCGAGCCGCCCGAGGAGCTCGCCGTGGTGCCGTTGCCGGCGTCTCGTCGCTTGCCGCGTCGCTCGCAGAGTAGGCATGCGCCTGTCGTGCTGAGCACGACTCCGTGCGTCTCGCAGCGCTGCGGCTCGGCCTCCATCGGGTGACCGTAGCAGCCCGAGATGATCGGTTCGCTCACTTGGCTCCCCCGAGCGCCATGGATCTCCGGACCTTGCCGAGCCCTCGCCAACGATCCGCAGCAAGCTAACGAATTCGGGAAAGTGACAGGCTTCCGATTAGTTACGCCGGGGTGCGTACACGGCCCGACCTTTGCTGAAGGTGTAGGTACGGATGAGCGGGGAGCGCTCGTTCACCATCACCCGCGCCGCCGGCGCGGACCCCTCATCGAGGTGCCGCGTGAGTCAGATGCATGTCCGTTTGCTCGCAGTCGCGATGGTTTCGCTCACGTCGATCGCGGGTTGCGCCGCCGAGGTTCCTGGAGACGACGAGCCCGTGGGCGAATCGCAGGACCATCTTCTCGCCGGCCGAAGGCTCTCGCAGACCGAGGCCGCGACGCTCATTCGCCAGGCCGGGTTCCCCGAGTCGGTCGTCGGGAAGATGCTCTGCACCATCAAGTACGAGTCGAGCTTCTACGAGCGCGCTTCGAACAAGAACCGCAACGGCTCGAGTGACTACGGCCTGTTCCAGGTGAACAGCCTCCACATCGGCGGCACGAACGGCTGCCCGTCGAGCTCCGCCGGCCTCTACAACGCCGCCACCAACACCAAGTGCGCGCTCGCCATCTACAAGTCCCAGGGCATCAACGCCTGGTACGGCTACAAGAAGCACAAGTCCGAGTGCGACAGCTACCGCGCGCCCGCGGGCAACGGCGCCGCCCCGGCCGGCACCACGGACCCGACGGACGACACGAACGACGACGCCGAGGGCGGCTGCTACTCGGGAACGCTCGAGGAGATGGTCCCCGCAAAGACGTGCGTCGAGTCGAAGTTCGACGGCGACTGGTACCAGTGCAAGGACACGAAATGGCTCGCCGGCGGCGCCAGCGGCACCGGCCCGAACGGTGCCTGCGTCTCCAAGCATCCACTTTGACAGGTGGGGCTTTGCCCCTCAGGCTTCGCCTGAGCCTCCCCATCGCGCCACGGGTCCGGCGTGACTCGCCTGCGGCGAACGGCGCTGGCGCGCCGCAGACACGCCTGCGATGCGTCGGGCTATGAGCCTCCACTGTGTTGGCTTCTCGCTGTTCACGAGAAACGGCGTTGCGCACGCCGGTCGGCGCGTAGCGCCGATTCTTCCCGGGGGAGGCTCATCGCGTAGCGATGAGGGGGACCGGAGGTCCCCAACATGAAGGACACGCCGCTTTCGAGCGGCTATCGTGGCTACGTGATCACGTTCAGCACGGACCCGCAGCGCGCCGAGCACCAGATGCACGCGGTAATTTTTTACCTCGTGACGTTCGGTTACATCGACGGTGACTTCGACGCTCAGGAGAAGAGCTTCGTCAAAGAGATCATCCACCAGCTCATCCAGCATCGCGCCACCGACGCGATGCCCGATGCGGCGAAGGAGGTCCGCGACGACGTCATCAAGAAGTACACGCATCACTTCCACGAGGTCTTCGAGGGCATCGACCAGAACGTGAAGGACCTCTTCACGGAGAGCGTGTCCGAGGGCGAGGACCCGAAGGCGTTCGTCCACCTCAAGCTGAAGGTCCGCTGCTTCGAGATCTTCAAGATGTTCGATCACGCCGGGCAAGAGCAGCTCATGGCGCTCATCGATCACCTGCTCCTCGCGGACGGCGTCGCCCATCCCGCCGAGGTGCAGTTCCGTGGCGAGCTCGCGCACCTCCTCGAGGAGGACCTCGGCATCGACGTCGTCGAGGACGACGGCGACACCGCGAGGTCCGTCGTCGTCGACTCGCCGCGCGACTCGCTGCCGAGCACGATCGACCATCCGTTCTTCAAGCCGTTCGAGTTCCACTTCTCGGCCGACCCCGAGACCATCACGCGTCAGGTCGGCGCCGACCTCGCGCTCATCGACCGCGCGCTCGCCGTGCTCGCCGAGCAACGCAAGAAGGGCGCGGGCCGGCTCACCGGCAAGAAGAACGTCGCGGAGCTCGCGGGCACGGAGCCCTTCCTCGACGGGCACACGTACGTCCGCATGCCGAAGCCCGGCGAGAAGTTCGAGCTCATCGTCCTCGGTGACCTCCACGGCTGCTACAGCATCCTCAAGGCGACGGTCCTGCAGTCGAAGTTCTTCGAGAAGGTCGATGCCTATCGCAAGGACCCGACGAAGCCCTATCCGCTGCTCGTCCTGCTCGGCGACTACATCGACCGCGGGCTCTTCAGCATCAACGGCGTCCTTCGCACGGCGATGCAGCTCTTCGTCACCGCGCCCGATCACGTGATCATGCTGCGCGGCAACCACGAGTACTACGTCGAGGTGAACGGCACGATGTACGGCGGCGTGAAGCCGGCCGAGGCGATCAACACGCTGAAGCCGCTCCTGCCGATCGACGTCTTCCGGCACTACAAGAACCTGTTCGAGGAGATGCCGAACACGTTCCTGTTCGATCGCTTCTTCTTCGTGCACGGCGGCATCCCGAGGGACCGCATCGTCAAGGAGCGCTGGAAGGATCTCTCCTCGCTCAACGACCCGGACATTCGCTTCCAGATGATGTGGAGCGATCCGAGCACGGCCGACGTCATCCCCGCCGATCTCCAGGACCAGGCCGCGCGCTTCGCCTTCGGCCGCATGCAGTTCCGCGCGTTCATGCAGCGCGTCGGCTCACACACGATGGTGCGTGGTCACGAGAAGGTCCTGACCGGCTTCGTCCCGTCCTACGACGACGACGAGCACGCGCGCCTCTTCACGCTCTTCTCGGCCGGCGGAGCCAACAACGCCGACCTTCCCGCGGAGAGCACCTATCGCGAGGTGAGCCCGATGGCGCTCACGATCTCCGGCGAAGGTGGCGGCGGGAGCGGCGGCGTCCACATGTCTCCGTGGGCACCCGACTGGGCCAGCTACAACGACCCGGAGCGCAACGCGTTCTTCAAGGTCGCGCCCGAGATCCCCCAGCGCAAGTGAGCTTTCAGGTCGTGTGACTCACACGACGGTCGCCTTGATCGCCGGTTGAAGAGACAGAGAGACGCGGGGACGCGGAGACAACGCGGAGGGGGTTGACCTCTCCTCTCTTGCTGGACGCTCGTCGTGCCGGGAAGAACCCGCAGCGGGTTCACCCCGGTGGGGAGACTCAATCCCGCCCTACGGAGCGACTTCCTCGCTCCATTGTCTCGCTACGCATCGGACATCTCGTCTTACGGGTCGTCGATGCAGAGATGTCCGATGCAGAGCGAGACACTGGAGCGAGGAACGACTCACGCAGCATGGAGGGGAGGACTCCCCACCGGGGAGAATCCGCTGTGGATTCTCTCCGGAACCACGAGGGTCCAGCCAGCGATCGTGGCAGTACGCCTCCGCGTTGCCTCCGCGTCCCCGCGCCTCTCTGTCTCTTCCTCTCTCGTGCGCGCCCGAGTCGCAGACCGAGCGACACGAGCTGCCTGCGGCGCGAGCTCCCGAAGGTCGCTCAGCGCAGCTCGACGGTGAGCGGCTCGCCCTTGGCGACGCCGCCCTCCATCAGCACGACGCGCACCTTCGAGGGCGCATCGGGGATCGGCACCTTGAGGGTCACGTTGCCGGGCCGCGCCGGCAAGAGCACGTTCGCGCGATCGTAGGTCTGCCCCACGATGGTCGCGCTGATCGCGGCGCGCCACGGCCACGCGACGCCGCCTTCGTTCGGGACCGGCTCGATCGCGACGACCCATGCGCCCGAGATCGGCGGGAAGGCGCGCGCCGGGCTCTCCGGATAGGGCGAGAGCCTCTCGAACGAGGACCCGGTCACGTAGCCGGCGCCGTCGGGACCGACCACGGGCGGCTGCGTGGCCACGCCGTCGGGGACCGCGAGCTTCACCTCGACGATGTGCCCCTTCCATTTTTTTGCGCTCGCGGCATGCGCAGCCAGGATCTGCGGGGCGTTGCTCGCGGGGAGGGGACGCCCGTGCTCGTCGAGGTGGAGCGCGCCGCCCTTCTTGTCGCAGGCGTTCTCGCCCGGCGCGGACAGCGTGCTGCACGCTCCGCAGTTGCAGCCGTCGCAGACGGGGAGCTCGGCGTCGGGCGGCACCCCGGGGCCTGACACGAGGCCCTTCTCGGCGCGGAGCCACTGCTCGACCGTGATCTCGTTCGGTGTCCCGAGGCCGCTCGCCGCGAGCGCTTTCGCGAAGCGCGACGCGGGCTCCTTGCCGACGTAGCGGATGTGCCAGTGCTCGAAGCGATAGCCCGTCTTCGGGTTGATGTTGATGGGGATGTCCCATCGCACGACGCAGCTCTGCTTCGGATGGCGATCGTCGGGATGAATCGGGTACGGCATCACGAAGCCGAGCTCGATCGCGTGCTCCTGGAGGAATTTGCCGGCGGGGGTGCAGCCGAAGCCCTCGCGGAAGACGCCGCGCTCGTCCTTCGCCCACTCCTCGCTGAAGAGATCGACCGTGGTGCCGAGCTGGTGCTGGCTGTGGCCGGGGAGCGCCGACTGCTCGGTGGCCTCGCAGAAGCCGCCTTTTCCCGCCCAGCGGAGGAACGTCCCGCACTGCGTGCCGTAGCCGCGGAACGCGGACTCGACCTTGCCGGCGAAGCCGCGCTTCTTCATCTCGCCGAGGAGCTCGCCGAGCGCGCCCGCGGCCTCCTTGCGGAGGCACTGCACCTTCTCGCAGTCCGTCGCCGAGGCGCTCTGCCCCGTGCGGAGATCGACGAGGTCCGTGGGCGCCCAGTCGGGGGCGAGCTGTCCGGTGGGCGAGCGATTCACGATCGCGAGGAGATCGTCACCGGAGACGAACGAGGTGCGGAGATCGCGATCGGTGACGTGCTTGCCGGCGACTCCGCTGCAGTACGTGCGCGGCGCGGTCCGCGCGCGTCCAAACGGATCGGGCGACGTGGTGAGCCCGGCGTCGGCGCTCGCGAGAGAGGGCGGCCCGGCGTCGAGGACAGCGGCGCTCGTCGTGGCGCTCGCGTCCGCGGTCGGGGTCGGGGTCGCGGTCGAGGTCGCGGTCGGGGTCGCGGTCGGGGTCGGGGTCGCGGTCGAGGTCGGGGTCGGGGCGTCGGCGCGGCCACACGCGGTCGCGACCACCAGCGCCGTGACGGCGATGAGGCTCAGCGAGAGAGAGAGTGCGGCTCGGGATGACGCCACGGCGCGCTCCTCATGCCCTGCCATCGACGAGGTGTCCACGCCGGCGCGTCGAGTTCATGCGTCTCGTGGGTCGGTGGCTCGGCGCCCGCCGGTGCGCCGGCGTCCCTCGGGGCGTGGCGGCATCTCGCGGCGATCGTCGGCGGCGCGTCGGTCCGCGCCGGCGCGGCGCTCGGCGGGGCGCGCGACGGGCGTCTTGGCTCCAGCAGAGGCGGCAGGCTTTCGCGAACGCATGGAGTGTTGATCGCGGACGCCGGGCGTTCGGGCCAACTTTTCAGCAGGCGCTGAATTCCTCGCCGCGCGCGCCGTTCCACCGTGAACGACAGCAGTCGCCGAGGCCCACCCATGTTCTGGCGCAAGAAGACCGAGCAAGAGCCCGTGGCGGCTGCCGCCGCCCCCACCGCTGCGCCCGAGCTCGATACCGCGGTCGAGGGCGCAGCCTCGATCCTCCGCGCGCTCGGCAAGCATGCGTTCGCGGTCGGCGACGAGAGCGCCGAGACCATCACGCAGCGCCTCGAGCAGTGGGCGTCGCACCTCCTCGTCCTCGCCCCGCTACCTGGAAGGGGCGCAGGCTCCAAGGTCTCGTCCCTGCCGCCGAGGCCCACGACCCCGCCCGCGCCCGTGAAGCGCGACTGGCAGGCGGTCGTGCGGTTCGTCGAGGCGCATCGCAAGGCCGAGCACGCACACGTCAGCTCGACGACGTCGTCGATGCGCGAGACGATCGTGACGATGCTCCATTGCTTCCGCGCGACCTCCGTGGGGCAAGGACACACCGACGCGCAGATCCGCGGTCAGCTCGACGCGCTGCACGAGGCGGTCGAGAGCGGCTCGGTCGAGGCCCTCCGCGGACGCGCGCGCGCGGTGGCTGCCGCCATCACCGATGCGCTCGAGACCCAGCGAGAGCGTTCGACCGCCCAGACGATGGAGCTGCGCGAGCGGCTCGGGCACCTCCAGCAACAGCTCGACGACGCGCAGCGTGCGGGCGTGACCGACCCGCTCACGCAGCTCGGCAACCGTCGTCAGTTCGACACGTTCATCGAGCGCGCCGCGCTTCTCGCGAGCGTGACCGGTCAGCCCATGTCGCTGCTCATCTTCGACATCGATCACTTCAAGATGATCAACGATACGTATGGCCACCCCGCGGGCGATGCCATCCTCCGCACCGTCGCCGATGCGCTGGCGCGCTCGTTCCCGCGTCGTTCGGACATCGTCGTCCGCTACGGAGGCGAGGAGTTCGCGGTGGTCCTGACCGAGACCGCCATGAAGGACGCGCAGCGGCTCGCGACGCGATGCCTCGATGCGATCCGCGAGAGCGAGGTCTCGCACGGCGGTCGGACGATCTCGGTGACGGCGTCTGCCGGCCTGGCGGAGCTCCTGCCGGGCGAGTCGGTGGCCGACCTGGTCACGCGTGCGGACCGTGCGCTCTACGACGCGAAGCACACGGGCCGCGACCGTCTCTCGAGCGCCTCCCTCCCGATCGCCAAGGTCGCCTGACCCGCGACGGCTACGGAAATCTTCCGGCGGCAACGAGGAGGTCGAGACGGGCCTGGCGCGCGGCGTCCTCGGCGACGGCGGCGTCGGTTGCAGCGTCGCGGGCTCGGCGCTCCGCGTCGACCACTTCGATGTTCGACGTCGCTCCCGCGCGATACGCCAGCGTCGCTAGCTCGAGTGCCTCCTGCGCGAGCTTCGCGGCGTCACGGGCCTGCAAGAGCGCCTCGTCGGCCCGCTGCACTGCCTCGAAGCCGAGACGAACCTCCGAGCGCGCCTGGCGAAGAGCGGCGTCGACCTTGAGCTTCGCCTGGTCGTAGAGCGCGTCGCGCTCGTGCTTGAGCCCGTAGCGATTGCCCCCATCGAACAGCGGGATCGTGAGCAGCAGCTGCGCCTGCCAGCCCGTCGTCGGCACGGTGAGCGACGCAGGGTTCTGGTAGAACGGCTGCGCAGCGCCCGTCAGGAGCGGCATGTAGTCCGTGTACGAGTCGCGGACCGACTTGCGTGCAGACTCGGCGCGCTCCTTGGAGACCACGACGTCGCTCCGCGTCTGCGCCTCGTTCAGTGCCGCGGCCAGCGTGGGGGGCGCGCCCAGCACGGCGTCGACAGCGTCGATCGGGCCATTTTCGCCGAGCAGGACGCCGAGCGCTTCCTGAGCGCGAGCCAGCGCGAGCGTCTGCGTCTGCACGCGCGTCTCGCTGCTCGCGCGCTCCTGCGCAGCCCTCACGGCGTCGAGGCGATTGCCGACGCCGCCCGCGAAGCGCGACTTCGAGAACTCCTCGTGCGCTCGCGCCGTGTCACGCGCCTGCACCGAGCTCTCGAGCACGCGCTTCTGTCCGATCACGGTGAGGTAGGCGCGGCCCGCGAGGAGCGCCACCTGGCGCCGCGTATCCGCGAGCGAGAGCTTGGCGATCTCGCGGTTGTCCTTCGCGCGTGCGGTCACGACCCACGCCTTCGGCGCGATGATCGGCACCGTGAGCAAGAGGCTCCCGTTGATGGTGTCGGCCGCGACGATCACGCGGCCGCTCAGCTCGCGGTCCGCGTCGAGGCGCGTGTACGTCCCGTTCGCGCTCAGCGTGGGGAGCCACGTCGAACGCGCCTGCTGCACGAGCGCCTCGGCGCGTCGCACGTCGTCCTGCGCGAGCTCGAAGCTCGTGTTGTGGGTCATCGCACGCTGGATGGCGTCCTCGAACGTCACCGCCGGCGGCGAAGCCTGAGGCAGCGACGGACGCTCCTGCGCGAGCACGTCGCTGGCGCTCAGCAACACGAGCGCCGCGAGCACCACCGATTCACGCATGCGCCGCTTCGGCCGGAGAGTCGTCGTCTTCTTCATGAGGCTTCTTCTTCTTGAATCGATCGACCAGCGTGTACAGGCTCGGAATCAAGAACAGCGTGAAGAATGTCGACACCGTGAGCCCGCCGATGACCGAGCGTGCCAGGGGGAGGTTCGTCTCGCTGCCCTCGCCGAGGCCGAGCGCCATCGGGACGAGGCCCGCCACCGTGGCGATCGTCGTCATCAGGATCGGCCTGAGCCGGGTCTTTGCCGCGAGGATCGTCGCCTCCGTGAGCGGCGTCCCGCGTCGCCTGAGCACGTTCGCGAAGTCCACGAGGAGCACGCCGTTCGATACCACGATGCCGACCATCATGATGATGCCCATCGCGCTGTTCACGCTGAGCGTCGTCTTCGTGGCCGCGAGCATCGCGAACACGCCGCTCACTCCGAGCGGAACGCTGAACATGATGACGAGCGGGTCGAGGAGCGACTTGAACTGCGAGGCGAGCACCATGTAGACGAGCGCGAGCGCCATGAGCACGGCGAGCCCGAGACCCTGGAACGCCTGCTTCTGCGCGACGGTCTGGCCGCCGAGCTGGACCGTGAAGCCGTCGGGGGCGGTCACCGAATCGAGGGCGTGCTGGGCCGCATCGCTCGCGGCGCCGAGGTCCTTGCCGGGCGCGACGTTCGCGGTGACGTCGATGATGCGCTGCAGGTATTTGCGGGTAATCTGCACGGGGCCGCTGCCGCGTTCGACGCGCGCGAGGTTCGCGAGCGGGAGCGCCTGGCCTCCCGGGGCCTTCAGGAAGATGTTCGACAGGTCACTCACGTTGCTGCGAAACGCGTCGTCCAGCTTCACGTTGATGAAATAGGCATTGCCGGTCGCAGGGTCCGCGAAGGGAATGGGCGCGAACTGCGTGTTGCCGACCAGGCTCGTCAGCACCGTCTGCGCGATCTGCTGCTCGCTGATGCCGAGGACGCCCGCCTTCTCGCGATCGACGACCACGTCGAGCTCGGGGTAGTTCTCCTCGCGGGAGATCTGCACGTCGGTGAGGAGCACCTGGCCCTTCGCATCGCGCACCTCCCGGAGCTTGCCGGCCACCTGCTTCGCATACGCGGCGGCCTGGTCGAGGTCGTAGCCGAGGATCTCGACGTCGATCGGCGCGGGGGCCCCGAAGTTGAGGATGCGCTTCACGATGCCGCCCGTGAAGTAGAAGACGCTCACGCCGGGTAGCTCGTTCTTCAGCGCGCTCCGGATCCTCTCGGTGGCCTCGACGTCGGAGTACGGCCGCTGGTCCTTCGGCACCAGGTTCACCTGGAGATTGCCGGCATGCGGCCCGGTGTTCGTCGTGAAGAGCGCGGTGCGCCCGCCAGGGAGTCCGCTGTCCGAGAGCATCGTCGTGAAGCGCACGCTCGTGCCGTCGGTGAGCTCGCGCTTGGTGATGTCCTCGATGCGCTTGGCGACGAGCTCCGTCCGCTCGACGCGCGTGCCGATGGGCGTCTTGTAGATGACGCTGAACTGGCGCTCGTCGGAGTCGGGAAAGAACTCGGTGCCGATCAGACGGAGCAGGCCGAGCGACGCGATGAACAGCGTCATGATCAGGCCGATCACGACGGCGCGGTTGCGGAGCACGACGCTCAGCGAGCGAGCGTACGCGTCGTCGATGCGGTCGAGGACGCGCGTGATGCCGGCGCTGAAGCCCTGTGCGGCGTGCGCGCCGCCGAGCCAGGAGAGACAGAGGAGGGGAGTCACGGTGCGCGAGACGAAGAAGCTCATCACCAGCGCGAACGTGATCGTCATCGCGAGCGGCAAGAAGAGGTTCTTCGCGACGCCTGCGAGGAAGAGCACCGGGAAGAACACGATGACCGTCGTGATCGTGCTCACCAGGATGGGCATCGCCACCTCCTGCGCGGCGTCGAGCACGGCCTTTCGGCGATCGGTCGTGAACTGAAGGTGGCGATGGATGTTCTCGAGCTCGACGATCGAGTCGTCGACCAGCCGTCCGACGCCGAGCGCGAGACCGCCCAGCGTGAAGACGTTGAGCGTCTGGTTGAAGAAGTAGAGGAGGATGAACGTCGCGATGATCGACATCGGGATGGCGACCGCGACGATCCCCGTCGCCCGGAAGCTGACGAGGAAGACGAGGATGACCAGCACCGCGAGCAGACCGCCCTGCACCGCCTCGTGCTCGAGCGCGCTCACCGCCGAGCGGATGTACGTCGACTGGTCGAACGAGATCTCGCATTTGACGTTCGGCGGGATGCCGCGCAGGTTCGGGAGCGCGGCGCGCACCGCGTCGACGGCGGCGATGGTGTTCGCACCCGGCTGCTTGAGCACGCGCAGGTAGACGCCGCGCGTGCCGTTGACGCGCACGACGTTCGCCTGGTCCGCCGTGCCGTCGACCACCTTCGCGAGGTCACCGACGCGAACCGACGAGGTGCTCTGGCCCATCGTGCCCGCGGTGGTCGCCGCACCTTGCCGGACGACGACTCCCTCGAGCCGCCGCACCGTGTCGACCTGCGTGTTGGTGAAGACGTTGTAGTCGACCTCGCCGGCGCGGAGATTCCCGCTCGGCAGGAGCAGGTTCGCGCCCTTCACGGCATTGACGACGTCGAGGATCCCGAGGTCGCGTGCGCGGAGCTGATCGCGATCGACCTTCACCTCGATCTCGCGCTGCTTGCCGCCGCTCACCGTGGCGCTCGCGATTCCTGGGAGCCGCTCGAGCTGCGGCTGGATCACGTTGTACGTGAGGTCGTAGAGCTGCTTCTCGTCGAGGCCCTCGCCGCGGATGACGACCTGGACGACGGGGATGTTCGTGACGTCGAACTTGAGGATGTACGGGCTCTGGATGCCCGGCGGCAGCGTGCTCTGGATCTGCGCGACGCGCTGCTGGACCTCGAACTGCGCGGTGTCGAGGTTGACGCCGTAGTTGAACCACACGCTGACGATCGACGCCCCCTGCTTCGACGTGCTCTCGACGCGGTCGACACCGGGCGACGAGGCGACGGCGCGCTCGATCGGCTGCGTGATGCTCTTCTCGATGTCCTCGGGACCTGCGCCTGCATAGAAGGTCGCGACGCGGATGACCGGGATGTCGATGTTGGGGAACAGATCGACGCTGAGCCGGGTGGTGGAGAGCGCGCCGAGCGCGAGCACCATCAGCGACATCATCAAGATGAGGATGGGATTGCGGAGCGCGAGTCGGGTGAGCCACATGGGAGCGCCCTCTACTTGTCCGCGTGCGGGGCGGCGGTTGCAGCGCCAGCGCCCAGGCCCTTGCCCGTGAAGGGGTCGACGTTGCGCATGGCGCGGACCGTGGAGCCGTCGGAGATCGAGTCGATGCCGGTGGTGACGATCTCCTCGCCGGCCACGACGCCCTTCGTGATCTCGAGCCAGTCGCCCTCGTCGACGCCCACCGTGACCTCGCGCCGCTCGACCTTGTCGCCCTTCAGGACGAACGCCCAGCGCTTGCCGGACGAGATCTGTACGGCGGTCGCGGGGGCGACGGGCACGCCGGGGTGATTGGCGACGACGATCGAGGCGCGCCCGAACATCCCCGGCTTGAGCTCGCCGCCGGCGTTGTCGATCTGCACCTCGGCATCGAGCGTGCGCGTGGCGGGGTCGAGCGTCGGCGAGAGCCGCGCGACGGTGCCCTTGATGCTCCTGCCGGCGAGCGCGTCGACCTCGACGTGCGCCTCCTGACCGAGCTTCACGAGATGCACGTCGCGCTCGTTGACGGTCACGAAGACACGCAGGACGTCGACGCGCGCCACCGTGATGATGGTGCCGCTGGCGGTCGGCCCGACGAGAGCGCCCGGGTCGAGGCGACGCACGGTCACGACGCCGTCGAGCGGAGATTCGATTCGCGTCTCGCCGAGCCGCGTCGCGAACGCGCCGACCTGCGCCTTGGCCGCCGCCTCCTGGGCCTCGGCCGTCGCGAGCGCCGCCTGCGACTGCTGGAGCTCCTGCTGCGAGACGACCCCCGAAGGCGCGAGCTGCGCTGCGCGCTCGAAGTTCTTTCGCGCGAGGCTCGCGCTCGCCTGCGTCTGCGAGAGCGTCCCGCGCGCGGAGACGAGCTGGTCCGGGAGATCGCTCGGCCGCACGAGCGCGAGGAGCTGTCCGCGCTTCACGCGATCGCCGCGATCGACCAGCACGGCGTCGAGGAGACCGAGCGTCTTCGAGCCGACCTCCGCCTGCGCGAGCGGGCGCAGCTCCACCGGCGCGTGCACCTCGACGGCGACGTCGCGCGTCGCGACCTTCGCGACGACGACGAGCGGAGCGGGCCTGGTCTTGGGAGCCGTGTCGGACTTGCTCGAGCATGCGGGCAGGGCCGCACCGAGCAACAGCGGGACGAGGAGGAGAAGCCTTCGAGCTGGGAGTGACGTCGGGTGCACGGGACGGCGCGCATCTTAGCGACCCGTGAGAGCAAGTCCCAAGCCGCCTGCTCGAAAGACACGGCGAAAGGCCGGCTAAGGCAACCGGATCGCGAGGCCCCCTCCGTCACACGTTTGGGTGACATTGCCGCACCGGCGCCTCGCCTAGCCTCGGCGACATGCGCGAGGTCTCGGTGCGCATGCTCCAGTTGCAGCTCGACCTTGCCCACGTCGCCGGTCTCGACGAGCGGGAGCTGACGGCGGGGCTCCCGTCAGTTGCCTTGGCAGAGGGCGACGACCCGCGCTGGATCGACTGGGACGACTTCGTCGAGCTCATCGAGCGCTTCGACCGGGCGGTGGGCGGGCCCGAGGGCATGGGGCGCGTGATGCGCACGGCCCTTCCGGTCGCGTACGCCGAGCTTCGCGCGTTCGCCGCCGTGTTCGTGCACCCGATCCCGCTGTTCTCCTTCGTGATGACGCGGCTGATGCGGACGATGTATCGCCACATCGCGCCGAGCGAGATCGAACGGCTGGGCGACGACCGCGTTCGCTGGACGCAGACCATCCCCGCGCCGTATCGCGCGTCGGAGGTCTTTCATCGAGCCACCGCCTCGCTCGTCGAGCTGTTCCCGCGGCACCTCGAGCTTCCGGAGGCGCGCCTCGAGCATGTCGACATCACCCCGCGGCGGGCCGAGTTCGTCGCCCGGTTCCCGCCGGCACCCTCGCTCGTCGAGGGCGCGGGTCGTGGCGCGCGCGCCGTGTCGTCGGCCGTGAACGTCCTCGCCGAGCATCTCGACACGGCGTTTGCCACCATCGCCGAGACGGTTCGCGCCGAGCGCTCGGGCGCGGAGACGGGGGACTGGGCCGACCGTCTCGCCCTCTCGCGGCGGCAGCGCGACGTGTTCGCGCTGCTCCTCCATGGCCGTCCCAACAAGGAGATCGCCGCGACCCTCGGTTGCTCGGAGCGCAACGTCGAGTTCCACGTCGGCAAGATCCTGCGCGCGGCCCGCGTTTCCTCGCGATCCGAGCTCCTCGTGAAGGTCCTCGGCGCGCCGCCCGAGCCGCGCCGCGCCTCGAGCTGAGGCGGTTGCACGGCGCCCATCAGGTGCTAAGCCGCCCCCCGATGAAACCGTCCGTCCTCGCTTCGGTCGCCGCGATGTCCTTCGTTGCTCTGACGAGCGCGGGCTGCAGCCCTTCGCTCTCGCAGCCGAAGGCGCCCATGGAGCCGGACCAGGAGACGAGCACCACGTCGCTCACCAGTGGCGAGGTGCTCCCCACGAACCGCGCGCCCCTCGAGCCGTGGAGTGACGCGACGCCCGTGACCCCCGCGCCCGCCGCCGAGCCTGCCGCGCCTGCGCTCACGCCTGTTGCCGTGCCCGCGCCCGCCGTTGCCCCGGCGCCCATCCAGACGTGGGACGCCCCCGCGCCCGTCGCCGCGCCTGCCCAGCCCGCCGTCCAGCCGCTCGAGCCCTGGTCGTACCCGTAAGCGGCCGCCCTTCGCGCTGAGGAGCGTCAGCCCTTCACGCCGCCCGAGGTGAGGCCGCTGATGAGCTGGCGCTGCGCGACGTAGAAGAGCGCCATCACCGGGACGCTCACCAGGATGGCGCCGGCCGCGAACGCGCCCCACGACGTGTTGTACTCGCCCACGTAGCTCTGGAGCACGACCGGCAGCGTGAACGCGCTCTCCCGGCCGATGAGCGTCGCCGCGAGGATGAACTCGTTCCACGCGCTCATGAACGCGAAGAGCGCCGTCACCGCGATGGCCGGGCGCGCCGCCGGCAACGCGACCTTCAAGAAGGCCTGCGTGCGCGTCGCGCCGTCGACCATCGCCGCCTCTTCGAGATCGACCGGGATGGCGAGGAAGGCGCCTCGCAGCTGGAAGATCGCGAAGGGCACCGCGGTCGCCGCGTAGACGAGGACGAGGCCGGTCCGCGTGTCGAGCAGGTGAAGCGCGTCGAGGATGAGATAGAGCGGCACCGCGCTCGCGACGCCGGGGAACATCTGCGTGAGGAGCAACGTGCGAAGGCCCGAGCGCTTGCCGACGAAGTCGTGGCGCGCCAGCGCGTAGGCCGTCGGCGTCGCGATGGCGACGGCCATGATCGCCGTCGCGAGCGACACGACGAGCGAGTTCATGAGCTGCTTCGCGAACAGCCAGCCGCGTGCCGGGTCTCCCCAGCCCGTGACGATGCGGAAGTTGTCGAGCGACACGTTGTGCGGCAACGGGAACGCGCGCAGCTCGGGCTCGCTGCCCGACGAGAACGCGAGCGAGATGACCCACAGCACCGGGTAGAGCGCGTAGATCACGGCGACGACGAGGATCGCGTTGACCGCGACTCGCTCGAAGCCCGAGGCGCGATCGGTGGCGGCGACGTCGGCGCTCACGCGTTTGCCTCCGTGTCCTTCCCGATCTTGCCGAGCACTCGCGACATCAGCGCGAGCAGCCCGAAGATGATCACCGCATAGGCCGCCGCGTAGCCGAACTGCGCGTTCCGCGCGAAGGCCCAGCGATAGGCCTCGCTCACGAGGATGTCCGTCGAGCCGTCGGGCTCGCCGCCCGAGACGAGGAACACGACGTTGAACATGTTGAACGTCCACACCGAGCCGAGCACGACGGCCGGGAGCAGCGTCGGGCGGAGCAGCGGGAGCGTGACGAGCCGGAACGCCTGCCAGCGCGTGGCGCCGTCGACCTCCGCGGCCTCGATCACGTCCTTCGGGATCGACGTGAGCGCGCCCATGACGACGACCATCATGAACGGAAAGCCGAGCCACACGTTGGTCGCCACGTTTGCCGTGAAGGCGGTCGAGAACTTCGCGAACCAGGACACCGGCTCGGCGCCAAGCCAGACCAGGATGGCGTTCACGGCGCCGAACTGCCGGTGGAACATGCCCTTCCAGGCGAGCGCTGTGACGTAGGAGGGCACCGCCCAGGGGAGGATGAGGAGAACCCTGTAGATTGCACGCAACCGCAGGAACGGCCGCGCGAGCAGGAGCCCCAGGACGAGCCCGATGCTCACGTGCGCGACGACGTTCACGACCGTCCACGCCACCGTCACGAGGAGCGTGAGATAGAACGAGCCGTGGGAGAGCCAGTCGCGCAGCGGCGCGCCACGCACGGTGAGGATCTCGATGTAGTTCGTGAGCCCGACGAACTGCGGCGCGTCGCGGGGGCCCGCGAAGAACGACGTCGCCGCGCCCGCGACCAGCGGCAAGACCACGAGCACGAGGATCGTGAGCCCCGAGTGGACGACGTACTTGTACGCGGGCTTCGATGAGCGCAGCTCGCGCGCGAAGCCGGGCGCGCGCGCGCGGCGCACGGCGTAGAACGCGAAGGCGAGGAGCGTGAGGCCGAGCACGGCCATGAGCGGCGCGGGCGAGGGCGATTTGGCCGGAGGCGGCCGCATGATGTCGAGGTAGCGGACGCGGCCCTCGTCGAGCGCCTCCTTCGCCGTGCTCTGACCGCGGATCACCTTGCGGAGCGCTTGCTCGGCGGGGACCCACGTCGAGCGCATGGCGAGCGACGTGGGCATCGGGACGGCCTCGAGCGCCGCCTCGTGGAAGGCCGACAGCACGGCGTCGTCCGCGGTCGCGGGGCGATCGAGGGGCTCCTCCCAGACGCTCCTGGTCGCGACGTCCTGCTTGCCCACCGAGCGTCGGATCTTCGACATCTCGCCGTCGGCGAAGAAGCGCGCGAGCGCACGCGCGTCGGGGAGCCGCGCGCCCTGCGGCGTGAGGAACGCTCCGTCGATCGTGAGGAACGGGCGCATCTTGCCGGCGCCCTCGATCGAGGGAAGCGGCACGACGCGGTAACGGACGTCGGCGGGGAGGTCACCCGCGAGCCAGGGGCCGCTGATCGCCGCTGCCGCTCGGCCCGACGCGAACAGCTGCTTCACGAGGTCGCCGCTCGGCTCGGGAGGCACGACGCCGGAAGCGATGAGGTCGTGCGCCTTCTCGGCGGCGCGCTCCGCCTCCGGACCGACCATCGCGTACGTCTTGCCGTCGAAGATACGGCCGCCGTATGCGTGGAGGAGCGGGATGTGGAAGTAGACGCTCTGCGCCTCGTAGACGAGCGGCCAGACGTTCGCGCCGAGCTTGCCCTTCATGCGCGCGAGCTCGTCGAGCGTGGCCGGAGCCTCGGGCAGCAGCTTCGTGTTGACGTAGAGCGCGACGCACTTGCTCGCGAGCGGCACCGCGTAGCGCGTGCCCTGATCGCTCACGGCCTCGACGGCCTTCGCGTCGTAGCGCGCAACGTCCGCGTCGGGGAACGCGTCGCCGGCGGGGGCGACGAGGTGGTTCGTGAGGTAGCTGCCGAGCCGCTCGTGCGGGCTGATGAACACGTCGGGCCCGTTGTCGCGCGGGATGGCCGCCTCGAGCTTCGCGGCGTACGCGTCGTACGGAACGGCGAGCAGCGTGACCTGCACGCCGCTCTTCTCGGCGAACCTCGTGGCGACCGTCTCGAGGGCCTTCTGCTCGGCGCCGCGATACGGGTGCCACACGACGATGCCGCGCGGGGGCTCCCCGCACCCCGGCAGGAGGACGAGCGCCGTGACGAGGGCGACGAGGAAGGCGAGCGCTTTGCGCATGCGTGTGCGGCGGCTCAGAGGCCGAGCGCTACGCCCGTCTTCGGGTCGAAGAGATGGACGCGGGCAGGCGAGACGGCGAGCGGGATGGCGCTGCCGGCGCGGACCGACCGCGCGTCGTCGGCGTCGAGCCGCGCGACCACCGAAGGGCCGGCTGCACGCAGCCAGCCGTGCGCGAAGGCCTCCGAACCGAGCGCCTCGACGAGCTCCACCTTGAGCTCGGCGACGGCGGGGGCGCCGTTCTTGGCGAGGCCGAGGTCGTGGGGGCGGATACCGATGGTCACCTCGCGCCCTTCCTCGAGCGCCTTGCCGAAGCGATCGTCGTCGACGATGGCGCGCACGCCTCCGCCCTCGGCGATGAAGCGGCCCTCCTCGCGGACGAGGACGCCTTCGAGCATCGTCATCTTCGGGGAGCCGAGGAACGTCGCGACGAACTTCGTGCGCGGGCGCTCGTAGACCTCGAGCGGCGCGCCCTTCTGCTCGACCTGCCCTCCGTTGAGGACCCAGAGCGTGTCGGCGAGCGTCATCGCCTCGACCTGATCGTGCGTGACGTAGAGCGTCGTCGCCTTCAGGCGATCGTGGAGGCGGCGGATCTCGACGCGGACCTCGGCGCGCAGCGCGGCATCGAGGTTGGAGAGCGGCTCGTCGAAGAGGAAGATGGTGGGACGCCGCACGATGGCGCGCCCCATGGCGACGCGCTGGCGCTGCCCGCCGGAGAGCTGCTTCGGCAGACGGCCGAGCAGCGGGCCGAGGCCGAGCATCAAGCTCGCCTCGTCGAGGCGCTTGTCGATCTCCGCCTTGGGCGTCCCGCGCAGCTCGAGGCCGAACTTGAGATTGTCGCGGACGGTGAGGTGCGGGTAGAGCGCGTAGCTCTGGAAGACCATCGCGACGTCGCGGTCGCGCGGGGGCAGGTGAGTCACGTCGCGATCCGCGAGCGTGATCGTCCCCGCGTCGGCCTCCTCGAGGCCGGCGACGAGGCGCAGCAGGGTCGACTTGCCGCAGCCGCTCGGTCCGACCAGGACGGCGAAGCTGCCCTCGGGGATGTCGAGGTCGACGCCCTTCAGGATGCTCGTCTCCCCGAAGCTCTTCTTCACACCGCGCGCGGAGCAGCGAAGCTTCACGGGCGCAGTGCCTGCGTCGGCGGAAGGCAGCGGCGTGTCGGCCGCTACCGTCTTGGAGGCGGCGGCGTCGTCGCGTCGTACATGCTCTTGAGCCTCGGGCATCGCGGGCATTCTAGGCGGCGCGCGGCAGCGCCGGGGTCTTCACGAGCGAATCCCGCTCCCCCCATGGAAACGGGCGCGTTTCACGTAACTCATTTTTGAGTGACGTTCGAGCAACTTTCGCGAAAAAGCGCCATCGCGGAGGGCGGCGACCTCTGACGCGATCCGTCGAGGTAGCCTCGGCGGGTGAACTGCCTCTCCTGCAAGACCTGCGCACACACGAGGAACGCGACCTCGTTCGTCGTTGCCTGATCCATGGGGGATGACGGTACCCAGGGATCAAGCTCACGATGACTCGCTCCCTCCTTGGCCTCTCCATTCTCCTCGCTGCGGTCGCTGCCTGTTACACGGGCGGCGGTGTGGAATCGATGGCGCCGGGCGGCAGCGCCGGTGCGGACAACGTCGGCGCGGCAGGCTTCGACATCACGGGGCTGCCTTGCGATGTCGCCGCGATGCTGGCGGCGAGCTGCTCCTCCTGTCACGGCGCCACGCCGACGGGCGGAGCCCCGAACGCGCTCACGACCTACGAGCAGCTGACGGCGCCGTCGATGAGCGTGCCGGGCCTGACCGTCGCGCAGCTCTCGCTCCAGCGCATGAAGGACGCGAAGGCGCCGATGCCTCCGGGCGGCGGCTCCGCGAGCGACATCGCCGTGCTCGAGGGATGGATCTCCGCAGGCACTCCGCGCGGAACGTGCACGACGCCGGTCGCGGGCAACGGCGCGTACAGCGGCCCCACGGTCTGCACGAGCGGCACGTACTGGACGGGAGGCGACCGCGAGTCGAGCTCGATGCATCCAGGCGCGGCGTGCGTGAGCTGTCACTCGCAGCAAGGCGAAGGGCCGCGCGGGATCGCGGGCACCGTCTTCCCGACCGCGCACGAGCCGGACGACTGCAACGGCGCGTCGGGGAGCTCGGGTGTCGTCGTCGAGATCACCGATGCCAATGGCACGGTGACGACGCTGAGGGTCAACGGCGCCGGCAACTTCTACTCGAAGCGATCGGTCGCGCTGCCCTACACGGCCAGGGTCGTGTCCGGCACGAAGACGCGCGTGATGAAGACGCCCCAGACCAACATGGACTGCAACTCGTA
>Ga0105047_10006383_pt1 | contig 20029 bp, 20 predicted proteins | sample MAT04_FD_78384 | JGI IMG/M metagenome (GOLD analysis project Ga0105047, IMG submission 78384) | Freshwater microbial communities from Lake Fryxell liftoff mats and glacier meltwater in Antarctica - MAT-04 (megahit assembly) | ecosystem: Environmental > Aquatic > Freshwater > Ice > Liftoff...
AAGCTGGAAAACATCTTCGAGGAACGGGTTGCCAAGGCGCTGAACAAGCTCGGCGTGCCCTCGGCCAAGGATGTCAACGCCTTGATTGCACGTATCGACGAGCTCAAGCTCAGTGTGCAGAAGCTGTCGGGCGAACAACCGGCACCGGCCGCCAGGAAGGCCACCCGCCGCAAAACCAGCGCCGCCAGCGCCGCCAGCGCCACCGCAGCGCCCGCCAAGGCAGCAGCGAAACCCGCTGCCAGGACGGCGGCCAGGCCCTCCGCCAAGACTGCTGCCAAGACTGCTGCCAAGACTGTAAAGACGACAACCCGCCGTGCGGCGGCCAAGCGCAAGCCGGCTGGCACGTCGGCTGCAGGCTGACTTGGCCACGCAGGGACGCAGGCCGGCACCGTCCATCAACAAGCGCCCGCGCAGCAAGACGTTGGCCGGCAGCAGCAAACCTCGCATCGCGCTGGCCCTCGCCGGTGGCGGTCCGCTCGGGGCGATCTACGAGATCGGCGCCTTGTGCGCGCTCGAGCAATCGCTGACCGGCCTGGACCTGAACCGGCTCGATCACTACGTGGGCGTGTCCGCGGGCGGTTTCATCGCCGCCGGACTGGCCAACGGTATTTCACCGCGTGACCTGTGCGCCTCCTTCATCGAAGGCGACCCCAACGGCCATACGGTGTTCGACCCGGCCTGGCTGATGGAGCCGGCCAGCGACGAATGGATCCGGCGCGGCATCATGTGGCCCGGGCTGGCGCTGGGTGCCGTGTGGCGCCTCACCGCGGGCCGCAAAAGCCTGATGCATGCGCTTGAACACCTGGGCGCAGGTTTGCCGACCGGCATGTTCTCCAACCACAAGATCCATACCGAGCTCTCGCGCCTGTTCTCTGGCGAGGGTTTCACCAACGATTTCCGCCTGCTCAAGACCCGTCTTACGCTGGTGGCCACCAATCTGGACACCGGCGATGCAGCTCCCTTTGGCAGTCCGGGCTGGGACCATGTGCCGATCTCCCAGGCGGTGCAGGCCAGTTCAGCCTTGCCGGGTTTATACCCACCGGTGGAAATCGACGACCAATATTATGTCGACGGTGCACTCAAGAAAACCTTGCACGCCTCGATCGCGCTGGACCACGGCGTGGACCTGATGCTCTGCCTGAACCCGTTGGTGCCATTCGACGCCAGCACACCCGAAACGCCACGGGTGTTGCAGCGCGGACTGGCACTGGAGCATCGCCGCATACCGCGTATCGTCGAAGGCGGTCTGCCATCGGTGCTGAGCCAGACTTTCCGTTCGATGATCCACTCGCGCATGGCGCTGGGCATGAAGCACTACGAGCGGGCTTATCCGGATACCGACATCCTGCTGATCGAGCCCGATCACCGCGACCCGGAGCTGTACCTGGCCAACACCTTCAGCTACCGTCAGCGCCGCCACCTGGCCGAACATGCCTTCCAGCAAACGCGCCAGATGCTGCGTTCGCGCAAGACCGGCCTGTCGGCCAAGCTCGCGCGCCACGGCATCCATATCAACCATGCGGCACTGGACGACCCCAAAGCGCACCTGTGCGCGCCCCTGAAGCCGCCCACCCGGGTCGGCCGCGCCATTGCATCTTTGCAGGAAGTGATGGACGATCTGGGGCATATGGTCAAGCATCCCACCCCTGCCCCCGCCCGCGTCACCTGACATGGCCAAGAAAGCCCCGCGCCGCACGGCCGAGCGCATCCTGGAAGTGACGCTGGAGTTGTTCAACCGGTTCGGCGAACCCAATGTGTCGACCACGCTGATCTCGGCCGAGCTCAACATCAGCCCGGGCAACCTGTATTACCACTACCCGGCCAAGGACGAGTTGATCAACTCGTTGTTCGACCGCTTCGAGCGCTCCCTTACCGAATTGCTCAACGCCAGCGACGGCGTGCGCGATGTGGAAGACGCGTGGTTCTTCATGCACAGCCTGTTCGAACTGATCTGGCAGTACCGCTTCCTGTACCGCGACCTGAACGACCTGTTGTCCAAGAACCGGCGCCTGGAAACGCATGTGCAGACCATGCTCAAGAACAAGACCCGCTCCATCCGCGCCATGCTGGACGGCATGAGCCGCTCCGGCGCGGTCAGCATCGATTCACGCGAAGTCGAGCCCACCGCCACCAGCATGGTGGTGGTGCTGACCTACTGGCTGAGTTTCGAATACGTGCGTGATCCGCGAAGGGCGCTTGAGCCCGAAAGCGCCCAGGCAGCACTGCTGCGCGGCGCCCACCACGTGCTCAACCTGCTGGTGCCGTATCTCGAGCAGGGGCAGCGGTTGCATTTGCTGACGCTGGTCGGGGCCTACCAAAACCCGGCGTCCTGAGATCCGCGCTCACTCCCCCCAGGGCAACATCAGCGTCAGCAACGACAACTTGGCGAACTCGGGCTCGAACCCATTGATGATGTTCTGCGGGTCCGGGCACAAGGTCGAGTCGGTGATCACGCCGAACTGCACGCCGCCACCGTAACTCAGGATGGAAACGCCCAGCCCGACCGAGCCGCTTTGCGGCACCCAGACCAGGTTCTGCTCGATCGTGGCGCCCAGGAACCTGAGTTTCTCGCGTGGCCCGGGCACGTTTGTCATCACTGCGGTCGTCTTGCGCGAGAACAGGTTCAGCATCGCATCCTGAGCCGGCTTGATCAGCAGACCGGCCACCGCCAGCAGGCCAAACGCCAGCAGCGGCTGCAGGCTGCCCTTGAGCTCGCCCATGCGCCGGCGCACCTCGTATACCCGCTCGATCGGGTTCTCCAGCCCGATCGGCAACACCACCGGTGCCAGGCCGAACCGGTTGCCCAGCTGGTAGGCTTCTTCCAACGGTCGCAGGTTGACCGGCACCATGGCCCGGATCGCCTTGCCCTGCGTCGCGTCGCCCTTGGCGCGCAGATAGGCACCGATCGCGCCGGCCACGCAGCTGAGCAACACGTCGTTGATCGAACAGTTCAGCGCCTTGCCGATCGCACGCACCTCGTCGAGCGGAATCGGATCGCACCATGCAACCCGCTTGTGGTTACCGGGTGTGCCCTTGAGCCGGGTCGGCGAATCATCGGGCATCAGCGCCAGCGCCGACGCGTCGCGCATCAACTGGTAGGCCAGGCGCGCCATCTCGGCGCCGCCAGCCAGGCCTTTGCCGACACCTTTCTGCGGCTCGGCCAGCAGATCGAACGCACCAGCGACGCCGTCGCCCGCGCTGCCGATCGCCTTCACGGCCAGGCCGGTGAACGGTTTGATGAGGGTGTCCACGATCCAGTCCTGCGCGTTGCGGCCATCGTCAGGCTCCCGGGTACGGGTTCGCGGCGGCGGCGGCAGTGTGCCGCCATCGACCAGCGACTGGGTAACCGCAATCAGCGCGATGCCGTCGGCGATGCAATGGTGGATGCGCACCATCATCGCCGAACCACCCTGGTAATGCTCGACCAGGTGGAACTGCCACAGCGGCCGGCGCATGTCCAGCGGCGTCACCGCCAGTTCGGCCAGGCGGTCCTGCAACGCCTCCTGTTCGCGGCCGCGCGGCTTGCGCGCCAGCGTCTCGGTGACCACATGCCGATCGATGTCGAAATCGGCATCCCGCACCCAGCTCGCGCCAGTCGCGTCCTGCTCGACCCGCTGGCAAAACCGCGCATACGGCAACAGCCGCTCGGTGATGCGCTGACACAGGTCATCGCGCCGGATTCCCGGCTTGAGCACCCAGACACCGACGATCATCATCAGGTTCGACGCACTGTCCATGCGCAGCCAGGCCGTATCGACCTTGCTCATGCGCTCGCCGGTCAGACCCTGCGTACCGCCAACCGAGCGGGACGTCCCTTTGGCGGCTTTGCCGGCGATGATGCGGGTGACCATGGATGTCGTCTCCTGATGGGCTGCGTGGCGCAGCCTTCAAAAAAATGAATGCAAGTTGGACCTGCTCTTGTTATTGTGGCGTCAAAAGCAGGCTTAAGATACCCGCAGACACCCGCGATCCTGTCGCGACGCACCAACCCGGTCCGTTGCCGGACTACCCAAGGAGCACCATCCCATGGCCGACCTGAAAAAGCAGTTTGAAGCCGCCGCGGCAAACTCGAAGAACCTGACCGAGCGTCCCGACAATGCCACGCTGCTCAAGATATACGCCTTGTACAAGCAAGGCAGCAACGGCGACAACACCGACAAGAAGCCCGGCTTCAGCGACATGGTCGGGCGTGCCAAATGGGACGCCTGGAACAAATTCAAGGGCACGTCGACGGACGATGCGATGCAGCAATACGTTGACCTGATCGAGTCGCTCAGCTGATCGCCAAGGGCCGCGCCCCGGCGTGCGGCCCTCAGCGCCCGATCACGCCACGATCGCGCAAGGCCTGCAACTGCGCATCGGTGATGCCCACCTCGCGCAGCACCGCCTCGGTGTCCTGGCCCAGCGTCGGCGCATTGCGCCGGTGGCCTCCCGGCGTACGGGACAACTTCGGCACGAATCCCGGCACTGCCACCTGCGTGCCGTCATCCAGTGATACGGAAGACAACATGCCACGCGCCGCATAGTGCGGGTCAGCCGCAATGTCGGCGATGCTGTAGATGCGACCAGCCGGCACCTGGGCCTGTTCGAGCCTGTGCAACACGCTGGTGGCCGGCAGCGTCGCGGCCCAGGCACCGATCGCGGCATCGATCTCGTCGACCCGCGCCACCCGGCCGGTGTTGTCGGCCAACGCGGGATCGGCGCCCAGGTCGTCGCGTCCGATCGCATGCATCAGGCGCTTGAAGATGCTGTCGCCATTGCCCGCGATGATGGCCCAGGAACCGTCCGCGCACTGGTACGCGTTGGTCGGCGCAATGCCCGGCAGGGCGCTTCCCGACGGCCCGCGTACCGCGCCGAACACGCTGTATTCGGGCAGCAGGCTCTCCATGCAGTTGAACACCGCCTCGTACAAGGCCACGTCCACGACCTGCCCCAGCCCCTTGGGGTGCTCGGTGCTGACGGTCGCATGGCGGTGTTGCAAGGCCATCAGGATGCCGATCACACCGTGCAAGGAGGCCAGCGTGTCGCCGATGCTGATACCCACGCGCACTGGCACCCGGCCGGGCTCGCCGGTGAGGTGGCGCAAACCGCCCATCGCCTCGGCCACGACACCGAAACCCGGCCGATCCCGGTAGGGACCGGTCTGGCCGTATCCACTGATGCGCAGCATGATCAGCGCCGGATTGGCTGCCTGCAGTCCATCCGGGCCAAGGCCCCAGCCCTCCATCGCACCGGGCCGGAAATTCTCGATCAGCACATCGGCCTGCAGCGCCAATGTCCGCACAATGTCCTGCGCCTCGCGCTGGCGCAGGTCCAGCGCCACCGAGCGTTTGTTGCGCGACTGCACCTGCCACCAGACCGAGGTGCCGTCCTTGAGCAGACGCCATCGGCGCAGCGGGTCTCCGCCAGCGCCAGCCTTGCCGGACGGATCGGCCGGCGCCTCGATCTTGATCACGTCGGCGCCGAAGTCGGCCAGCGTCTTGGCCGCGAACGGTCCGGCGATGAGCTGGCCGAGCTCGAGCACCCGCAGCCCGGCCAGCGGCCCTGCCGCTGACGTCATTTCTTCGCGACCGGCTTCTTGGCCATCACCGGTTTGGCCGCTGCCGGTTTGGCGGAGGCGGGCTTGGCGGAGGCGGGCTTGGCCGAGGCCGGTTTAACCGCTGCCGGTTTGGCGCCCGTCTGTGGCTGCGCCAGCAACTGATTCAGCATCTCGGTGATCTCGGCTTCGATCCGGCCCTTGAAGGCTCCGATCAGGAACCCGAGCTTGGCGTCGAGTTCGAACGTGTCCTTGGTCACCAGCAACTCGCCCTGCACGCCCGCGCGGCTGAAGCACACCTTGTCGGCGCTGCGTCCCTCCTCGTAGGTACAGCTCATGCCCAGGTCGTTCTCGACCTGCTCGGCCCAGTTGAACGCGATCTTGCGCGCAGCCGGCAGCCCCAGCGCATGTTTGCGCACAATATGTAGATCAGCCAATCCGGATCTCCCCCATCACGGTGATCGGCCTGCGCGCTCGAGTGCGTCGCGTCGTTCGGCCGCCGGCAGTTCCGCGATCTGCCTGACCGCATCATAGAACGCCTTCCAGTCGCGTCCCTGCCGCTCGAACACGGACTCGAACTGCGGCACCAGCCCGTCGTAGGCAGCCTGTGCACCCAGACTGGCATTGTTGGCGCTCGCAACCCAGTTGTCATAACCCGCGAAACCGCCCCACTGCACCTTGAGCTGCGCATAACGGACACGGAACGCGTCCAACGCCTGCTGCTTGCGTTGCAGTTGCGTATCCCGATCGAGCGCCTGGGCATTGCGGTAGACCTGCTCGAGCTCGGTGCGGGTCTGCAGCACCAGCGCGCGGAATTCGCGGCGCCGCGCATCAAACGCCGCATAGTGCGCGCGTGCGCTGTCCGGCGCCTGTTGCTGCAACCAGCGCGCGCCACCGAGCCGCTCGACCATGGTCGCAAACGATTCGTTGAACATGGTGTCGTCGCGCGCATACAGCACCTGGTGTGCCAGCTCGTGGAACAGCAGCCGCGCCAATTCGCCCTCCGGATAATGCATGAAAGTATTGAGCAGCGGGTCGCCACCGGCCCAGTTCATCCAGCCCAGTGTCGAATAGGCCGGTACACCGTAGACACTGACTTCGAATCCACGCGCCTTGAGCTGTTCGGCCTCCCGCCGAGCCGCAGCCTCGTCGAAATACCCACGGTAGGACACGCAGCCCAGCACCGGGAAGCACCAGGTGTGCAATGTCAGCGACAACTCCGGCGCGGCCACGACATTCCAGACCACCGCCGCGCGGCGCAGATCCGCGTAACTGCGATAACTCGGGTTGTCCGGCAGGGCCAGTTCCGCCACCGCGAAGTCGCGCATGCGCTGCGTCAACTCCAGGCGCTGCTTGAGCGTGTCCGGCGTCTGCGGATCGCCCAGCCATTGCGTGACCGGGCGCGAGGCCTGCATCAGCCGCAGATGGCCATGGACCGACTGCCAGTAATACTGCGTGTCGGCGCACCCCGCCAGCGCCAGCAGGCACAGGCCGGCCAGCGCAGCCCTCACCAGCCGCGCTGGTGACCCGGCCCGCGGCCCGACCCAGGTGCCAGAAAAAGCGTTGCGACATGCCATCCCCGGATTGTGGGGCAAGCCGCCGGCCGGGCAGGCCCGCCAGCGGCAAGGCCGACCAGTAGCCTCGATTCGACAAGTCGCTTATGCTGCAACCAGATGCTCAGACTCACCCAGGCGCCCAACCTTGCCATCGCCACCTTGTGGGCTGATGCCCTGTGCCACGAGGGGATCGAGGCCAGCGTGCAGCGGGAATTCCTGCTCGGCGTCGCGGGCGGATTGCCACCCGACCAATGCCTGCCCGAGGTCTGGCTGACGCACGATCAGCAGGAGTCCCGGGCGCGCGAGCTGCTGTTCCATCTGCAGCATGTTCCTCAGCGCCGCTGGAGCTGCGTCTGCGGCGAGCTGGTCGAAGGCGGCTTCGAGCAGTGCTGGAGCTGCCAGGCGCTGATGCCGACGTTCTAGGAGGTCGTCGTGCGGTGCCGGGTTCAGGGTACCGACTGCGCTACCGGCGCCAGGGCGAATGCGCCGGCATCGGCGTCGGTGATTTCACGCCGGATCCGGCAGTACCGCCGTCACCTCGATCTCGACCTTGGCCCGCTGCTCGACCAGCGCGGCCACCTGCACGCAGGTCATGGCCGGGAAGTTGCGGCCCATGACCTCGCGGTAGACCGGGCCCAGCTCCTTGAGCCGGGCGTTGTACTCCACCCGGTCGACGATGTACCAGGTCATGCGCACCATGTGCGACGGATCGGCGCCGGCCTCGTTCAATACGGCGACGATGTTGCGCAGAGCCTGCGCAGTCTGGCCGATGAAGTCGTCGGTCTCGAACTGCTGCTGGCCGTTCCAGCCGATCTGGCCGCCCACGAAGATCTGGGTGCCGCGCGCGGCCACTCCATTGGCGTAACCCTTGGCCGGAGCCCAGCCGGGCGGTTGAAGGAACTTCATGGAGATTTGAGCTTGAATCGTTGCAACTTGCCGGTCTCTGTGCGGGGCAGACTGGCGACGAAAACGACCTCGCGCGGATATTTATAGGGAGCGATGCTGGCCTTCACATGGTCCTGCAGCGCCTTGATCAGTGCACTGTCGCCGCTGGCGCCGGACTTGAGCACGCAAAAGGCCTTGACCCGCATGCCCCGTTCATCGTCGGGTACACCGACCACGGCGCACTCGCCTACGGCCGGGTGCTTGAGCAGCGCATCCTCGACCTCGGGCGCGCCGACGTTGTAACCCGAGGTGATGATCATGTCGTCGGTGCGGGCCTGATAGAAGAAATAACCGTCGGCGTCCTGCAGGAAGGCATCGCCGGGGTAGTTCCAGCCGTCTCGCACATAGTGAGCCTGGCGTGCATCGTCCAGGTATTTGCAACCGGTCGGTCCCTTGACTGCCAGCTTGCCGACCGCGCCCAGCGGCAGTTCGCGTCCCTGTTCGTCGACCACCTTGGCCACATAACCCGGTACCACCTTGCCGATCGCGCCGCGGCGCACGGCATGGGGTGGGGACGAGACGAAGATATGGAACATCTCGGTAGCCCCGATGCCGTCCAGGATCTCGATGCCGCTGGCGTCCTTCCACAACTGGCGCGTCGCATCCGGCAAGGCCTCGCCGGCGCTGACACAGATGCGCAGCGACGGCTTGCCCCGTTGCGCGACCAGCGCCTTGAGATGCGGCGCCATCTGGCGGTAAAAGGTCGGCGCCGTGTAGCAGATGGTTGCGCCGACGTCGAACATCAGCTGCGCCATGCCATCCGGCGTGTAAGGCTTGCCCGGGAAATACACCGACGCGCCGGCCCACATCGGGAAGATCAGCAAGCCGCCCAGGCCGAAGGTGAAGGCCAGCGGCGGAGACCCCATGACGACATCGGCGGGCGCGGCGCACAACACATGGCGTGGCCAGGCCTCGCAGGCGGCCAGCACGTCGCGGTGCGTGTGCACCGCGGCCTTGGGCTTGCCGGTGGTGCCGGAGGTGAAGGCCAGCAGCGCGATGTCAGTGGCCGCAGTCGGGCATGCGGTGAAAGCGCCGTGCCTGTCGGTGGCGCGCGTCTCCAGCGAGTCCGGCTCGCCTTGGCCCACCGGCGCGTTGAACGCAATCACTGTCTGGAGAACCGGATGCGCGGCCCGGGCCTGTTGCAGTTCCTCCAGCAGGGCCACATCGCACAAGGCCACGGCTGGCTCCGACTTGTCGATGATGTCGCCCAGCTCCTTGGCGCGCAGCAGGGGCATCGTCGCCACCGCGACCAGGCCGGCCTTCATCACGGCCAGCATGCACAAGGCCATCATGATCGTGTTTCCACCGCGCAGCAGCACCCGGTTGCCTGGCACCAGGCACAGGTCCTGTACCAGCACATGGGCGATGCGATCGACCCGCACCCGGGCGTCGGAGTAGCTGAGGTTCTCGGTGTCCGAGCGCAGCATCGGAAAGTGGGTGAAGCCCTTGATCGGCGCCTTGTCCAGCAGTTCCTGGACCAGGTTGAGCTGATCGGCGAACTGCAACTCCGGGGCATCGAAACACAACTGCGCCGACTGCTGCGGCGCGGGCAATCGGTCGTGGACGAAACGGTCCAGTTGGGCGGATTGCGTCATGCTGCTTCTTTCAACACGGACTTGCCGATGATGAGTTGTTGCACCTCGGTCGCGCCCTCGTAGATGCGCAACGAACGGATGTCGCGGTACAGATGCTCGATCGTATTGCCGACACGCACGCCCTGGCCACCATGCATCTGCAGCGCCATGTCGATCACGCGCTGGGCGTTCTCCGTGGCTGCCATCTTGGCCATCGCGGCCTGCGCGGTATAGGCCTGCGCCTGCTCGGGCGATGCCGTACCGACGCAGTCACGCAACCAGGCGGCGCGGTAGGTCAGCAGCGCAGCCGCGTCGATCAGCGTCGCCATGTCGCCGAGTTTGGCCTGGGTCAGCTGGAAGTCGGCCAGGTGCTGACCGAACATCGTTCGCCCGCGTACGTACGCAAGCGCCTCCTGCAAAGCGCGCCGCGCCATGCCCAGCGCCGCGCCAGCCACCGACGCGCGAAAGATGTCGAGCGTCTGCATCGCCAGCTTGAAGCCACCCTCGGTCTGGCCCAGAACGGCCGCGGCCGGAACGCGGCACCCGGTCAGGCGCACGCGGGCCAGCGGATGCGGCGCCATCACCAGGATGTGCTCGGAGTCGTCCACGCCAGGCGTATCGGCATCGACGATGAAGGCGGTAATGCCGCGGCTACCCCGCGTCGGCTCGGTCTTGGCAAAAACGCAGTAGTAGTCGGCGATACCGCCGTTGCTGATCCAGGTCTTGACACCGTCGAGCAGGTAGCCGTCACCATCGGCGCGTGCCGTCGTCGCCATCGCACCGACATCGGAGCCGGCATCGGGTTCGCTGAGCGCGAACGCGGCAATCTTGTCGCCTCGCGCCACGGCCGGCAGATACGCGGCCTGTTGACGGGCATCGCCCGCCAGCGTGATCGCGCCGCTGCCCAGGCCCTGCATCGCGAACGCGAAATCGGCCAGCGGCGAATGGAACGCCAGCGTCTCGCGCAGGATCACCAGCGCGCGCGAATCGAGAGCCGGCAAGGCACCCCCAAATTCCGCCGGTACGCAGTAGCGCAACCAGCCAGCGTCGCCGAGCAAACGCACCCATCGCCGGCAGGCCGCGCGGTCATCGGACTCATCGACGCCTTGCGCCGCCGCCCACCGGGCCAGGTCATCGGCCAGCGTCCGATGCAGGTCGTCGAAGAAGGGCAACGCGTAATGCGTGGTCGCGGCAGCCATGCCTCAGTCCCCACAGAAAACCGGTTTGGCCTTGGCGGCAAATGCCTCGTAGGCCCGGGTGAAATCCTTCGTCTGCATGCAGATCGCCTGCGCCTGCGCCTCGGCCTCGACCGCCTGCTCGATCGTCATCGCCCACTCCTGCTGCAGCATGGTCTTGGTCATGCTGTGCGCAAACGTCGGGCCGGCGGCGAGTTCAGCCGCAAAGGCCTGCACCTTGGGCAACAGGTCGGCGCTCTCGTACAGCGCGTTGAAGAAGCCCCAGGCCAGCCCCTCTTGCGCCGTCATCGCGCGGCCACTGAACAACAATTCGCTGGCGCGTCCCTGGCCGATCACCCGTGGCAACAAGGCGCAAGCGCCCATGTCGGCGCCGGCCAGACCGACGCGTGTGAACAGGAAGGCGGTACGCGCAGCCTGCGTGCCGTAACGGATGTCGCAGGCCAGCGCCATCATGGCGCCGGCGCCGGCGCAGATGCCGTCAATCGCACCGATCACCGGCTGCGGACAGTTGCGCATGGTCTTGACCAGGTCGCCGGTCATCCGGGTGAACTCCAGCATCTCGGGCATGCTCATCTTTGTCAGCGGCCCGATGATCTCGTGCACGTCACCACCGGAGCAGAAATTGCCACCGGCGCCACAGATCACGACTACCTTGACATCGGTGCTGCGGCGCAAAGCCTCGAACAACTGGCACAACTCGGAGTACGAGTCAAAGGTCAGCGGGTTCTTGCGCTCGGGACGGCTCAGGGTGACGGTGCCGACACCGTCGGCGCAGGACCAGGAGAAATGGCGCGCCGCAAATGCCGCGGTGGTGTCGTATCGGCCGCGCATGGGATTGGCGGCGCCGATGTAGTGTTTCATGGGGTTTCCTTGGTTGTCACCTGGCTGCGCTGCTTGACCTTGCCCAGCAAACGGTGCAGGTTGTCGAGTTCGCGTTCGGTCAGTCCGCAGAACGCATCCACCACCCAGGCCTCGTGCGCCTGCGCCATCTCGGCGAACTGCTCGCGGCCGCGCGACGTCAGGCGCACCCGGTAGGCGCGGCGGTCGCCCGGCACCTCGACGCGCTCGACCAGGTCTTCCTGCACCAGCTGGTCGGTGATGCCGGTGACGTTGCCACCGGTGACCATCATGCGACGCGACAACTCGTTCATCTTCAGGCCGTCGGGCGCGCGTTCGAGTTGCGCCATCAGATCGAAGCGCGGCAACGTCATCTCGAACTGGTCGCGCAAGGCGCCCCGCACCCGGGCCTCGATCAGGTGGGTGCAGGTCAACAGCCGCAACCACAGCCGCAGTTCCTGCGGATGCTCCGCGGAACTGGTGCCAACGAGCCGCGCCTCCTGGTCCACCCTAAAACCCTTGCGCCTTGGCCTGCGCGTCGGCGTCGGCTACGGCCACGCTCGCGCCTGCGGTCTGTTGCTTGCCCGCCTCACGGTATATCTGGTCTCGTCCGGCCCAGTACGGGCGTGGCCACTCCACCTGCGCCGACTTCAGCGCCGCAGTCGCGTGCAGCGTCCAGGCCGGGTCGGCCAGGTGCGGGCGAGCGATCGCGCACAGGTCGGCGCGGCCGGCTGCGATGATGCTGTTGACCTGGTCGGCCTGTGTGATGGCACCCACTGCCATGGTGCGGATGCCCGCCTCGTTGCGGATCCGGTCGGCAAACGGCGTCTGGTACATGCGTCCGTACACCGGCCTGGCGTCGCGCGTGGTCTGGCCGGACGAGACGTCGATCATGTCGCAGCCCGCCTGCTTGAACAGCCGGGCAATTTGCACGGCATCGTCATCGTTGGTGCCGCCGTGCGCCCAGTCGTGTGCGGAGATCCGCACGCTCATCGGCTTGTCCTGCGGCCAGGCCGCCCGCATGGCGCGGAATACTTCGAGTGGAAAGCGGCAGCGGTTCTCCAACCCCGCGCTGCCCTGGCCGCCATAGGCGTCGGTGCGCCGGTTGGTCAGCGGGCTGATGAAACTGGCCAGCAGGTAACCGTGCGCGCAATGCAGCTCCAGCCAGTCGAAGCCGGCCGCCGCCGCGCGCCGTGTCGCCGCTACAAATGCCTCGCGCAGGCGTTCCATGTCCTGCGCGGTCATCGCCGCAGGGGTCTGGTTACGCGGACCGTAGGGCAGATCGCTGGCAGCCAGCAGCGGCCAGTTGGCATTGGCGTCGGGCAGTGGTTCGTCGATCGCGTCCCAGCCCAGTTGGGTCGAGCCCTTGGGACCGCTGTGACCGACTTGCAGGCCGATCAGCGCAGAACTCTGTCCATGCACGAAATCGACGATGCGCTTGAAGCCGGCCTCCTGGGCATCGTTCCACAAACCGGTGCAGCCGGGCGTGATGCGACCTTCGGGTGTCGGGCTGGTCATCTCCACCATCACCAGCGCCGCCCCGCCCAGCGCGCGCGCACCCAGGTGCACCAGATGGAAGTCCTGCACCACGCCCTCGACCGCGCTGTAGGTGGCCATCGGCGAGACGACGATGCGGTTCTTGAGCTGCGCGCCACGCACCTGCAGCGGCAACAGCATCGGCGGCAGAGCCGGCGTCTGGAGGGCGGTTGGCGCCACGGCTGGCGTATCCTGCCCATCCGGCGCCGGCAGGTGATGCGCCATCCACTGCTCGAAACCGCCAAGCCAGCGCGCGTCGCGCAGCCGCAGGTTTTCGTGGCTGATGCGCTGCGAACGCGTCAGCAGCGAATACGCGAACTGCTCGATCTGCATGCCGCTGTAGCGGCTCACGTTCTCGAACCATTCGGTCGAATTACGCGCCGCGTTCTGGATCTTGAGCACCTCGACGCTGCGCCGGTCCTCGTAATGCTGCAACACGGTGTCGCGGTCAGCTGCGCCACGCGCCTGGCCAAAGGCGTTGGCCAGGTCGATCGCATCCTCCAGCGCCAGCTTGGTTCCGCTGCCGATCGAGAAATGCGCGGTATGCGCGGCATCACCCATCAACACCACCGGAACCTGGCCGTGCGGCAGCTCGACATGGTGGACCCAGGTCTTGCACATCACGCGCGGGAAGCGGATCCAGTTGGCCGATCCACGCAGGTGGGTCGCGTTGCTGATCAGCTTGTTCCCGTCCAGGTAGGGGGCAAACAGTCGCTCACAAAAGGCGATTGCCTCGGCCTGCTCCATGTGCTGCATGCCATGGGCTTCCCAGACCTCCTGCGGCGTCTCGACGATGAAGGTCGAGGTGTTGTCGTCGAACTTGTAGGCATGGGCCTGAAACCAGCCATGTTCGGTCTGCTCGAACGCGAACGTGAAGGCATCGAAAGTCTTGTGCGTGCCCAGCCAGACAAACCGGCACTGGCGGGTGTCGATGTCGGGCTGATAGACCTGTGCATACCGGGTCCGGATGCGGCTGTTGAGCCCGTCACAGGCGATCACCAGATCGGCGCGGTATTCGGTGGCCAGGGCCTGGTCGTCGGATACGTCCCGCTCGAACACCAGTTCCACGCCCACCGCCTGGCAACGCTCCTGCAGGATGTTGAGCAGGTGCTTGCGTCCGATGCCGCAGAAACCGTGACCGCCAGAACGCACGCTGCGACCCTTGAAGAACACCTCGATATCGTCCCAGTGGTTCAGCGCGTCGCCGATCAACCGTGCGCTCGGCGGATCCGCCAGCGCCAGGTTCTGCAGCGTCTGGTCCGACAACACCACGCCCCAGCCGAAGGTGTCGAACGGCTTGTTGCGCTCGACCACGACGACCCGCTGGGACGGGTCCTGCAACTTCATCAGCAAGCCGAAATACAGGCCGGACGGGCCACCACCGATACATAGGATGTTCATGGAAGAATAGTTTATGGCTAAACGAAATCGTGTCAAGTCAGTGGCGCCAGCGGCCGCCGCCGACCGCGGTTACGATACGGGCTGCTCCCACTCCCCTTGTCGACTCCTCCCCGGCCGCTGCATCGCCATGGCATTCCCTATAACCGCAGCCATACGCATGAACGCCCCGCGGCCCGCGCGCGGCGGGGAGCGCGCGGCATCGCCCTGCGCGATGGGACATGCCCGATGGCGCCTGGCACTCGCGGCCTGGCTGCTGCTGGCCATGGTGCTGGCGCAGACCACGGGTTTCGTGCATGGGACGGTTCATGGAAATTCGCACCATGCCGCGCCACTGCCAGCCGGCGCGAGTGAGGCCCACGCGGCCAGCAGTGCGGCAGCCGCGCTGGCTCATCTGTTCGACGACCACGACGACGAGGCAAAGTGCCGCCTGTACGACCAGATGAGCCGCGGCGAATGCGCGCCAACAGCAGACATGCCCGCGACGCCTTCCTTGGCCGTTTCTGCCGCTCCCGCTGCGATGGCAAGCCCCTGGCTATGCGCCGACTGCCTGCCGGCCAGGGCACGTGGCCCGCCAGCTGCCAGCTGACCAACCTGCCACCGCGCAACCCGCCAGCGATGCGGGAGGGTAAGCAGCCACCCTCGATTGACACATAGACCGCAGATCCGGTAAACGTACGCGACGCGGCGGCCCATGAACGGGCGCCCGCGCCGCTGGCGTGCCGAGTCAGCCAGCACATGGCCTGTGCCGGACCAGTCGCGTTATCGCGCGGCCCGCCGAACCCTTCATTTCCACCCGCCACACACAAGGTGAACCCAACGATGACCCGGTACAACCAATTACCCAGACTGGCGCTCGCGGCCGCGGTGCTGCTCGCCAGCGGGCTCGCGCTTGCGCAACAACACGCGCATTCCCACGGAAGGCTCGCGATGAACGTGTCGGTCGACGCACAGTCGATCGGAATACAGCTCGAGGTTCCGCTGGACAATTTTCTGGGCTTCGAGCGCGCGCCCCGTAACGACGCAGAGCGCAAGCGCGTCGGCGACATGGTGTCGCGTCTGCAGGCGGCCGATAGCCTGTTCCTGATCGATCCGCGCGCCGAATGCAAGCTGGCGCAGGTCGTGCTCGAGTCGGAGGTGCTCGGCCTGGCGCCGGATGCCCCGGCCGGGCAAGCGCCTGCGCCAACGACCACGGCGGCCGGCAAGCATACGCACGATGACCATGCGGAGATCGAGGTGTCCGTCAGATTCGACTGCGCCAAGGCGGGGCTGGCGCGGCATATCGACGTCAAGCTGTTCGACGCTTTCCAGGGCACCCGCACCATCGACGCGCAAGTGGCAAGCGCCCAGGGCCAGTTCAAACGCCGCCTGAACCGCTCGACCGCCCGGCTGGCATGGGGCAAGTGACACCATGACAGCGCCGATGCTGGAGATCGAGCACCTGCGCTTCGCATGGCCGGGCAGTCACGACGACTGCCTGGCCATCGAGTCGCTCACGGTTGCCGCTGGCGAGACGGTATTCCTGTACGGCCCCAGCGGCTGCGGCAAGAGCACCCTGCTGTCCCTGATGGCCGGCGTACTGCAGTGCCGACGTGGCAGCATTGCCCTGAACGGGCGTTCCTGGTCCAGCCTGCGTCCCGCGCAGCGGGACCGTTATCGGGTCGACCACATGGGTTACATCTTTCAGCAATTCAACCTGCTGCCCTACCTGAGCGTGCTGGACAACACGCTGGCGCCGTGCCGCTTCTCCAGCGTGCGGGCGCGCGCGGCGATCCTGCAGTCCGGCACGCTGCAGCTGGCCGCTCAGACCTGGCTGGGCGGCATGGGACTGCCATCGCAGGTCTGGGATCGACCGGCGCGTGATCTCTCGGTGGGGCAACAGCAACGCGTGGCAGCGGCGCGCGCGCTTATCGGCAATCCCGCCATGGTGATCGCGGACGAACCGACGTCGGCGCTGGACGAAAACCGGCGCGACGAATTTCTGGACCTGCTGCTGTCATCCTGCCAGGCCACCAACAGCGCGCTGGTGTTCGTCAGCCACGACCAACGCATGGCCGGACGGTTCCAGCGCCGCATCGCGCTGCCGGGTATCAACCAGGCCACTCCCGAGTCCCGTGCCGCGGTGCGCGGCACACAGGGGCTGCCATGAACCGCTACCTGTGGACCCTGGCATGGCGCAGCGCCTGGAATCGGCGCCTGACGCTGGCGCTGACCATGGTGTCGATCGCCTTGTCGACCTTCATGCTGCTGGGAACCGAACGTGTCCGAACCGACTTGCGCGGCAGCTTCACGTCGGCGTTGTCGGGTACCGACCTGATCGTCGGCGCGCGCACTGGCTCGACGCAGCTGCTGCTGTATTCGGTATTCCGCATAGGTTCTGCCACCAACAACCTGCGCTGGAGCTCCGTGCAGTCGATTGCGCAGCAGCGGGGCGTGGCCTGGATCATCCCGGTGTCGCTGGGCGACTCCCATCGTGGCTTTCCGGTGCTGGGCACCGATGAAAACTACCTGCGCCATTTCAAGTACGGCAACCGCACGCCACTGCGGCTGGCGCAGGGAAAACCGTGGGCCGACCTGTTCGAGGCGGTTATCGGCTCCGAAGTGGCGAACCGGCTCGGTTATCGGCTGGGGCAACGCATCGCGTTGGCGCACGGCAGCGGCGAACTGAACCTGAACGACCATGCGGACAAGCCGTTCGTGATCGCCGGCATTTTGCAGGCCACCGGAACGCCGGTCGACCGGACGGTCCATATCAGTCTGCAGGCCATGGAGGCATTGCATGCCGACTGGTTTGCCGGCGCGCCGATTCCGGGCAACCGCATCAGCGCCGAGGCCGTGCGCAACATCGACCTCACGCCCAGGGCCGTGACGGCGGTACTGGTCGGGCTGGACAACCGTGCGGCCGTGTTCTCCGTGCAGCGCGCCATTAATGGTTTCCAGGCCGAGCCCCTGATGGCCATTCTGCCGGGCGTGGCACTGGACGAACTGTGGGGCATCATCGGCGCTGGCGAAAATGCCTTGTTGCTGATGTCCGGTCTGGTCGCGCTGGTGAGCATGGCGGCGCTGGTGTCGGTGGTGCTGGCCGGCCTGGGCGAACGGCGCCGGGAGCTGGCCGTCCTGCGCGCGGTGGGCGCAAGCCCGAAGGATATCGTGCTGCTTCTGGGCATCGAGGGCGGGCTGGTGACCACTGGCGGTATCGTCGTCGGCGTATGTGCGTTGACCGCCGCCGCGCTGGCGCTGGGCCCCTGGCTGCAATCGCGTTTCGGACTCATACTCGACCCGACCTCGCCCACCGAGCTGCAATTCATGCTGCTGGGGGCCCTGCTGGCCAGCGGCTGGCTGGCCAGCCTGGTGCCAGGCTGGCGCGCCTACCGACTTTCATTGATCGACGGACTTTCACCGAGGACATGAGACATGACGACACGCTCGACCCCTTCCTTCATGGCGCGCCGCCGCCTGCTGACCGCGTCGGTTTGCGCGATGGTGCTCGCGCCCGGCTGGGCGGCGGGGTTTGCGGAGATTTCATGGGACGATCTGGTGCCCCAGGGCTGGGACCCGATGAAATCCTTCCAGGGCAACAGGGCATTGCCGGATTCGGACCCGCGCGCGCAACAGCTGTTCGACAAGCTGCGCGAGGTCTGGGACAACGCGCCGACCGTCGCCTCGATGGCGGGCCGTTCGGTACGCCTGCCCGGCTACCTGGTTCCGCTGGACGAGGCGAAGGACGGCATCCGCGAGTTCTTGCTGGTGCCGTATTTCGGAGCCTGTATCCATACGCCACCGCCACCTGCCAACCAGATCGTGCATGTGCGCAGCCAGGCGCCGATCAAGGGATTTCACACGATGGACGCCATCTGGGTCAGCGGCACCCTGGAGCTGGCACGTACCCCGTCGAACATGGGCGTTAGTGGTTACGCCATGATGGCGCGCCAGGTGACCGCGTACAAGTCGACCGGCCGTACCCCCTGAACAGTCATGCGACAGCCTTGCGCGAATGACCCTGTGCGGTCCGGTGCCGCGGCAGCAGATTCCGGTCATCCGGCGGCCGATGTGCCGACCGGGGCCATGCTTGCGCCGCCATCCGGCGAGACCAGGGCAGAACCATTCGTCGGTGGCTGGCTGGCACTGCTTGCCTGCGTGACTGTGCTGGGTCTGCTGGCGGGCTCGGTGCGGTGGTTGTCGCACGGCTACGAAAAGCAGACCGCGCGCGAACGCAGCCTGGCGCAGCCGCACTATGTCGAACTGCAGTGGGATGCGCTGATACCGAAAGACTGGGATCCTTTGCGCCGTTATCGCGACGCTGGAATCGACAGGCTCGACGACGCGGACCCGGCGGCCATCGACCTGGCAAGGCGCATGCGCGAGACCTGGGATAACGCACCGACGAACCGCGCGCTCGATGGCGCCATGGTGCGTCTTTCCGGCTATGTGGTTCCGCTCGACATGAGCCGTGACGGCATGCGGGAGTTCCTGCTGGTGCCGTTTTTCGGCGCATGTATCCACGTACCCGCTCCCGCCGCCAACCAGCTGGTGCATGTGCGGCTCGGCTCCGAGCCGGTCGAATTGCGGTCCATGGACACCGTGTGGGTCAGCGGCAGAATGCAGACCACGCGCAGCGACTCGCCGATGGGCGTCAGTGGCTATGCGCTGCAGGCGCACCACGTACAGCGGCGTACCGTGCCGGGCCGCTGAGCAGGCCACTGTTGAGATTGCTGCTGCGCGAACGCGCAGGCCGAACGGGTCTTGCGTGCCTCCAGGCTTTACCTGGCCGGCAGCGCCATGGGTGTCGAGCGCGGCTGGTTGTCACTGCACCGGATACTGGCTGCATGTCTGGCGCAAGGTTGCGATTGTGGCCATCCGCCCAGGGCACGGCCGCGATACCCGTTCACCCGCAAATGCATGTACCCTTGACGCAGGCCCGCACCGGGTATCCCATCCGATCGGTGCACACTAAATGGAAGCACTTTTTCATCCATGTTGTACAAGTTCAAATCGAAGGTCACGGGCGACGTGATCATGTTGCAGGCCAATGGCGAGCAGATTCTGCGGATCATCGGCAAGGACCTGTCAGCCAAGGGCATCATCCTGCCCGAGCAGATACCGGCAGCCATCGCCGCACTTGAAAAGGCGATTGACCGTGGCCGCCCCGGGCAAGCGAAGCAGCCAGACGACGCTACGGACGACAATGACGATACCGAGTCGGCTGACCAGGTGACCCTGCACCAACGCGCCGCCCCGTTCATCGACATGCTAAAGCGCTGCCAAAAAGCCGACACGGAAATCGTCTGGGGAGTCTGAGACCTTGCGGGACAGACCGCCGCTACACGGAGTGAGCAAGCTCTGTCCCCAACACTTCGTCGGATGTCCGGCTGTTCACCTTGCGGGACAGACCGCCGCTACTTGCGTAGCCGGCACAGGCCGGCTCCGGGGAAGTGAGCAAGCTCTGTCCCC
>Ga0105047_10006391_pt1 | contig 20021 bp, 18 predicted proteins | sample MAT04_FD_78384 | JGI IMG/M metagenome (GOLD analysis project Ga0105047, IMG submission 78384) | Freshwater microbial communities from Lake Fryxell liftoff mats and glacier meltwater in Antarctica - MAT-04 (megahit assembly) | ecosystem: Environmental > Aquatic > Freshwater > Ice > Liftoff...
CACTCCGCCAAGCTATCACTCATGCCGACCGCGGCGGAGTCGCCCGCGCGGCCACCGACTGTCTTCGCTTCCCCCGTGTGCATGATCGCTTTGAGGAACGTCCCCGTCGTCAGGATCACCGCCGGAGCGAGGTAGTGCGTATCGCCGCGGGCCACGACCCCGCGAATGCGTCGCGTCGCCACACTGGCGGAATCGGTGAAATCTTCGAGTAACAGTGCTTCGATCAACTCTTGGCGTAGAGTCAGATTCTCTTGCTCTTCGACCCAGAGCTTCATCGTGTTCTGGTAAAGCTTCTTGTCGCACTGGGCCCGCGGGGAATGCATCGCCGGGCCTTTGGAAGCGTTGAGCATCTTGAACATGATGCCCGACGCGTCCGTGCACTTCCCCATGACGCCGCCGAGGGCGTCGATCTCGCGGACGATCTGCCCCTTGGCCACGCCGCCGATGGCAGGGTTGCAGCTCATCTGTCCCACGGCGTCGGCGTTCATCGTCAGCAAGCAGGTTCTCAGCCCGAGGCGCGCAGCGGCCAGCGCCGCCTCGGTCCCGGCGTGGCCGGCGCCGACGACGATGACATCAAACTGGAAAGCGAGTGGCGGCATCAGGAACCTTTATCGCATGTGAGATCGCATTCTACTTGAGCTGGCGCCGGGTCTCGAAAGTCCCGGCGTGCTCGTATGGAAAATCCCGGTATTCCGGCGAGATTATGGCGGACAAATTCCACCCACATGTTAAAATTATCTCTACCGCCAAACAAGGATCAGTCAGAATGTCTGACATTCTAGCACTTTCGGGCGAGTCTCTGAAGGCCGACCGGGACCCGCAATCCCTCGAGGGGGCAACGGCCGTGTGGCCGCTGCCGGTCGAACCGGTGGTGGATGAGGCCACGGCGTCGTTCATCTTGAATTCGACCTCCGGGCCGAATCATCCATACCGCCAGACGAAATCGCCGCTGCCTCGGGTCGAAGCCGAAGGGGCTCCTTTTCCGCTCTTGCCCGGCCTTCAATTGACCGCCTACATCGACTGCGGCGGGATGGGGCACGTCTACCTCGCTCAGCAAGAAACGCCGAATCGGACGGTCGCGGTGAAAATCGCGTTTTCCTTCAACCGGGCGGGCTTGGTTCCCCGCGAGCGGTTCGACCGCGAGATCCAAGCGCTCGCCGCCATTTCACACCCGAACATCATGCCGATTTATGTCGCCGGGGATTGGCACGGCTTCCCGTACTACTCGATGAGGTACATGCCGGGGGGTTCGCTTTCGAAGCAATTGGCGAGGTTCTCGGGCAAGACGGCCGAGATCGTGACCCTCGTGCGCAAGGTGGTCTCCGGGTTGCAGGTGTTGCACGAAGCCAAGATCATCCACCGCGACTTGAAGCCACACAACATTCTGCTCGACGTGAACGACGAACCGGTCATCGCCGACTTCGGATTGGCCAAGTGGATGGATGGGTCGCAACTCGATCTCACGCTGACTGATTCGGCCGTGGGTACAAAATACTATATGCCGCCGGAGCAGGTCGCCGGTGACAAAGAGAACTTCGGGCCGCCTTCGGATGTCTGGGCGCTTGGCGTGGTGTTGTACGAATTGCTCGCGGGGCAGCGTCCTTTCCGCGAAGACGCCGGCGATGTCTTCTTCCAGATCCGCACTGCAGTAGTGGTCATCCCCGAGTCGGTACCCGTTGGGTTGGCGACTATCCTCCGCCGCTGCTTGCAGAAGTGCCCGGCGGATCGCTACCCGAGCGCCGCCGAATTGGGTGTGGATTTGGATCGGTGGCTGAGCGGGAAAACTGTCGCGGAGACGAACCCGGTTCCTAAGCCTCCGAAGCGCCGTCGCCGTTCGCTGATACTCGCCGGGGTTGCGGCGGCGTTAGTCGCCGTGGCTTCGCTCGCCTTGGTCATATGGTCTGAGAAAAAGAAGAGCATCGCGGAGCGATTGCGAGCCGGGGAAACGGTGACGCTGATCGGTGAAAAGGGGATGCCGGCGTTTCACGGGGAGCCGATACCGGGTGCCGAAGGGCAATTCTTCCTCGCGGACAACGGTTACTGCTCGCTCATCGCCCCCGGTTTGGCGGTGCGATTGCTCTCGACGGAAAAAATCGATGTCCCGGTGGAAGTCTCCGTGGAATGCGCGTTCTCAGACGGCCTGCTCGCCCAAAACCCTATCAATACAAACATCTATCCCTACGCCGGATTGATATTCGGGTATCGGACCACGTTTCTCAAAGCAAAACCGCTGCATCATTATTATCAATTGATCCAATCGTACGAGATTCTCCGAGACGCAAGCACAGCGGAACTCGCATCAATCCAGCGAATGCACTGGAGCTCGACCGAGAGCGATGGTTTCGAGAATTTGGAAAGTTCCAGCCGACCGATGCCCGCTGTAATGCCCGGCTCGGCATCACTGAATTGGAAACGGATGGCGGTCGAGCTACGACCCGCGGAGATCGCCGCCAGTATGAACGGAATGGCCTTGAAGCCGCTCCGATTCGCCGGGCCTCTGTGGAACATGGGTCTCGACCCGAACACCGAGCCGCGGGTGGGTTCGGGGATCGGAATTGCCACGTTTCTTTCCCAAGCGTATTTTCGGAATCTGAAAATCAAACCACAACCGCAATGACCAAGGAGTAACCGTGGATTTCGACTTCAACAGCATTGAACTGCTCGCCGAGCAAGCTCTCGCCCAGGCGCTGCAATTGGAGTATGGCGTAGAGGCTTGCGTCTTGACGCTCCCGCAGATTATCGAACCGCGCATCGGGAGTCAGCCCCCGTTCATCCCGACATTCCCCGTGGGGACTCTCGACATCTCCGTCACAGTCAAGGCGAATGCTCCCGGGCTGTACGTGTTGATCCTCAAAAACTCGAATGGGTTCGGCTGGCCGTTGATCGCCATCGACAAACCGGACACGCCCTACACGCGGAAGATTTTCACGCCGTTCGTCCTCGCCGGCCAGTACGAAATCGAATTGCGGCGCGCCGGCTGCAAGTCGCCGAATGGTGCGACACTCCTCCCGGTTATCTTCGGTGGCGGTTGATTTTCGTCGACTTCCATACCAACTTATTTCGAGGCCGTTTCCATGCATCTGCACAGTCTCCCCCTCTTCAATCGGATCGCTGAAAAGCTTCTTCACCTGCTCGAGGAACTTCGGGCGATCCACGTTTACACGAACATCACCAAGCCGGGCTCGGGCCAGCCCGTCGTCGCGGGTCAACAAACGATCCGGATCGAATTCGGCACGACCGTGGCGGGTATTCTGTACTGCTTGCAAGTGTTCAAGGCTCCCGACTACACCAACCCGATCACGAGCGTTCAACTCCCATTGAAATCGACCACGTTCGATCTCCCGATCAACATTGAGTTAAACTCGAGTTACATGTTCAAAATCGTCCCCTGCAACCCGGGAGATATGATCGTCCACGCCGGCTCGACCGGCGTCTCCTCGGCCATTATCGAGTGATGCGCAACCACATCCGTCGAGCGGCGCAAGCCCGCGAGGCGGATCGTCCCTTCACCGAATCCACTCCCGAACTCCCCTCGCCGAACTCGACCGCTTCCGTAGAATAGTATGTTGTTGAATCCACGACCCTTTAGTAGAACCATCGACGCCCCATGAAGCGCACCGACATCCGCAACGTCGCCGTCATCGCCCACGTCGACCACGGCAAAACGACCCTCGTCGACCAGATGCTCCGGCAGTCCGGCCTCTTCCGCAGCGAAGAACTCGACAAACTCGTCGGGGGCCAGCACGGCCTCATCATGGACAGCAACGACCAAGAGCGCGAGCGCGGCATCACGATCTTGGCGAAGAACTGCGCGATCCGCTTGGGCGATGTCAAAGTCAACTTGATCGATACCCCTGGGCACGCCGACTTCGGCGGCGAAGTCGAGCGCATCCTCAAGATGGCCGACGGCGTCTTTTTGCTCGTCGATGCGGCCGAAGGCCCGCTCCCGCAGACGCGGTTCGTCCTCCGCAAAGCCTTCGCCTGCGGCCTCAAGCCGATCGTCGTCATCAACAAAATCGACCGGCCCGACGCCCGTATCGACGAAATCCACTCGATGGTGTTCGACCTCTTCATCGAACTCGGCGCCAGCGAAGACCAAGCCAACTTCCCCGTCATCTATGCGTCGGGTCGCAACGGTGTCGCCACCACCGATATGAAGGTCGAACCGAAGGATCTCACGCCGCTGTTCACGGCGATCCTCGACACCTTCCCGCCTCCCGAAGGGGACGATTCCGGTCCGCTGCAAGTGCAGATCATGGCCCTGTCGTACTCCGAGTTCGTCGGCAAGATCGCCATCGGCAAAGTCTTCAGCGGCAAGATCCGCAAGAATCAGCGCGTCACGGTCGTGAAGCAAAAAGACGGCTCGACCTTCCCGGACGTCATTGTTCAAGTGCTCGAGTTCGACCGCCTTGCTCGCCGCGAGGTCGACGAAATCCGCGCCGGCGACATCTGCAGCATCGTCGGCATCGACGACGCCGACATCGGCGACACCATCTGCGATTTCGAAAACCCGCTGCCGATGGCGCCGCTGACCATCGACGAGCCGACGCTCGACATGCTCTTTAAAGTGAATGACTCCCCGTTCGCGGGCCAAGACGGCAAACCGTGTACGAGCCGGGAACTGCGGGATCGATTGACCATGGAACTGCAGGCCAACGTGGCTCTCCGGGTTCGCCCCGGCGAACGCGAAAGCGAGTTCATCGTGAGCGGGCGGGGCCTCTTGCACCTCGGCGTGCTGCTCGAATCGATGCGCCGCGAGGGCATGGAAATCGCTGTCGGCAAACCGAAGGTGATTTACAAAGAAGTCGATGGGAAGACCCACGAACCGATCGAGTATCTGGTCGTGGAAGTGCCGACGGAGCACTCCAATTCGGTCATGCGGCTCGTGCTCGAGCGCCAGGGCGAGTGCGAGAAAATGGAGAACCACGGCACGACGACCCACGTCGAGTTCTTCATCCCGGCACGCGCGCTCATCGGCCTGCGTACGCGCATGATGACGGCCACGCAAGGGACCGCAATACTGCACCACAACTTCCACGAATACCGCCCGCTGAAGTCGAATATCCCGGGCCGAGCGCTCGGCGTGCTCATCAGCATCGAGACCGAGAAAGCGACGGCCTACGCCATCGATGGACTGCAAGATCGCGGCACGCTCTTCGTCTCTCCTCAAGAAGCCGTTTACGGTGGCCAGATCGTCGGCGAGCATTGCCGGGACAATGACCTCACAGTGAACGTGACCCGCAAGAAACCCCTGACGAACATGCGGGCCTCGGGTTCGGACAAAGCCGCGTCGACGAAGCCGCCGCGCGATTTCAGCATGGAAATGGCACTCGAATACATCGAAGACGACGAACTCGTCGAAATCACGCCGCTGCAAATTCGGATGCGCAAAATCTTCCTCAGCGAAGGTGAGCGCAAACGTGGCGGACGTAAAGGTTGACTCGACTTCGGACTTCCGATTTGAAAACGACCGCGTTCTTACTCTTGTTGTTGATCTGCTGCGGCTGCACTAGGCCGTTGCAGGATCTTACGCCGACGGAACGCCCCGAGCCGACGGTGCCGAAGTTCGGCGACCGCCTTAACACGGGCCGCATCGCCGGTCGTGTCACATGGCCCGGCGCTGTCCATGAAATTCAGCCGATCCGAGGCCTCATCGCGACCCCCGACGGATTGCGCTGGGGCGAACAACCCAATCACCTTGCCCCGGCCATCGACCCTGTTAGCAAGGGGTTGGCGAACGCAGTGGTCTATCTGAAAGCTGTCGATCCGAAACTCTCCAAGTCTTGGCCGTTCGAGCCGCTCGCGATTGAAACGCGGGGTCGCAACGTTTCGGTGAAACAAGGGGCGCATTCCGGCCGCACCGGCTTCGCTCGCGTCGGCGAGCCGATCTCGATGGTCTCATTCGACGACGAGTTCCACATGCTCCGTGCCCGCGGGGCCGGGTTCTTCACCCTGCCATTCTTGGAACCGAATCAGCCGCGGTCGCGCGCGATCGACGCGCCGGGCCGGACGGAGTTCACGAGCGCCGCCGGGTACTTCTGGAGTTCTGCCGACGTCTTCACCTGCGAGCATCCCTACTACACGACCACCGATGCGACGGGACGATTCGCACTCGATGGCGTCCCGCCGGGAACCTACACCCTCGTCGCGTGGCATCGGAATTGGAAGCTGCTCGATTTTCACCGCGATCCCGAAACCGGGAAGATCATGACGCTGGTATTCGACGCCCCCTTCCAAACCGAACACGAAGTCACCGTCACCAATGGCCCTTCCTCCGACGTCGTGTTGACTCTGCCGAAATGAGCGAGCCATGTTGATCTACCCCGCCATCGACCTGCTCGGTGGCCGTTGCGTCCGCCTCCGCCAAGGGGATTATTCGCGAGAGACGGTCTTCTCCGACGACCCCGCCGCCGTGGCCCGCGAGTGGGTTCGCCAAGGAGCCGACCGGTTGCACATCGTCGATCTCGACGGTGCAAAATCGCGAGAGCCGGTTAACGGCGCCACGATCCAACAGATCGTCGAAGCAGCGGGAGTTCCGGTTCAACTCGGCGGAGGCATCCGCAGCGAGCAGCACCTGCGGATCGTGTTCGGCTGGGGCGTTCGCTGGGCGGTGCTCGGGTCCAAGGCCTTGCAAGACCCGGAGTGGGTGAAGCGGATGGCGCAAGAATATCCGGACCGCATCGTGCTCGGCCTCGATGCCCGGGATGGATTCATCGCCACCGAAGGGTGGCTCGAAACTTCGACGACGAAAGCGACCGACTTGGCGAAGCTCGTCGAGGATGCGCCGCTCGCAGCGGTCGTTTACACCGACATCGCCAAGGACGGCATGATGGCCGGGCCGAATTTCGAGGCGCTTCTGGAAATGCGAGCCGCGACGAAGTTACCGGTCATCGCTTCCGGTGGCGTGACGACCCTCGATCAAGCGAAGCGATTGGCCGAAGCCGGGACATACGCCGCCATCGTCGGCCGGGCCTTGTACGAGGGTACGGTGACGCTCGAGGAGTTGATGCATTCCAAATAGCTGCGAGACGGAGTCGAACGTGGGAACGGAATTTGGCGAATGCGCGATTCGAGGATCGCGGTCGACTTCAATTCGCAGCTAATTTCCCGCTCTTCCATCAACGGCACGGCTTGCCGTCGCGTTGCAATTCTGGCAAGCTATTTCAGATCCACTCCCAAGTTCCACTGTCCGCGAGACCGCCGAATGGAAGCCGTCGAAAAGTTCTACAAGAACGAATGGTTCTTCGCGATTCCCATGACCCTGATGACGTTCATCGCCTTCGCGCTCGCCATTTGGCGCTGGCTTCTGAACCTCAACAGCAACTCGAACCTCGACACCCTGCTGGCCGATGTGCAGGTGAACCTCAAGGAAAAAGGCCCGAAGGCCGCGCTGAACTTCTGCCGCGAGGAGAAAGGCCTGATCCCGAGCCTCTTGTACGTGGCCGGGCTCGAAGCGGCCGAGCAGGGCGTCGCCGCGATGCGGCGCAGCATGGCCAGCGCCGTCGAGCTCGAAATCCTACCCCGGTTGAACTTCCTACTCGCACCGATCTTGGCCATCGCCAAAATCAGTACGATGGTTGGCCTCCTCGGTACCGTCATCTCGATGATCAGCACCTTCAACAACATCTCGAAAGATTCGGGCAACCCCGGCGGCGTCACCAGCTCGGCCGGCTCCATTGGCCTCGCGCTCTTCGCCACCGCGCTCGGGCTCCTCACGGCCATCCCGCTCGTATTCTGCCATGTGCTTTTCAAAGCGTGGATCACTAAGTTCGAGATCAAAATGAAGATCGCCAGCCAGAAGCTCATCACGCTGGTGCTGCACGTGAAGAACAACCCGGACGGAATCGACGAGGATGAAGACGAGGAAGAAGAAGCTCCGAAAAAACGCGGCGCGAAAGTGCGGTGATCGATTTTTCAGCCCATCGGTCTGAATTTCTTAACCTGGAGCAACGCACCAGGAGGCCGGAGATCGATCATGGCAGCGCGCGGGGAAAGCTTCGACGTCTTCTTGGTTGTCGCCGACACGGTCTACAAGGGCGTGCCGTACCACGTCGTTTGCGGTTGGGCCGAGCAGGGCCGCGCCACGGCCGACGACAAACTGCGCCCCGCCGGGTCCACTGCGCCGTGGATGCGTTTCGGCGATCACCCGATGGTCTCGGACTTCCTCCCGCGCAAGCCGCGTATGGCCGCGATTCCTCAAGCGGGCTCGACGCTGCCGGTGGCCTCGGTCGCAGCGAGTTCGCTGTATCCCGAGGAACCCGCGCACGCGATCGAAATGGACCGTTGGAAGAAAACGCCCGACGACGACGATGACGACGTCGATATGATCCCGCTCATCGACGTCAGCTTGGTGCTGCTGATTTTCTTCATGCTCACAACGGCGGTCTCGTCGTCGTCACCGGTTCGCGTGCCGGGGATGAAGAACACGGGCAAGCTCAGCAAAGACCCGGACGCCCTGACGGTCTACCTCGACAAGCGATCCAACGGCGATGTCTTCTACGGCGTCGGCATCGGCGCCGCCGGCCCGACGAAGGAAAATAACAACCTGCAATCCGTCGGCGACCTTTCGGATCGGCTCGATACGATCCTCGGCAAAGTCTCCCGGGCCCCGGAGGTCCGCATCGCTTGCCACGTCGATTTACAACGGGCCTACGTGAAGCAAGTGGCCCAAGATTTGGAGAAGCGCCGTCTCAAAGGTACCGTCGCGTTTTACGCGGCCGAAGTGAACGAGGTGAAGAAATGACACCGTCCCCGAATTGGCAAGTCCGGCATCTCGGCATGCCGGAAGGGCAATCCCTCGAAAATGCGGAGCGTGTGCTCGAAGGGTTGCGCGATGGCGATTGGGACCCGTCCGACGACGTCCGCGGCCCGGGGGAAATCGACTGGCGGCAGATCGAGGATCACCCGCACTTCGCCGACGCTGTCTCAGAGATGGGCCCGCCGCCGCCCGAGCCCGTGGACGATTCCCGCCTCGACATGAACCCGATGATCGACGTGGCACTCGTATTGTTGATCTTCTTCATCCTGACCGCGACCTATACCTCGCTGCGGCGCACGATCGATTTGCCGCCGGCACCGACGGAGGACGGGGCCGCCAAGCAAGTGCTGAAAAAAGAAGACATCCAAGACCGGGTCTTCCGCGTTAAGGTCAACCTCGACACCAACGGCACAGCGATCATCAAAATCGACGACCGGGTCGTCAACATCGCCGACATCGACCGCGAGTTGGAGGATCACGTCCGCAATACGGGCCGCAAAGAAATGCACCTGACGGTGGCCGACGACGTGCCGTGGGGTACCGAAGCGAAGATTTACGATGCGGCCCGCGGGGCGGAGATCCACCAGATCTACTGGCCGAAGGGCAAGTGATTGTGTGCAGGGCGGGTGGAATCTTCGACACCCGCCCTGCACACAATCGATCACTTCTTCAATTTCTGCGAGGCCACAACCACTTGCGACGTCCCAGCTCGGACCGTCACTTCAAACACGGTCTCTTCGATTTGCTCGGGTTGCTTGTTGCCGTAAGCCACTTCCAATCGCGACAATTCCCCTTCCAAGTCTTTGGGGAAGAAGGCCCAGAACGAGGCCGGGGTGAAGTCGAGGTTGAGGGCGTTCGACACTTCCGTCACCGACCCTTTCTTGTAGTCGCAGAACTGGATCTGACCGGCCAACTTCGTCCACTCTTTCTCTTCAACGAATGATCCCGGTTTCGGATTGATGAGGTCGCGGAAGACGTAAGCCGTCTTGCCGTCGGGCGGCAGCGGCACCACGACTGTGGCCTTGAGGGTCGCAAGTTGATCGAGGTAGTCCCGGCCGCTACGGGTGTTGAAGCGCATGACCCAGCGCATCGAGCGCGCCCGCGTACTGCTGGCGCCCGTGCCGCCGGGGCCGGTTCCTTTCTGATCGTCCCCGCTCCCCGCGCCGCCGGGGGTGCCGCGTTGCGAGCCGACGCCGGCGAGCTTGTCGATGACGGATTTATCGAACGTGGAAAAGCTCGCCGCTTTCTCGACCGACAGCGGCACGACCGAGTTCGGGTCTTCGATCTGAAGTTTCTCGTTAATATTTTTTTGAATTTCGGGGATCGAATCCGGATGCGGCAGGTTCTTGATGTCCGCGTCCGTCGGCGGCGTGAAGCCGATGGCGATGGGGTTTTCTTGGCCGCCAACCCCTTCGGAGCCTTGTCCCTCGTCGTCAAACCCGGCATCGCTGAGCGCGATGGGGACCGAGTCCTGCTTCGGTTTGTTGTCGTAAAGATTTTGGAACAAGAGGAAGATGGCGAACAACCCCACCAGAATCAGGGCGGAGGTGGTATACGAGATCGGCATTTCGAAGCGGGCCGAATGCACCTGCCAGAAGGTGGCCTCACCCGGCTCGGGATTTTCTGCCCCGTTGAGGTCTTCCGCCAATTCGTCTTCGCGTGCGTCGAGATCGGTGCTCATCGGTCGGCTCCACACGGATGGTGTTTCCGCACTATCTACTTACCCGACCGCGGCTCCGTTTGCAAACGGGAGTGGATTCAGCCGGCATTCGTCCAAAGGCGGTAGGCATTGCCGGCCCAGATCAGAAAGACGATCCCACTCCACGCCGCCAACCGGACGCCGTAGAGACGATCGCAGCCGAGCAACAGGGGATGGAAGACCGCCGGCGGTAAATTTTGGATATGCCCTCATGGTCAGACCGAGAACTATCCACCACGCGGCGAGGAAGCGAGCAGACTTGTATAAGAATATAACCTGTTCTTGGATTCGGATTTCTACGTCAACTGTCAATAGGCCATAGACGGAATCGATGTAGAAAAACGTAAAAGGCCGGAACGCGAAGTATTCCGGCCTTTTACAGGGAGCAACTTTAACAAAGGAAATTTACCCCGCGAACCAACCGATGGTGGCGCCGAGCGCCGCGCCGACCCCGCCGGCGACAGCGGGATGGCTTCGCTCATTCGGCCCGAATAGCACCGCGGCTTTATTCAACAACCCGCCGATGGTGAACCACCAGTCGGGTGAGTTCATCCCGGGAGCAATCGCCTCGACGACTCCCGTGACGAGGCCGAGCATTGCGCCGACGGCGGTGACGAGGACGAACAACCCGTGCGCGTCCGACCCGGACAGCGGAGTGAACCCGGTGAGGGAGAACACGAGCATGAGGGCGAGGAGGAGTGTGGCAATGGCCCCAGCGATAGCGCCACCGATTGCCCCGGCCAACAAATTGCCGAGCGTGTGGAACCCGATCCACCCCATCAGAGCACCGAGGGTGAACCCGAGGATGGCCGCGACCAATGCGAACCCGATCCGTCGAGGAAACCGATTGCGGGCGCTGGCGTTGGAAGGGGAATCCATCTAGGGATGATATTCTTTTTCGAGGCCCATATCAATGAGGTCATCCGCAAAAAAGAGAAAGGCCAGGACGTGAATCGTCCCGGCCCATTCACTCGTAAGGTGCGTCGCACTACTTCGTCAGTTCCACTTTCAAGCCTTTGAGCGGTTTGCCGTCCTTATCCGTGAAGCGGGCGCAACCGCTCCACTCGCCACCTGCGTTGATCACTTTGAAGACAATCGTGTTGCTCCCTTTTTTAAGGGTGATGCCTTCGAAATCGTTTTGATCTTTTTCGGTGGCTCGCTCTTCGGTGAATTTGCCGACTTCTTTACCGTTGACGTAAACCTTCGCTTGGTCGTCGCTACCGATTTTGAGCACCGCCTTTTCGATATCGGCTTCGCACACGATGTAGGTGACGGAGTAGCCGACGGCATTATCGGTCTCTTTGCCGAGGGAGTCGTTGAAGTCGAAGAAGTACTCCTTCGCGACGTACTTTTTCCAAACGAGTTCGGCGTCGCCCACTTTGATTTTGTCCCCGACTTTCGGCGTGAGCTTGTCTTCTTCTTTGATCTGGCTTTTGTCGATGGCCGTGGCTCCCTCCTCGCCCTCGCCGAGAGGTATCGGGGCGAGTAAGAGCCATTCTTTGATGAAACCTTCGTCGTCGATCGCGGGGGCATCGTCCGCGCGACCGAGCGAGACGACACCGGCGACCAACACGAGCAAGAACCCGACGGCTTTAGCCCAAGACATGACTGACCTCCTGAGACTGGGGAATCGTATGCGTCCCGCTGATGGGAAATGTTGCCGCAAGACGCTGGATCATATTACGCTGCCGGACAGGCGATCGTCGATGAAGGATTGGAAAAACTTGCCATTCCAGCAACAAAACGAGCCGGGATAACGTCCCGGCTCATTCGGTTTCTCGAGCAGATATCTCACTTCTTCACTTCATACTCGGCATCGATCACGTCGTCGTTCTTCTTCTCGGCTCCGCTCGGGGTCGCCCCGGACGGGCCGGCACCTTGGCTGCTCAGGTGTTGAGCCATGGCTTGCGAGGCCGTTTCCAGTTCGCTCACGGCGGTCTTGATCGCGTTCGGGTCGGTCCCCTTCAGCGCGTCCCGCACTTTGTCCACGGCCTTCACGACCACGGCTTTATCGGCTTCGCCGATCTTGTCGCCCGATTCCTTTAAGATCTTCTCCACTTGAAAGACCTTGTTTTCGCCTTCGTTCTTGGCCTCGGCGAACTCGCGTTTCTTCTTGTCGTCGTCGGCGTGGAGCGCGGCGTCCTGCTTCATCTTTTCGATCTCGGCCGCGTTTAAGCCGCTCGATTGTTCGATGCGGATCTTGCTCTCTTTGCCCGAGCCGAGATCCTTAGCTTGGACGTTGAGAATGCCGTTGGCGTCGAGGTCGAAGGTCACTTCGACCTGCGGCGTCCCGCGCGGGGCGGGCGGGATTCCGTCGAGGTGGAAGTTGCCGATCTTCTTGTTGTCGGTGGCCATGGGGCGCTCGCCTTGGAAGACTTGAACCTCCACGGAAGGCTGGCCGTCAGCCGCGGTCGTGAAGACTTGGCTCTTCTTCGTCGGGATGGTCGTGTTCCGCGGGATCAGCACCGTCATCACTCCGCCCAAGGTTTCGAGGCCGAGGCTGAGTGGGGTAACGTCGAGCAGCAGGAGTTCGGACTTGGAGCCGAGGAGCAACTGGGCACCCTGGATCGCGGCGCCGATGGCGACGACTTCATCCGGGTTGACGCCCTTGTGGCCCTCTTTGCCGAAGATTTCCTTGACCAACTGCATCACGCGCGGCATGCGCGTCATGCCTCCGACCATGACGATTTCGTCGATCTGGTTCGGTTTCAAGCCCGCGTCGTCGAGGGCCTTCAACACCGGACGCTTGCAGCGCTCGATGAGGTGCTCGACGAGGCGCTCGAGTTGGTTGCGGGTGATCGCATGCATCAAGTGCTTTGGCCCGCTGGCATCCGCCGTGATGAACGGCAGGTTGACGTCGGTCGACGTCGCTTGGCTCAGATCTTTCTTCGCCCGCTCGGCCGCTTCCTTCAGCCGCTGCATCGCCATCGGATCTTTGCGGAGGTCGATGCCGTTTTCTTTTTTGAACTCGTCGGCGAGGAAGTCTATGATGACTTGGTCGAAGTCGTCACCGCCGAGGTGCGTGTCGCCGTTGGTGGCGTTCACTTGGAAGTTGGCGACGCCGTCGATGTCGTAGAGTTCGAGGACGCTGATGTCGAACGTACCGCCGCCGAGGTCGAAGACGGCGATCTTCTGATCCTTGCCGGTCTTATCGAGGCCGTAGGCGAGCGCGGCGGCGGTCGGCTCGTTGATGATCCGCATCCGCTGCTTGGTCTTCAGTTTCGTCTTCGGGTCTTCGATCTCCCATTCGGTCTCGAAACCGGCGATCTGCGCGGCGTCGATCGTGGCTTGGCGCTGGGCGTCGTTGAAATACGCCGGGACGGTGATGATCGCCTTGCGCACGGTGTGGCCTAGGTAGGCTTCCGCCGATTCCTTAAGCTTCCGCAGGATCATCGCGGAGATTTCGGGCGGCGTGTAGTTCTTGCCATCGACATCGACCTTCACGAGGTCGGTTCGGCCGCCCGCGATCTTGTACGGCACGAGCTTTTCTTCCGACTCGACTTCCTCGTGCCGGCGGCCCATGAACCGCTTGATGCTGTAGATCGTTTTGGTCGGGTTTGTGACGGCTTGACGTTTAGCCGGGTCGCCGACCAAGCGGGCGCCGTCTTTGGCGAACGCGACGACCGACGGGGTGATGCGGTTGCCTTCGGCGTTGGCGATGACCTTGGCTTCGCCCCCTTCCATCACCGCGACGACCGAGTTCGTGGTGCCGAGGTCGATGCCGATGATTTTCTCTTCCGCCATGTCGAATGTCTCCGGATATTGGTTGTGGATCGTAATAGTGGTGTCGGAAAGCCGGCGGTATGAAAGCAATTCGCAAGCCAACGGTCGATAATATATGGTCCGAATGGCTGACCGATTCGCAAATCGATTGCTGTGCTGGGCTTGCGCATAATCCACAGCTGCGGAATTCTGGGGAATCGGTTGCGATCCTGCCATTCCGGCACGCCATTTTCACATCGAATTTGGTCGCTACCGAGTTATTTCCCATTTCTAGCGAGCCGATGCTGGCGATTCGTTGACGCGGCATTCCTCTGGCTGTAGGTTGAAGGAGGGTCGAACTTTACACCCCAACCCCACCGCACCGTCAGGCGCCCCATGAGCACCGCCGGCCCTTTAAAATCCCTCCGCGGACAGATCGACAAACTCGATCTCGAAATCCTGCTGTCACTGTCCAAGCGGGCCGGGATCGCGGCGCAAATCGGCAAGGTGAAGTCCGAGGCCGGCGGCGAAGTCTTTTCCGCGGCCCGCGAAGAAGAAGTTCTCGGCAACATTTTGAAGGCGAACAAAGGCCCGTTGCCGGAAGTCACGCTCAAGGCGATCTTCCGCGAACTCATCAGCGGATCGCGGGCCATCCAGTCGATCCAACGCGTTGCGTTCCTCGGGCCGGACTACAGCTATAGCCACTTGGCCGCCATCGAACGCTTCGGCCAATCGAGTGAATATTCTCAAGTCGGTTCGATTCAAGCCGTGTTCGATGAAGTCGCCCGCAAACATTCGAACCTCGGTGTTGTGCCGTTGGAAAACAGCACCGATGGCCGCATCGCCGATACGCTCGATTGTTTCATCCGCAACCCGACCGTGCGCATCTGCGCCGAAATCCGGATGCGCGTCCACCACCACTTGCTCGCCAATTGCCAACCGGCGGAAATCCGCCGGGTCTATAGCAAAGCCCAAGCACTGAGCCAGTGCCGACAGTGGCTCAGCAAGAACTTGCCGAATGCGAGCATGCACCCGGTGAATAGCACGGCCGATGCCGCGCGACTCGTGCAATCGGAACCCTTCGCCGCGGCCGTGGCCAGCCGGCAAGCCGGCGTCCGTTACGGGCTGAAGACGATCTTTGCCTCGATTGAAGACCACCCCGAGAACGAAACTCGCTTCGCCGTGATCGCGTTGCAAGATAGCCCGCGCACAGGCACGGACAAAACCGCCCTGATTTTCCAAGTCTCGCACACCCCAGGTGCCCTCGCGGACGTACTGACCATCTTCAAGACGAACAAAGTGAACCTGACTTGGATTGAGTCGTTCCCGTACCGGGAAGCGAAGGGGGAGTATGTCTTCTTCGTGGACTTCGAAGGCCACACCGACGACGCGAAAGTGAAGAAAACAATCGCCGCCTTGGATAAGATTTGCGACGCCGTGACGCCGCTCGGGTCGTATCCGGTCTCGGCGACGTCGGAAGAGTAATTCCATTTCGGATTGCGGATTTCAATCCGAAATCCGCAATCGCAAATCCGAAATCACCCTCAACTTCTCCCATAGATAAAGCAGTCCTATGATTCTCGTCCTCCGGCCGGATGCCACCCTCGAACAAATCGATCACGCCGTCGAGCGGATCAAGGAACTCGGTTTCACCCCGCATCTCAGCCGGGGCGAACGCCGCACCATCATCGGCGTCATCGGCGATGAAACAAAGCCGAACTCCGAAATGCTCCTTCAGATCCCGATGATCGAGCAGGCCATCCCGATCTTGAAGCCTTTCAAGCTAGCGTCCCGCGAGTTCAGCAAAGAAGACAGCTCGGTCTACGTCGGCAAAGTTAAGATCGGCGGCGGCAGTCTCGCCATGATTGCCGGTCCATGCGCCGTCGAAAATTACGAGACGATGGACACCGTCGCGAAGTACGTTAAAGCCGGCGGGGCCAACATCCTCCGCGGCGGGGCCTTCAAGCCCCGCACGAGCCCTTACGCATTCCAAGGCATGGGTGAAGACGGCCTAAAGATTTTGAGGGAGGTCGGCCAGAAATACGAACTCCCCGTCGTCACCGAAGTGATGGATCCGCGCCAGGTCGATCTCATCGGCCGCTACACCGACATGTACCAAGTCGGCGCCCGCAACATGCAGAACTTCGACTTGCTCAAAGAGCTCGGCAAAACCAAGATCCCGGTGCTCCTCAAGCGCGGCATGAGCGCCACCGTGAAGGATCTGCTGATGTCGGCCGAGTACATTTTGGCCGAGGGGAACACTGGCGTCGTGCTCTGCGAGCGCGGCGTCCGCAGCTTCGAGGACAGCACGCGCAACATGCTCGACTTGAGCGCCGTGCCCAACGTGAAGGGCCAGAGCCATCTGCCGATTATCGTCGATCCGAGCCACGCCACCGGCCGGCCGGACTTGATTCCGAGCATGTGCCGGGCGAGCGTCGCGGCCGGCGCCGACGGCGTGCATGTCGAAGTCCACAACTGCCCGGAAAAGGCGATGTCGGATGGCCCGCAAGCCCTGCTCCCGCACCAGTTCCTCGATCTGATGGGCGACTTGCACAAGCTCGCCGACGCGATGGGCCGGAGCTTTTGGAAGGAAATCGCGGCGTAAGGTATATTCTTGGTATGAGAAAACTCAGATGCCACTCCGCGATCATTTTCGTTCCCCGGTCAACGATTCCCACTCTTGGGACGAAGTCCACGGCCAATGGCCCGGCGAAATCGTCCGATCCTTGCGGTTTATTCTCCCCGCAGGGTTTCGGGCGGGGCCGAACATCCACCTCGGATCTCCTTTCGAAGTCGATGTCAGCACCTACGACCTCGATTCCCGCGATCCGCTCGCAGAGACCAGCGGCGGTTCAGCAGTGTTGACCGCGCTCGCCCCGACCTTCACCGTGGAAGCCGACCTCTCCGAGCAAGACGTTTACGAAGTGCAAATTTACGATACGGAGCGGGGCCGGCGACTCGTCGCCGCCATAGAGATCGTCAGCCCTTCGAACAAGGATCGACCAGAAACCCGCGAAACGTTCATCGGAAAAGTCGCCAGCCTTCTGCACAATGACATTTGCGTGTCAATCGTCGATTTGGTCACCGTCCGACAGACCAATCTGTATGCCGAATTGCTGAGACTCTTCGGCCGCAGTGATCCCATACTCGCTCCGACACCGCCCCATTTGTACGCCGTCACGCTGCGCGCCCGCAAACCGCCGAAACGCCGCCCGCTGCTCGATGCATGGTTCTACCCCATGGCCATCGGCGAGCCGCTCCCGACGCTCCCCATCTGGTTGACCTCGGAGTTGCGGGTGATGTTGCCCTTGGAATCGAGCTACGAAGAAACGTGTGCGGTGCTTGGGATCGGGTGAGGATTATTTTCTGCATTCCCTACGCGAGGTGGATTTGCAATGCTCGTTCAAATAATTCCTGCACGTTTCGACCGTTTGGGAAAAATAGGCCAAAAAGGAAAACCAGCATACGAGATCAATTTCGCAACTGCGTATCGTAGCACACTCGGAATACCTGAAAACGATGACAGACCAATCATTTTGTCGATTGCGGGAAGACGTTATCTGAGCAAGTTCTCCCACCGGAAAAATCTCCCTTCGAAAATCTACCTGCCCGGCCCTTTGAAGTCGTTGGATCCGGATGAGCCTTCAAGCGAACCGTACAAGGGTAGTCACACTGTCGGAACAATCCTTTATACTCGCCATGGCCTCACTGCTCCCGATCAGTTACAACTCCAAGTCTCCGATATCCCAGAGCGTGAGGGTGCGACTTTACTCGTCGAAGTTCTACACGCGAAATTATCGCCGACAACTCCGGAAATACTACCCCGATCAACTACCATCGATTCCCTGCTGAGCAGTGCCGGCGCTGGCTTCGGAGATCCCGAATCGAACGCGATCGTGGAGAAAGCCGCCGTCGATTTCGTCACGGCTAAATACAGCGGATGGGATGTAAATGATGTGAGCAAGAAGGATCTCGGTTACGACCTCGAATGCACAAGGGGCAGCGAGGTGCGCCATATCGAAGTCAAGGGTGTGAGTGGCACCCGGGAAGAGTTCATCATCACCCAGAACGAAGCGAACACTGCCGCGTCCAATCCCAAATTCGTGCTCGCAGTCGTGACGACCGCCGCATCGCTGAAGCCGTGTCTGCACGAATACAGCGGGTCAGAGCTGTTTGAGCGATTCGATCTCATCACAATTGCCTACAACGCAAAGCCCAAGAAACTGACAGACTAATAATTTCCAGCGTCGATCGTTACGCAAGTATCTCTTCCAAATTGATCTCAGGTCCAAGCGAAAATTCCGGAAACGATCCACGTAATGACGATTGCGATGCAATTCCGCAGACGGCTGAACGGTCAGCGGTAAGACTTCGACACATCCGCGTCTTCGAAGGCGCTACTGGCACCCGGCTCGGCGGGTTCCTCCCATTCGACCAAGGGTTTCTCGGCGGGGTGTTCGTTAGCAGCCGCGGATGAGCGACCTGATTCCGAGCATATGCCGGGCGAGAGTCGCCGCGGATTTACCCACGCCCCGTAGTCCGTATCGTTTCCTCTATGAAACGCCACGGATTGCGGCCTTACGGCTGGATGTTGACGAGTTGCGTCTGGTTCTCGGCGATGGGGCTGCTGGCGCACGGCTTGCAAGCCGAGGTCGATTGGCAGGCCGTGGCATTCGCCCGCAGTGCGCTGGCCACGCTGTTCGCTTTCACTTTGGCGATGGCCACCGGGACGCGGCTCGTCTTCCTGCGGCCGCGCGTCTTGTGGATCCGCAGCCTCGCCGGCAGTGCCAGCATGATAGGCACATTCTTCGCCCTCACGCATTTGCCCGTGTCGGACGTGCTGACACTCACGAACACCTTCCCGATCTGGGTCGCGGTACTGTCGTGGCCGCTGGCCGGGGAGCGGCCGACGCTCCCCGTGTGGGGGGCCGTGGCCTGCGCCGTCGTCGGCGTCGCGGTCACGCAGAACGCCGATTTTAACCTGCTAGAACCGGCGCATTTCGCGGCGCTGTTCGCTTCGTTCTTCACCGCCATCGCCATGCTCGGGTTGAACCGATTGCAGGGAATCGCTTCGCTCGCGGTCGTCGTCCACTTCTCGGCTGTCAGTTGCCTCTTCTGCCTCGCGGCCTATGTCGCGTTCGAGACGCCCGTCGGCACGAGTCACCAAATGGAATCCGCGGTATTGCTGCAATTGCTCGCGGTCGGCGCCACGGCGACCGTGGGGCAGTTGTTTTTGACGAAGGCGTTCCGCAGCGGTTCGGCGACGCGTGTCTCGGTCGTCGGCCTGTCGCAGGTGGTGATGGTGATGCTGTACGAAGCGATGGTCGAAGGCCGGCAGTTCGAAATTCGGCAGATGCTCGGCACCGCGCTGGTGCTCGGGCCGACGGCTTATTTGATGGCGCGGGAACGCCGCCGCACGGTGGAACCGACACAACCCGCTTGAACGCAATTCTTCCGGGCGATGCCCCGCCGTTTCCAACCTTGTCGCCAGGCCGTTTTCCGACAAGTTAAAATGGGTCGCACCGAATCGCGCCGGCTACTCCCGAGGACACTATGACGACCGTCGCCGACTTGAAGGGCCAAACCGTCGCCTTCGCCGCATCCGGCGGGCTCGACTCCTGCACCGTCACCAAATGGCTCACCGAGCACGACGTGCGCGTCGTTGCCCTCACCGCCGACATCGCGCAACCGGACGAGGCGAACTTCGACGAAGTCGGCGAGCGCATGAAGGCTTGCGGCGCCAGCGACTACATCGCCATCCCGCTGCACGACATGATCGCCGAGTCGGGCATCGAAGTGATCCAGTTCCAAGCGAAGTACGAAGGCGACTACTGGAACACCACCGGCATCGGTCGGCACGTC
>Ga0105047_10006392_pt1 | contig 20020 bp, 17 predicted proteins | sample MAT04_FD_78384 | JGI IMG/M metagenome (GOLD analysis project Ga0105047, IMG submission 78384) | Freshwater microbial communities from Lake Fryxell liftoff mats and glacier meltwater in Antarctica - MAT-04 (megahit assembly) | ecosystem: Environmental > Aquatic > Freshwater > Ice > Liftoff...
TGCCACTCGACGGTGGCCTGCACGTTGTTGAACGTGAAGAGATGGAGGCCCTCGATGTTCAGCTCCTGGGCCTGCTTGCTGAGCGGAGTGATCAGCTTGTTGGGGTCGTAGCCGCCGGGCTTGAACAGCCGACCCAACACGCCGCCGTTCTTCTTCACGAAGCGCATGCTGTTGCCGATGCCCAGGCGCATACCCATCGAGAACAATTTGGCACGGTCGATGACACCGGGCACACCGATGTGCAGCGGCAGCTTGAAGCCTGCGTCGCGTTCGGTCATTGCCCACTGCTTCCACACGTCGAGGTCGAAGCACATCTGCGTGCTCGCGAACCCGGGGACACCAGCTTCCTCGAGCAGGGCCTGCTTGGCGTGCAGCGCTTCGTGAACGACCTTGGGTTCGATCAATGCGTGGCCGTCAGGGTAGGCCGCGATGCCGATGCGGGTGAGGCCGTGGTCGGTGTCGAGGAAGTCGCGGAGGAAGGCAACGACACCGTCGTACTCGCCAACCGGTTCGGGTGCATCGCCGGCAATCAGGAACACTTCCTGGAGGGCATTGCTGCGACAGAACTCAGCGAGCTTCTTCACGGCTGCAACATCGGGCGTCAGGCGAGCCGAGATGTGCGGCACGGTGAGATGACCGAGATCGACGAGACGGGCAGTGAGGTCGAGCGTTGCCTGCTGGCCCTTCGCGGGACTACAGGTGACGGAGACGGAAGCGCCCGCGGGAATGTGCTCGATCTGTGATTCGAGGTTCTTCATCGGGATGACCTCGTACCGTGCATCGGCGATGAGTGAGCGCTGCGTCGACATCATGTTCGTCCTTCTGGTGTGGTGATCATGCAAACTCGTCAGGAAGTTCCGACTTGCGGCGCTCGATGAATGACAGCAGTTCCTCGTCGATCGCCTCGTCCAGTGCCGGCGGCTGGTACTCGTTGAGCCGACGCTTCCAGAGTGCGTTGGCGCGCTGCGACGCGTCGAGCCCGCCGTCCTCGCTCCACTGCTCGAAGCTGTTGTTGTCGGCGGTGTCGCTGCGATAGAACGCGGTCTCGAAGTTGGCCAGGGTGTGCGCGGTGCCGAGGAAGTGATTGCCGGGGGGGTTGTTGCGCAGCGCGTCGAGCGCAAGCCCGTTCTCGCTGGCATCCAGGCCACGAACAAAGGTCGTCATCATGCCCAGCTGGTCGCAGTCGAGGATGAACTTCTCGTACCCGATGGCCAGGCCACCTTCCAGCCAGCCAGCCGCGTGGAGCACGAAGTTCACACCGCCCAGCACCGTGGGCTGCAACGTGTTCGCGCTCTCGTAAGCGGCCTGGGCGTCGGGCAGCTTCGATGAGGTCAGAGACCCGCCGGAGCGGAAGGGAACGCCCAGCCGCCTGGCCAACGCCGCCATCGTGTACAGCACGATTGCCGGCTCGGGCGTGCCGAAGGTGGGGGCACCGGTTTGCATGCTCATCGAGCTGGCAAATGACCCGAAGACGACAGGCGCACCAGGCCGGACGAGCTGCGTGAAGGTCATGCCGGCCAGTGCTTCGGCCAGCGTTTGCACGGCGACACCGGCACTTGTGGACGGAGCCATTGCCCCCGCCAGGATGAACGGGGTGATGATGCAGGCCTGATTGTTCTCTGCGTAGCACTGAGCGGCAGCGAGCATCGTGCCGTCCCACACCAGCGGCGAGCTGGCGTTGATCAGGCTGGTCATCACCGTGCGGTCCTGCAGGTCGCCACCGAAACCGATGCGAGCCAGCTCAACACTGTCCGCTGCCCGCGACCCAGCGGTGACCGAACCCATGAACGGCTTGTCGCTGTACTTGAGGTGCGAGTAGACCATGTCGAGGTGACGCTTGCTGACAGGGACATCAACGGGCTCGCACACCGTGCCACCGCTGTGGTGCAGCCACGGCGACATGTACGCCAGCTTGACGAAGTTCTGGAAGTCGGTGAGCGTTGCGTAGCGGCGGCCATTGTCCAGATCGTGCACGAACGGGCTGCCGTAGTTCGGTGCGAAGACGGTGTTGTCGCCGCCGATGACCACGTCGTGCAGCGAGTTGCGGGCGTGCTGCACGTATGTGGCTGGTGCGTTCTTCGCAACGATCTCGCGACACAGGCCACGTGGGAACCGCACCCGCGTGCCGTCCACTTCGGCACCACCGGCCTTGAAGATGGGCAGTGCCTCCGGGTAGTCACGAATCTCGATGCCGACCTCTTCGAGCACGGTGTCGGCGGTGTACTCGATGAGCGCGAGGGTCTCCTCGCTGGCGACTTCGAACGGCTTCAGTGTGCGTGTCAGGTATGGCACGCGCTCGATCACATGAGAAGCGCGCATCGCCGCCCGCCCGGCGCGGCCACCCGAGCGGCGTCCACCGGAACTGTGTTCTGGCGCGGTGGGAGTCGAATCGCTCATGAGGTCTCCGTAGAAGTGAGTGCCGTTGGCGTGAAGGCCTGGTCGCGCCGTCGTCGTCGCCCTCCGCGCTCGGCGTTCGCTGCCGCGCTGATCGGCACTGGAAGCGTGATGACAGCGGACAGGTGTGTGGCCGGGGCGCTGGCGTGCGGGAAGGCCATGGCGGCCACGAACAGGTCTTGGAAGTCGGGCTCGGTGGCGGTCTCCACCTTGACGACGTTGCGAACTGCAGCTTCCATCTCGCGGCGGGCGGCAACGGAGAGCAGCGCGCGAACGGCACCGGCGCCAGCGGCGTTGCCGACGGAGCGGACGTACTGCACCGGGCAGTCGGGCACCAGGCCGAGGACCAGCGCGTACACCGGATCGATATGGCTGCCGAATGCACCGGCGAGGCGAATGTCGTGGACCTCGCTGACACCGGCGTGTTGGAACAGCAGGTCGATGCCCGCACGAAGGGCTGCCTTCGCCAGCTGAATGGCGCGCACGTCGTTCTGTGTGATCGAGAGACGAACGCCGTCAGCCTCGTGCACCACGTAGCTGAAGGTGCGCCCGTCCGCTATCACGCGTGGCGAGCGCTCGGCACCGTAACCCTGCACGACGCCGTCGGTGTCGATGATGCCCGAGAGGTACATCTCGCCGATGACCTCGATGATGCCTGACCCGCAGATGCCAGAGATATCCAGGTCTTCTGTGTCGGCGGCGAAGCCTTCATCGTCGCTCCACAGGTCGCTGCCGATCACCTTGAAGCGGGCCTCGAGCGTGTCGCGATCTATACGGACCCGTTCGATTGCACCGGCCGTTGCCCGCTGGCCGCAGCTGAGCTGGGCGCCCTCGAAGGCAGGGCCGGTGGGACTGGACGCAGCGAATTGGCGAGTGGCATCGCCAACGACGATCTCCGCGTTGGTGCCGACGTCGACCAGCAGCTGCATGGTGGGCGAGCGGTGCGGACCCTCGGCGAGAATGACCGCCGCTGTGTCGGCACCGACGTGGCCCGCAATGCACGGCGCCAGGTACACCTGGGCGTGGCGACCGACGAGCTCGAACGCTGACGCTGGCACGGACAACGCCTCGGCGGTGGCCAGCGTGAAGGGCGCCTGGCCAAGTGGCGTGGGATCGATGCCGGCGACGATGTGATGCATGATCGGATTACCGACCAACACGATCTCCAGCACGTCGTCGGCGGTGACCGAGCCGGAGTCACCACCACCACCAGCGTCGGTGGCATCGCTGCACAGCTCGGCGATCAGCTCGTTGAGCGCTTCGCGCACGGCGGCGGTGAGATTTCGCTCGCCACCGGGGTTCATCATCACGTACGACACGCGGCTCATCAGGTCTTCGCCGAAGCGAATCTGCGGGTTCATTCGTCCTGCACTGGAGAGGATCTCACCGGTCAGCAGCTCGCACAGATGGCCGGCGATGGTGGTGCTGCCGATGTCGACGGCAATGCCGTAGACGCGATCGACGTAGCCAGGCCACACCGCGACAACCGTCTCGCCACGCACCGCGACCGTTGCGGCCCGATCGTGGCCACCGAAGCCACGGTGGACTTCCTGCAACGCCTCCAGTGAGAGTGCAGTGACGGTGCGGCCGAACTCGACCAACAGCTCTGCAATCACCAGATCGCTCATCGACTCGGCGTCGCCCAACACGCTGGGCGGCAGTTCGATGTACGACAGCGAGATGGCCGGGTCGAGCACGACATCGCTGAGGTCGAGGCTCTTGCGGACCACCGGGCGGTGTACCTGGCTCTCCGGAGGCACGTCCAACACGACGTCGTCACGAACCAGCGCACAGCAGCCCAGCCGGCGGTCGGGCTTCATGCCGCGGCGCTGTTCGTACGTCTCCTCGGTCTCGCCCCACGGGCTGAGTGCCGCAGCCGTCGAGTCAATGGCCCACTTCGAATACTGGCCGGGCTCGAACGCAATCTGGCAGCGTCCGCAGATTCCGCGACCGCCGCACACCGAATCCAGGTCGACGCCAAAGTCGCGCGCAGCCTGCAGCACCGTGGTGCCGGTGGGTACCTCGCCACCGAGGCCCGACGGAGTGAAGACGACGCGCGGCACTTGTGCCTTACTGGCCTTGCCGTGCGCGCCGGCCACCACCGGCGCGACCCTCGCGGGCGCCGCCGGCAGCGTCGGGGTCGCGGTTGGCGCGGATCCAGGCCATGCAGTCCAGATCGTTGCCGGCCAACACGTCGGCGGCCATGACGATGGTCTTCACTTCCGGATGCAGCGGGTTCATGATCGCGGACGACATGCCGTTACTGATGGCCATGGCCAGGAAGGTGCCGGTGATCTGGTTACGGGCAGGCAGCCCGAAGCTGACGTTGCTCGCGCCGCACGTCGTGTTGACCTTGAGCTCGGAGACCAGGCGGCGCAGCAGCGCAAACACCTGGCGGCCGGCGGTACCCATCGCGCCGATTGGCATCACCAACGGGTCGACGACGATGTCGCTGGCGGGGATGCCATAGTCCGACGCGCGGCGGACGATCTTTTGGGCAACGGCGAACCGCACGTCTGGGTCGACACTGATGCCGGTCTCGTCGTTACTGATCGCAACGACTGCGGCGCCGTACTTCGCGACCAGCGGCAGCACCCGCTCCATCTGCTCGTCCTCGCCGGTGACCGAGTTGACCAGTGCCTTGCCCTGATAGACCGCGAGACCGGCCTCCAGCGCCTCGATGATCGACGAGTCGATGGAGAGCGGCACGTCGGTCACAGCTTGCACCAGCTGAATGGCGCGGGCGAGCAGGGCCGGCTCGTCGGCCAGCGGGATTCCTGCGTTGACATCGAGCATGTGTGCGCCGGCGGCCACCTGGGCAACGGCATCGGCCTGTACGCGACTGAAGTCACCGGCCTTCATCTCTGCAGCCAGCAGCTTGCGTCCGGTGGGGTTGATTCGCTCACCGATCATGACGAAGGGGCGGTCGAAGCCGATGACGACTTCCCTGGTGGCAGAGCTGATGACGGTGTGAGTCATGACGATTCGTCTCCGGACGTGTCGTGAGCGGTGGTCGTGTCGTTGGGCGTGCCATTGGGCGTGCCGTTGGGCGTGCCGTTGGGCGTGCCGGCAATCGCAACGGTCGCAGGGTCCCAGCCGCCGTTGTCGACGATGGTGTGGAGGCGTTCGTTGGTGAACTCGACCTCGATCGAGGCGGCAATGCCGTCGATGGTGGGGGCTAGTTCGCCGGTCAGTGGGTAGCTGGTACGGCGCCACTCGCCCACATATTCCTGAGCCGTCTTCTTGTCGGCAACCATTGCGGCCCGATCAATGGCTTTCTGGAAACGATGCGGGAGAATCACCTGGTGACGATCGGCCCCGACCTTGCCATTGATCTGAGCGGGAATGTCGCGCCACAAGATGACGACGACTTCGCTACCACCGCGACGTGACATGGGTCAGGCCACCTTTCGGCTGGGAGTGAGGCTGACGCTGACGGCGTCACCGAACGGGCCGAGGCCAACGTGGCGGTGCTCGAAGCGCAGGCCGAGTCGAGCTGCTGCGGTGCGGGCAGCGGCGACCACGGACTGATCGGTGGACTGCGAGAGCAGCACAACGCGGGTGTAGTGCGCGAAGTACATCGAAAGCAGCTGCGGGTGCTTGTCGAGACCCAGGCCTTGCCACATCAGCGCGTCGAAATGCTTCGCCAGGAAGTCAGTGAGATAGAAGGTGCCCAGTTCGGCATCCTGCATCGCCTCGAAGACAGCGGTTCCGGCGAAGAACTCGTAGCAGTGGCTGCCAGGCAGACGTTGAAGACGAGGCATCTCTGCCAGCAGCGTGTCAAGGCCGCCGCCCGTGCCGCAGTCGGCGTAACCGATCAGTACCGGGCGCTGCGCCAGTGGGTCGATTTCGTCGAGCAACACTCGCAGAGCAGGCACGATGTGGTCGGGGCGGTTGTGTAGGTTTGCCGGCAGGTAGCGCACATCCACCTGGTCGGTGAGACCGTTGGCCTTCAAGACTGCGCGCAGCTCGGCGACGAGTGCGCCGCACGCGAGGACGAGTGGCCGGTGCATGGGTCGCAAACTCAGACGGAGGGGCCGGCGGGCTCGGCGCGGCCGCGACGGGCCGAGACCAGTTGCTTGGCGGTCTCGGAAGCAACGGCTGCATCGCGACAATATGCATCGGCGCCGATGGCTTGGCCGAACTCTTCGTTCAGCGGTGCGCCACCGACCAGCACGATGTACTTCTCGCGCAGACCACGTTCCTGCAGCGTGTCGATGACCACCTTCATGTACGGCATGGTCGTGGTGAGCAGAGCCGACATACCAAGGATGTCGGGCTGGTGTTCGTCGAGTGCGGCGAGGAACTTTTCGGCGTCGGTGTTGATGCCTAGGTCGATGACCTCGAAACCGGCGCCCTCCAGCATCATCGCCACAAGGTTCTTGCCGATGTCGTGGATGTCGCCCTTGACGGTACCGATGACGACCTTACCGATGGGCTCCGCGCCGGTCTCGGCCAGCAGCGGGCGCAGAATCGCCATGCCGCCCTTCATCGCGTTGGCCGAAAGCAACACTTCCGGCACGAACAAGATGCCATCGCGGAAGTCGATACCGACGATGCGCATTCCCTCGACGAGTGCGTCGTTCAGTACGCGATCCGGTGTCCAGCCACGGTCGAGCAGCAACATGGTGCCCTCGACAATCTCCGGGCCCATGCCGTCGTACAGGTCCTCATGCATCTGAGTGACGAGTTCATCGTCGGGAAGAGATGCAAGATCCAGGTCGTCGCCGTCACTCATCAGCTGTCCTTCATCTGCCCGGGCGGGCGTCATTCAGTGTCTGGATATCGGTCCACAATGTGGAACAGGACCGCATGGTGGAACTGTACCACAGCCGACCAGCTGGGGTGCGGCCAGTGCAATGCAGTACTTTAGGCCGCGACAACCGTTGCGAGGTGTAAGCGATGAATGACGAGCAGCGAGCCGCGAGCAGCCTGATTGCCGCCGGACTCGGCGGGATGCGGACCGCCAGCAGCGCGCTGCGAACGGCCGACGCCGCCCTGGCAGCTCGGCCCACCCGGGCGTCGAACGCCCGCTGGTTCATGCGAATGTTCGTCCTGCCGCGCCGTGCAGCGGGAATCAGGGCCGACGAGCTGTTCTGGGCCAATCTGGACGTCGCTCGTGATCAGCACGCCGCGAGTGATGAAGCGCTCGCAACGGTGTTTCGGGAGTACAGCCGCCATGAGGGGGTGATGCGTTTACAAGAGGAATTGGGTGCTGCCGGCTACGACGGTATTCGCGAGTCGCTGCATGAGAACGTGTCGGCTGGCGACGAAGCGGAGGCATCGCAGCAGCTGCGCCCAGTCGTCGCGCGAATGCGGTTGTGTGAAACGCGGATGCTCGCGGCCATTCAGGCGTTGGCTGCTGCTGAGTAGTGCGTCAGCGGCGCTCAGCGGGCGATGTTGGCCAGGTGGTGGGCGTAGGAGGGTGATGCCATCAGTGACTGACAACGCTGAAAGCGGCCAACGGCGTATGCCCAAAAGTCGTCGGCAGGGTTGCTGTTGGCGTGCTGCAGCACGCCCCACAGTGTCCAGAGCAGGTCGCACAGTGCTTTGTAGGCAACCATGCGCCCGACATCGCAGACCGGTGCTGGGCCGCCGAAGTATGCCAGCAGTAGCGCCGCATCCTGTTCGGCGGTGAACAAACCCTCCACCGAGAGGTCACCGAGATCCCACATCGGGTCGTTGTTGCCGCCGTACTCGTAGTCGATGACCAGCATGCGCTCGCCGGTGTCGAGAAAGTTCTCGCACAGCGGGTCGCAGTGGCTGGGCACCAGCGGTCGTGGCGCCGCTTCCAGCGCGACCCGGGTCGCGTCGGCAGTCGCCTCGGCCTCGTGATATCCGGCCGGCAGCGTGGCGCCCTTCTCTGCAAGCAGACGCTTGTAGTCGTCGACCATCGTGAACAGCTGGAAGTCGGTGGAGAACGGCTCAGCCTCTCTATGCAGTCGACGCAACGCGATGCCGGCACGGGCAACCGAGCCGAGGTCGCGAAATCGCTCTGGGTTCATCGTCGCAGCGCCTTCGACGAAACGGGTGACCATCAACCCATCGGCGGCATCGAAGAACAGAATCTCTGCGTTCACGCCCGCTGTGGCAGCGGAGCGAGCAGCGATCTCCTCCGCGACACGGTCGATGTACTCGCCAGTGCCGGCACCCGGAACGCGCAGCACGAGACGGTCCGTGCCGGTGTCGACCAGGTAATTGAGATTGGTGAGCCCTCCGAGGCGCACGGCAGCGGAGGGATCGAGGCCGGCGAAGAAAGGGATCCGGGCGAACGCGCTCGCTACATCAGTCATCGTCGGCTCGTCTCGAAACGCTAGATCGGTTCGACCGTGACGCCGCGATGACCATCGAGGAGTCGTCTCAGGTCAGCTGGGTCGCTGGTGAGCACGGTAGAGGGCTGACAATGGATGGCCTCTGCGGCGACCAATGCGTCGATCGTGGAGCTGGATTCGGCGGCTGCCAGGAGCCCGCCGGCGACACGTGCAGTTGGTTCGTCCAAGGGTCGATGGGGAGCGAACTGGCCAAGCATCAGGTCGACCGCAGCGTCTCGGGGTCCATTGCCCCGCACCGTCTCGGCAAGGACGACCATCGGCACGGCGATCTCGTCGCCTCGTCGATGGGCATCGGCCACCAAACTGCGCAAGCGGGAACTGCCGCGAGCCAACCCGATTATTGCTCCAGCGTCGAGAACAACCGTTGCCTGATCTGGTCGTACCACTCTTCGCCCTCCTTCGTCTCGTCTTCGGTCAGGGGGCCGTACATGACATCTAGCTGACGGAGCAGTTCCTCGATTGGGTCGATGCGGAGCTTGTGCCGCAGTGCCTCGACGACGAAGGCCGACACCTCACCGGGAGGCACGCGTTCCTTGAGCTCGGCAAGTGTGGCCTCGTCGACCGTCACAGTGATGCGGGTCATGGGCACCATGCGATCATATCGCAAGTAGTACCGAGGTCGAGAACTAGGATTTCAGGCGCACGTTGTCGGGGTCGTAGACGGGGCGGTCGTGGCGCTTCGCGGGGATCGGCTCGCCATAGACCTCGATGATGAAGTCCTCGCGGTCTGCCAACGCAGCGGGCAGGTAGCCATAGACGATGGGCTTGCCAACAGTGTGACCGAAGTTGGCCGAGGTGGTGAACCCCACTACCTCGCCGTCAGCAATGATCGCCTCGCCACTCACCGGGTAGGCCATGGCTTCCAACGTGAACGTGCACAGCCGACGCGTGACGCCGGCCTCGCGTTGCGCAACGAGTGCGTCGCGGCCGAGGAAGTCGCCCTTGTTCAGGTTCACCCGCCAACTGAGGCCGGCTTCCCACGGCGTGGTGTCGGGCGTGACGTCGGTACTCCAGTAGACGTAGCCCTTCTCCATGCGCATGGTGTCGATCGTGCGATAGCCAACGTCGACGACGCCGTGCGGCTGCCCGGCCTCGTGCAGCAATTCGTAGACGTGCTCGGCGTACTCAGTGGGGATGTGCAGCTCCCAACCAAGCTCGCCCACGTAACCAATGCGCACGGCAAGTACCGGTGCTGAACCGATGGTGATCTCTCGCGCCTTGCCGTAGCGAAAGGCCGCATTGCTGACGTCGTCTTCGCACACGGATTGGAGCACTTCTCTGCTCTTGGGCCCGACAATGTTGACAACGGCGCGAGCCGACGTGAGGTCGCGGATGTCCACCGAGCCATCGTCGGGACTGTTGCTGCGGATCCAGCCCATGTCGTGAGCGCCGAACGCAGAACCGGTGACGACGTAGAAGCTGTCGGGCGCTGTGCGCGTCATCGTCAGGTCACACTCGATGCCGCCGCGGTCGTTGCACAGTTGCGTGTAGATGACGGTGCCGACCGGCTTGTCCATGTCGGCAACGCTGAGCCACTGCACCGCGGCCAGCGCGCCACGGCCGGTGATTTCGAACTTTGCAAAGCTGGACTGGTCGATGAGGCCGACGCCGTCACGCACGGCGAGGTGGGCGGCGCGTACGTGCGGCCACCAATTCGGTTCCGTGAACGACGGCTGGTCGACGGGCTCCACGCCGTGGGGTGCGAACCAGTTGGGCCTCTCCCACCCACCGCGTGAGCCGAACACCGCACCGTGCGCAGCGAGTGTGTGCTGCAGCGGGCTGCGACGAATACCGCGAGCCGTCACCTTCTCGCTGCCCGGGGCAGCAAGCTTGTAGTGGTGCGCGTACAGCTCGACCATGCGAGTGTCCATGAAGTGGCGGGTGGCGTGGTGGAACGAGAAGCGACGCACGTCCAGCGGCCACAGGTCGAGGCTGGGCCGACCCTCCAACATCCACTCCGCCATCATCTTGCCGGCGCCGCCACCGGCTGCAATGCCGTAGAGGAAGCCCGTGGCCACGAAGTAGTTGTCCAGTTCCGGCACGCGACCCATGACGAAGTCGGCGTCGGATGAGTAGGGGATCGGCCCGTTGAGCAGTTTCCGGATGCCCGCTGTGTCGAGGCATGGCGTGCGCTTTGCACCGAGCTCGGCGAGCTGCGCGAAGCGGTCGTAGTTCGGTTCGAACAGTTGCCGTTGGAACGGTGACGGTATGCCGCCCTCGTCACCCTGCCCTGTGCCGAAGGCGATGGTGTCGGGCTCGTAACCACCGATCAGCAGCCCCGGGCCGTCAGGCTTGTAGTAGACGAGGTGATCGGGGTCGCGCATCGTGGGCATCTTGCCCAGCTCGACGGGCGTGTAGCCCTCGATCGGGCCGCTGATGAGGTACTGGTGCTCCACCGCCGTGGCGGGGATTCGCACGCCGGCCATACGCCCAACTTCCATGCCCCACATACCCGCCGCGTTGACCACCATCTCGCATTCGATGTCGCCGCGATTCGTGTGCACAGTGGTGCAACGGCGGCCGTCAACAGTGACCGACGTGACCTTCGTCTGCTCGTGGATCTGCGCGGCCCGCATACGTGCCCCGCGAGCAATCGCTTGCGTCACGGAGGCAGGGTCGATATAGCCGTCGGTGGGCAGGAAGGCCGCCGCCAGGACATCCTGCGTGCTCATCAACGGGAAGAGCTCCTGCGCCCGGGCCGGCGACACGATCTCCATCGGCAGGCCGAAGCTCTTCGCCATCGTCGTCAATCGCTTGAGTTCCAGAACTCGCTCGGGCGAGCAGGCCAACCGCAGACTGCCCGTCTCGTGCCAGTCCACGGCCTGCCCGGTCTCGGCTTCCAGGCCGCGATACATCTCGACCGACTGCTCGAGCATGCGCGTGGTGTTGCGCGACGAACGCAACTGGCCGACGAGGCCCGCGGCGTGCCAGGTGGCGCCGTCGGTCAACTGGTGTTGCTCAACGAGCACGACGTCCTGCTCGCCGTACTTGGTCAGCCAGTAGGCGATGCTGCAGCCCAGAATGCCGCCACCGATGATGACGATGCGGGCCCGTTGGGGGAGGGTTGTCGTGGAGTGCGTCGTGGAGTGCGCGGTGCTCACGTGTCAGGCCTTCACTCGTGCGTTGGTGGGGTCGTAGAGAGGTTGCAGGGCCACATGAGCGGGCACGCGTGCACCGGCCACTTCCAGCTCGTATGAGCCAGCGAGCACCCACTCGGCGGTCACGCCTGCGGGTCGGCGAACGTAGCCGTAGCCAATCGACTTGGCGATCGTGTACCCGAAGCCACCACTCGTGAGCCAACCCACACGTTCGCCGTCGCGGTAGATGGTTTCGCGGCCGAGCAGGATCGTGGACGGGTCGACGGTGAAGGCTGCGAGCAGCTTGCCAACGCCGTTGGAACGCTGCGCTTCGATGGCCTCACGTCCTCGGAAGGGAATGCTGCTCTTCATCTTCACGGCCCAGGCAAGGCCGGACTCGATGGGGGTGTGGTCGGGGCCGATGTCGCTTCCCCAGGCGCGATACCCCTTCTCCAGCCGGGTGCTTTCGATTGCTCGGTAGCCCGCGTTCACCAGCCCGTGCCCTGCGCCGGCCGCCATCAGCGTGTCGTACACCCCAGTGGCGGACTCCACGGGGAGGTGCAATTCCCAGCCGAGTTCCCCCATGTAGGTGATGCGAAGCGCTCGCGAGGCACAACCGGCGATGCCGATGGTTTGGAACGTGCCGAACGGAAACGCCTCATTGGACAGATCGGCCGCGGTGACCGATTGCAGAATCGTCCGGGACGCCGGGCCCATCAATGTGAGCACCGAGTAACTGGATGTGACGTCGAACAACTGCGCATCGAGGCTGCCGGGAATGTTGCGCTGGATCCAGTCGAAGTCGTGCGTGGCGAATCCGGTGCCAGTGACGATGTAGAACTCGTTGTCGGCCACGCGGGCGACAGTCAGGTCGGCTTCGATGCCGCCGCGGTCGTTGAGCATCTGCGTGTAGGTGAGCGAGCCGACCGGTCGGCGCACGTTGTTGGCGCAGATCCAGTCGAGCGCGGTCAACGCATCTGGCCCCTTCAACGCGAACTTGGCGAACGACGTTTGGTCGATGAGCACGGCCGTCTCGCGGCACGCCGTGTGTTCACGACCCACTGCCGCGAACCAGTTCTGTCGGCCGTAGGCGTATTCGTCACGTGGAGATTCACCAACGGACGCATCGGCAAACCAGTTGGGCCGTTCCCAGCCCAGCTTCTCGCCGAACGACGCGCCCTGCGCCAGTAGCCGGTCGTACAGCGGCGACGTGCGGGCGGGGCGTCCGCTGTGGTGCTCCTCGAACGGCCAGGCCATCGTGTAGTGCTTGCCGTATGCCTCCAGCGTGCGGGTGCGCACCCAGTCCGTGTCGGCGTGTGGCCTGCCGAAGCGACGCAGATCCACCACCCACAGGTCGTACGGCGGCGCGCCGTCATGCACCCACTCGGCCAGCGCCTGGCCGGCACCGCCGCCGGCCGCAATACCGAAGGCGTTGAATCCAGCGCCGACGAACATGTTGCGCAGCTCGGGTGCCTCGCCGAGGATGAAGTTGCCGTCAGGCGTGAAGCTCTCCGGCCCGTTGATCAACGTTCGAATGCCGGTGTCGGCAAGTTGAGGGACGCGACCGACGGCGAGCTCCATGATCGGCTCGAAATGGTCGAAGTCGCTGTCGAGCAGCTGGAACTCGAATGGCCTGGGAATGCCGTTCACCGCCCACGGAATCGGGTTCGGCTCGTAACCGCCCATCACCAGGCCACCGACCTCCTCCTTGTAGTAGGTCAGCCGGTCCGGGTCGCGCAGTGTCGGCAGGTCGCGGGGTACCTCCGGTGTGAACTGTTCGGTGATGATGTACTGGTGCTCCACCGACACCAGCGGCACGTTGACGCCAACGGTTGCAGCGAGCGACCGAGTCCATTGCCCACCGCAGACCACGACCTTCTCGCATTCGATGCGCCCCTGGCTGCCGTCCGGTGACACGGTGACGACGGCCTTGATCACGCCGGCCTCGACCTCGATGCGCAGCACCTCGGTGTCCTCGCAGATGGTTGCGCCGTACATGCGTGCTCCACGAGCGAGTGCCATGGTGATGTCACTGGGATTGGCCTGGCCGTCGGTCGGCAGGAACGCCGCGCCGACCACATCGGCAATCTGCATCAGTGGCCACAGTGACTGGGCCTCCTGCGGCGTCAGCAGGTGCATCTCCAGGCCGAAGCTCTTGGCTGTCGTCGCCTGCCGCTTGACCTCCGTCCACCGCTCCTGGTTGCACGCCAGCCGCAGCCCGCCGTTCATCTTCCAGCCGGTGGCCTGGCCCGTCTCGGCCTCCAGCGTCTTGTACAGCTCGACGGAGTTGCCCAGCAGCTGAGTGATGTTGGCGCTGGTGCGCAACTGGCCAACCAGGCCGGCTGCGTGAAAGGTGCTGCCGGAGGTGAGTTTGTGCTTCTCCAGCAGCACCGTGTCGGTCCAGCCCAGCTTGGCCAGGTGGTAGGCGGTGGAACAGCCGACGATGCCACCGCCGATGACGACGGTGCGAGCGGAACTTGGGAGAGCAGTCACATCGGTCATCTTCGCGCGCGCCGTGCGCTGGATCGCGACCGCAGCTCACGGAACCGTCGTTCAGACTTCGTGGGCGGCGGTCTATGCTCCTCGCACGTTGGGGAAAGTCGTACATGGGGAGCGAACGAGTGGTGGAGCCGATGATTTCGGTGAGAGACCTGTGGAAGGTCTACGGACCGCGGGCCGAGCGCATCGTCGGCGCTCCCGAGGCTGATCTGCAGCGCGGTGAGCTGCAAGAAAAGCTGGGCAACGTGGTTGCGATGCGCGAGGTCAACCTCGATGTGGCGCCGGGCGAAGTGTTCGTGGTGATGGGTCTCTCCGGTAGCGGGAAGAGCACTCTGATTCGGTGCTTGACCCGTCTCATCGAGCCAACGGCCGGACAGGTGATCATCGACGGAGAAGATGTCACCGCTGCCGATGATGATGCGCTACTGGAGATCCGTCGCCACAAGGTGTCGATGGTGTTCCAACACTTCGGTCTGCTCCCTCACCGCACGCTGCTCGACAATGTCGCGTTCGGGCTCGAACTGCGAGGCATGAACAAGGCGCAGCGTCGCGAGACCGCAGCCCGAACCCTTGAGTTGGTCGGACTGCCCAACATGGAGACGTACAAACCGCACCAGCTCAGTGGTGGTCAACAGCAGCGAGTCGGCCTTGCGCGTGCGCTTGCGACCGACCCGGACATCATGTTGTTCGACGAGCCGTTCTCTGCGCTCGACCCGTTGATCCGCCGTGAGATGCAAGATGAAATCGTTCGCTTGCGCCGTGAGCTGCGCAAGACGATGGTATTCATCACCCACGACCTGACCGAGGCACTGCGCCTCGGCGACCGGATTGCCATCATGCGCAATGGTCGCTTCGTGCAGGTCGGCACACCCACGGAAGTCGTGCTCGAGCCAGCCGATGATTACGTCGCCAACTTTGTGCGAGACGTGCCGCGCAGCCACGTCGTTCCGGTCGACGCGGTCATGTCGTCGCCCACCGAGGGTCCGTTCGCGGGCGAAGTGCAGAGCGGCTCGAAGGTGCGCGAGGCCATCAACCTGGTGGCCCACAGTGAGCTTCCGGTGCGTGTGGTCCATGATGGTCGCAACGTGGGAACCCTCGATCGTGTCGGCGTGCTGTCGGTCATGGCCACTGAGGACATCTGATGGCTGTCTCGGTGGAGACACTGCCCACCATGGAGTCCGACGACATTGTTCGAGCGCGGCGGCAACAGCGCACGATCGGCCTTGCGATCTTCGCGGCGCTCGCAGTGGGTGCACTGGTTGTCGCGCATGACATACCTGACTGGATGGATTCCGGTATCCAGAAATGGGCGCAGGACAGGTACAAGTGGTCGGTCGTGAACCGGCAGTCGTCGAAGCTCTTCACCTGGGCGTTCAACCCGCTCGCCGATCTGCTGACGTGGGCGGTGGAGAACGCCGAGTCGCTGCTGCTGGCGCTGCGGTGGCCGGGCGTGATCGCACTGGTAGGTGTCATTGGCTGGCGAACAGGTGGCATGCGTGCGGCATCAGCGGGCGCAGGGGCGCTCTTCTGCGTGGGCGTGATTGCCGATTGGGATCTTGCAATGCGCACGCTGGCCATCATGATCGTCGCCGTGATGATCGCCCTGCTGATCGGCGTTCCACTTGGAATCCTCACGTCTCGATCCGACCGCATCGAGCGCGTCGTTCGCGTGCTGCTGGATACTGCGCAAGTGATGCCGATCTTTGTGTACTTCAGCCCTGCGACGATCTTCTTCGGTATCCAGTTCCCGCCGGCAGTGGTGGTCACCGTCATTTACGCACTGCCCCCCGCCGTCCGTCTCACCAACCTCGGGCTGCGCCAAGTTCCTGTCGTGGTCAACGAAGTCGGCGAGTCGTTTGGCACTACCTCGATGCAGCAACTCCTCAAGGTCCAGCTGCCAATGGCGCGCCGCACCATCCTGCTCGGCCTGAACCAGGTCATCATGATGGCGTTCGCTGTGGTCGTGCTGGCGTCGTTGTTGGGTACTGGAGACCTCGGGCAGGAGGTTTTGTCGGGGCTGCAGAAGCAGGAAGTCGGCAAGGCATTTGCGGCTGGTCTTGGCATTGTTCTGATGGCTGTTGCGCTCGACCGCATCAGTACGGGCGAGAAGTCCACACGTCATTCGCGACTGGCGGCGAAGCTTTCGGCAGTGTCCAGCCGCACCGCCGCGATGATCGCAGTTGCAGCGCCGGTCCTGGCGGTGGTTGTCGCCCGACTGGTCGATGCCTCGGTGTTTCCGACCATCCTGCACTTCGACCTTGCGACGGTGATCGACGACGCCGTGCAGTGGGTGCAGGACAATCTGCGCAACGACGTGCCCATCATCGGTGGCACACAGGCCATCAGCGACTTCATCACCCTGCACTTGCTCGACCCGCTGCGCGACTTCCTGCTGTGGCTGCCATGGCTGCTCGTGATCGTCGTGATGGCGCTGGCTGGTTGGCTGAGCAAGGGATGGCGGTTGTCGGTCACGATTGCGATCTGCCTGGGCCTCATCGCCACCATGGGCTACGACAACAAGACACTGCTGTGGGATCACGCAATGGACACGCTCAGCCAGGTGCTGGTGGCAATTGTCATCAGCATCGCAATTGCCCTTCCGCTGGGCATGTGGGCTGGCCGCTCGGACCGTGTCGAGCGTGCGCTTCGGCCGTTTCTTGATGCGGCGCAAGTGCTTCCGCAATTCGTATACCTCATCCCAGTGGTCTTTCTCTTCTCCATCGGTCGCGCCGCTGGCGTCGTTGCCTGCGTGATCTACGCCGTTCCGCCGTGTATCCGACTGACGTCGCTCGGTATGCGCGAGGTGCCGTTCGCTCCTCGCGAGGCAGCAATCTCCTTCGGCGCAACCGGGCGACAAGAGATGCGCAACGTGCAGTTGCCACTCGCCCGCAAGGCAATCCTGCTGGGCATCAACCAGACCATGATGATGGTGCTCGCGACGGTGATCATCGCCGCCCTCATCGGTGCTGGTGGCCTTGGTCTGCTTGCCTATCGAGCGACGGCAAAGCCACAGATCGACTTTGGCCTTGGAACGGCGGGCGGCTTGAGTATTGTGCTGTTAGCGATCATGCTGGACCGGCTCACTCAAGCGTGGGGCACAAGTTCCGATACTGACCGTGGTGCATGAGATGGACTACGACTCGCAGCAGGTCTTCTCATATGACGAATTCTTAACAAAGGGGAGCACATGACATCCATCCGTAGGAAGGGACAACTCGCAATCGCGGGCGTCTTGATAGCCGCCGCTCTGGCGGCATGTGGCGACGACAGCACATCCTCCAGCAACGGTGGCGGTGGCAAGACGTCTGGCGCGGCCATCACACTCGCCGCCAACCCGTGGACCGGGTCGGCGGTCAACGCCTATGTCGCCAAGGCCGTCATCGAGGCCAATCTCGGTGCGCCCGTCGAGATCATCGACATCGATGAGAACGCCACCTGGGTCGGCCTTGATGACGGCTCCATCGATGCGACGCTCGAGATCTGGCCGTCGGGTCACGCCGCCGACTACGAGACGTACATCACCGGCAAGAAGACCGTCCTCGATCTCGGTAAGTTGGGCCCGCAGGCCAAAATCGGCTGGTACGTGCCGAAGTTCGTGATCGACGAGCACCCCGAGCTGGCAACGTGGGAAGGCTTCAAGGACCCGGAGCTGGCAAAGTTGTTCGGCACCGCCGAGTCGGGCGACCTGGGTCAGTTCACCATGGGTGACCCCAGCTATGTGACGTATGACGCGCAGATCATCGATAACCTTGGCCTGCCGCTGAAGTACGTGGTGGCCGGTTCCGAAGCAGCATTGTTGACCGCGATCGACCAGTCGATTGCCGACAAGAAGCCACTGCTCATGCAGTTCTGGAAGCCGCATTGGAAGTCAGCCCGCGTCGAACTGGTCGAAGTAGCACTGCCCGCCATCACGCCCGGATGTGAGGCATCGTTGGCCGCGTCCGACGGTCTCTACGCCTGTGACTACCCGGTTGACGAGCTCTACAAGGCCGCCAACTCCGGGCTGGAGGCGAAGAACCCAGCGGTGTTCAAGATGCTGTCCGCCATGCAGCTGACCACCGAGCAGCAGAGCGAAATCGGCAGCTTCATCGACGGCGACGGCATGACGCCTGACGAAGCAGCCAAGAAGTGGGTCGACGCAAACCCCGACGTGTGGAAGGCCTGGCTCGCCTGAGCCTCGTCCTCGTGAACTGACGCAGCGGCGGCAGGGTGGTGCTTCGGTGCCATCTCGCCGCCGCTGTTTCGTAACTGGAGCGGCCCAGTCCTCCGAACGTCAGCCGCCCATGGAGCGCAACCAGGCCGCAAAAGTGAACAGCACGACACCCAGTTGGCGTTCGAGCGAGCGGACACGATGGCTGACGGCCGATGGGGTCAGGTGCAGCTCGCCGGCAGCGCCGACGAAGCTGCCGTGTCGGGCCGCAGCCTCGAACGCTTCGAGGTCGATCAGCGCAGGGACGGGCGAACGCATGACGCAATCGTAGTCAATCGAGCATGAATTCAACGCTGGCTCAGGGTCTTGACGGTTCACTTGCCGATGGCTTGCGGTCACGGGATACTGGTTGAGCTGGCTCGCCACGAGTGAGTGAGAACCTGGGGGAGCAACATGGCCGAGCGATCGATGTCGGTGGGGTACGTCGGACTGGGCAACCTGGGGGTGCACCTGGCCAGCAGCCTGCTGCGCGCCGGCCACGCACTGACTGTCACCGACCTCCATCAGGAGGCCGCGGCCGGGCTGGTTGCAGCGGGCGCGACCTGGGCTGACACGGCGCAAGCGGTGGCCGAAGCGAGTGACGTAGTGTTCACATGCCTGCCGTCGCCGGTGGCCGTCGACGCGGTGGTTGCTGGTCGAGATGGCGTGCTTGCCGGTTTGCGTGCCGGTGGGACCTGGATCGACAACAGCACCAATGACCGCGATGAAACGTTGCGGCTCTCAGCCGTTGCTGCCACGAAGGGCATCCGAGTGCTGGAGGCACCCGTCACTGGTGGCGTCCACAAGGCGGCGACAGGGGAGATCACCGTGCTGGTCGGCGGCGAGGAAGCCCTGTTCGAGGAACACCGTCAGCTGCTGGTCGCCATCGGCGACCCGGTTTTGTACATGGGCCCGCTGGGCAGTGCAGCTGTCATCAAGGTGATCACGAACATGCTCGCGTTCATCAACCTGGTGTCGCTCGGCGAGGCCCTGATGCTGGCCAAGCGCGGCGGGCTCGATTTGGCCAAGTCATTCGAGGCCATCCTCAACAGCAGCGGCAACAGCTTCGTGCATGAGACCGAAGGCCAGGTGATTCTCAACGGCAGCTACAACATCGGCTTCACGATGGACCTCGCCTGCAAGGACCTCGGCTTCGCCACCCAGTTCGGTCGTGAGTTCGGGGTACCACTGGACCTCGCCGGCCAGACCGAGCAGACGTTCATCCGAGCGCGCAGTCAATACGGCGGAAACGCCTGGAGCAGCCAGGTTGTGAAATTGTTGGAGGACGCGCTGGGCACGGACCTTCGTGCTCCTGGCTTTCCGGAGGTTCTGCAATGAATACCACCGAAGTCGAGACCCGCCTCCACCTGGCTGCGGCCTTTCGCTGGGCCGCTCGCCTCGAGATGCACGAGGCCACCGCCAACCACTTCAGCGCGGCGGGGTCGGCCGATGGCAGCCAGTTCCTACTCAACCCCCGTGGCCGTCACTTCTCGCGGGTTACGGCGAACGAACTGTTGCTCCTCGACGCA
>Ga0105047_10006393_pt1 | contig 20018 bp, 12 predicted proteins | sample MAT04_FD_78384 | JGI IMG/M metagenome (GOLD analysis project Ga0105047, IMG submission 78384) | Freshwater microbial communities from Lake Fryxell liftoff mats and glacier meltwater in Antarctica - MAT-04 (megahit assembly) | ecosystem: Environmental > Aquatic > Freshwater > Ice > Liftoff...
GCGCGTTTGGCCGTCGACATACTGCGTCGGCAGGACGCCCATGCCGACTAGGTTCGACCGGTGGATGCGCTCGTAGCTTTCGGCGATCACGAGCTTGACCCCCAGCAGGCTGACGCCCTTGGCGGCCCAGTCGCGCGACGAGCCCGCACCGTACTCCTTGCCCGCCAGGATCACCTGGCCGACGCCGGCTTCGGTGTACTTCATAGCGGCGTCGTAAATGAACATCTTCTCGCCGGTAGGCACGTAGGCCGTGTAAGGGCCTTCGACGCCCTCGACCATGGCGTTCTTGATGCGGATATTGCCCAAAGTGCCGCGCACCATGGCTTCGTGGTTGCCGCGGCGTGCGCCGTAGCTGTTAAAGTCGACGTTAGCGACGCCTTCGCTATTGAGATAGCGGGCGGCCGGCGAATCCTTGGCAATCGAGCCGGCGGGCGAGATGTGGTCCGTGGTGATGGAGTCGCCAAGGACGGCGAGGCAGGCGAGGCCCTGCAGGTCCTTCACAAAGGTTGCGGGGTCGGCCATCGCATCGAAATACGGGGGACGGCGGATGTAAGTGGATTTTTCGTCCCAGGCGAATTGGTCGCCGGTGGGCACCTTCATCTGCTTCCATTGGCCGGTGCCTTCGAAGACGGCTCCGTACTCTTTGGCGAATTGAGCGGCGTTGACAAAGTCCCGCACGGCGGCTTGTATCTCTTCGGTGGTGGGCCAGATGTCGGCGAGGTAAACCGGCTTGCCGTCCGAGCCGGTGCCGAGCGATTCGGTGGAAATGTCAATATCCACGCGTCCGGCGATGGCGAAGGCGACGCAGAGGGGCGGCGAGGCAAGGTAGTTCGAGCGGACGTGCGGGTTCACGCGGCCTTCGAAGTTGCGATTGCCGCTGAGCACGCTGGCCACATTGAGCTTGTGCGTCGTGACGGCTTCGGCGATCTCATCGGGCAAGGGGCCGGAGTTGCCAATGCAGGTGGTGCAGCCGTAACCGACCAGGTGGAACTTGAGGGCTTCGAGATAGGGCATCAGGCCGGCTTCGATCAGGTAATCGGTCACCACCTTGGAGCCGGGCGCGAGCGAAGTCTTCACCCAGGGCGCGACGGTGAGTCCGCGCTCGACTGCCTTCTTGGCCAAGAGTCCTGCGGCCATCAGAACGGAGGGGTTTGAGGTATTGGTACAGCTGGTAATGGCGGCGATGGCGACGGCGCCTTCGCGCAACTCGAACGTGCTGCCATTCATGGTGACCGGGATGCTCTTGGGCTCGGTCGTTAGGGTGGCCATGAAGTTGGCCTTTAGGCCCGGCAACTCCACGCGATCCTGCGGACGCTTGGGGCCGGCCATGGAGGGCTTTACCGTGGCAAGGTCGAGGCCCAGGGTTTCGGTATAGACAGCGTCCGGCGTGTCGTCGGTCAGGAAGAGGCCCTGGGCCCGGCAGTAGGCTTCGGTAAGGGCGATCGTCTCTTCGGGGCGATTCGTCAGGCGCATGTACTCGAGCGACTTTTCATCGATCGGGAAGAAGCCGATGGTGGCACCGTATTCGGGGGCCATGTTGGCGATGGTGGCGCGGTCAGCCAGCGAAAGAGCTTTGACGCCGGGCCCATAGAACTCGACGAACTTGTTCACAACGCCCTTTTTGCGCAAGATCTGGGTGACGGTGAGCACCAGGTCGGTCGCCGTGGAACCGGGGGCGAGCGTGCCGGTGAGCTTGAAGCCGACGACATCGGGCAGCAGCATCGTAACGGCCTGGCCCAGCATGCAGGCCTCGGCCTCAATGCCACCCACGCCCCAGCCGACGACGCCCAAGCCGTTAATCATCGTGGTGTGGGAGTCCGTGCCGACCAGGGTGTCCGGGTAGGCTTCGTTCGTGTCTTTGTTGGTAAAAACCACCGGGGCTAGATACTCGAGGTTCACCTGGTGGACGATGCCGGTGCCGGGCGGCACGGCGCGGAAGTTGCGGAGGTTACTCTGAGCCCAGCGGAGCAGGGCATAGCGCTCATGGTTGCGCTGGAACTCGAGCAGCATGTTGAGGTCGAAGGAATCCTTCTGGCCGAAGTTGTCCACTTGGACCGAATGGTCAATGACGAGGTCGACGGGGATGAGCGGGTTGGCGAGCGTCGGGTCGAGGCCCATCTTGGCGAGAGCGTCGCGCATCGTAGCCATGTCCACGACGCATGGAACCCCGGTGAAGTCCTGCATCAGCACGCGGGCCGGCATAAAGGCGATTTCTTGTTTCGTACCCGCCGTATCCCACTTAGCCACATATTCGATGTCGCTCTTCTTCACGTTCAGGTTATCTTCCTGACGCAACAGGTTTTCGAGCAGCACCTTGATCGAAAACGGCAATCGGTCAAGGTGGTAACCGGCTTTGGTGAGTGCATCCAAACGGTAGATGGTGTAGGACTTATCACCGACGGTCAACGTGGAACGGGAGGAGAAACTATTCTGGGAACTCATATGCAGGCTCTTCTTTAGTGTAACCGGAAAGGCCTTTCTTGGCAGGCCTTACCCGCAATTGGGGGCATGTTTTTGCCGGGATCGGTGGACGCCGGTACTAGACTCGGCGCTGGGACTTGGAGGGTGAGGGTACCAGTACGAAGTCTCACTTTCTCCTATCCTCACTACCGAAACCAGACGCTAAGCTATAGCCAGGTGATACTTCACACGCCAGAGATCGTGCTTGCGAATGTCCGTTTTTCCTCGCCGGCGGGTGCCGTTTACTCGAAGGTGAAGGAAAGCCGGATCCACGTGTTATTCGTCTGCTTGGGTAATGCCAGCCGTAGCCAGATGGCAGAGGCCTTTGCCAAAGCCTATGGTTCGGACGTGATGCGCGCTTCGAGCGCTGGTCTGTTGCCGGCGCGCCATGTGCTGAGCATGACGCGCATGATGATGGACGAGAAAGCCATTTCGCTCGAAGGCGCCGTGCCCAAGAGCATTGCCAAGTTTGAGTTAGACAAGTTTGACTTGATCGTGAACATGAGCGGACACGCGCTGCCAAAAACTAAAGCCCCCGTGGTGAAGGTGCTAGTGCGCGACCCCAATGGCAAGGACGAAACCGTCCACCGGCATGTGCGCGACCGGGTGGAAGCAATCGTGGAGGACCTGATCCATATGCTGCGCCTGGCGCGGCTGGAGCAATACGGGCTCAGCAAGGAATCGTCGTTGAGGACGATGGTCGCCGAGGCGTGTTAGACGATTGGCGGTGATCGTAACAGACCGTGGGACGGTGGAGGTGGCTAACCCGAGAGAGCCTTATCCACTCACGCCGTCCACAGGTTTCCCTCGCCAATCGAGCGTAGAAAGCTTCCGGTAACTTTCCGCCAAATCTTCCGGGATCACCCGGGTTTCCCCCACCGCCGTCATAAAGTTCGCATCGCCCGGCCAGCGCGGCACCACGTGGAAGTGCAGATGCTGTGCCACGCCTGCCCCGGCACATTCGCCCAGGTTAAAACCCATATTCAGGCCCGGGCAGCGGTAGGCCTGCTGCAGTAGGCCTTCCGCGCGTTGGGCCAGTAGGATTAACTCGATAAGGGTGTCGGGCGGCGTAAGAGCTAGCGTTGCGGCGTGCGCGTAAGGCACCACCATCAGATGGCCGCTCGTGTAGGGATAGCGATTCAGCACCACGAAGTTATGCCGGGCGCGGTGGACGACGAGTTGGTCCGCGTCGTCTCCACCGGAAGCCATCGTACAGAAAATACAGCTAGGAGGCTTTTCGCCCGCGGTGACGTAGCGATAGCGCCACGGGCTCCATAGATGGTCCACGGCGTGGCCTAGAGGGTGATTTCTTCGCCGTTTACCAGGTCCTTCAATTCCTTGCTGGGCTTGAAGTAGGGGATGCGCTTGGCGGGCACTTCCACCCGGGTACCGGTTTTCGGATTACGTCCGATCCGGGGTTGGCGCTGGCGGGTGCGGAAACTGCCAAAACCACGAATTTCGATTTTGTCGCCGGTCCGAAGACTTCTGACGACGGAATCGAAGATGGCTTCGACAATGACCTCGGAGTCCTTGCGGGTCATTTCGACGACCCGGGAAACTTCCTCAATGAGATCGGCTTTCGTCATAAGTTCCTAATTTACACCATATTAGAGGGTGCTTGGGACAGCCCCTTCACGACTCGGGCTCGGCAGGGGGCTCGGGCCTGCCGATCGCACTCTCCACCACCGAAGAGGCTTGCTGCGCGCGGGCCTGATAGGACTTAATACGGTCGAGGTCTTCGAGCGTGTTCATCTCCTTCAAGCTGAGGCCGATTTTCTTATCGGTTTCGTTCATTTTGATGATTTTGAAGTCAAACTCCGCACCTACTGGCAAGGCTTCCTCATGGCTACCACGGCGATCGCCGCGACGGTCTCCGCCCGCAGACCCACCGGCTTGCGGCAACTCTGAGTTATGGCAAAGGCCTTCGACCCCAGGCGCGATTTCGACAAATACGCCGAACGCCGCAGCCCGCACCACTTTGCCGTGCACGATGTCGTTGACGAAATGCGTTAGAAAGAAAGTCTCCCAGGCATCCGGTTGCAACTGCTTCACGCCTAACGATAAGCGCCGGTTGTCGGTGTCGATGTTCAGGATCACGGCCTGTACGGTTTGGCCTTTCTTGATCACTTCGGAAGGATGCTTCAGCCGCTCCGTCCAGGAGAAATCCGAGATATGAATCAGGCCATCGACGCCCTCCTCCACTTCGACGAAGGCACCAAAGTCAGAGAGCTTGCGGATGCGGCCTTCCACCACCGAGCCGATGCTGTAACGATCTTGTATCGTCGTCCACGGGTCGGCTTCCAGTTGCTTAATGCCCAGCGAGATACGCCGGTCGCCGCCTTTGATTTCGAGAACGACGGCTTCCACCTGGTCGCCGGGCTTCACCACCTTCGAAGGGTGCTTCATGCGCCGGCTCCAGGTCATTTCCGAAATATGAATCAGGCCTTCGACGCCGCTTTCGAGTTCGACGAAAGCGCCATAGTCGGTAACGCTTACCACGCGTCCGATGACGCGCGTGCCGGGGGCGAAGCGTTCGGCCACCGTCTCCCAGGGGTCGGGCGCCAGTTGCTTGATGCCGAGGCTCACGCGGCCCTTATCTTTATCGAGCTTCAGCACGCGGCAGGTGATGGTGTCGCCCGGCTGAACCACCTCCTGCGGATGGTTGACGCGGCCGTGCGACATGTCGCTGACATGGAGCAGGCCATCGATGCCACCCAGGTCGACGAAAGCACCATAGTCGGTGAGGTTCTTCACCGTGCCCGTCACCACCGAACCTTCCTCCACGTCGGCGAGCACGGCATCCTTGAGCTGGTTAAAGTCCTCTTCGAGCACCGCTTTGCGCGACACCACCAGATTCCCGCGCCGGCGATTCAACTTGAGGATCTTTACCTGGATATCCTGGCCGGTGTAGGCGTCGAGATTGTGGATGGGGCGGATGTCCAGTTGCGAAGAAGGCATGAAGGCCTTCACCCCCACTTCCACTTCGAGCCCACCCTTCACCCGGCCCAGTACGCGTCCCGTCACCACCTGGTTATCGCGATGGGCCGCCTCGAGCGTGTCCCAGACGCGATGGCGGTTGGCACGTTCGAAGGAGAGCAGCACATAGCCGTCGGAGGCGGCATTATTGCGGTCCAACGCCACTTGCACCGTATCGCCGGGCCCGAAAGGCACGGTGCCATCGGCCTGCTGCACTTGCTCAATGGGCACCAAGCCCTCCAGCTTGGTGCCGATATCCACCAACAAGCCGCGTTCGGTGACGGAAACCACTTGGCCGGTGATCCACTGGCCGGCTCCGGTGGGGGAGGGGGCGTTACGATTCTCAGCTTCGAACATCTGCTCGAAGTCTTCGTAGCCTTCTTCGGAGGGGGAATCCTCGTCGACGCTCATCGGTGGCCCCGGCAAGGGTGGCCCAGGTAAGGGATGCTCAGGAGCACGTCCCGGCATCGGCTGCCCGGTGGCAGCGCCCGGCTTGCTTGAGCTCAGATACAAATCTGAGGGTTGAAATTTGTTGCCGTCAGCGGGAAACGCCATTCGCCATGTTCTCCACGCGCCAGTTTACGAACAACCGCCTTCAATTTTCGGGTTGCTCCTGGCAGCGTGGCCAACGAGGATTTTGTACCCTTCCTGGTGTGGCCAGAGCGCAAGGGGTAAAGACCAGGATCGGGAGAGATTCAGTTCCTGCGAACTAAGTCCTCTTTTCACAATGCAGCAGCGGCAACCCTAGAAATCGCGGTATAGCAGGAATACTACCTGAGGCGGTGTTCGAAGTCAACCCCCCCCAGGACGCCGGGAAGCGTCTGCAAGCAAAGCACTTCCGGCAACGACTGCGCCCCATAGTACACTCGTACTATTGCGTTACTTCTTTCGCCGCTACACTCCGGATCTCCGCCGCGTTCTGCTGGTGGAAAGCGGGTCTCGCTTCGTGCTCGAAAAGTTCGTTGCCAGCCGCAACGCGTCCATGAAACCTGACCTGGTCACCTGCTACGCCGGGTCGCCCAAAGGCTTAGCTGGCGATATCTTCCGGGTGCGGGACTATACGACGTCTGAGGCGCGCTCGGCCTTAATTCGGGAGCTCCAAAACAACCGCTACGACGTCATCGGCATCCTCTGCACCGACGAAAACATCATGACCAAATGGAAGTGGCTGCTGGCGGCGCGTATTCCTGCCAAGCTCTTCATTATCAATGAGAATGCCGACTGGTTCTGGATCGACTACGCGCACGTCGACCTGCTCTGGCACTTTTTCAGCTTCCGTGCCGGCATGTCTGGTGCCGCCGCTGTTACCACGCCCTTGCGTCTGCTATTGTTTCCCTTTAGCGTTCTTTATTTAGCGCTGTTTGCCGCCCGAGTTCATCTCCGCAGAAAGGTTGCTTCATGAAAGCGATTCGCGTCCATACGCCCGGCCCCGAAGAGAATTTGATTCTCGAAGAGGTCGCCACTCCGGAGCCTGGGCCCGGCCAAGCCCTCGTTAAGCTGGCCGCCAGTGGCGTCAATTTCATCGACATCTACTTCCGCACCGGGCTCTATCCCACCCCGGAGAAGCCCTTCGGCCTGGGCATGGAAGCGGCCGGTACCGTTGTCGCCGTGGGGCCCGATACTGGCCCCGATACTGGCCCCGATACTGGCCCCGATACTGGCAACGTGAAGGGCCAAGTCAAGGTCGGCGACCGGGTCGCCTATGCCATGCAGCGCGGCTCCTACGCCGAATACGCCGTCGTCCCGGCCTGGATGCTGGTTCCGGTGCCCGACGAGCTCGAACTGCCGGTGGCAGCGGCGCTGATGCTCCAAGGCATGACCGTTCATTACCTGACACATAGCACCTTCCCGCTAGCCGCCGGCCAAACCTGCCTCATCCACGCCGCCGCCGGGGGCGTCGGTCTGATCCTCACCCAAGTCGCTAAGTTGTTGGGCGCCAACGTGATCGCCACCACCTCCACCCCGGCCAAGGCCGAACTCGTCAAACTGGCCGGTGCTGACCATGTCCTCGGTTACGACAATTTCGCCGCCGAGGTCCGCAACATTGTGAAGGACGGGGTCCACGTGGTTTACGACTCGGTGGGCGAAGCCACCTTCCAGGGTAGCCTCAACTCCCTGCGCCCCCGCGGCATGATGGTCACCTTCGGCAACGCCTCCGGACCCGTGCCGGCCGTCGAGCCGCTGCTCCTCAGCCAGAAGGGCTCGCTCTTCCTCACCCGCCCCCGGTTGGGCGATTATTGCCTGAACCGCGAAGAGGTACTGGAACGAGCCACCACCGTTTTCGGCTGGAAGCTGAATCACCAACTGCCCGTCTTCTCCACCCGGACCTATTCCCTGGCCCAAGCCGGCCTAGCGCATCGGGACCTGGCTTCGCGTACTACCTCCGGCAAGTTGCTGCTGCACATCGCTTAGGCGTCAGAAAATCAATTTAGCGCTAGTACCGATTCGGTACGCGAGTTAGTGCAAGTACTATGCGCCCGGCCCCAAAACCGGTTACAATCGAGAGCACTCCCGGCACCGCCGGACTAGCCGTGAAAAATATTTAGAGACACAGATTTGACCGACTACTCCCAGCTCTACCTCATCTGGCCGCCGATCGTCATCCTGTTGATTGGATTGGTGTCGGGCTGGTTCTTGCAGCGCCATGTGCTGGTGAGGCAGATGGAGGATCTGGAGGCTCAACACCTCGACCTGCTGCGGTCGGCCGAAGACGAAATGCACGCGGCACGCGAAGAAGCCCGGGTGCAGGGCCAAAAGCTCGACGAAGCGCAGATGGCGATCACCCTGGGCTATGAGCGGCTCACCCTGCTCGACCGGCGGCTCAGAGAAGCCGAGGACCGGATCTTGCCCGCCGCCTTTGCGGTCCCGGCCCCGGCCCCTGCGCCGGACAAGGCGTCACCGGCCCCGGACAAGGCATCACCGGCCCACGAAGAGGAACTCGTCCACCTGCGGCAGCGTCTGGCGGAGCAAGAGGTCTTTGCCGATCGCCTGAATGAACTGGAGCGCGAACTCCAACTGGCCAAGGCGGAGGCAAAAACTCCAGCGCCGCTGGTGGCCGCTGCCCAGCCGGACCCGTCCCACGAGCACCTCATGCGGGCTTTGCTTGAGCGCGCCGTCACGGTCGACTCCCTCAAGCGCGAAGTGTCGGGCATCGAGACGCTGCGCTTGCGTCTCTCCGAATTGATCAGCGGACTCGGCGCGGCCCAGGGGCAAGTGGCGCAACTGACCAAAGAGCGCAACGCCCTGGCGGCGATTCCCCGCACGGTGCCGAGTGAGTCGACGAACGAACTGGTGCGCAAACTCGCTGACGCCATCGCGCGGCGCCAGGAGGTCGAACTGACCTTGGCCCAAACCCATAAGCGTGTCGCCACGGCCGAGGCCGAACGGAATCGTTTGCTTGCCGCGGAAGCGCCCGTCGCGGCACCGGTGCCCAAGGCCATGGCCGCAGGGGCCGGCGCGGGAGCCGGTGCTGGCTCTGTCTTAGGCTTCTCAGTGACAGCTTGGCAGGCCGAGTATCCGGCATCGGAACCCCTGGACACCCCGCTCGAAGCGCCCCGCCGCGCCGCCTATGGCTTGCCGCCCTTACCGGAGGCGCCCCTAGCCGAGAAGATTGAGCCCCACTCAGCCGAGCCCCACTCAGCCGAGCCCCACTCAGCCGAGCCCCAGTCAGCCGAGATCCAGTCAGCCGAGATCCAGTCAGCCGAAAGCGATGAGTACCTCGCCTTCCAGGTGCCGCTCCTATCGCCGGCTCAACTGGCCGGCGGCCTCACGCAACTCTTGTTCGAAAACCGCGTCCAGTTTGCGCCCGACCGGGCCGAAATTCTGCCCGATTCGAAGCTTTTGCTCGAGGACATTGCCGATCTGATTCTTTCTACCGTGCCGGTACGCCTGGCGATTGAAGGCCATACCGAGCACGGCGACGCGCGGTCGAACTTCTACTTGAGCGAACGCCGCGCCGTGGCCGTGAAAGATCGTCTGGTGAAGCTCGGAGTGCCCGAAGTCCGCCTGATCTGCATCGGCTATGGCGACACCCGGCACATCGACGAGAATGCCAGCTATCAAGGCCGCATGCGCAATCGCCGGATCGACCTCCGAGTCATGGGTCCCACCTAAAAACGCCCTATCTTCCATTTCAAAATGGTAAAATGCTAGCTTGACTAAGTCTGCCAGCCGAGACGAAGCCGCTTCCCGTCGTGCGGCACTCACCAGCCGTCTCATCACCGAAAAACTCGACTCCTTCCTGATCACCTCCCCGGTGAACATGCGTTACCTGACCGGATTCACGGGCAGCAATGGGTTGCTCTGGCTTACGCCCACCTCGGCCCGCCTGTTTACTGACCCGCGCTACACCACGCAGGCCGCCGCGGAGTCTTCGGCCGCCCTGAGCATTGTGAAGAAGGGGCCGCTCCTCAACGAAGCCATCGCGCGGCTCAAGCGGTCCAAGCCCCGCAGGTTGGGCTTCGAGAAAAGCCATCTCTCCTACGAGTCCTACGCGAAGCTGACCGAGGAGTTGCCGAAGAGTACCAAGCTGGTGCCGCTCGATGGTTGGGTGGAAGAAGCGCGCCGGGTGAAGAGCGCCACCGAAATCGAACGTATCCAGGAATCGGTGGTCACCAATTCTTTGGCCTTCGATCGAGCCTTACGCAAAGTGCGCCCCAACCTGACCGAAAGCGAACTGGCCGCCGAGATCGACTACCAGCAGCGCAAGCTGGGAGCCGAAGGCACCGCGTTTTCCACCATCGTCGCGGCAGGAGAGCACTCGGCTTTGCCCCATGCGCGTCCGCGGTCTGAAGCGATTGGGCTGAATCGGCTACTATTGTTGGACATGGGTGCGCAGCAGCATGGCTATATGAGCGACATGACGCGCACCGTGGTGGTCGGCAAAGCCACGCGCCGCATGCGTCAGTTATATCAGGCCGTGCTGGACGCCCAACTCGAGGCCATCGACGCCATTCGCCCTGGCGTCCTGTGCGCCGAAATCGACCGCCGCGCCAGGATCACCCTGAAGCGTCACGGTCTCGATAAGCAATTCGTTCATTCCACCGGACACGGCCTGGGGCTCGAAATTCACGAGTCGCCGCGCCTAGGCCGTACGGAAACCCTCCGTCTGGCGCCCGGGATGGTGATCACCATCGAACCGGGCGTCTATCTTCCCGGCGAGGGAGGCATTCGCATTGAGGACACGGTTTTGGTGACCGGGTCCGGCTGCGACGTGCTCACGCCCACGCCTAAGGACCTGCTCGTTATTTAACCCTAGAAAGCAATGACCAACGAAGAGATTCAGCAGTTAATTCGCCTCGCCCAGGATTCCCGCGTGGCTGAGCTTGAAGTGCAACGCGGCGAAAACCGGGTGCGCATCCGCTTGGCGGGCCTCGCCGCCGAAGTGGTGGCCGCCTCACCGGTGGCCTTCGCCGCCCCCGCGCCCGCCTCGGCGGCACTCGCCGCCCCGGCCCCGGCGCCCGCTGAAAACGACGACCCCCTTAGCGACCCCAGTATCGTCATGATCAAGAGCCCCATCGTCGGCACCTTTTACGACGCGCCTTCGCCGGACTCGGCTCAGTTTGTCAAAGTGGGCGACACCGTGTCGGTCGGCAAGGTGCTCTGCATCATCGAAAGCATGAAGCTGATGAACGAGATCGAAAGCGAATACGCCGGCACCATTGTCGCCAAGCTGGTCTCGAACCAAAAGCCCGTCGAATACGGCGAAGCGCTCTTCGCCCTGAAGCCGAATAACCTGAAGCCGAATAACTAGATGTTTAGCAAGATCCTGATCGCCAATCGCGGTGAGATCGCCCTGCGGGTGATCTGCGCCTGTAAAGAATTGGGCATTAAGACGGTGGCCGTCTATTCCGAGGCGGACCGCAACAGCCTGCACGTCCGCTTCGCCGACGAAGCCATCTGCATCGGCCCCGCCAAAAGTGCCCGCAGCTACCTCGATATTCCCAGCGTCATCAGCGCCGCCGAGATCACCAACGTCAACGCCATTCACCCCGGCTACGGCTTCCTGAGCGAGAACGCCGACTTCGCCGAGGTCTGTGAGCTGTCGCGCATCAAGTTCATCGGGCCGCGCCCGGAGATCACGCGCATGATGGGCTTGAAGCAAGAGGCTCGTGCCGCTATGAAGGCCCAAGGCGTGCCGATTTTGCCGGGCTCCGAAGGCATCATCGCTAGCGAAGAAGAGGCCCTTCTGGTGGCCGGCAAGATCGGCTATCCCGTCATCATCAAGGCTTCGGCCGGCGGCGGCGGACGCGGCATGCGCGTCGTCCACTCCGCCGAAGAGTTGCCCCACTTGCTGAAGCAAGCGCAGGCCGAAGCTGGCGCCGCCTTCGCCGTGCCCGACGTCTACATCGAGAAGTACATCGGCGCGCCGCGGCACATCGAGTTCCAGGTGCTGGCCGACGAGCACGGTAACGTCAAGGTGATTGGCGAACGCGAATGCAGCCTACAGCGCCGCCACCAGAAGATCATCGAAGAAGCGCCTTCCCCCGTGATGACGCCCGAACTGCGCGCCCGCACCATCGCGACCTTGGAAAAGGCGCTCGCCTCCATCGGCTACACCAACGCCGGCACGGTCGAGTTCCTGATGGACGAGCACCAGAATCTCTACTTCATCGAAGTCAACGCCCGCATCCAGGTGGAGCATCCCGTCACCGAAATGGTGAGCGGCATCGACCTGGTCCGCAGCCAGATCCTGATCGCCGCCGGCGCCAGGCTCAGCGACATTCTGCCCGACCCCATCCCGATGCGCGGCCACTCCATCGAGTGCCGCATCAACGCCGAGCATCCCGAAACCTTCGCCCCTTCGCCCGGCCGCATCACCGGCTGGAACGTCCCCGGCGGCATTGGCGTACGCGTCGACACTGCAGCCTACACCGACGGCGTCATTCCGCCTTACTATGACTCGTTAGTGGCCAAGCTGATCGTCCACGCGCCTACCCGCGACGAGGCTATTGCCCGCATGCAACGCGCGCTCGACACCTTCATCGTCGAAGGCATCCACACCATCATTCCGCTACACAAGCGCCTGCTGAACACCCCCGAGTTCCGCACCGCGCAATTCGACACCAACTTTGTCGGCCGATTTTTGGCCGAAGCTAAAGAAGCCAAGCATGCCGCCGCAGGAGATCCCCGATGATTCATTTCGATGAAGCGAATTTGACTTCCGCCATGATCGGCGAGGCCCACGGCCTCACCCCGGCCGAGGTAAAGAAGAGCGAAAAGGCCGCCCTGGCCGCGCTCGGTAATTTTCATCAACAAGTGGAGGCCGGGGCCTACGGGTTCCCTCATCTGCCTTTCGATAAGGCGATGATCGCGTCGATCCAAAAGCACGCCAAGGCCAAGGCCGGCGGCTACGACACGCTCTGCGTGGTCGGTATCGGCGGCAGCGCGCTCGGCGCTTGGGCCGTTAGTTGCGCCATGCGCGGTCCGCATCCGATTCAGGGCGCGTTTAGCACCAAGTTCCCGCGCCTGGTGATTCTGGATAACGTCGACCCCATGTTCATCGAAGACGCCATCGCCACCATGTCGCCCAAGAAGACCCATGTCGTCGTCATCGCCAAGAGCGGCGCCACGGCCGAGTCCGTCAGTGTCTTTATGATCCTGAAGGCCTGGCTTGAAAAGGCACTCGGCAAGAAGACCAGCGATCGCGTCACTGTCGTCACCAGCGAAGGCACCGGCGATCTCAAGGTGCTCGCCACCCGCGAGAAATACACCACCTTCCATATACCCGCCAACGTCGGCGGCCGCTTCAGCGTGCTCTCCGCCGTAGGCCTCGTCCCCGCCGCCCTCATCGGCATCGACATCAAGAAGCTCTGCGCTGGCGCCGCCGAGATGACCACCTTATGTTGGAAGCCGGACCTTTCCGTCAACCTCGCCCTCCGCGCCGCCCAACTCCATCACCTCACTTGGACCGTGAAGGGCAAAAGCATCCACGTCGCTTTCCCTTATTCGAACCGCTTGGCCGGCACCGCCGCCTGGTTCCAGCAGCTCTGGGCCGAGTCGCTCGGCAAGGCCAAAAACCGGCAGGGCAAGGTGGTGAACGTCGGCCAAACGCCGGTCGCCGCCGTCGGCACCACTGACCAGCATTCGCAAGTGCAGCTCTACATGGAAGGGCCGCTCGACAAGGTCTTCACCTTCTGGGCCGTCGGCAAGTTCGCCAGGAAGGGTGCGATTCCCAAGGCCAAGATCGGCCTGGAAGGCTTCGACTATCTCGCCGGCCAGTCGCTCGAAAAGCTCATCAACGCCGAGCGCCTCGCCACCGCCGCCGCGCTCACCGAACAGAACCGGCCCAACTGCACCGTCACTTTGGACAAAGTGGACGAGTGGCACGTCGGCGCCTTCCTCCAGATGATGGAGTTCCAAACCGCCTTCATGGGCGAGTTGCTCGACATTAACGCCTTCGACCAGGACGGCGTCGAACTCGGCAAGAAGTTCACCTTCGCCCTGATGGGCCGCAAGGGCTTCGACGATTACGCCGAGCGCTTCGCCGAGTACGAACGCCGGCAAGCGGCCTCGCGCCAGGGCTAGATCTAGATTTGTTTCTCGCTGAAAGCCTTAACCTGAGGCGAATTCGATCTGCGGTTCGCTACTCCATCTCGGCTGTGGCGATGGCGATTTCGGGCGGTCCCTTTCTGACTTGGGAAATCAGGTCGATCGGGTCGATTTCGGAGAGACAAACCAGAATCCCCCGCAGTAAGAATCGCTCGTGACTGTCGATAGGAAGGGGGGCAGAGGGGAGGTGGCTCGATTTGCCCATCGATGTCTAGTTGCGAGGCCCCCCGGGCAAGGTGAAATGAAATTGGGATCCTTCGCCGGGCGTAGATTCCACCCAGATTTTGCCTCGACAAATCTCCACGACCTTCTGGCAGATCGCGAGCCCCATCCCGGTGCCGGCATATTTCGTCGATGTCGCATGCAGGCGTTTAAACACCCCAAATACCTTGACATGGAATTCCGGTGCAATGCCGATGCCATTATCGCTAACGATGAAATGCCAGTGGTCCTCTCCGCTGGAAACTGTGACATGGACTTTGGGCGCTTCATCGTCTCGGCGGTATTTAATGGCATTGCCAATCAGATTTTGCAGCAATTGCTCGATGTGTACTGCCGGCACGAACACTTCAGGGAGAACATCATGCGTCACCGTAGCGTCACTTTCCTGTACGGCCCGGCCCAAATTCTCCAGCACTCGCGCGAATACGATTTCCATGTCTACGGGCGCGGCGTGGTTTTCATCTGCACCCGAAACGATGGTGTACGCCAACAAGTCGGTCACCAGATGCGACATTCTCTGCGCGGCAGACACGATGGTCCGCATAAACACGTGGCCCTCTTCGTCAAGGTGGTGGCCATAACGCTCGCTCAGCAGTTGGGTGAACAGCGCGACACTGCGTAACGGCTCCTGCAGGTCATGCGACGCGGCAAAGGCGAACTGCTCGAGCGCGCTATTCGCTCTCCGCAGCTCCTGTTCAGACCGCTTCTGCTGGTCGATGTCCGTACAGGTCCCGATCCACTTCAAGGCGTTCCGGTCTTTATCCGCGATCAGTAACGCGCGCCCCAGGTGCCAGCAATATTGCTGGTGACGCTGGTCCCACAATCGATATTCCGTTTGGAACTCGTCACCGCTCTCGATGGAACTGCGCCAATGCTCATAACACCGTTCCGCATCTTCCGGATGCAGGATGTCAGCCCAGTTAGAAATATCCCCATTCCGGCCCTCGCCGAACGCGGCAAAACTACGCCAACGGGCGTTGTAGTAATCGATGGAACCGTCCAGGCCCGCGGTCCACACCATTTGGGGCATGGAATCGGCCAGTTGACGGAAGCGTTCATCGCTTCTCCGCAATTCCTGCTCGGCCGTCTTTCTTGCCGTGACGTCCAGATTGGTGAGGAAACTGTTGCGGGCCCCTCCGTCCGCCCCTCCGTCCGCCACTCCACGGACGAACCATTTGCTCTCGATCCACCGCTCGATACCGTCATCGCCAACAATTTGGTAATCGAAGCTTGGCACGGGCGGACCCGGCGCGAATTCGCGTAGTGCCGCAGCCACCCGCGCGCGGTCGACTGGCGCCACATGGCTCAGAAACAGATCCTCGCCTTTCAGGAACCCAGCTTTGGGATCTTCCGGCCAGGTAAACCCCATCACGGCCAGAAAGTTATCAGCGGCCAGTAACTCATCGTTGCGGGCATCGATTTCAACGTAGGTCAGCTTGGCCGCATCGGCCGCGTCACGGAGCCTGATTTCGTGTGCCCGCAACGCTTCGGTGCGCTCGTGAACCCGTTCTTCCAATCTTTCATTCAGCAGGCGGAGTGCCTCTTCCGCTTTTCGGCGCTGCGCTACTTCCTGCAGCAGGGCTCGATTCGCCTGCTCCACCTGCCGGGTTTTGCGGTGCAGATCGGCAAAGACGGCCACCTTCGAGCGGAGAACCGCCGCGTTTACCGGCTTGTGCAGATAGTCGACGGCCCCGGTCCCGTAGCCCTCCAGCTCGTGTTGGTCTTCGTTATAAAAGGCCGTTAGAAAGATAATCGGCACGCCCGCGGTGCGCTTGCGCGTTTTAATGAGCTTTGCGAGTTCAAAACCAGACATGCCAGGCATGCTGATATCGAGAATCAGCAGTGCGAACTCATCCGCAATCAGCGCCAGAAGCGCTTCGTCGGCGGAATTGGCGCGTACCAAACGGTAACCTGGCTCGTCCAGAACCGTCTCCAGAACCGTCAGATTCGTCGGTTCGTCGTCGACGATCAGAATGTTGATTTGCGAGATGTCGGTTGTCATTGGCGCAGTGCGCGGCTCCTCTGTAAAGAAATCTCCCACCTGATCTCCCGATGCTTCGGATGCTCCCGTCAATCGCATGGTGGGGCTCATCGGAATAACCACACCCGCATCAGCGATAGCAACTGATCCGTGTTGACCGGTTTCGCGATATAGTCGCTGGCGCCCGCGTCGAGACATTTCTCCCGATCGCCCTTCATCGCTTTGGCCGTGAGGGCAATGATCGGAAGCATCCGGAACTCCGGCGATTGCCGAATCTGCCGCATGGTTTCATAACCATCCATATCGGGCATCATGATGTCCATCAGCACCATGCTGAGGCCGGGGTTGGCGCGCATGACGTCGATTGCCGACTGCCCGCTGGTGACACTCAGCACATTCATCTCGTGGTTTTCGAGCAGCGACGTGAGTGCAAAGATGTTGCGTGCGTCGTCGTCCACCACCAGGATCTTTCGGCCTTTCAATACTTCATTGGAGCCATGCAGCCGCTCCAGCATCTTCTGCTTTTCAGGCGGCAACTCGGTCACTACGCGATGGAGGAACAATGCCGTTTCGTCCAAAAGACGTTCCGGAGACTGAACGTCTTTCAGCACCACGCTCTTGGCCATCGCCTGGAGCTGGTTCTGCTCGTCCTCGGTGAGATCCGTGCCGGTGAACACGACCACCGGCAGGTCGGTGAGTGCCGGCTCGGCTCGCAATTTTTCCAACAGTTCAAAGCCGCTCATGTCGGGCAGCCGCAGATCGAGCACGACGCAGTCAAACGTGCCGCCGATCATGGCTTCCATCGCCTCTCTGCCGCTGCCGACCTCGACCAGCTGGATATCCTGGTAGCCAAGAAGGTTTACGATGAACTGGCGCTCGATCGCGTTGTCCTCCACGATTAGGAGCCGCTTCGTACGGGGGGCGGTGAAATCTTTGATCTTGTCGAGGGCCAGCTCAATTCCGTCCGTGGTGGGTGCCTTTATCACGTAAGAGAACGCGCCATGCGCCAGGCCGTGCCGCCGTTCCTCTTCCATCGTTACGATCTGCACCGGTATATGGCGCAGGGTTGGATCGAGTTTCAACTCGTTCAGCACGGTCCAGCCCAGCATGTCCGGCAGGAAGATATCGAGCGAAATCGCGGAAGGTCGGAATTGCCGCGCCAGGGCAAGACCCAGCGCTCCCTTCATCGCCACAATCCCCTTGAACCCTTTGTCTCTCGCCAGACCCAGCAGGATGCGGGCATAGTGCGGGTCGTCTTCCACGATGAGCAGAACTGTATCGTTCTCCTCAATCACGTTGCGATCGTCTTCGATATGCTCTTCCCGCGGGCTGGGCAGCGCCACCATCGTATTCGCTCGCGGGTGCGCGGCGGTAAAGCTTCTGAACGGCGACGTCCGGGCATTGTCCGGGCCGGCATAAAGAATTGGCAGAAAGAGCGTGAACGTACTTCCTTTTCCGTGAACGCTGGCGAGCCGGATTTCGCCCCCCAGCAATACCGCCAGTTCACGGCTGATCGCCAGACCCAGACCCGTGCCGCCGTACTTGCGGGAGGTTCCCGCATCGGCCTGCTGGAACGCTTCGAAGATCAAACGTTGCTTCTCCGGCGCCACGCCGATACCGGTATCGGTAACCGCGAACGCAACTATCTGCTGCGCCAGACTGAGCACCGGATGATCCGGGCTCCAGCCCTCTGTCGCAAGGCTGACCCGCACTTCTACCTGACCGTGCGTCGTAAACTTGACCGCATTCGACAGCAGGTTTTTAAGAATCTGCTGCAGCCGCTTCGGATCGCTCGCCATGGAGCGCGGCAGGCCTGCGTTGAAGAGCAGGTGCAGCGGAAGATTTTTTGCCTCCGCCACATGCCGGAAGTTGCGGTCGATATTATCCCGCAGCGCGCTGAAGCCGATGTCTTCCACGTCCACCGTAACGGTTCCCGACTCGATTTTCGAAAGATCGAGAATGTCATTAATCAGGTTGAGCAGATCCGAACCTGACGAGTTGATGTTGCGGGAAAATTCCACCTGCTTCGTCGTCAGGTTCATGGCGGAGTTCTCCGCCAGTTGCTGGCTCAGAATCAGAATCGAGTTGAGCGGAGTGCGCAACTCGTGAGACATGTTTGCCAGGAACTCTGACTTGTACTTCGAGGTAAGCGCCAGCTCCGCGGCCTTCTCCTCCAGCGCGCGGCGGGCCTGCTCCACTTCGGCATTCTTACGTTCCACCTCGGCATTCTGCTCGGCCAGCATTCTCGCTTTCGTACCCAGTTCCTCGTTCGATTGTTGCAACTCGCTCTGGCGGGACTGTAGTTCCACCGTCAGTTGTTGCGACTGCGTCAACAAACCTTCCGTCCGCATCGTGGCTTCAATTGTGTTGAACACCGCGCCGATACCCTGGGTGAGCAGGTCGAGAAACGCGAGTGACCCCACATTGAAAGTCTGCAGGGTGGCCAGTTCCACGACGGCCTTGGTCTGCCCCTCGAATAGCACCGGCAGGACAATGATGCTAACCTGCTTGGCCTTCCCGAGGCTCGAAGCGATTTTCACGAAGTCCGGAGGAACATTCGTCAACAGGATTCGCTTCTTTTCCACCGCGCACTGACCGATCAGCCCTTCGCCGATCTCGATTCTGCGGTTCAGCGGCGTCTTTCCGCTGTGCGCATAACTCGATAGCAATCTCAATTCGCTACCTTCGTCCGTTGCCGCCAGATGGTAAATCGTTCCCTGGTGCGCGTTCACCAGCGGCGCCAGCTCCGACAGCAGCATCTGGCCCACGGTGTTCAACTCTCGCTGACCTTGCAGCATGCCTGTAAACTTGGCGAGGTTGGTTTTTACCCAGTCCTGCTCCCGGTTGGTTTCGGTGGTTTCGCGCAGGTTCGAGATCATCGTGTTGATGTTGTCTTTCAGCTCGGCCACTTCGCCGCGCGTCTCCACCTGGATGGAGCGCGTAAGATCGCCCTTGGTAACGGCCGTAGCCACTTCGGCAATCGCGCGCACCTGGGTCGTCAGATTGGCGGCCAGCAGATTCACGTTGCCGGTAAGATCCTTCCACGTGCCCGCAGCGCCGGGAACGTTCGCCTGGCCACCCAGCCGCCCATCCACGCCCACTTCGCGCGCCACGTTCGTCACCTGGTCGGCGAACGTCGCCAAAGTCACCGTCATGTTATTGATCGTGTCGCCGAGCGCCGCCACCTCACCCTTGGCCTGCACCGTGAGCCGTTGCGTCAGGTCGCCGTTGGCCACGGCTGTCACCACTTTGACGATTCCGCGCACCTGATCCGTCAGGTTCGACGCCATGAAGTTCACGTTATCCGTGAGATCTTTCCACGTGCCGCCCACGCCGGGCACCACCGCCTGGCCCCCGAGTTTGCCTTCCGTGCCCACCTCGCGCGCCACGCGCGTCACTTCGCCCGCGAAGGAGTTCAGCTGATCCACCATCGTGTTGATGGTGTTCGTCAGTTCGAGAATCTCGCCCTTCACGTCCGCGGTGATTTTGCGATTCAGATCGCCGCGGGCCACCGCCGTCGTCACTTCCGCGATGTTTCGCACCTGGGCCGTCAGGTTCGCGCCCATCGTGTTCACGGAATCGGTAAGATCTTTCCACGTGCCCGCCACACCGGGCACCACCGCCTGTCCACCCAGTCTGCCTTCGGTACCGACTTCGCGCGCCACTCGCGTCACTTCCGAAGCGAAAGATCTTAACTGCTCCACCATCGTGTTGACGGTTTCTTTCAGCTGCAGAATTTCGCCTCGTACGTCAGCGGTGATCTTCTTCGAAAGATCGCCATTGGCTACGGCTAATGTCACTTCCGCGATGTTCCGCACCTGACCCGTCA
>Ga0105047_10006396_pt1 | contig 20015 bp, 19 predicted proteins | sample MAT04_FD_78384 | JGI IMG/M metagenome (GOLD analysis project Ga0105047, IMG submission 78384) | Freshwater microbial communities from Lake Fryxell liftoff mats and glacier meltwater in Antarctica - MAT-04 (megahit assembly) | ecosystem: Environmental > Aquatic > Freshwater > Ice > Liftoff...
GCCGCCTTGCCGGCCCCGCGCCACCGCAATCTGGCCCATCTGGTGCACAGCGCCTGCGAGAAGCACGCGGCGCGCAAGGCATTCACCACGGTCGTGCCCAACGGCATGAACGGCACGCTCACCTATGCCCAGGTCGGCGAGATGTCCGATGCCTTTGCCGCCTACCTGCGCCAGGTCTGCGGCCTGCAGGCTGGCGACCGGGTGGCCGTGCAGTTGCCCAACGGGCTAGCCTACCCGGTGGTGGCCTTCGGCGTGTTCAAGGCCGGTTGCGTGCTGGTCAACACCAACCCGCTGTATACGCCCAGCGAGACCATCCACCAGCTCAACGACTCCGGCGCCCAGGTGCTGGTCATCGTCGACATGTTCGCCGACAAGCTGGCCGAGGTGGTGCCCAAGACCGGCCTGCGGCGGGTGGTGCTGGCCGGCGTGTCCGAAATGTTCCCCGCCGTGCCCAACCTGGTGGTGCGCGGTGTGCAGCGGGTGTGGAGCAAGGTGCTGCCGCCCATTCCGCCCTTGGCGGTGCCTGTCGATCGCTTCAGGCAGGCGATTAGCCAGGGGCGTGCCAGCGCGGATGCCGCCACGGTGCGGTCATGGTGGTTCGGCCTGCCCGCCACCGACATCGCCGCGCTGCAGTACACCGGCGGCACCACGGGTGTCAGCAAGGGCGCGATGCTGACCCACGCCAACATGCTGGCCAACATCGACCAGGTGCTGGCGATGGGCAAATCCCACATGGGCGGCGATGAATGCGTGCTCACGGCTCTGCCGCTCTATCACATCTTCGCTTTCACGGCGAACCTGCTCTGCTTCTTCGAGATCGGTGCGCGCAATGTGCTGGTGCCCAGCCCGCGCCCGGTACAGAACCTGCAACGCGCGATCGAGAACTACCCCATCACCTGGATCACCGGCGTGAACACCCTGTTCAACGGCCTGATGAACGAAGAGTGGTTCACCGCCTTTCCGCCCAAGCACCTGAAGGCGGCCATTGCCGGCGGCACCGCGCTGCACCACGCCGTGGCCGAGCGCTGGCAGCGCATCACCGGCACGCGGGTGGCCGAGGGCTTCGGGCTCACCGAATGCGCTCCGGTGGTGACCTTCAACCCGATGTCTGGCGTGGCCAAGCCCGACAGCATCGGCATCCCGGTGCCCGGCACCGACGTGCGCCTGGTCGACGACAACGGCGTGCCGGTGCCACAGGGCGCGCCCGGCGAGTTGATCGTGCGGGGGCCCCAGACCATGCTGGGCTACTGGCAACGCCCCGCCGAGACCGACCAGGTGCTGCGCGACGGCTGGCTCTACACCGGCGACGTGGCCGTGATGGACACCCAGGGCTACTTCCGGATCGTCGACCGCAAGAAGGACCTGGTGCTGGTCTCGGGCTTCAACGTCTACCCCAATGAAGTGGAAGACGCGCTGGCCAAGATGGACGCGGTGCTGGAAGCGGCCGTGGTCGGCATCCCGGACGGCAAGACAGGCGAGGCGGTGCGGGCCTACATCGCCAAGAACCCAGACTTCACAGGTGAACTGACCAAGGAGGCTGTGCTGGCGCATTGCAGGACGCTGCTGACCGACTACAAGGTGCCGAAGTCGATCGTCTTCCGCGACGAGTTACCCAAGACGCCTGTCGGCAAGATCCTGCGCAAGGACCTGAAGGCAGAGGTCAAGACAGAATTCGCCAAACGGCCCCAGGCCTGAAGCCCCAATGAAGCGACAGTGAAGCAAAGGATGCCGCCATGTTGACCCCCCTGGAGACCCAACTGCTCGGCGTGATGATGATGGTCATCATGCTGGGCATGGGCGCAAGCCTGACCTTCCGCGACTTCCTGATCGCGTTCAAGAAGCCCAGGGGCGTGATCATCGGCATCGTGTGCCAGTACGGCGTGATGCCGTTCATCGGCTACTTGCTGGCGGTTGTGCTGGGCTTGCCGCCACCGCTGGCGGTGGGGCTGATCCTGATGGGCTGCATGCCCGGCGGCACCACCAGCAACATCTTCACCTACTTCAGCAAGGGTGTACTGGCGCTGTCGATCATGATGACCAGCGTGTCCACCCTGGTCGCGGTGGTGGCGGTGCCGGCGTTGGTCGCCTTCTACAGTGGCCTGGCCGGCGTGACCGGCGAATTCGCGATCCCGGCGGCCAACGTGGCGCAGGTGCTGGTGGTGCTGCTGGTGCCCACCATGCTGGGCATGGTGCTGCGCAAGCTCAACCCCAACATCGGCGCCACGATCGAGCTGATCGGCTCGATGCTGGGCATCGCCGTCATCCTGTTCCTCGTCGTCTCGTGGGTGCCGCGCAATTACCAGTTGCTGTTGCAGACCCCCTGGTCGGTGTTCTTCGCGGCGATCGGTCTGGGCCTGTTCGGCATGCTGCTGGGCTACTGGCTGGCGCGCGGGCTGCGCCAGGACGGCAACCGGTCACGCACCATCAGCCTGGAGACAGGCATCCAGAACGGCCCGCTGGCCGTGCTGATCGTCACGCTCACCTTCCAGGGCGAGATGCAGCAACAGGTGTTGCTGGTGCCGGTGCTCTACAGCCTGTTCATCGTGCTGACCAGTTCGGCCGTGACGGTGTGGTACCGCCAGATCGCCACCCGCGAAGCTCTGGCGCGCGATGCCGCCAAGGTGCGCTTGGGCGCCGTTGCGGCTTGACCGGCGGCTTGACCGGCAGCTTTCTAGAATGTCGGCGTGAACATCCATCAGATGCAACTGCGCTACCAGCCGGGGCCCGACCGGCTGCTGTGGCATGTGCGCACCAGTGCGGGCGATCTCTACAGCGTCTGGCTCACCCGCCGCATGGTGCGGCTGCTGTGGCCGCCGCTCTCCAAGCTGGTGACGCATGCCGGCATCGTGCAGACCATGCCGAACGCCAGCGTTCTGCCTGCGGCCCAGGCCATGCTGGCGCAGGCCGTCAACACCCGGCCGCTGCCGGGCGCCAGCTTTGCCGAGCCCTTCGACACCCGGGTGACGGCCCAGCCGCTGGGCGCCGAGCCGCTGCTGCCCGAAGCGGTGGACCTGGGCCCGGGCGATGCCGGCCAGGGCCTGAAGCTGCAGTTGCGTGAGGTCGGCGGCAGACAGTTGGCGATGCAGCTCAGCGCTGATCTGTCCACCGCGCTGATGCGCCTGCTGGAGCAGGCCCTGGCCGGCGCCGACTGGGGCTTGGCGATTGCGCCAGCGTCGCCAGACGCCGGCGGCGACCGGCCTGCGGTGCTGAACTGAGCAGGCGCCTCAACCCGCTGCTGCCCCGGCCAGCAGCGCCCGCAACGCCGCCTTCTGCACCTTGCCCAGCGCGGTGCGCGGCACGGCGTCCATCAACACGGTGCGCCGTGGCTGCTTGAAGCGCGCCAGCAGCAGCTGCAGATGGGCCTGCAAGCCCGCCACATCCACCAGCGCACCCGGCTGCGGCACCAGCACCAGCACCGGCACCTCGCCCCAGCGGGCATCCGGCAGGCCGACCACCGCCGCCTCGGCCACGCCGGGCCAGGTGGCGGCGATGTTCTCGATCTCGGCCGGGTAGATGTTCTCGCCACCGCTGATCAGCATGTCCTTGCTGCGGCCGACCACTGTCACCCAGCCGCGCGTGTCGCAACGTGCCATGTCGCCAGTGGCGAACCAGCCATCGGCGAAGCCGCTGCCGGGCCCCGACGGCGGCAGGCGGTGGTAGCTGCGCATCAGGTTGGGCGCGCGCAGCCAGATTTCGCCCACGTCGCCGGCGGGCACCGGCTGGCCAGCGGCGTCGGCCAGCCGCAGTTGCACACCAGGCGCCGGCCTGCCGGTGCTGCCCACCTGCGACATGGCCTCGGCGGGCGCCAGCGCGATCGAGAACGGCCCGGTCTCGGTGCTGCCGTACACCTGCACCACCGGCACGCCGCGGGCGTGGAATGCCTCGATCAGCGCCACCGGCACGATCGACGAGCCGCTGTTGAGAAAACGCAGCGCCGACAGGTCGGCCGCCGGCCAAGCCGGGTGCGCCAGCACGGCCTGCATCACCGCCGGCACCAGCAGGCTGGTGGCGGGCCGCCAGTGCGCCACATCGTGCAACCAGGCGCCGGGGTCGAAGCGGGCATGCAAGTTGACGGCGGCGCCGGCGGCCAGCGCCGGCAGCACCTGGATGCACAGCCCGCCGACATGGAACAACGGCAGCACCGCCAGCACCCGGTCGGCCGCCGAGATGCCCTGCACCGCCAGCGCCATGTCGATGTTGGCCAGCATGCCCTGCTGGGTGTGCAGCGCACCCTTGGGCTCGCCGGTGGTGCCGCTGGTGTAGACCAGCAGCACATCGCCAGGCTGGCCAGGCGCGGTGGTGCCCCCCGCCGGCGCTGCACCGGTGCGCAGCTGCGCCGCCAGGCCATCCAGCTCGGGCGTGTGCTGCAGCGCCGACAGGCCGGCGTGGTCGGCCATGGCCACCAGTTCGGCCGGCGCCAGGCGCCAGTTGAGCGGCACGAACACCGCGCCCAGCTTCGCGCAGGCCAGCAGCCCGGCCAGCATGGCCACGCTGTTGTGGCCCAGCCAGCCGATGCAGCTGCCAGCGCCCAGGCCCTGTGCGGCCCAGGCCGCCGCCTGGGCATCGGCCAGCGCGATGAACTGCCGGTGGGTGACGCGCTCGCCGCACGCTTCGACCGCCAACGCGTCGGGCACGCGCGCCGCCGTGTCGGCAAAGCGCTGGTACAGCGGCGCCGCGCTGGCAGCCATCACACCCTGACAGCCGCCACTGCCGTCACTGCCGTCACTGCCGTCACAGCCATCACTCGATGGCTTCGTCGCGCTCGCCGGCTTCGTACAGGCATTCACGGCCCAGCCGGTCCATGCACAGCTCGGCTGTCCAGGGCAGCATCAGGCTGCCGCAGCGGCTGTCGCGGTACAGGCGTTCGAGCGGCAGGCTCTTCAGCATGCTTTGCCCGCCGCAGGTGCGGACCGCCAGCCGGCAGATGTCGTTGGCGTTCTCCATGATGGTGTAGTGCGCCGCGTACAGGCGCATGCGCATGTCCTTGTCGGGGTCGATGCGGGCATCCCTTGCGTTCTGCAGGAACAGCGCGCGGGTGGCCTCCAGCTTGATGCGCATCTCGGCCACCGCGTACTGCTTGGTCGGGTACATGCGGCGCTTGACCGGCGGCATGCCCGGCACCTCGGCGCGCAGGTATTGCACGGTGAAGTCGTACGCCGCCTGCGCCACGCCCAGGTAGGTGGGCGACAGCGTGGCAAACATGTGCGGCCAGCGGCTGGCAGCCTGGAAGTACAGGCCCTCGGGCATCATGCGCGCCGTCTCGGGCACGAACACGTCCTTGAACAGCAGGTTGCGGCTGACGGTGCCGCGCATGCCCAGCGGGTCCCAGTCACCGACCACCTGCACGCCAGGCGCGTCTGCCGGCACCGCCAGGTACATGGCATCACGCCGGCTGCCGCCGCTGGCGCGGTCGGGCCGGTCCAAGGTACACAGCACGCCGTAGGTGTCGGCCGCACCGGCCAGGCTGGCAAAGATCTTCTTGCCGGTGACCACATAGCCGCCGTCGACCTTGCGGGCGATGGTGCCCCAGGGCGCGGCTCCCGCTGCCGCCGCGCCGCCTTCGCTGAACGGCTGGGCGTAGATCTTGCCCTCTTCGACGATGCGGCCGAAGTGCAGCGCGCGGTTCACGTCATGGTCGGCGCGCTGCGCAGGCGTCATGTCCAGGCTGTCGGCGACTTCGCCGGCCCACAGGCAGCTGCACACATGCATGTTGAAGCTGAGCGCGGTGGCACCGCACCAGCGGCCGATCTCGGCGGACACCATCACATAGGTGGCGAAGTCGGCCCCCAGGCCGCCGAAGCGCGTGGGCACGCAGATGCCCAGCAGGCCGGCGTCGCGCAGGTCGTCGTAGTTGTCGAAGGGAAAGCTGGCCTCGCGGTCATAACGCTCGGCACGGGCGGCAAAGCGCGGGCCCAGCGCGGTGACACGCGCGATCAGTTCGCGCTGCAGCGGCGTCAGCTGGTCGGGGTTGCCGCAGATGTGCGAGGGCAGGTAACGCGTTGGAACGGCGGCAGCGGTTTCGGCGCCTTGGGCAAGCACGGCAGACATCGGTGGCTCCTGGGGTCAGTGCCGCTGCAGGAACTGCAGCAACGCGGTGTTGAAGGATGCCGGCTGCTCGATGTTGAGCAGGTGGCCGGCGCCGGGCAGGATATGGCAGGCCGCGCCGGGGATGCGCTCGGCCATCTTGCGCGCCACCTCGGGCGCGGCGGTGCGGTCGTGTTCGCCGGTGACCACCAGTGTCGGCACGGCAATGTGCGGCAGGTTGGCGCGCTGGTCGAAGGCCACCAGCGCCGCCACCGCAGCGCGGTAGGTGGCCTCGGGCACCGCAGCCATCATGGCCTGGGCGGCGGCGACGGCCGGCGCAGCGCAACCCGGCGCCACCATCGCCGGCACCAGCTGCGCGGCCAGCCCCGCCATGCCCAGGCCGGCATCCAGCGGCGCGAAGCGCGATTGCAGAAAGGCCTGCTGCCAATCACCGCCCGGTTTGCCGAAGGCCGGTGAGGTGCCGGCCAGCACCAGGCCCGCCACCGCCTGCGGTGCGGTGGCGGCAACCTGCTGCGCCACCATGCCGCCCATGCTGTGGCCCACCAGGATCACCGGGCCGCCGCCCAGCGCAGCGATGCTGGCCAGCACCGCGCCGGCCATGCCGGCCAGGGTGCAGGGTTGCAGCGGCGCTGACAGCCCATAACCCGGAAAGTCGATGGCCACGGCGTTGAAGCCGGCCGCCGCCAGCGCCGCGCCGGTGTCGCTGACGCCGTCGCTCCAGGCGACCCGGCCGCCGCCCACGCCGTGCAGCAGCAGCACGGTCTGGCCGCCGCCGTCCCAGCGCCCCGGCGCGCAGGCGCCGTCCCAGCGCCCCGGCGCGCAGGCGCCGTCCCAGCGCAAATGGGCCAGCGGCCCGCTGGTGACCAGTTGCGCGGCCATCACACCAGCGCGCCGGCGGTCACCACCGCCACGCCGTCGATGGTGATGGTGCAGCCGCGCATCGGCAGGTCGAAATGGCCCAGCGTGTGGCGGCCGGCCACCTCATTCGCGCCGGTGCTGTAGAGAAAGCTGCCGGCAAAGGCGCGCAACTCGGTGCCGTTGAAGTCGGCCTTATCGTAGAAGGTCATCGCGTCCCAGCGGGCGCGGCGGTTCAGTCCCCAGCCGACATGGCTGACGGCATAGGCCTCGCGGTCGCCCCACGCGGCCAGGTAGCCGCGCATCAGCTCGGCATCGACGTTGCTGCCCTCGATGGTGGTGACATGGTCGTCGGCGATGCGCAGCCTCACCGCATCGGCCAGGTAGCGCTTGAAGGTCAGGTTCACGTCGCCCGGCGCCAGCACCAGCGTGCCGTCGACCGAGCCCGCCGCCGGAAACGCCAGCACCAGGCCAGCCGGCCAGTGGGTGAGCGTGCCCGGCTTGGCACTGAAGCCCCACACCCCGCCGACCCGGGCGCCGGTGAGCGAAATCGTCAGGTCGGTGCCGGCCGGCGAGGTGACCTGCATCACCCGCGCGGTCTTCAACAGCCGCATCGCATCACGCACCGGGGCTTCGTCCTCGGCATGCGGTGCCGTGCGCTCCAGGATCTCGGGGTGCTCGTTGCTGACCACCAGCACCCGGGCGCCGCCCTTCAGGATCTGCGGCAGCTCCACCGCATGCTGCAGGCCTTCGACGGTGCAGTCGGCGATGAATGCGCTGCCGGCGAGTGCCGCCACCACTGGCTCCAGCCGGCCGATGGCGTCTGATGCGCCGGTGGACCGCACCGGCACCGGCGCGGTCTGCCGCGGGGTGGGCAGCACCACATGGAACCAGCGCGCGCCCAGGCGGGCCAGGGCCAGCTCGCTGAGCTGCACCAGGCTCTGGCGGGACTGAGTCTCCGACAACACCGCGCAGGCATCACCGGGCTTCACACCACACAGGCGGAAGACCTCGACGAAACTGTCGATCCATTTGGCTTCAATGCGTTCGCTCAGACTCACAAGATCTCTCCCAACATCCGGTAGTGCCCGCCCTGGAACAGCAGCGGCGCCACCGACAGATCGGCCAGCCGCAGCACGCGGCCGATGAACAACACATGGTCGCCGGCCAGTTGCTGGCTGTCGACCGCACACTCGAACACCGCCGCGCAGCCCGCCAGCACCGGCACACCGCCGATGCCCGCAGCCCAGTGGCCCTCGGCAAACTTGTCGGCCTGCTGCGACGACGCAAAGCGCCGCGACAGCTCCACCTGGGTTTCGGCCAGCACGTTGACCGCAAAGTGCGCCGCACCGGCAAATGCGGCCAGGCTGGTGCTGACACGGCGCAGGCTCCACAGCACCAGCGGCGGGTCGAGCGACAGCGATGTGAAGGAGTTGGCCGTCAGCCCCACCGGCGCGCCATCGGCGGCGCGGCAGGTGATCAGCGTCACACCGGTGGCAAACCGCCCCAGCGCGGCACGCATGGCCTGGGGCGCCAGCGGCGCATCGCTGGCGAGGTCGCCAAGGGCAGGCTGGGCCAGCACGGCAGTGCTTGCGGGAATGTCCGGTGAACGCATCGTGGCATTAATGTATGAAAATTCATCGATCCTGGGCAAGCCGGGTTGTACCGCAGCGCTGTGGCGCGCACGCCACCCATGGCCCAGGCCCCCGACATTTCACCCGACATCGCCAATACCGGAACGCCGCCCACCGCCAGCCAGCGCACGGTGCGCACGCTGATGTTCGGCAACTTCGTGGTGGCCTGCGGCGTGATGGTGATGCCCGGCATGCTGGACCAGCTGGCGCGTGACCTGCAGATCAGCGTGTCGGTGGCCGGCCAGCTGCTGAGCGTGGCCGCAGTGGCCATGTGCCTGGGCGCGCCGCTGTTTGCCGCCACCACCTCGCGCATCGACCGGCGCTGGCTGCTGAGCCTGGCGCTCTTGTCACTGGGCCTGGGCCACATTGCCTGCGCGCTGGCGCCCGACCACGCCGCTTTGGTGGTGCTGCGGCCGCTGGCGGTGCTGGGGGCGGCGGTGTTCACCCCGCAGGCTGCCGCCACCATCGGCCTGCTGGTGCCACCCGAACGCCGCGCTGCGGCAGTGACCACGGTGTTCCTGGGCTGGTCGGTGGCGTCGGTGGTGGGCATGCCTCTCGGCAACCTGCTGGCCAGTTACCTGAGCTGGCGCGCCGGCTTTGCCGTGATCGGCGTGCTGGCGCTGCTGGCCACGCTGCTGGTGTGGCGCGCGGTGCCGCCCGGGCTGCGGGTGGCACCGTTGTCGCTGCGCTCCTGGGCCGACGTGGCGGGCAGCCAGCGGCTGCGGCTGATCCTGCTGGCCACGCTGCTGTGGTGCGCCGCGCAGTTCATGGTGCTGGGCTACATCACGCCGGCGCTGCGCGAGCTGATTGCCGCGGCACCAGCCACCCAGGCGGCGCTGTTGGGGCTGATGGGCGTGAGCGGCGTGCTGGGCAACCTGGCGCTGAACCGGGTGATCGGCCGCATCGGCCCCGACCGCAGCGCCCGTGCCGCCCTGGGGCTGATCACCGCCGGCCTGCTGCTGTGGAGCCTGGCCGGGGTGCTGGCGCCCAACACGCTGGTGTTTGCAGTGGTGATGGCGGTGTGGGGCGGTGGCTCGTTCGCCTTCGTGTCGTCGCAACAGGCGCGGCTGGCCGCCACCGCACCGGCCCTGGCCTCGGCATCGATCGCGCTGAACTCGTCCAGCCTGTACGCCGGCCAGGCCATCGGCGCGGTGCTGGGCGGTGTGCTGCTGGCCACGCTGGGCGTGCAGGCGCTGGGGCCGGCCGCGCTGCTGACGGCGGCTGTTGCACTCGGTATCTGCGTGCTGGCAGACCGGCCGCGCTGGGCCGCAGCGCCAGGCCGCTGAGATGGCCGGCCGCTTCGTCCACCGCCACCTGCCCTATCTGCTGGCACGCGCCAGCCATGCCTTGTGGCGCGGCTTCGAGCCTCGGCTGCGCGCTGCGGGCCTCAACTCGCTGGAATGGCGGGTGCTGGCCACGCTGTCGGACAGCGAGCCGCTGTCCGTCGGCCAATTGGCGCGGGAGGTGCTGGCGCAGCAGCCCACGGTGACCAAGACACTCGACCGGCTGGAGAGCCAGGGCTGGGTGCAGCGCAGCCCCGATGCACAGGACGCCCGGCGCGCCCGCGTGGCACTCACCGCTGCCGGCGCAGCCCATGTGGCGCCGCTGCTGGCCGACGCGCAGGCCCATGAGGCGCAGCGCCTGCAGGCACTGGGCGCGCAGGACCTGGACGCGGTGCGTGCCGCGCTGCAAACCCTGGTGCAGCACTTCGACACCCAGGACGGCCCGCCGCCCGATGCGCGCGGCGCGGCGCGCTGAGCTTCAGTGCAGGGCCCAGCGCGCCAGCGTGTAGCCCAGCGCGGTGCAGGCCAGCGCAGCCAGCAGATGCGCAGCGCTGTGCAGCAAGGCCAGGCCGATGTCGCCCCGCTGGATCAGCCCCAGCGATTCGGCCGAAAACGACGAGAAGGTGGTGAAGCCGCCCAGCACGCCGGTGACCAGCAGCAGGCGCAACACTTCGTCCGGGCTGCGTGCAAACCACACCATGGCCACGCCGACCAGCAGCCCGCCCAGCGCGTTGACCAGCAGCGTGCCCAGCGGAAAGCCGGCCCACAGGCCGTTGAACACCAGCCCGGCGGCCCAGCGCAGCAGCGCGCCAATCGCCGCACCCAGCGCCACCGCGCCGGCCTGCACCGCAGTCACGGCCGACAGAGCGCCGCTCATCTCAGGCGTTGGGCGCCGTGAGGCCCCAGCGCGCCAGCGCCGCGTCGTCGGCCACGCGGGCATCGACCCAGCGCGCACCCTCGGGCATGGTCTCTTTCTTCCAGAACGGCGCCTGGGTCTTCAGATAGTCCATCAGAAATTCACAGCCCTTGAATGACTCACCGCGGTGGGCCGATGTGACGACCACCAGCACGATCTGATCGAGCGGCTGCAGCAGGCCCACGCGGTGGACCACCCGTGCGGCGCGCAGGTCGAAGCGGCGGTGGGCGTCGTCGATCATGGCCTCGATGGCGCGCTCGGTCATGCCGGGGTAGTGCTCCAGTTCCATCGCGCTGACGGCGCCAGGCTGGCCAGCCGTGCGGTCGCGCACCGTGCCCACGAAGCTGCACACCGCGCCCACGCCGCCGTCGCCGGCGCGCAGCGCAGCCACCTCGGCCGAGAGGTCGAAATCGGCCGGCTGGATGCGCACGCGGGGGGCTGGGCTCATGCTGTGCAATTCTCGCACCGGCGCCGCTGCGGGCCGCAGTGCCGCATGCCCGCCGGCACCTGCGATCGGCCCGGGTCAGCCGCCCGTCACCGGCGGAAAGAAGGCCACCTCGGCGCCGGCTGGCACCACGGTGGCTTCGTCGGCCATCACCTGGTTCAGCGCGCAGCGCATTGCGCGGCCACGGGCCAGCGCCTGGGCATGGGCGCCGCCGCGGGCGATCAGCGCATCCCGCAACTGGCCCAGGCTGCTGCCCTCGACGACGGCCACGGCTTCCTGCACGCCGAGGGCTTCGCGCAGCGACGCGAAATAGCGCACGGTGATGGTGTGCTCTGAGGTGCTCATGCGCATCAGGCCCCGATCAGCGCCGACAGCAGCAGCAGCCGCACCGTGTCGCCGCGCTGCACCACCCGGCCCGGCGGCAGGTCGACCAGACCATCGGCCCACACCGCCGAGGTGAGCACGCCCGAGCTCTGGTTGGGGAACAGGTCCACCCCGCCCTGGGCGTTGAGGCGTGCGCGCAGAAACTCACGCCGCCGGTCGGGTTGGGGCCAGTCGAAATCGGCCCGCACGCTGACGGCCTGCGGCACTGCCTGGGTGCAGCCCTGCAGCGCCCGCAGCACCGGCGCCACGCACAGCAGGAAGGTGGCGAAGCTGGACACCGGGTTGCCGGGCAGGCCCATGAACAAGGTTTCTGCCTCGCCGTCATCCCGCCGGACGGCGCCGAAGGCCAGGGGCTTGCCCGGCTTCATCGCCACCTGCCAGGCTTCGAGCCAGCCTTCGGCCTTGACTGCCGGCTTGATGTGGTCTTCTTCACCCACCGACACGCCGCCGCTGGTGAGGATCAGATCGTTGCCTTGCGCCGCGCGGCGCAGCGCGTCGCGGGTGGCGGCCAGGTTGTCGGGCACGATGCCCAGGTCGTCGACCTCGCAGCCTGCCGCCAGCAGCAGCCCGCGCAGCGTGAAACGGTTGCTGTTGTAGATGGCGCCGGGCTTGAGCGATTCACCGGGCATCACCAGTTCATCACCGGTGGAGAACAGCGCCACCCGGGGCCGGCGCCGCACCGTCAGGCGCGATGCGCCCACGCTGGCGGCCAGGCCCATGGCCTGCGGCGTGATGCGGCTGCCGGCGGCCAGCACCTCGGCACCCAGCAGCACGTCTTCGCCGCGGCGGCGCACCCACTGGCCGGGCAGGGGCACGGTGTCGATGCGCACGCTGCCCTGACCCTCACCCTCACCGTCGGCCGCCGGCACGGCGCTGCACTGCTCCTGCATCACCACCGCATCGGCGCCCGGCGGCACCTGGGCACCGGTGAAGATGCGCACTGCCGTACCCGGCTGCAACGGCTGGCCCACCACACCGGCAGGGATGCGCTGCGACACCGGCAACACGGTGCCGGCGGCGGGCACGTCGGCCGCACGCATGGCGTAGCCGTCCATCGACGTGTTGTCGGCGGGCGGCACGTCCAGCGCCGAGACCACGCCCTTGGCCAGCACGCGGCCGAGGCTGTCGAAGGTGTCGACCTTCTCCACCTGCGCAAGCACGCGCTCCTGCGCCACCGCCAGCAGGCGTTGCAGCACATCGTCCAGGCTCAGCAGGGTGGGGCGTTGCGGGTCAGCCATGGAGGTCGGGGTTGTGGTCGGGGTTGTCGTCACGGTTGTAACGATAGCGGGCGGCAGAGTCCAGCAGATGCGCCACCACCGTGGCGGGCATGGCCAGGTCGAACACCGGCAGGCCGGTGGGCTGCGGCAGGGCGGCCGGCACATCGGTGGCCACGGCGGTGACGTACGGGTCGTCGGGGTAAAGCGGTGTGCCGCCCACTGCAGCACGCCAGACCTCGATCTTGGGCAGGTCGGCGTGCTTGTAGCCTTCCACCAGCACCCAGTGCGCCGGCGACAACTCGGCGATCAACTGGTGCACCGTGGGCTGGCCTTCCAGGTCGTACTCGCGCAGCAGCGCCAGCCGCTGCGACGAGGCCAGCAGCACCTCGCTGGCGCCGGCCATGCGGTGGCGGTGGCTGTCCTTGCCGGGCTGGTCGATGTCGAAGCGCTCGTGCGCATGCTTGACCACCGACACCCGCAGGCCGTGCGCCTTCAGCCCGGCGATCACGCCCTCGATCAGCGTGGTCTTGCCGACGCCCGACGGGCCACAGAAACCGACGACGTTCATGCGTGCGCCTGCCACCGCTCAAGCCTGCACATGCTGCTGGATATAGGCCTTCACCCGCGCCACATCCACCGGCATGCTGACGAAGCGCTTGGGCAGGGCCTCGATGCCATCCAGCGCGGCAGGCCGCAGCGGCGCGCGGCCCAGGGCCTCTTCGATGGTGGCGGCAAACTTGGCCGGCAGCGCGGTTTCCAGCACCAGCATCGGCACGCCCGGCTGCCGGTGCTCGCGCGCCACTTTCAGGCCGTCGGCGGTGTGGGTGTCGATCATGTCGTGGTGGTCGGCCCAGCACTGGCGGATGGTGGCCAGCCGGTCGGCATGGTTGCTGCGGCCCGATACAAAGCCGAACGAAGCAATGCGGGCGGTGTCGGCAGCGCTGAGCTGGAAGCCGCCGTCGCGCACCAGCGCCGGGCCGAAGAGCTGCGCCACCCGCGCGCCATCGCGGCCGAGCAGGTCGAACACGAATCGCTCGAAGTTGCTGGCCTTGCTGATGTCCATGCTGGGGCTGCTGGTCTCCTGCGTCTCGGCGCTGCTGCGCACGCGGTAGCGGCCGCTGCGGAAGAACTCGTCGAGCACGTCGTTCTCGTTGGTGGCCACCACCAGTTGCGCGATCGGCAGGCCCATGCTGCGCGCCACATGGCCGGCGCAGACATTGCCGAAGTTGCCCGAGGGCACGGCGAAGCTCACCGTCTCGGCATTCGACGCGGTCACCTGGAAGTAACCCGCAAAGTAGTACACCACCTGCGCCAGCAGCCGCGCCCAGTTGATGGAGTTGACAGTGCCGATCTTGTACTGGCGCTTGAAGGCCAGGTCGTTGCTGACGGCCTTGACGATGTCCTGGCAGTCGTCGAACACGCCGTCGATGGCGATGTTGTGGATGTTGGCGTCTTGCAGGCTGAACATCTGCGCCTGCTGGAAGGGGCTCATGCGGCCATCCGGGCTCAGCATGAACACGTTGACGCCGCGCTTGCCGCGCATCGCGTATTCGGCCGCGCTGCCGGTGTCGCCGCTGGTGGCGCCCAGGATGTTCAGCGCCTCGCCGCGGCGCGCCAGCTCGTACTCGAACAGGTTGCCCAGCAGTTGCATCGCCATGTCCTTGAAGGCCAGCGTGGGGCCGTTGGACAGGGCTTGGATGTGCAGGCCGGGCTGCAGTTGCCGCACCGGCACGATCGCCTCGGTGCCGTAGGTGGCGGCGGTGTAGGTGGTGCGCACCAGCGCGCGCAGGTCGGCCGCAGGAATGTCGTCGATGTAGAGCGACAAGATCTCGAAGGCCAGGTCGGCATAGCCGCCCGGCTGGCCGCCGCCGTACAGGCCACGCCAGCGGGTGAGCGTGGCACTGTCGATCTGCGGATAGTGCGTGGGCAGATAAAGCCCGCCATCGGGCGCCAGCCCTTCCAGCAGGATGGCGCAGAAGGCGCGCTCGGTCCGGTCGCCGCGGGTGCTGGTGTAGCGCATCGTCAGCTCAGCTCTTCCTTGCGGATGTTCACGATCGGCGCCAGCACTGTCGGCAAACTCTGCATCTGCGCCAGTGCGGCGCGCATGCGGCCTTCCACCGTGTCGTGCGTCAGGATGATCAGGTCGGTCTGCTTTTCGCCGTCGGCACTCTCGCGCTGCAGCACCGCGTCGATCGAGATGTCGTGCTCGGCCAGGATGGTGGTGATGCGGCTGAGCACCCCTGTCTGGTCGGCCACCCGCAGGCGCAGGTAGAACGCCGTGACCACCTGGTCGATCGGCAGGATGGGTGTGTCGGCGGTGGCATCGGGCTGGAAGGCCAGATGCGGCACGCGGTGGTCGGGGTCGGCGGTGTGCAGGCGGGTGATGTCGACCAGGTCGGCCACCACCGCGCTGGCGGTGGGCTCGCTGCCGGCGCCCTTGCCGTAGTACAGCGTGGTGCCCACGGCGTCGCCTTGCACCACCACCGCGTTCATCGCGCCTTCCACATTGGCGATCAGGCGCTTGGCCGGCACCAGGGTGGGGTGCACCCGCAACTCGATCCCGGCCACGTCGTCACGCCGCTTGGTGATGCCCAGCAGCTTGATGCGGTAGCCCAGCTGCTCGGCATGGCGGATGTCAGTGGCCTGCAGCTGGGTGATGCCCTCCACATGCGCCCGGGCAAACTGCACCGGCGTGCCGAAGGCGATGGCGCTCATGATGCTGGCCTTGTGGGCGGCGTCCACGCCTTCGATGTCGAAGGTGGGGTCGGCCTCGGCATAGCCCAGGCGCTGGGCTTCCTTCAGCACGACGCTGAAATCGAGCCCCTTGTCGCGCATCTCGCTCAGGATGAAGTTGGTGGTGCCGTTGATGATGCCGGCGATCCACTCGATGCGGTTGGCCGTCAGGCCCTCGCGCAGCGCCTTGATGATCGGGATGCCGCCGGCCACCGCCGCCTCGAAGCCCACCATCACGCCCTTGGCACTGGCGGCCGCGAAGATCTCGGTGCCATGCACCGCCAGCAAAGCCTTGTTGGCGGTGACCACATGCTTGCCGGCGGCGATGGCTTCCATCACCAGTGTGCGGGCGATGCCGTAGCCGCCGATCAGCTCGATGACGATGTCGATGTCGGGGTTGGCGATGATGGCGCGGCCATCGGCCACCACCTGCACGCCGGGGCCGACGATTTCCCGGGCGCGGGCGGTGTCCAGATCAGCCACCATGGTGATCTCGATGCCACGGCCGGCGCGGCGGCGGATCTCTGCCTGGTTGCGCGCCAGCACCTGGAAGGTGCCGCTGCCGACGGTGCCGATGCCGAGCAGGCCGACCTGGATGGGTTTCATGAAAAGCTCTCTTCTCTCAACAGGACGGGGTTCAGACCGAATGGCGGCGGCGGTAGTGCGACAGGAACAGGTCGATGCGGCCGATGGCCTCGGCCAGGTCGTCCGAATTCGGCAGGAACACCAGGCGGAAGTGGTCCGGCTGCACCCAGTTGAAGCCGGTGCCCTGCACGATCAGCACCTTCTGCTCGGCCAGCAACTCGTAGGCGAACTGCTGGTCGTCGGCGATGGGGTACATCGTCGGGTCGAGCCTGGGGAACATGTACAGCGCCGCCTTGGGCTTGACCACGCTCACGCCCGGGATCTGCGTCAACAGCTTGTAGGCCAGGTCACGCTGGCGGCACAGCCGGCCGGTGGGCGCCACCAGGTCCTTGATGCTCTGGTAGCCGCCCAGCGCGGTCTGGATGGCCAGCTGCCCCGGCGTGTTGGCGCACAGCCGCATCGACGAGAGCATGTTCAGGCCCTCGATGTAGTCCCTGGCGCGGCGCTTGTCGCCAGAGACGATCATCCAGCCGGCGCGGTAGCCACAGCTGCGGTAGTTCTTGCTCAAGCCGTTGAAGGTGACGAACAACAGGTCGTCGGCCAGGCTGGCGATGCTGGTGTGGGTGACGCCGTCGTACAGCGTCTTGTCGTAGATCTCGTCGGCATAGACGATCAGCTGGTGCTGGCGGGCGATCTCGACGATCTCGCGCAGCACGCTCTCGGGGTAGAGCGTGCCGGTCGGGTTGTTCGGGTTGATCACCACGATGCCGCGGGTGTGGGGCGTGATCTTGCGGCGGATGTCGTCGAGGTCGGGCGTCCAGTCGGCGCCCTCGTCGCACAGGTAGTGCACCGGCGTGCCGCCGGACAAGGCCACGCTGGCCGTCCACAGCGGGTAGTCGGGCGCCGGCACCAGGATCTCGTCACCGGTGTTGAGCAGCGCGTTCATGCTCATGGTGATCAGCTCGGACGCGCCGTTGCCCAGGTACACGTCGTCCACCGTCACGCCGGCGATTCTCTTCTCCTGGCAGTAATGCACCACCGCCTTGCGCGGCGCGAACAGGCCCTTGCTGTCGGTGTAGCCCGCGCTGTGCGGCAGGTTGCGGATCATGTCCTGCACGATCTCGTCGGGCGGCTCGATGCCGAACGCGGCGATGTTGCCGATGTTCAGCTTGATGATCTTCTGGCCCTCGTCCTCCATCTGCCGGGCCTTGTCCAGCACCGGGCCGCGGATGTCGTAGCAGACGTTGGCCAGCTTGGCCGACTTGGCGATCGGCTTCAGGCCTGCGGGCGATTTCACAGTGGACACGGGCGTTTCCCTGGGGGTGGATCAGTTGGCCTGCCCGGCCCGGTGGATGGGCAGGCAGCCAGCATGCTGCAGCGCAAAACCTATAATTTTAGCCCTTGGGGCCTGCATGCCGATGCCCTGCCCGCCGCACCGCCGGCCACCACCGAGCACCCCTGCCGTGAAGTTCCAACCCGACGTGCTGGCCGGCACCAATGTCATCACCCGCCACGACACCGGTGCGCTGTGGGTCGGCAACCAGCGGTTTGCGCACAGCCTGCTGGTGCCCTGGCAAGGCGCCGTGCTGCCCTGGCCACCGGCGCGGCCGGATGAACTGCAGGCGGCGCACTTCGAGTCCATCCTGGCGCTGCGGCCCGAGTTGGTGATCTTTGGCAGCGGGCTGCGGCTGAAGTTCGTGGCGCCGGCACTGCTGCGCGCGCTGATCGATCGGCGCATCGGCGTGGAGACCATGGACACCGCTGCCGGCTGCCGCACCTACAACGTGCTGGTCAGCGAGGGCCGGTCGGTGGTGGCCGCCCTGCTGATGGCGCCGCCAGCCTGACCCAGCCGAAGGCGCTGAACGCAACACGGGATTCCCTGCCCCGGGACTGCCGGGCAGGCCTGCGCCGAAACTTTATAATCGCGTGTTACGCCATTGCTGCGGGCCATGCTGGAGCCCAGCCACTCGCCCAGCCACTCGCCCAGGCACCCGCCCGATCATTCGCTCGATCACTCGTTCGATCTTTCGCCCGAAGAGGGCTTCACGTCTGACCACCACGACCGCTCATGACGCCTGTCCTCAACAAAAACCTGCCCGATTTCGAAGCCCAAGCCACCGGCGGTGTGAAGTTCACACCGCACGCCTTCAGCGGCCAGGCGGTGGTGCTGTACTTCTACCCGAAGGACCACACCCCCGGCTGCACCACCGAGGCGATGCAGTTCCGTGACAAGCACAAGGACTTCCTGAAGGCCGGCGCCGTGGTGTTCGGTGTCTCGCGCGACAACATGGTCTCGCATGAGAAGTTCCGCCAGAACCTGGAGCTGCCCTACCAGCTGATCGCCGACACCGAAGAAAAGCTGTGCCACATGTTCGGCGTGGTCAAGAACAAGATCATGTACGGCAAGAAGGTCAAGGGCATCGAGCGCAGCACCTTCCTGATCGACACCGCCGGCGTGCTGCGTGCTGAATGGCGCGGCATCAAGGTGGCCGGCCATGTGGACGAGGTGCTCAAGGCCGTGAAAGACCTGAAGAAAGAGGCCTGAGAGCCGCAGTCACGCAGCGGTCATCTGCCGCCACAGGCGGCTGTGTATCATCGCTCCATGCTGGTGAGTCGCCCGACGCCCAAGCCCTTCCACGACGAAGCCGCACAGTTGCCTGTGCGGCTTTTTTGTTGGCCAGGTCTGCGCCGGCTGCACTTTCGCCCCGCCTGAACACCCACCCACCGCCACCCCATGCCCCTGCCCAAGCCGCCTGCCACCAAAGCTGCCATCCTCTCCGCCGCCGACTTCGAGTCGCAGGCCGCGCCGCGCACCGACCGCAAGGGCGGCAAGGCCCGTGCCGAGCCCGCCGCACCCGCGTCGCTGGACCTGTTCGACGGCGCGGCGCAGGTGGCCGCGCCCAAGCTGCCTGCGCGCGGCAGTGCCAAGGCTGGTGTGGCGGTGGCACCGCCGGTGGCCACGTCCCGCCCGGCCGCACCGGGCATGCCGACCAAGCAGGTCTCGCTGGCAACCGCCCCCGTCCCGGCCGGTGGCCAAAAGCAGCGTCTGCGCTCGCCGCGCGGCAGCGGCCCGGCCAAGCTGTTCGTGCTCGACACCAACGTGCTGATGCACGACCCGATGAGTCTGTTCCGCTTCGAGGAGCACGACGTCTTCCTGCCGATGATCACGCTGGAAGAACTCGACGGCCACAAGAAGGGCATGAGCGAGGTGGCGCGCAATGCGCGCCAGGTCAGCCGCGAGATGGACGCGCTGGCCAGCTCCACCAACCCGGACGGCAGCCTCGACCCCGCCGTCGGCATCCCGCTGAACAAGACCGGCCACAAGGACGCCGGCGGCAAGCTGTACTTCCAGACCCTGCTGATGGACGTGCAACTGCCCGCCGGCCTGCCGCAGGGCAAGGCCGACAACCAGATCCTGGGGGTGGTCAAGAGCCTGCGCGAGGCCGAGGCGGGCAAGCCCGCCGGCCGCGAGGTGGTGCTGGTGTCCAAGGACATCAACATGCGCGTGAAAGCGCGCGCCCTGGGTCTGGCGGCCGAGGATTACTTCAACGACAAGGTGCTGGAAGACGGCGACCTGCTCTACACCGGCGTGCTGCCGCTGCCGGCCGACTTCTGGGAGCGCCATGGCAAGACCATGGAAAGCTGGCAGCAGGGCGGCCACACCTTCTACCGCATCGCCGGGCCGATGGTGCCGGTGCTGATGGTCAACCAGTTCGTCTACCTCGAGCAGCCGGGTGCGGCAGCGCTCTATGCCCGCGTCACCGAGATCACCGGCAAGACCGCAGTGCTGAAGACCTTGCGCGACTTCACCCATGCCAAGAACTCGGTGTGGGGCGTCATCGCGCGCAACCGCGAGCAGAACTTCGCGCTGAACCTGCTCACCGACCCGGAATGCGACTTCGTCAGCCTGACCGGCAC
>Ga0105047_10006397_pt1 | contig 20014 bp, 23 predicted proteins | sample MAT04_FD_78384 | JGI IMG/M metagenome (GOLD analysis project Ga0105047, IMG submission 78384) | Freshwater microbial communities from Lake Fryxell liftoff mats and glacier meltwater in Antarctica - MAT-04 (megahit assembly) | ecosystem: Environmental > Aquatic > Freshwater > Ice > Liftoff...
CTGAAGGGCTATTACGGCAACATCACCGAAAAGCAGTTCTCGGCGACGTACGAGGAAGCCTCGCGCCGCAAGGGCAACAGCTCGGAGAACCTGATCGGCCTGCTGGAGTCCCGCCTGGACGCCCTGGTCTATCGCGCCAAATTCACGCCGACCGTCTGGTCTGCTCGTCAGTTCGTCAGCCACGGCCACGTCACTGTCAACGGCAAGAAGGTCGACATCGCGTCGTACCGTCTGAAGGTCGGCGACGTCGTCGAGGTCAAGGAAAAGTCGCGCAATATGGCGCTGGTGCTCGAAGCCCAGCAGTCCGGCGAGCGCGACATCCCCGACTATATCGAGATCGGCGACCGCGGCTTCTCGGTCCGCTTCGTCCGCGTGCCGGAACTGGCCGACGTGCCGTTCCCGGTGAAGATGGAGCCGAACCTGGTCGTGGAATACTACTCCTCGTAAGCCCGGCGATCGATGAGATGAGAAAGCCCCGGCCGTCGCCGGGGCTTTTTTCTTGCCCGGCGGCTCGCGGGAAGCGAGTATCGAGAAGTTCATTCAGCAAAATCGGGAGGCGTCATGCTGCTGTCCATCTCCCTTGTCTTGGCGCTTTCCGCGCAGTCACAACAGGCTGATTCCGATCCACTCGCCGAGGCTGTCAGAACCCAGGCCGACAACTACCAAATGGTGCGGCCATCGCCGATGATCCATTTTTCGCCGACCCGGGCGACGGCCTATGCACTGGGAAACGGCTGTGTGCCGGCGGTCATGACCGGGCGACCGGCGACCGAGTATTTCCAGACTGCGGCGATACGCAGTCTGCCCGAACGCGAGGGCCTGCATCAGGTGAGCACGCGTGTGACGCTTCTACAGACGGGCAACAGCTGTACCGTGACCGCCACCGGCGGCGACCCCGAGGATCTGAGAGCTTCGGTGCTGGAGACGCTTGACGGACTCAACGTCATCCGCAGCGTCCGATCCGACACGGGCCCAGGCTCACGCGACTCCAATGGTAATTTCCGCCAGGAACTGCATTGCCTGACCCTGAACGGGGAGGCGTTGTTTCTGGTGATGTCTACCTCAAGCGCCTCCAATCGCGCGCGACTGATGGCCAGTCTGGGCCGAGACTCCGGCGCGCGCTGCGTCCAGCCGTCCGGCGGTTGACACGAACCCAGGGGCGAGCGGCCCTGCTTTCCTTCGCTCGCGAACGCGCGCATTTTGCGGGTTCAGGGTCGGGCTGAGGAGGCCGGGGATGAGATCGATCGCGACAGCCGCGGCCATTCTGGCCATCGTTCCGGCGCTGTCGGGCTGCGCCCTGGTGGACCGGTTCGGAAGATCGAACATGGCCGAGGCCCCGCCGGGTCAGGTCGAGCCGGTCCATGCCGCCGTTATCGCCCAGAACCAAGCCGCCTTCTGGGTCAGTTCCAACGGCTGTACCGCCAAGGCGGACATCCAGCCGGTGGTGCGTCCGTCCAGCGACGGGCCGATCATCACCCTGCGCCGGATCAGGGAAGACCGCTGCCGCGAGGTCCGGCCCGAGGGGGTCGAGATGCGCTGGTCGTTCGAGGAACTGGGGCTGGAGCCGGGCTCGCGCCTGACGGTCGAGAACCCCTACCAGCTTCCGCCGGCCTGAAATCAGACGGCGTGGACGGCGTGGGCTTCGGCGCTGACGGCGCTGATCCGGGTGTGGACGATGGAAACCGTCGTGCCGGGGTGGCCGCTCGCGACCTGGACCCGGGCCCCAAGCTGTCTGGTCAGGGCCTCGATGATGCTGGTGCCCAGGCCGGGCGTCGCGCTGGCGGCGTCCGTCGGCATGCCGACGCCGTCGTCGGCCACGGACAGAGTCCAATTGGGCCCCCGCGCGCGATAGCTCACCACGATCCGGCCATGCCGTCCGCCGGGAAAGGCGTGTTTCAGCGAGTTGATCACCAGTTCGGTCACGATCAGGCCCAGACTGACGGAAATGTCAGCGTTGACGGCGCTGTCGTCGCAGTCGACTTGCAGCGACAACTGGCTGTGATCGCGGATCATGGAAGCGCCGACGCTGACGCACAGCTGGTCGAAATAAGATCTCAGCGCGACCTCGCCGAGCCGTGACGCGGCCAGCTGCTGTTGCAGGGCCGCAACCGACATGACCCGACTGTGAGCGTCCTTCAGATGCGCGCGGGACTCCTCGGACTGGACCTTGCGCGCGCTCTGCAGGATGACGCTGGCGATGATCTGCAGGCTGTTGGCGACGCGGTGCTGGACCTCCTGAAGCAGGATGGCCTTCTCGCGCAGCAGGTCGTCCTTCAGCTTTTCACCGGCCCTGGCGTCGGTGATATCCGTCACGCCCAGCAGGATCCGCACCGGCGATCCATCGCCATAGCTCAACAGGTGCGCGTTCAGCAGCAGGCAGCGCGCGCCCAGCCGCTCGCTGTTCAGGTCCATCTCATAGGCATCGACGCCGGCGGCACCTGACAGGGTCGCGGTCAGCAGCGACTTCAGCCGGGGCAGGTTCCACTCGCCGCCGCCCAAGCTGAACACTTGCGCGCCCGGGGCACCCTCCGGATCGATGTCAAAGGTCTTGAAGAACGAGTCGCTGGCGGCAATGACCATCATCTCCCCGTCCAGAAGCACCAGAGGCGAGGTGGATGAACCGACGATGGCCAGCGCCAGGCTGAGCGGCCCGTCTGGATGAACCGGTGTGGGGGCGGTCACGGCCAACCCTCCAAAAGTAATCGGAGGCCTTCGCGGCGAAAGCCATACCCGTGGTAGATTGTCGGAAATGCAAGGCGGACCGGTCATCACCGGAGGTCGCTTGAATAACAGATAGCACCGATCCGGGAGATTAGAGCACGGATTCGGCGAGCTTGACTTTAAATGCAACCCGAAGAATCCCCTCGGAACCACAATAAATATGTTGAGGTTGTGCGCGCGATTTTTACAGCCGCGGAATGCCTCGGAACGGCGGTGCCTGGCTCAAGAGCGGCGCGTCAGGTGCGCTGGAACACCTGAAGCATCGTCGCGGGAATGCGGTGCGGCCGCATCGTGACCGCATCCACCAGCACCCATTCGGACAGCCCTTGCGCGCACAGCCGGCCCTCGCCGTCCTCGATCCGTACAGAGCGGTTGAATCGCGGCCCCTGCGGATCGCCGACCCAGGTCCGGGCCACTACGTCGCCGGCCTCGGGCGGCAGGGGGCGGAAATAGTCGATCTCGTGCCGGACCGCGACCCAGGACCAGCGGGCCCGGGTCTCGGCGTCGAAGCGGGCGGCCCAGTGGGCCGTGCCTGCGTCCTGCAGCCAGCCGACATAGACCACATTGTTGACGTGGCCGTTGTCGTCGATGTGTTCGGGTAGAACCGTCAGCGGGACGACGAAAATCTCGCGGTCCTCGCGCGGCTCCAGCACCGTGCGGGCCATCAGGTCCCGGTTGCGTCGGGGCCGTCGCCCAGCGGCACGCCCTTGTCGGCCATGAGCGTCTGCAGTTCACCGGCGTTGAACATCTCGCGCACGATGTCGGAGCCGCCGACGAACTCGCCCTTCACATACAGCTGGGGGATGGTCGGCCAGTCGCTGAAGGTTTTGACGCCCTCGCGCAGGCCCTCGTCCTGCAGCACGTCGACGCCGACGAAATTCGTGCCGAGATGATCCAGAATCTGGACCGCCAGCGACGAGAAGCCGCAGCGCGGCGCGTCGGGCGTGCCCTTCATGAACAGGACGACGTCGTTCGTCTTCACCGTGTCAGCGATGAAGGTGTGTACGGGATCGATGGCGGCGACTTGATCGGTCACGGAGGGGCCTTTCAGTGAAGGTCGTCAGGTATGGACCCCGGACCCGGGGGTCAAGGGCAGCACCTGGAACGGCTCACCAAGCGTGGCGTTCTCCAGACGCCCGTCCGGGCCAGGACCACACCCGCATGAAGACCCCGGAGCCCCGCAAGGGAATGCCCTCGCCGAAACTGACGAAGGCCGACTTCACCGAACGCTATCTAAGTCGGTTCGCCGACCCAAGCTTCGCGCCGATGAAGGCCGAGCTGGACAAGATCGCGGGCATCGCCTGGCAAGGCTATCGCGACGGCCGCAAATCGCCCGTCACCCGGAAGGCCGGTCCGGGTTTCGCCGATCCCGACTACGATCTGGCCATCGACTGGATCAACGCCAAGGCCGCGATCGACATGGCGCAGAAGCGGTTCGAGGACGGCGATGAGCCGCTACGGGTCCTGCTGGTCAATGGATCGTCGCGGTCGGAACACACCTGCCCCGGCGAGATGTCCAAGAGCTTCCGCCTGGTCCAGATAGCCGAGCGGGTGTTGAGCACGGCGGGGGTCGAGACGACAATCCTCGACCTGTCGCGCCTGTCTTCCGAGTTCGGTCGCGACATCCATCCCTGCAAGGCCTGTTTCTCGACGGCGGCACCGCTGTGCCACTGGCCTTGCAGCTGCTACCCCAATTATTCACTGGGCCAGGTCCACGACTGGATGAACGACATCTATCCGATGTGGGTCGAGGCGCACGGCGTCTTCATCGTCACCCCGGTGAACTGGTATCAGGTCTCCAGTCCGATGAAGCTGATGATGGACCGGCTGGTCTGTGCCGACGGCGGCAACCCCGACCCGACCCTCACGCGGGGCAAGGACGCGAAACTGGCCAAAAAGGAAGAGTTGAAGGGCTGGGCCTATCCGCGTCACCTGCAGGGCCGGATATTCTCCGTCGTGGTCCACGGCGATGTCGAGGGGGCAGAGAATGTGCGCCGCTCGGTGTCCGACTGGTTGAAATTCATGAAGTTCACCCCGGCGGGCCCGGACGCCGAGATCGACCGCTACATCGGCTATTGGGAGCCCTATGCAACCAGCCACGACGCCCTTGACCGGGACACGGACATCCAGGCCGAGGTCCGCATCGCCGCCGAGCAGCTGGCCCGCGCGCTCAAGGCGCGGCGGGCAGGGGTCCTGATTCCGACTTACGAGGGGCTGGAGAGCCCGCGGCAGAAATAGTCAGGTCAGGTCCTTCTCCGGTCCTTCAAGGGGGAGGATCGGTGCGGTCAGGCGGCCTTGGCGCCGGCCACGCGGGCCATCTCGATCTGGGCCGACAGGCCGGGCGGCATGTCGCGGTCGGGGACCAGGGACAGGGTGTTCAGCCGATCGATGTCGCTGGCCTCGATCATGACGCTGGAGATCGACGGGTCGTTCAGAACATGGGCCAGGCATATGGCCTCGGCCGTCCAGTTGTTGGTCCGGTGCAGGAAGGCGAAGGTGCCGGCATGGGCCAGTGGGTTTTCCTCGACCTTGGGGCCGCCGCCGAAGCCGAACAGACCCTTTTTCTTTTCAACGTGGGCGGTCGCCGCCTTTTTGGCCGTATTCAGGCTGTCGGGGAAATAGCCGTAGCCGAAAATGGCCATGTCCTGCTCGCGGGCGGCGCGCAGGCGCGAACGGACCTGCCAGCCTGCATTGACGTGGAACGGCGACGCCAGCACGTCGAAGGCTCCGGTCGAGACATAGGTGTCCATCACGTCGCCTTCGCCTGACACGCCCAGCAGCCGCACCCGCTCGGTCGCCCGCAGCGCCTTGAGGGCGTTCAGGGTCGACTGGGGCAGTTCGTGATCCACCGGCTCGTCCAGCAGGGCCATGTCGAACCAGCCGAGGCCCGAGGCGTGCAGAGCCCGGTCGATGGCGGCGGTGATACCCTCGGCCGAGAAGTCGCGATACGAGCCGCGGCGGCCGTCTCCGGCACCCAGGGTCAAGGACACCTGCACCAGCTTGCGGTCGACGTGTTTGAGCGCCTGGCCCAGCACCTCGGCCAGGACAGGATCGGCGGTTTCGAGGCGGTAGCTGTTGATGCCGGCTTCCAGCGCCGAATAGACCAGCTCTCGCCCGGCCTCGGGCCCGCCGGCGACGTCGCGGGCACCGAGGCTCAGGGTCAGGCAGGAAACGGCTTGTCCTGAGATTCCGAAGGGACGGTAGCGCATGGTCTCAGTCTCCGTGCCTGGACGTGAGGGGCGGCGCGGATGTTTCGAGCGCCAGCGCGTGCAGTTCGCCGCCCATCTTGCCCTTCAGCGCGGCATAGACCAGCTGGTGCTGACGCACGCGCGGCAGTCCGGTGAAGGCCGTCGAGACGATGCGGGCGCGATAATGGTCGCCGTCTCCGGCCAGATCGTCGATGACGATCTCGGCGTCGGGAAAGGCTTCGGTCAAATGGCCGCGAAGCATTTCGACAGGCATGGGCATGGACGGCGCGGGCTCCGGATTCGCCGTGGATTATGCGGCGTAAACCTTAATGGCTGGCTACGCGCGCCCAGGTCAAAATGGACTTTCATCCTGCCGGGGCGCTCAAGCGCCAGATGGCCGGCGGCACCGTACCGGCGTCCGGGATGACAAGGTGTCCTGACCCGTTTCGAATGTCGAATGGCCCCTATCGCGCCGCCCGTTCCAGCAACACCACCGGCCCGCCCTTATAGGTCGTCTCGGCATAGGGGACGTAACCCGCCCGTGCCGCCAGCGCGTGCGAAGGCGCATTATCCGGCCCAATCATACAGACCGTGCGGCGCGCGTTCAGTGCCTCGTCGCACCAGGCCAGGGCGGCGGACAAGGCTTCGAACGCCATGCCCCTGCCCTGATACCGCGGCGCGACGCCCCAGCCCAGCTCTGGCGCATCGAAGGCCGGGGTCATGATCCTTCGGAAATCCAGCACCCCGACACTGCCGACATAGGCACCGGTCGAGGTCTCGCGAACGGCCCAGTTGCCGTAGTCCAGAGCCTCCCAGTGACCGATATCGCGCAGCAGACGGAACCAGACGTCCTCGGGGTTCAGCGGCGCGGCAAAGACGGCTGTAGCGAAGGCCGGATCGCCCCACAGCGCGATCAGGTCCTCAAGATCGCCAAGGGCGATGGGCGACAGCGTCAGTCGTTCGGTGATCAGGGTGGTGGTCACATCAGCCCCAGCTGCTTGAAACTGGCCACGCCGTCGCGGCCGACGATCAGGTGGTCGTGCACGTCGAGGCCCAGGGCGCGGGCGGCCTCGATCACCTGACGGGTCATGTCAATGTCGGCGCGCGACGGGGTCGGGTCGCCGGACGGGTGGTTGTGGACGATGATCATGGCCTTGGCCGACAGCTCCAGTGCGCGCCGCACGACCTCGCGAGGATAGACCGGAGCGTGGTCGATGGTGCCGCGATTCTGGATTTCGTCGAGGATCAGCTGGTTGCGGTTGTCGAGGTAGAGGACCCGGAACTGTTCGCGCGGCTCATGCTGGAGGGTCACGCGGACATAGGCGAGCAGGGCGGACCAGGACGAGATGACGGTGCGCTTGTTGGCCTCTTCCTTCGTCACCCGGCGCGCGACTTCATGCAGGGCCGCGAGGTCCAGCGCGGTCTCGGCCCCGACGCCCTTTGACCGACCCCTGGTGTCTTGTGCGCGGACCGTCATCAGGTCCTCGACCGAGGCGGCCAGCACCGCCGCCAGCGAACCGAACCGCGCCAGCAGCGCCTTGGCGATCGGTTTGACGTCGCCCTGCGGCTGGCTGCGGAACAGGAAGAGTTCGAGCAGCTCATAGTCGGGCAGGTGGTGGATCCCGCCGCCCCGCGCGCGGTCGCGCAGCCGCTCGCGGTGGCCGACGTGGTGGGGTTTGGGCGAGGCAGGCGGGGCGGCGGCGCCCATGCTCAGGCTGCGGCCCGGCGATTGGAAACCCTGAGCTCGAAATAGTCGTAGGGGAAGATGACCTTGCCGGTATCGCCGCGCCTGACGATGCCGTTCCGGATCAGCCCGATGACATCGCCATGGACCGCCTTGACGTCACGGTCGACCTTTCGGGCGACTTCGCGGATGCTCATTTCGCCGGCACCCGCCATCGCGGTCAGTATGTCCCAACGTTTGCCGGTCAAGACGCGCCAAAGCAGGTCGGACGAGATGAAGCTGGATTCGGCATAGCCCTTCTCCACACCCTCAAAGGAACCACGGACGTCGGCAAAAACCTCGTCCTCATTCCTCACGCTGAAGACGACCGTTCTGAATTCTCCATTCTCGTACCGTTCGTCGGAAATCGAGTTCGAGCTGGGTGAGATCGACGAATCCATACCGGAACTCCCTTTGGCCGGCATGCAGGTGGTCGCCCTTGCCACGCTCGTTGTCATAGCGAACGACGCAGACCTCGTCGCAGACGTAGGCGAGGCTGTACTTGGAGAGGTGGTTCGACATCAGCACCGGTGACCGCAGCTCCCAAACCACGAGGTGCAAGACCTCGCCGTCGCCAATGCGAATCTCCTCCTGGCGCTTCAGCCGCGCCTTCATGTTGGAGCGTGCCCCAACAGAACGGGTGTTGTCAATGGGTCCAACAGAGCCTCCCGCGATGGAAGAGCAACCTACCCTAGAATTGCGGGCGGAAAAGTCCTGCCGGGCTGGCGGTGAAGATTTCCATGCCGTCCTCGGTCACGCCTAGGGTGTGCTCGCACTGGGACGACAGGGACTTGTCGCGGGTGACGGCGGTCCAGCCGTCGGACAGAACCTTCACGTGCGGCTTGCCCAGATTCACCATCGGCTCAACGGTGAAGAACATGCCGGCTTTGAGCGTCGCGCCCTCGCCGCGGCGGCCGTAGTGCAGGACATTGGGGCTGTCGTGGAACAGCCGGCCGATGCCGTGGCCGCAGAAGTCGCGCACCACCGACATGCGATTGGCCTCTACCACCTGCTGGATGGCGTAGCCGATGTCGCCGAAGGTGTTGCCCGGCTTGATCATCGCCAGACCGGCATCCAGCGAGTCATAGGTGACGTCGATCAGCTTGCGGGCACGGGCGTTGATCTCGCCGACCGCGAACATGCGGCTGGAATCGCCGTGCCAGCCGTCGACGATGACGGTGTGGTCGATGTTGAGGATGTCGCCGTCCTTCAGGACCTTGTCGCCCGGAATGCCGTGGCAGACGACGTGGTTGATCGAGGTGCAGACGGTCTTCTCATAGCCCTTGTAACCCAGGCAGGCGGGCAGGGCATCGTGGTCGAGGGTGAAATCGCGGATCCGGTCGTCGATCTCGCCGGTGGTCACGCCCGGGACCACAAAGGGAGTGATCATGTCGAGCGCCTCGGCCACGAGACGACCCGCCGCGCGCATGCCCTGAAAGCCCTCGGCGTCATGGATGCGGATTTCGTGGGTGCGGACGAAGGCGTCCTCGTCCAGTTCGGGGGTCTCGTACATGCGATGGGCTTTCGGGCGTCAGGCAGGGCGTCTGGTCACGTGGCTTTCAGGTGGGAGACTATAGCACAAACCTCAAGGCCGCGTTGAGGCGGGCGCTGCACTTGCGTGCAGCCTGGGCTAGACAGGCGTCATGACCACTCCATCACCCACCGCCGCCGTCCTGATCATCGGCGACGAGGTCCTGTCCGGCCGGACCCAGGATACCAATCTGAACACCATCGCCCGGTTTCTGGCGGTGCTGGGGATCGATCTGCTGGAATGCCGGACCATCGGCGACCGCAAGGACCAGATTGTCGACAGCCTGAACGCCCTGCGGTCTGCCCACGACTATGTCTTTACCACCGGCGGGATCGGCCCGACCCACGACGACATCACCGCAGACGCGGTCGCCACGGCCTTTGGCGTCGCCCTGCCCGAACACCCCGCCGCGGTCGCCATTCTGGCGCGGCGCTATGGCGCGGACTTCAATTCGGCGCGGCGGCGAATGGCGCGCATCCCCGAGGGCGGCCTTCCGATCGCCAATCCGGTGACCGACGCGCCGGGCTTTCAGATCGGCAATGTCTTCGTCATGGCGGGGGTACCGAAGATCATGACCGCCATGCTGGAGGATGTGGCGCCGCGCCTGCGGACCGGGGCGGTGGTGCATGCGCGCACGCTGAAAGTCATCGGCGTCGGCGAGGGATCGATCGCCGACATCCTGACGGCGGCGGCGAAGGCGGAGCGCGAGATCAGCTTCGGCAGCTATCCGTTCGGGCATGGGTCGGTGGGAGAGATGGGGACCAGTCTGGTGGTGAGGGGGCGGGATGCGGCGCGGGTGGATGTTGCGGTTGAAACGCTGGCGGCCGCGCTGGCGGCGGCGGGGGTGGCGGTGACGGTGGTCTGACCACCGTACTCCCCCGCGGGAGACCGAATCTATCACCGTGCATCCCCGCAAAGGCGGGGACCCACGCTTTGGCCCCATCGCCGATGCCGGGTTGAGCACGGGTTTATTCGGACAGTCTGGTCGCAGCTCAAACCTGGGTCCCCGCCTTCGCGGGGATGCACGGGTTGAGGGGGCGTTTCGGGCAGGGGGAGAAGGATCAGGAGGCGCTGAACGCCGCCGCCACCGCTGCGTAAGCCGGATTGGCCCGCCCCCCGGCGTCCAGCAAAAGCGGGCTGTCATCGGTCCAGCCCTTGCCCTCGGCGCGCAGCAGCCAGCTGTCGGGGTCGCGCAGGCCCCAGGTGGTGAAGGCGAAGCGCTGGCGTTCCGGCAGGGCCATGAAGGCCTCGGCCAGTTCGCCGACACGGGCGACCTGTTGCGCGCGCTTCTGTCCCAGACTGCGGGTGTCGAGCCGGTTGTCGGAGCGCATCGAGAAATCCAGCTCGGACACATGGATGGGCAGGCCCAGCGAGCCGGCGTCCTTGATGAAGGCGGTGATCCGGCCGGCGGGGATTTCGATATCGAGGTGGGACTGGGTGCCGATGCCGCCAATCGGGGCACCGAGGGTCAGCAGCCGTTCGACCAGCCGCAGGAAGGTCGCGCCTTTGCGGGGGATGTTTTCGAGATTGTACTCGTTCAGGAACAGCACCGCCCCGGGATCGGCTGCGCGGGCCTGTTCGAAGGCGCGGACGATATAGGCTTCGGGCCCGAGCTTGCGGGCGTAAACGCAGTCGCGCAGGCCGTCGCCGTCCTCGGCCACCGCTTCATTGACCACGTCCCAGCCGGCCATGCGGCCCCGGTATCGTCGGGCGACGGTCGAGACATAGCGGTCGTATTCGGCGGCGAAGCGGGCGCGGGGCAGGTCGTCGGTGAAGACGTTCAGCCCTTGCGAGTACCAGACCAGACAATGGCCGAAGACGCGCAGGCCCTGTTCATGGCCCCAGTCGACCATCCGGTCCGAGGCCGAGAAATCATAGGCGAAGCCCGGCCGAAGGATGCGCTCGGGCTTCAGCTCCCATTCGGGGGTCAGCTGGCTGACGTGTTTGCGCATCTGGGCGACCCAGACGGGGTCGAAGAGCTGGCCCGTCATGCCGGTGGCACCGAAGGGGAAGGACGCCAGCGACTTCAGCGGCGCGGCTTCGGTGCCGGGGGCGGTCTGGGCCGAGGCGAAGCGGTTGCAGGCGGCCAGCGCGAGGGGCGCGGCGAGGAGCAGACGGCGATTCAGGCGGGGCGGGTCAGCCCGCACGCCGTCTCAAACCCAATTCGTCGAAGGCGGCGGTTTCGCGCTTGCCGGCGGCGATCATGGCGTTCAGCCGGGTCATTTCGGCGACGTGTTCGAACTTCTTCAGTTCCTCGAAGGCACCGGACAGGGCGTCACGGGCGCCTTCTTCCTCGGCGTCGAGGACGACCACGTCGGCCTGGGCCGCGCCCTTGCGCAGCTTCCAGCCGTTCAGATAGGCCTGCAAGAGCATGGCGGCGTCGGTGTCGTCGCGGGCCCGGACCTGTTCAATCTCGGCCTCGGCCTCCAGCACGGCGATCCGCATCTCGGCCGAAGCGCGGCGCGCGGTGATTTCGGCCAGACGCTTCTGCAGCGTCTCGACCTCATAGCTGGAGATTCGGATCAGCGACTGGGCCCAGGCGGTCATGTGCGCAAACTCTTCATCACTGGATCATTCCCTGGTTCAGGATTGCTTCCAGCTGGGTAAAGGAATCGGAAAGAGGCGTGTGATCGTCCTTGTCCTGGCCCAGAAAAGCCTCCAGCGCCGGGTTCAGGGCGATGGCGCGGTCGACGATCGGGTCGGCCCCGGTGCGATAGGCCCCGATGCGGATCAGCTCTTCCATGTTGCCATAGGCCGACAGGCACTGGCGGGCCCGCTTGTTCAGCTCGCGCTCGGGCGGGGTCTGGCAGGCGGGCAGGGTGCGGCTGACGGATTTGAGCACGTCGATGGCCGGGAAGCGGCCGCGCTCGGCGATCTTGCGGTCCATGACGATGTGGCCGTCGAGGATGCCCCGCACCGCGTCGGCGATCGGCTCGTCATGGTCGCCGCCGTCGACCAGCACGGTGAACAGGGCGGTGATCGGCCCGGCGGTGGTGCCGTCGGGGCGGACGGGGCCGGGACCGGCCCGCTCCAGCAGTTTGGGCAGTTCGGTGAAGACGGTGGGGGTATAGCCCTTGGTGGTCGGGGGCTCGCCGGCGGCCAGGCCGATCTCGCGCTGGGCCATGGCGAAGCGGGTGACCGAGTCCATCAGGCACAGCACTTCGAGGTCCTGGTCGCGCAGGTATTCGCTGATGGCCATGGTCATATAGGCGGCCTGACGGCGTTTCAGCGCCGGCTCGTCCGAGGTGGCGACCACGACGATGGCGCGGCGCAGGCCCTCTTCGCCGAGGGTCTCCTCGATGAATTCGCGGACCTCCCGGCCCCGTTCGCCGATCAGGCCGACGACGACGACATCGCAGGTCGCCTGTCGCGCCAGCATGGACAGCAGCACCGACTTGCCGACGCCGGACCCGGCGAAGATGCCGAGGCGCTGGCCCCGACAGGTGGTGGTGAAGACGTCCATGGCGCGCACGCCGAGGTCCAGCCGCTCGCCGACCCGGCCGCGCGAGTGGGCCGGGGGCGGGGGCGCGCGCAGGGGATAGGCGGCGGGGCCGACCGGCAGCGGACCCTTGCCGTCAATGGGGGCGCCGAAAGCATCGATGATCCGGCCCAGCCAGCCGGTGGTCGGGCGCACGCTGGCGGCGGCGGAGACGATGCGGATGTCGGCCCCGGGGGCAACCCCTTCGACCGGGCCGAACGGCATCAGCAGGGCCTTGGCGTCACGGAAGCCGACGACCTCGGCGGGCAGGGGCGACAGGTGACGGCGCGCGATCTCGGCCCGGGCTCCGACGGCGAGGCGGCTGAGGCCCCCCTTCGATTCGATCAACAGGCCGTTGACGCCTGCGACCTTGCCGGTCACGACCAGCGGATCGATCGCTTCGACGGCGGCGGCTAGATTGCGCATGGGTCAACGGATGCGGGATCGTGGTTAACGCGGGATGAAGGCGGAGGGCTCGGTTTGTCGGAAGCCGTGGCGAGATGAGAGACGACCCTTGCTCTCGCCGGCATCACCCCCATGTCCGGCGTCGTGGCACCGTCTCGCCAAATTATGCACCGTGCCCACGCCCTGCTTCCTCGCCGGAGTCCGCCCATGTCCGACGCCCCCTACGACCCCTCCCGCCACCTGAAAGCCGGGCGTGGCAAGGTCTATGCCTCGATCCTGGACACCATCGGCGACACGCCGATCGTGGGTCTGCCGCGGCTTTCGGCTGAGTACCGGCCCAAGGCCATCGTGCTGGCCAAGCTGGAGTTCTTCAACCCGATCGCCTCGGTCAAGGACCGGATCGGCGTGGCCATGATCGACGCGCTGGAACAGGCCGGAAAGATCGGTCCGGACACGGTGCTGATCGAGCCGACCAGCGGCAATACCGGCATCGCCCTGGCCTTTGTCGCCGCCGCCAAGGGGTATCGGCTGATCCTGGTCATGCCCGAGAGCATGTCGATCGAACGCCGCAAGATGCTGGCCCTGATGGGGGCTGAACTGGTGCTGACGCCGGCCGAGAAGGGCATGAAGGGGGCCATCGCCATGGCAGAGGAACTGCTGGAGCGGACGCCCAACGCCGTCAGCCCGGCCCAGTTTGACAACCCCGCCAATCCCGCCATCCACCGGGTCACGACGGCCGAGGAAATCTGGAACGACACGGCGGGTGCCGTGGACATCGTCGTCGCCGGGGTCGGCACCGGCGGCACCATCACCGGCGTCGGCCAGGCGCTGAAGGCCAGGAAGCCCTCGGTACGGATGATCGCGGTCGAGCCGACCGCCTCGCCGGTGCTGTCGGGCGGCGAGCCCGGGCCGCACAAGATCCAGGGCATCGGCGCGGGCTTCATTCCCTCGATCGTCGACCGCTCGGTCATCGACGGCGTCGAGCAGGTGTCCAACGAGGACAGTTTCGACATGGCCCGCAAGGCCGCGCGGGTCGAGGGTATCCCGGTCGGCATCTCGTCCGGTGCCACGCTGATCGCCGCCTTCCGCCTGGCCGCCCTCGACGAGAACGCGGGCAAGACCATTGTCGCCATCATCCCCAGCTTCGCGGAGCGGTATCTGTCGACGGCCCTGTTCGAGGGGCTTTGAGGCCTCAGTTGCCGTATAGGCCCCCGAGCAGGCCGACCCCGGCCAGTATCGGGAAGGCAACCAGGCCGGCGAGCTGGGTCACCAGTACCAAGGCTACACATTTTGTCAGACCACCGGCCGTGGTGCGGAACCAGCGCCCGCGCCCTGTCCGCATGAAGGCGATGATCCCCAAGCCTGTCAGGGCAATGGCCGAGACCCCGGCATAATCACGGTCCCAGGCCATCCACGACAGCGGCAGCAGAGGGATCGTCCAGGCGTTCAGATAGGTCAGGGTGGCGCGGAACGACCTGCGCCAACCCAGGTTCGCCGGGTCCCACCACCGCAGTAGCGGCGCGATAAACGGGACGTAAAGCAGCGTTCCGACCGGCACGATCAAGAGCGTTATCCAATCATTGCCATCGCTCAGAAAGGCCTCGCGGGTCTTGCCGGCTTGTTGGGCCAGATCGTCGATGTCGATCCCGCTGACCTGCAGTCGCTCCAGTTGCTCCAAGGTGGCCGTCGTCCCCCCGGTAAAGAACAGCACCAGCATCATGAAGCCGCACAGCGTCAGATAGAGGCGCAGTGGTCTGCTGTAGACGCCATGGCCCGTCGGGCCGCCGTCCATATAGGCGGCCAACACTTTGGCGGGCCTGACCAGCATGTGCCGTACGGTGCGTAATTCCACGCGGCCGAAGTCTGCGGCATCCTCGCTCAGGTCCGACAGTCCCTGGTCCCCGGGCGCTTGCGCATCCGGGCGGCCTTTGCCCCGTTTCATCCCCGTCCTCCGTATCCCATCCGAACGTTTCACGTCTGCAATGGCGTGCCAAGCCGAGCGCGCGCGGGCTTTCCGACCCTGAGGGCTCGACCTCTTGCCCAGCCGGGCAGAGAGGCCAACGAGGCTTCTGTCCGGTATCGGTCAGGCCGTGGCGCGCGCTGACGCCAGCCGCGGGCCCGGGCGGGCAAGCCATCCGATCACGAAGGGGGCCAGCATGTGCGGCATGGTCAGGATGGACAGGGTCATGAAGCTGGCGGCGACCAGCCGCGAGGCCGCGTCGGCGCGAAGCTCGAGCCCGTAAAGGCCGGCGGCGATCGCGCCGGCTGCCGCCGTCATCGGCAGGATGATCCTGACCCAGACGTGCTGGCGGGTCGACGCCAGCGCCCGCAGGCTCTCACCCAGATGCCGGGGCGAGTGGAACAGACAGAAATAGAGGGAAAAGCCGACGACAGGCGGCAGGACGATCATGCCGGTCAGCGCCACGGCCCCGGCGACCGCGCGCTGTCGATGGCCGGCCGACCAGAGCACCGCAAGGGCCACGACGCCGATGACCAGGGCGGTGGGCATCACCAAGGTCAGGGCGTCCGTGACTGCGGGGGCGTCCGTCCGGCCTGTCAGGGCGATGAACAGTCCGTCGAGCTCAGCGCGGTGCAGAAGCGTGGGGGCGGCCAGCAGGCCGAGGGCCATGCCCTTTTCGAGAAGGTGCGAGCCGGAGCCGGTCCAGTCTTCCGAGAAATGAACGACGGCCACGATGATGAAGATCACGAGCGCCAGCACGGGCGCGTATCGCCACACGGCGAACATCGCGAGGGCCAGGCCGAGATAGACGGTGAGCAGCACGACCAGCCCGGTCACGGGACCCTGGGCCTGATCGCGGATGCGGTGCAGGTCCAGCGTCCCGTGTGGCAGGCCGAAAACAAGTAGCATCAGGCAGCCGACGGATGTGGCCAGCGATCCTGACAAGGAAACACCCGCAGCGAGCGCCAGACCGCAGCCCAGAAAGCCCAGAATCAGGGCCGTCAGGGGCAGGTCCAGGCCGCTGCGAGCGTGGGGAGGCATTGTCGCTAGTCCTTATGAACAGAAGAGATGGGTGGTTCCTGTCCGGAACCACCCGCCCTTCGGTCAGTGGCTGACCGCGCCTTGCGAGGTCGCGTCGCCGTACTCGATCTGCGACTTGCGGACCGCGATGATGTAGATCAACACGCCCAAGCCGACCTTGGCGATGAGGTCGGCGATCGTGTAGCCGATCTGCACCGCCGTCTCGACCGTACCGCCACCCATGTTGGTGTAGGGGATCATATAGACGATCGGATAAAAGCCCCAGGAGGCGAAGGTCAGCAAACGGGCTGACTTGATCAGGCCCCTGACGCTTTCCGGCTGGCGCTCGATCGCGGATCCCAGACCCTTGAACAGCTCCCAGACGATGTACAGGAACGGGATGGCCGACAGCGTGCCCCAGAGGGCCCTGGTCGAATTGTCGTCGGCGATCTCGCCCGGATAGCCCAGGATGATCATCAGGGCGGCGGCGATGCCCAGCTTCAGGGACTTGGACATGGTCTCGGACTGGGACAGGCGCATGACCAGGATCAGTTCGATCAGCAGCAGCGGCACGGTCAGCAGCCAGTCGACGTAGCGGTAGGCGTCGTTGAAGGCCACGCCGGTTGCTGTCAGCACGCCGTCGCGGACCTCATAGGCATCATTCCAGCTCTCGAAGATGCGGAGGTAGTGGTAGGCGGCGATGGCCGTAACCAGACCGGAAATGACCAGGGCGGTCTTGTAGGCGGGTCCGACCTGCGAGCGGCTGAGCCACAGGAACAGGGTCGCCGCGGCCATGGTGGCGAAGGTGAAAGAGAAGGCGTTGTAAACGAGCAGAAACTGCCCGACGTCGATGGTTGACATGATATTTCCTCCGAGCGGCACTCTCTGGCCGTGTAGCGGAACCCTTCAGCCATTCGGCGAACCTACGCCATACGGGCTTTAGGCCGTACCCGGAGAGTGTCGGGTACCCAAAGCCGGATACACGGCATCGGCGGAGTCGCGAAGCGATTCTTCCTCAATAGATTCAAACTCGGGCAGGCTGTTGAAATGGGTTTTCGACCCGCTCGGGAGGCGATCATGGCACCATCCGTCAAATCGGAAATGCCATTAATTCAATAGGCTATATCGCAGGACTTACCTCACAAAGGGCAGTTTCCGAGCAAATCAGCCTCAAGGCCCGACTTTTTCAACGGCCTGCTTCAGAGTCCGGCCTCGACCGCCAGCCGGATGGCGTCGGCGACGTTGTGGGTGCCGATTTTCTCCAGAATCAGGGCCCGGTGCATTTTCACCGTCTTCTCGCTGAGCGACAGATTGTAGGAAATCTGCTTGCTGCGGCAACCCGACGCGATCTGTTGCAGGACTTCGCGCTGCCGCGGGGACAGGGTGCGGACCACCTCGACCGCATGGTGGTGACGGCTGGACGAAGGGCCGACCGCACCGGCATCCAGCTCGACTTGCGAGCCCAGGAAATATTCCAGCTCGCCGTCAGAGGTGAAGACCGGTGCGACCAGCACGGCATTGCGGAATGCTCGCCCGTCGCGCTTGTAGTTCAGGATCTCGACGAGGGTGGCCCGCCGGTCGCGCGTACCCTGACGGATGCGCTCGGTCAGCCACGGCTCGGTTCCCGGCCCGGCGAGGAAGCGACAGTTCCGGCCCAGAATCTCGTCATCGGCATAGCCGGTCAGGTCGCAGAACGCCTGATTCACCGCGATGATCGGATTGTCCGGCAGGCGCGGGTCGCTGATAACCGAGGCGATCGGACTGAGGACGATGGAGTCTCGCAGATTGATCCCGTCTTCATCCAGTTCGTAGGTCATGAGCCGAAATGCCTCCCCCGGGACAGCCTACGCCCAGGAACGGAGTCGTCAAACGCCGCAATGGGTCGCGCGGCACCGGCCAGAGGACAAATGCCTGTCTGACAATGCCTGATCCGGTCGCCGCATGCTTGAGTGGATGTCCGGCCTCATCATAAGGGGCAGGAAGTTTTCGATTGTTTCGCCTGCACCGACATCGGCTTTGACCGTCACAGCCGGTTAACCGGACGGGCCGTATCGTCGGATCAGCATGTCCGAGCCCGCTCCAGTCCCCGAGGAGGCCGCCCCGGAAGGCGGTTTCCGTGCGCGCCATGCGCTGTTGAAGCGCCTGGCCGATGTGGTGTCGCTGCCCACCAGCCGGATCAACACCTTCGAACGCGCTGTGACCGGCGACCTGCTGGTCGAAATGCTTCGCCTCGCCAGCGTGGACGACCGTCGGCGCGTGGCCCAGCGGCTGGCACCCCTGGCGGACCTGCCCAATGCCCTGGCGCGGATGCTGCTGCGCGATGAGCCCGGGATCGCCGCGCTGCTGATCGAACAATGCGCGTCGCTATCGGACGCCGATCTGACGGCCTGCGCCCGCGACACGGGCCTCGAGCACCGCGTGCTGATGGCCAGCCGTCGGACCCTGTCCGAGGTGGTGACGGAGACTCTCCTGAGCTTCGGGGAAAGCCGTGTAATCGAGCCCGTGCTGCGCAATTCCACCGCCCGTCTGAGCCAGACGGCGATCGAGGGCGTGGTCAGCCAGAGCCGGCAGGAGCCGCAGCTGTGCGGTTATGTGCTCAAGCGGCCGGAGCTGCGGCCCTCGGGGGCCTATGTGATGTTCTGGTGGTGCGGACCCGAGGATCGCCGAACCATACTGCAGCGTTTCGCCGTGTCGCGCGAGGTCCTCCAGGAAGTGTCGGAAGACATCTTCGCCATGGCGGCGGACGAGAACTGGCAGGATCCGGTGTCGCGCAAGGCGCTGCAGTTCATTGAACGCCGCCAGCGTAACCGCGCCGCCATCGCCAAGAGCCCGTATGGCGGGCTGGAGCAGGCCGTCGAAGCGGCGGCTTCGGGCGGGCTGAACCGCGAGGTGGCGACCGAGATCGCCTATCTGTCGGGGATCAAGCCGATCACCGGAGCCAAGATCCTGGGCGATCCCGGCGGCGAGCCACTGGCCATCCTGTGCAAGGCGACAGGCTTGGGCAAGAGCGCTCTGCAGAGCCTTTGGCGTTCGATGCGGCGGCCAGCGACGGCGGATGACGGCTCGATCCATCCGGCGTGGGAGCGGGTCCAGATCACCTATGACATGCTGGCCGTGGACCGGGCCCAGACCGTGCTGCGGTACTGGAACTGGTCGCTGTCATCGGCCCTGACGCCGGCCCTGCTGAGGGCGATCCGCGACGGCGAGGAAGAGGGGATGGACGATTATTCCGCCCCGGAACGCGCGGCGATGCTGGCCTTGGCGGAAAACTTCGGTCGCTGAATACCGCAGTGCAACAGGACGCCGGCTCTGCTTTTACGCGGATCGGTGGCGGCTATAGTAGATTTCCCGGGTCCGGAACCGCCTTGTTGCGGTGGTCGGCCCACGGTTGATTTCAGTCCGGAACAAATCTATCACCTGATTACAGACTGATTCAGTCCGGATTTGATTTCAACAAGACGGGAACCGCACGTGGAAGACAACGCTCAACTGCTCGAAATGACGGCGGACATCGTGTCTGCCTATGTCAGCAACAACAATGTTCAGGCGGTTGAAGTGCCGGCCCTGATTTCCAGCATTCACGCCGCCCTGATCCAGGTTTCCAACGGCGCCGTTGAGCCCGAGCCCGAGGTCAAGGACCCCGCCGTTCCGGTGCGCAAGTCGATTACGCCCGACTTCCTGATCTGCCTGGAAGACGGCCGCAAGTTCAAGTCGCTGAAGCGGCACCTGCGCACCAAATACAATATGAGCCCCGAAGAATACCGGGCCAAATGGGGTCTGGCGAAAGACTATCCGATGGTCGCGCCGAACTACGCCAAGGCCCGTTCGGACCTGGCCAAGTCGATGGGTCTCGGCCAGGGCGGTCGCAAGCCCGCCCGCGCCGTCACGGCCGCTCGCGCCAAGAAATAGTCGTCTGCCTGTGGGTGGAATGAAGCGCCCGCTTCCGGCAACGGAGGCGGGCGTTTTCTTGTGGCTGGTGGCTGGTGGC
>Ga0105047_10006398_pt1 | contig 20012 bp, 19 predicted proteins | sample MAT04_FD_78384 | JGI IMG/M metagenome (GOLD analysis project Ga0105047, IMG submission 78384) | Freshwater microbial communities from Lake Fryxell liftoff mats and glacier meltwater in Antarctica - MAT-04 (megahit assembly) | ecosystem: Environmental > Aquatic > Freshwater > Ice > Liftoff...
AGGGGCGGCTGTCGCAGTCGCTTCGTCCCTCACAGGATAAAGAACGGCTGAGACAGCCTCTCTTGCAGAACTCACGCTAACCTCCGCCGCTACAGTCGTCGCTTATGTCCGCTAGATGGAGGCACGGGAATTTCCATCCGGCTGTAAACGTCACTCCAGGTGCAGTCGTGGAACAGACGGAGACCGTCCGGAGCGGGAGGTGGGTGCTGGGTGCGGTCTCCAACGCCAGCGCGATTGCCCTGGAATGGGGATGTTCAGAAACGCAGACGTGCGCGAAGATCTTCTCTTCGCGCACGTTTGATTTATGTCAGAACGGATCAGCGCCCGTACTGAAATCGCACGGAATAGTACGACCGGGGGGCGCTGTAATTGGAATAGTAACTGCCATACGATCCGCTGGTGCCGCAATAGTTGCCGCTGGAATAGCTATAGCTCGTGTAGCCATAACTGCGAGCGGGATAATACGTCTCGCCGCAGTCATACGCGGGGCGATAGGAATACGTCTCGCCGCGGTCATACGCGGGGCGATAGGAATACGTCTCGCACGGTTGATAGCTGCGGTAGACCGGCGTCTCGCGGTACACCGGCTCGCGGTACACCGGGCGATACGATCGGTAGCCATAGTCGCGGTAGGATGATCCGCGATATCCGCCGAAATCGGAATATCCGAATCCCAGCGACACACCCCAGTTCGATCGCGAGGAGCGACCTTCGTAGCGATGTCCGCGGTCCTGGTTGCGGTAATCGTGACGACGTTCCGCCATCGCGGGCGTTGCAACGAGCAGCGCCATAGCCAAGGCGGTAAGAGAGAGAAGCTTTTTCATATCGACCTCCCAAAAGAGCGCGAACATCCGCGCCATTAGTAGGATAGACGTGCCGATGACAAAATGGTTAGTGGAATTCCCTCAATTCTTCACTGCATGACTGTAAATATGTGCAATATCCACAGTTACCACAGTTATTCACACCGACTCCTGCGAAGCGGGATTGATGATTCAGTTCGGGCTCTGCACCGCAAGTTTCATTCAATCACCAGATTATCCCGATGCACCACCTCATCGTACGCCTCTTCTGCAAGCATCCCGCGGACTTCGGCGGTCTTCTTCCCCCGGATTTTATCGACTACCCGCGATGGATAGTTGCTTAACCCGCGCCCAATCCGATTGCCTTCCTTCGTGGAAATGGCAATCACATCGCCGCGATCGAATTCGCCTGACACTTTCAAGATCCCCGCGGGCAGCAGGCTTCGGTTTTTCTCACGCAGCGCCGTCGCGGCACCGTCGTCCACGATGATGGTTCCCACGGGACGCGCCGCACCGATCCACCGCGAGCGACTCGATCGTTTGCGATGGACGGGAACGAACAGCGTCCCCACTTCGTCACCTTCGATGATGCGCACCAGCACATTGTCCATCCGCCCGTTCGCGACGACCAGTGATTCGCCGCAATCGGTCATCACGCGGGCGGCTTCGAGCTTGCTGCTCATGCCGCCTTTACCCAGGGCGCTTTTTTCGGATCGCAGGAGGATGCGGGCATCGTCGAGATTCTGGATGGTGCGAACAGCGTTCTGTTCACGATCCAGCACACCGTCCACCACTGTCAGCAACACCAGCAGATCCGCCCGCAGCGCGCTCGCAACCGCGGCGGCAAGCAGGTCGTTGTCGCCGAAGGTGATCTTGATGATCTCGTCGGTGCTGATGGTGTCGTTTTCATTAATGATGGGAATGCCGCCAAGTTCGTGAATCGCGGCGATGGTGTTGCGAACGTTGAGAAACCGTGTGCGGTGATCAATGTCTTCCCGAGTCAATAGAAGCTGTGCGACCGGCAACCGGTGCGGCTCGAACGCATTGGCCCAGGCGTCCATCAGCTTTCGCTGCCCCACCGCCGCCGTCGCCTGGAGCTTTGCTAGGTCGGTGGGTCGTTTGGGAAGATTCAGTTCACGAATGCCGCAACCCACCGCGCCCGAACTCACCACCGTCATCCGCAATCCACGTTCGCGCAGCACCGCGACCTGCGAGGCAATGTTGTTGAGATACGCACTGTCGAGCTTGCGATCCTTGTCATTCAGCAACTGCGTGCCGAGCTTGACGACCACACTGCGGACGGATTTCAGAATCTGTCGGACCTCTGACATTTGCGAAGCATCTTAGTGGATTGCGGTTCACTTCTGTAGAGCGTGTTCGGTGTGACGGGTTGAAGGCAAACGCCAACAAGCCAAGCGATCGGGGTTTCAGCGATGGGCTGTTGCGCTTTTGGGTTTGATTTGTTCTGAAAAGGAGAGTGAACGCAAAGACGGAAAGGCACAAAGCAGGAATTCAAAAATATTGGCTGCCAGGCGTTCGTTCCATGATTTCCCGACAAAAAATGAGTGGCTTATTCGACAATCGTCACCAGCAGTTGTCGGCGACCCCAGTGGATGGCGTCGTCGTGGGAGGGGAAGAAGACGTCGATTTTGTCGCCGCGGATGGCACTTCCGCGGTCTATGACTTCGACGGGAAGGTCGGAATACCCGGGGATCAGTACTTTCGTCCCGAAGGGCAATCTCGGATCCGCCGCAACAAAGAGACTATTGTTGTAACTGGTGTCGTGACCGCTTGCGGTGATACCAGCCGCGTTAGGTCCGCAGCATTTCACGCAGGCGCAATACGCCGTAACTTCCATCGTCACCTGTCGGACTCGTGGCTCAGCCTGTCCGACAAAGTTGTCGGACACGTCGTGCAGCAGTTCAGTGTCCTTTTCCTCAACCATGGGACTGGCAACCATCTCATTGAATCTCAGCGACCCATGCAATGGTGCGGAGGAAGCAACCACTGGTGCGGGCTTGGCAAGGGATGCCTGCTTTGCAGTTGCGCCCATCATGGCGACAACGCTTAGCATCCCCGCCACCACCAAGGCGATGCGTACGCTTGCGATAGAAATTTCAGTAAAAGAAATCCGACGCATCAGCTTCCCTGCGTTCTGCGTTTTTCCACAAAGAAAAATTAAACTTGCACAACCACCTTCGCCGAAGATGACATGGGGCAATCTACACATTCTCACCGCATGGCGTCAACGTCAATCGATGCCCGTTGAAGATTTTCATTTGTTGGATCTGAAATATTTGTCTGATTCGCGCAAATGCTGCGCGAGTTTCATGGGCTATTCAAGTCGGCAAGTGAGAATCCCTGCGGTTGACTGCGTTGTACAAGCTCATTCACCGCCGTCTGGAGTTGAGCAAAGAAGATGCAACTTATCGCAGTGCCGCCGAAGATCATCCGGCTCAAGATCGGCTGGACCATATCGTTGCCCGTCGTCGGTGATGACCCAGTAATTGGTCATGGGAGAAATGTAGGGCTCGAGGTCTGACAAATCAAAAATCGCGATGGCGCAGACGGTTTGGTCGACCCGTCGCGCCATCGCGATTTTCCCGGACGGCAATTGAGTTTCTTACAGAGACACTTCGACAGATGAATTCGATGTCTCTTCGTTCTCGGAAGCGGTGGTTCCGGGCTTGATTCTGGTTGGTACCGTGCGCTGATTGCGGCGCATCTCCGCTTTCTTGATACGACGCGTGCGGCCGACAGTCTGCTGATCGACGGATGCTCGGCGGGTGGGATGTGATCCGGCAACCACCACAGCTTCCGCGGCATCCGGAGCATAAAGATCCGCGCCGATTTCTTCCGACAGTCCTTCCGCGCGCTTGTAGATTCCGCCGCAGCACATGATCTGCATGAGGGGGCAGGAATTCACTTCGCGGAGATAATCGATGAGTTTTCGCACCGCCGGCACACCCGAAGGCAGCGTGGCGAACATGACAAGCAGGTCGGGACGGAATTCGCCGATGAGGGTCAGCACTTCATCTTCCGGCACGCCCCCGCCGGCAAATTTCACTTCCCAACCCGCTGCTTCGAAGAGATCGGCGCAGATCTGGCCGCCAAGTTCTTCGGGTTCATCCGAGCCGCAGAAGATCAGGGCCTTTTTGCCGTTCGATTCAGATCGCGGAAGCCTGGCACACAGTTGGTCGGTGATCGAGCGGTTCAGCCGTGTGGCGAGGTTCAGTTGCGTGCGGGTGATGACATCTTCCTTGTACCGTGCCTGCAGGATTTCCATCGTCGGCCAGATCACCTGGTTCAGGAGATCGATGGGCGAAACGCCGGCGTCCACGGCTTTTTCGATAATGGTCCGCGCTTCATTGCGGTTGCCGGCGATCAGGGGGGCAAGGTAGTTTCGGCCGAATTCGTTGGATGCGATCTGCATGGGCTTCATCTCCGGGAGAACTGCGATCGATTCCCTGACTCGCAGCTATCCTGATTCTGTTAGCGAAGCGTCCCTGCTTCACGGCGGTTTCGGATTCACTGTCGCCTGTTAATCTGGATAACTTGCGACACTTAAGGTATCGGTGAGTCGGCATAAATTTCATTACCTATTTTAACATTTGCCTTTCCATATTTTTATAAACTAAGTTATTAAATGATCTTATGTCAAATTATATTGATTCGTTCAGTTCTTTCCCATCTTAACGCGCAGTCCGTCCAAACGGTTTATCCAAGCCTTCCTCCGGTCGATACTGATGATGTGAACTCACAATCATCACCTTCGAACGGCTTTTCCACCCCCGCTACCGTCGAGCGCCGGCGAAGCATCCGGCAGGAGGCATCGGTCGAGGGATGGCTTTCCGATCCATCCGACGGCGGCGTGATGAGTCAGCAGCAGCGGGTGCTGATTTCCGACCTGTCTCTGCACGGTGTCGGCATCCGCTGCCAGAAGTCACCCGAAAAAGGCGCCGCGCATTGGCTGGTGATAGCAACGGATCGCCTGCACCTCTCCAGCCGGGTGCGCATCGTCAATGTCCGACAGCGGGAGGATGGTCAGTGGGAAGTCGGGGCGGAGTTTTTCTGAGCTGAACTGAACGCTTTCCGCGATTCCGTTTAGCGTGCGGGCTTGCCCACCGTTGAGCGATGGCGCGCGTCGCTTCGGAAAACGGCGGGCAAGCCCGCCCGCTAAACTTCGGATCGGATCGCACCTCCATCACCTTACACAAAAGCTTGGGAAAATTGCGGGCGCGTCTCCCCTTCCTTCAAAAGCCTCGCTATCCTCTTCGCCTCGTGAAACTTAAAGTTTTTCAGCCGTGGTACGAAAAGGGTCTGCAGTTCACCTGCTCGCAGTGCGGCAATTGCTGCACGGGCGGACCGGGGTATGTCTGGATGTCGGACATCGAACTGCAGCGGTTGTCAGATCACCTCAAGCTCAGCGTCGATGAAGTAAAGAAGCAGCATTGCCGGAAAGTCGGGCGGCGGTGGAGTCTGAACGAACACCGCAACGTGGCGGGGCAGTACGACTGCACCTTCCTGAAAGAAATTCGCGTGGAGAGCGAAAATGGCGAACCTGCATACATGAAGCGCGTCTGCACGATTTATCCCGTGCGGCCTCTACAATGTCGGACATGGCCGTTCTGGGATGGCAACCTCGCCAGCCCCGACGACTGGAACGCGGCCGCGAAACGATGTCATGGAATGAACGACGGGCGCAAGTTTACGCAATCGGAGATCGAAGCCCTGCGCGACGCCAAAGATTGGCCGGATCGCCCACCAACTTCGGCAAATTCTTAACGGCCCGCGACTGTATGGGAGCGGAATAACCGCCCACTCACGTCTCGCGTTTGCACACATCTTTTCTTCTGGTATCGCACCCGTTTTTAGCCAAAGTTACGCACTTGGCGAACAAAAACACCCCTGGTGGTGGTGCCGAGGGCGTTTTGGCCCGAAAATATCCACCACATTTGCTTCTTGATGGTGTTACTTCGGCGGTGATTCCGCCATTTGCAATCATTACAAGTGATTGGCGAATGCCAAGCCCAGGCGATTCAGCAGGACGTGCTGATGTTTGTCGGTTCTGAGCGAAGCGAAGCATCTATGCTCCGATGCCAGATACCTCGCTTTGATCAGTCTGTCACTTGCCAGGCCATCCCACCAAATTGCAGTAGATAAAGTGCTATGGGGTTCCGCTTGGCCGTCGTGTGTGCCAGGGCGTTTCGCGCTCGTACATGCGGGCGATGCGCAATAATTTCTCTTCGCTGAAGTGCGGGCCCAGCAATTGCAGCCCGATCGGAAGGGGTTTCGTATCCGAGGTAAATCCGCAGGGCAACGAGATGCCGGGAATTCCTGCGATGTTCGCAGTTACCGTGAAAACGTCCATCAGATACATCTGCAGTGGATCGCCACTCTTTTCGCCGAGCTTGAACGCGGGCAGCGGACTGGTCGGGCAGGCGATGACATCGCACTTTTCGAAGGCGCGATCGAAATCCTCCTTGATCTTCCGCCGCACCTTCAACGCCTGCACGTAGTACGCGTCGTAATAACCGGAGGAGAGTGCATACGTGCCGATCATGATCCGCCGTTGAACCTCTTCGCCGAAACCCTCTGCGCGGCTCTTGCTGAAAAGTTCGACAATGTCCTTCACGTCATGCTTCGTGCGATGCCCGAAGTGCACGCCGTCGTACCGCGCCAGATTGCTCGACGCCTCGCATGGGGCGATGACGTAATAGGCGGCGATGCCAAATTCCGTGTGCGGCAGGCTTACCTCGACGATTTCCGCACCAAGCTTCCTGTAAGTCTCGATCGCGTCATCCACCGACTTCTTCACCTGCGGATCGAGCCCGGACTCCAGTTGATATTCCTTCGCGATGCCGATGCGAACGCCTTTGATCGGTTCTTCCAAATTCGAGAGATAATCCGGAACATCCAGCGTCGCCGAGGTTGAATCGCGATGATCGTGTCCGGCGATGACGTTGAGGATCAGCGCTGAATCAGCCACCGTCCAGGTGATCGGGCCGATCTGATCGAGCGAGCTTCCGTAGGCAACCAATCCGTACCGGGAGACACGGCCATACGTTGGCTTGATGCCAACCAGTCCGCACATCGCCGCCGGCTGACGGATGGATCCGCCGGTGTCTGAACCGACCGATCCGCAACACAGATTCGCCGCCGTCGCGACCGCCGATCCTCCGGAACTTCCGCCGGGTATCCGGGTTTCATCCCACGGATTTTTTGAAGGTCCAAAGGCGCTGTTCTCAGTGGACGATCCCATCGCGAACTCATCCAGATTGGTCTTACCGACGATCACCGCGCCCGATGCCTCCAGTTTTTGAATCACCGCTGCGTCGTATGGCGCATGGAAATTTTCCAGCATCTTCGATGAGCAGGTTGTTCTGCCGAAGCTGGTGCAGAGATTGTCCTTCACGGCAATGGGCACGCCCGCCAGTGCGCCGGTTCGCTCGCCCAGATCACATTCCTGCGCGATCTTCAGCGCACGGTCATTCAGCACGCTGTTGTAAGCGTTCAACGCGGGATTCCGCGACGCGATGCGATCAAGGATGGACTGCGTCAGCTCGCTGGAACTGATCTGTTTCTTCGCAAGGGCGTTACGGGCGGAAAGAATGGTGTCTGGAATGCTCATTTCAAATTTCAGATATCAAATTTCAGATTGCGGATCTCGGATTGCGGATTGAAAACTGTCTGGTGCGGTGTCGTCCTAATCTATGATGCGAACGTCAAACTGGGATCAATCGGCAATCCCCAATCCGAAATCCGTAATGAATTCATCCGGCCGAATCCTCATCTCCGCCGATGACCTTCGGCACCTTGAAGAACTCGCCGTCGGTATCCGGCGCGTTCTGAAGGACCTTGTCCAGCGGCAGGCCAGGCTGAACCGTATCTTCCCGCAGCACGTTCTTCAGCGGCAGCGCGTGGGCCATCGGTTCGGTGTCCGTCACATCGACTTTCTTCAACTGCTCAACATACGACAGAATCGATGTGAGCTGCCGCGCATATTTCTTGAGATGCTCGTCATCCAGGGCAAGACGTCCCAGCTTCGCCACGTGCCGCACTTCTTCGACCGTGAGTTCATCCGCCATACCCGAAAGGTTGTACGCCGGAAGCGGCAAATGGCAAGGGCAAGGAAACGCCGCCCGCCCCAACAACGATGACAGATGAATTTCGCTTGCACATGCAAACGAGTTGCATATAATCCGCTGCCGTGTTTGGTGAGATCCGGACATTTTCACGCTCCGTCGTCGCCTGCGTCCTGCTGAGCGCCTATGCCCTGCTTCCCGCGGCGGCGTGGATGCACCTGCGGCTGGAGCGTGCAGACTCGCACACTCAGGTCGCTGATTGTTCGCATGGATCGGGCGAGCACCGGGATCAACATTCGCACGAACATCACGACGATTCCCGTTGTCAGACCTGTCAGATGATCCATGCCTGCGCGAAGCAGGCGGTGAATTCCCCGGCAACCATTGTAACCGACCTGCAGCCCCCCGCGCCCAGCGTGTCGGTGGTGGCGGTTGAGGTGCCCCATCTTTGCCCTCTTTTACCCAAGAGCCCCCGCGCCCCGCCGCCTGTCTAGACACTTCGTCCTGGTCGCCTCTGCTGGCGACGATCGCAAGCTTCTTCACGCTGTATTAAGACGCTGCGGCGCAACCATCCCCCTTTTTGCAAGAAAAACACAGGTGTCCCCATGCGCAGGTTTTCATTGCGCTTTCGATCCGGTTTTACGCTGGTCGAGTTATTGGTAGTCATTGGCATCATCGCCGTGCTGATCGGCATTCTGATTCCCGCCCTCTCCAAAGCACGCGCGCAGGCACAGCAGACCTTCTGCCTGAACAACCTGCGCGGCATGCAGATTGCGCAGATTCAATATGCCAATGACAATCGCGATTATCTCATCCAGGCGGGTCTGTCGCACGGCAGCGCCCAGATGGATGCGAATAACTCGTGGTTCAGCACGCTGAACCGGTATTACCAGAACAAACTGGCTGCCCGTTGCCCGAGTGACACCAGCCCGGCGTGGGAAGCCTCGTCGCCTGGTGTCCGGGTTCGTCAGACCAGTTACGGCATCAACAACTTTCTCGATCGCGATCTCTGTCCCTGGGGGCCGAACTTCGTGCTGCCTCCGCCGGGCGGAGTGTATGTGAAGCTGGCGCAGATCCGCAGGCCAAGTGTGACGATCCAGTTCATCGAAATGGCCTACACCGGCGACTTCGCGGCGACGGATCATCCGCATGTAGAGAACTGGACGGGAAGCAACCCCGCAGCTAATGCCGCGAAGATGCTTCAGATCAACGCGCACGGCGGCCCCGAGCGATCAGTTCAATCGCGCGCCAATTATGGCTTCCTGGATGGCCACGCCGAAACGCGGCGGTTTGGCGATGTCTTCCGCAGCATCAACATAAACAGCTTTGATCCTGCGCTTGCGAAATAGAGGAGTTTTCACCATGACAACGTTTTCGTCCTGTGTTTTCCGCGGCGTGGTCGTCTTCTGCCTCGTATTTACCGGCATCTCACAGGCGCAGACCTTCGCCGTGAATTCCGACGTTCAGCCGACGGTCGTGAATTCCCGCATCACCACGAATGCCCATGCCCACGACGGCACAAGTCTGAGCAATGTACGGGTCTTCTCATACTCCTTTCAGGAGGACCCCTTTGATCCTTTCTACCTGAATGATCCGGGTTTCAATTCCTTTGTCGGCAGCGGACTGCCGCAGGGTTCGCAGCTGAATTTCAAGGTGCTCAGCGGCCTGCGGTACTGGAATGGTTCGGGCGCGGTTGGGTTCGGCGACACGCCGTACACCGAGCAACTTCGGATGAACCGCGGAACGACGAGTGTCATCGTCAATAATTCCACAACCTCGCAGAACGGATTTGCCATTGCGAATATCGCATCGGGCGGAACGATGCATGCGCACCTGAACACATTTCTGGAGCGCACCGACGTTGCACCGACCAACGGGATTTATCTTGTCGCAATCGACGTTGGAAACACCGGTGCAGGCATTGCGAGGTCCTTGCCAACGTATCTCGTCTTCAACAACAGCGCGTTGCCCGCTTCGTTCAACCGCGCCCGCGCGTATGTGACGCAGCCGCTGACCGGAGATGCGAACTTCGACGGGGCTGTCGACACCCGCGATTTCAACCTGCTTGCCGCCAATTTTGGTCAGACCGGGCAGAACTGGCTCGGCGGAGATTTCAACGAAGACGGCGTCGTCAACAGCATCGACTTCTCGCTGTTTCTTGGCGGGTATGGCCAGCACACGGTTGTGCCTCTGGGCGCTGTCGTCCCGGAACCGTCTGCGGCAGTGCTGCTGATTCCTGGTTCATGTCTTCTGCGACGCGCACGCAGAATTAATTCTTGAGTTCTAGTGCGCCGTCCGCGCAGCGGCGCAAGATTGGAGCGATGACAATGCGAAAGCTGTTACTTTCCAGCGCCCTTGCGGGCGCTTTGGTTCCGTTCACCGTCAAGGCCGATTTTGACATCTCGCCGGCCGTTCAGGGCGGGAAGATTGTCACCAATGCCTTTGCCGACGCGGACAGTACGTCGATCGACAACGTGCGCGTCTTCACCTTCGAGTTCGGTGAAGATCCACTAGATCCGTATTTCCTCGAAGATCCAGGATTTCACCCGCTTCCGGGCGCTGGATTTGACGAGGGCGTGATCGTGGCCGCAAAGACGTTCAGCCCGCTGTCGTTCTGGAACGACAGCGGATTTGTCCCTGCACCGGCGGGTGAGACCATTGATGTGACCCGGGGCAGCACCACCATTACGCTGGGCGACTCCGGGTTTGCTGGAAGCCTTCCCATCGCCGCAACCGATGCAAACGGCGAATTCGACGAGCACCTGTCGGCAACTTTGCAGGGCGTGACACCTGCGTTGCCGTCGACGGGCATTTATCTCTACAGCCTGACGCTCAGCGGGTCGGACCTGACGGATTCGGATTCAGTGTATCTACTCTTTAACAACGGCGCCGACGCTTCTGAACTCGGGGAGGCGGCTGTTCTTGCTCGGGATACGTTTGCGCCCGGAACCGCACTGGTGCCGGAACCTGCATCCCTGGCATCTCTTGCGGTGACGGGCGTGCTGGCGGGCAGGCGAAGGCGGCGTTGATCTTCCTCGTCTTCCATGCAAAAGCCCACGGGGAATCATCTCCGTGGGCTTTTCGATTCTATTGATCTCTTGCAGGCAATCTTACGCCGCTTCTGCCTTCGTATAGGTGCGTTTCACTGGCTTGGTGATAAGACCCATGCGGATCGCCTTCACGCTGACCTTGATCCGGACGATGCGCCCGTTGATCACCGCGCGAACCTTCTGAATGTTCGGGCGGAACTTGCGGGCGGTGATGCCCGTGGTCTTGGTGCCCACGCCGCCGAGATACTTCGCTTTGCCTCGGCTGGTCTTCTGGTTGCCGAAGGTCGTCTTCTTGCCGGTGAAATAACAAACGCGTGGCATTGCAATCCTCGTTTCATCTCGCCGGTTTTTCGTCGAACCGGATCTCTCTATTCAACATATTTCCGGTTCCACAGGAACCGGCGTGCGAGGCGCAGAGACATCCTGCAACCTCGGATTCAGGGGCGGGAACGATAACGGAATTCCCAAATCATTGCAATAGGGCCGGAAATCCACGAATTCCGCCAAGGACGCATTGCGAGCGGACCCCATATGTTGTGTCCAAGGGTCGAAAATTTCACCTCATGGCCTACCAGTAGCGTGATTATGTCAGTGTTCCGCGTCCGCGCGAAGATTGAGCCCTTATCGCGGAGCCGCTTCTGGCTTTTGAATTTCGCCATGCTTCTTTGCCGCCTTGCGGACATGGGCGTCGGGGTCCTCGATCGCCATTCTGGCAATAACGTGCTCAACCTCGGCTGAATCATTGGGCTGTCGCAGCGCCCACAACCGAACCGCTGGGTCTTCGTGGTCAAGCGTCTGCAGGAGTGCTTTTGGACCATGCTCTTGAATCAACTGCGCCGCGAGTTGCCGGGTGGAGGGCTTGCCAAACTGCAGTCCCGCAATTACCGCATCGATGGCACCGGGGGATAGATACCTCGCCCGCTTCGCGAGCTCGGGCACGAGTTCGTCGGGCGAGCGATTCGTATAAACCCGCCCGTCGTGCGGCATGACAAAAACGCCTACCTGCACCCGGGGCGTCTCGCGCCATAATAGGGGAACGACATATCGATGAAACGGCATGGCGCTCAGCGGAATGGCATCCGTCGCCAGCAGCGTGTGGTCGGGCTTCTCGGCGGGAAGCAGAAGCTCCGGACCGACGGTCAGGCTGTTCACCAGCAGCACGTCGCCGGTTTTCAGCCGGGTTTGATCGGGCACGAGGGGCGTTGCGCCGGTGAGTTCCGCATAATATTGAAATCCCCAATGCCCCGCGTAATAGATCCGCGCCTGCGGATAGGTTTTTCGCGCCCACCTCACCGACTGCGTAGCTGCGGTGCGCAACGCACGTGCATCGAGATAATCCACCGCATTCACCGACAGTCCCAATACGATGGTCAGCAGACACGTTGCCCATGTCGCCCGGCGGGATGACTTGTCGACACAATTCGTCAGCGCCACTGCGGCAACAAGGATCGCGGCAATCTGCACACCCATCATCCGCCGCATCGCGGGGAAGGGGGAAAGGATGAAGTATCCAAGAAGCTCGAGAATCAGCCAGGCGCACAGAAGTTGGACCAGCGCGCCGTCTTGTGACCGCTGCGACGTCTTCGACAGACGAACAGTATCGGGCACTTGGGATAGTTGGACCAGCGCGCCGTCTTGTGACCGCGGCGACTGCCGCAGAAGTAGAACCACCGAAACCGCAAGCACCGCAGATGTCACCATGCCCAGCGCCCCGAACAACATGGCTGGATAAGACACGAAGAGCGATGCGATCCAGACCCCTGGCACAACGAACAGCGAAATCCACGCGAGATTCATCCTGCCCCACCGCGCCAGCAACAATGGCAACGCCACACCGCCCGCCGCGCCAAGCAACGGCAGGAACCCATTCAGCACATCGACAAACGGCCCGGCGCGGTTCGGGTCGCCTACGGTAAGGTGAAAGATCAGGTGTGATTGTCCGTATCGACGCGCGACATATCCTTCCCACAGCAACACGACAACCGCGGCGACCGCGCACGACAACAGACCGCGCAGCCAATCCCTGTATTTCCAAGCAAGGAACAGAAACAACACCGGAAAGAGAAACGCCGTCCACTTGGTGAGAATCGCCAGCCCGCAGATCAATCCGGCGATCACCGCGGTGCCTGTCGATTGTCGCTCCATCGCCCGCAACATCAGCACCAGGCTAACGAGCGACAACGCCATCACCGGCACATCCAGCATCAGGTTGAAACCCGGCAGTACGACCGGTGAAAGTGCGATCATCCAGAGGATAAGCCCGCGGCTGGTAACATTGGCACGTTTCAGCAGCGCATCCACTGACCACGTCAACCCAATCGCGAATGGCGTCATCCAGAGTTTGAGCGCCCAGACGCTTTGCCCGAAGATCGCCATTCCCAGAGCGATCCAATAAGGAACGCCAATCGGACACAGCACCCAGTTCGCATTCTCCGGCCACTGAAACCAGAACATCTCAAAGCCGTATGGATCAAGCGGATGCTGCACGATCTGCTGTGCGTAGCGGAGATAAATGGCGTCGTCGATGTGGACGGGCTTCACTGAGTTCAAAACAGAGAGGACGAGGGTTGGGAGGAGGACAGCCTCAAGCCAGGACCATCGTCGCGATGAAGTCATCGCTGCACTTTACTAAGTTGCTGATGAAGAGACTATCGCGTGATCTCCCAGATGCGATCGGCGCAGTGAGTGCGGGATTATTTCCTTTGTTTACGCCGAAAGCCCACGGATGGCTATCCGTGGGCTTTGGTAATTGTCTTCAACAGGTTTGAACTGGCTACGCCGACTCTCGCCGTCTCACCACTTCTTTATTATCGAAGAGATTCTTCCGTCCCACCACCACGTCTTCATCGATGATGTATTTCCCGCCGGCTGGGGCATCGGGCATTTTGTACATCAGGTCGAGCATCAGTTCCTCGCAGACGGCGCGAAGGGCTCTGGCACCCGTGTCGCGCTTGAGGGCGCGCTCGGCGATGAGCTTCAATGCGGTGGGCGTGAACTCCAGATCGTTGCCTTCCATGCGGAAGAACTTCTGGTACTGCTTCACGATCGCGTTCTTCGGCTCGGTGAGGATATGAATGAGTACATCCGTATCCAGCGGGTCGAGCGTCGCGCACAGCGGCAGCCGACCCACGAATTCGGGGATCATCCCAAACTCAACCAGGTCTTCCGGCTGAACCTGCGCCAGAACCAGGCCGCGATCGGAGACGTTTGACACCGGAGTCGATTCCGCCCCGAAACCGATCTGCTTGCGGCCAAGCCGCTTGCGGATGATGTCTTCCAAGCCGACGAATGTTCCGCCGACGATGAACAGGATCTGGCTCGTGTCCATCTGAATGTACTGCTGCTCGGGATGCTTGCGACCTCCCTGCGGCGGGATGTTGGCAATCGTGCCTTCAAGCATTTTCAACAGTGCCTGCTGCACGCCTTCGCCGGACACGTCGCGGGTGATGCTGACATTGCCCGATGTCTTGCCGATCTTGTCGATTTCATCGACATAGACAATGCCGCGCTGGGCGGCTTCAAGATCGTAATCAGCGGCCTGCAGAAGACGCAGAAGGATGTTCTCGACATCTTCACCGACATAGCCTGCTTCGGTGAGAGTCGTCGCATCGCCAATCGCGAATGGGACATTCAGCACGCGGGCCAATGTCTTCGCCAGCAGCGTTTTGCCTGAACCGGTGGGACCGATCAGCAGAACGTTGCTTTTGTCGATTTCCACTTCCGAAAGAGGATTCACCGCGCCCGCCTCGGTGGCGGCTGCGTCTTTTTCAACGGTTGTCAGTCGCTTGTAATGATTATGCACCGCGACGGCGAGCGCCTTCTTGGCATGCTCCTGACCGACGACATATTGATCCATGAATTCCTTGATCTGCCGCGGCGCGGGGATCGTGGAAAACAACGGGCCCGATGAACTCATCTTCCGCTTTTCCTGGCGGATGATGTTGTGAGCCAGATCCACGCAGTTGGCGCAGATAAACACGTCGGCAGGTCCTTCCACCATGGGACCGACATCGCGCGAGCTTTTCCCGCAGAAACTGCAGGTAGTGATGCGTCGCCCGCGGAATCCGCCTCCGCCGGGTGGAACATTCCCACCGCCGCCGGGGGGCATCGAACTTCCGCCATTTCCTGGGCGCGTCGTATTAGCCATCTGTCTATTCGCCTTCCTGATCTAAAAGTGCATGAGGCGGCGGGATTTCTCCACGCTCCTCCAACATCCTGAAGTTATGCGTTTCAGCTTCCAGCGGCTGAAAGGGTCGAGTGGACGCAAGAATCGAATCCTTCGATACCGGCGTTACTCTTTTTATCGAACAACCACCCACCGGGACTTGATCGCCATGCCCGATTCGTGAGGTCATTGTAATACGTGGTTTGCGCGGATGAAACGTGTAAAAAGCGCGATGATCGTCCCAATAATACGACCGAGAATCACGCTGAGAAGCGGCTGGAGGGGTTACGGAAAGGGAATTACTGACCATTTGCGTGGCGGAGCTGCTTCTGTGCCTCGAAAATAGCGGAAAAAAATTCGGTTCCCGCAGGTGCGGCGGCAAATCCACTCCCATTTTCATGGATTCAACGAAAAAGCGTCACTGGTTGTGTGTTAACTTGCTGTGGGAGCAATGGTTATAGTCTTAGGCCGTGAGAGTGCCTTCCACAGTGGCATCGACCTTTTTCCATGCACACCAAAAAGTGGCAGTCGGTCACTTCGCAATCTGACCGGTAGCTTGTGTTTGCACCCTCTCTTCTGTCTTCATACTTCTCCGCGGATCATTGTCGGCAGCATTGTGAACCGCTTCGTCGCTTTCAGCCCAGAATCGCACGAGTCGCTGCCGCCGGGATGATTCAGCACGTTTTGATTTGCGGCAATGGGAGGATGCGGCGCTGTTACGCTTTATGGAAGCCAACCCGCTGATCCCTTGGGCGAAAGCCACTGGGTACGGCGCACGGCCGAGAAGATGGGACTATTGTTCACCCTCCGCGAACGCGGCCGACCCCGAAAAACGGAGAAAAGATGAGTGTCCCGATGAGTGTCCCCTTTTCTGATCTGCCCCTTTTCTGATCTGGGAAAATGAACGCCTCCCCTTATCCGCGTCAGAATCGTTGTGATACCCTCTTCCCCATGAAGTTTGTCCTGCTCTCTTGCGTCGTGATGCTAATTGCCGGCTGTGCCGCCCCGTTGCGACCGGAGGCGTTCGCGGCCACCTCGCCCGCGTTCGACCCGGTGGCGTTCTGGACCGGCCGCACCGCGTCGTGGGGCGTGGTCGAGAACCGGGACGGCGCACCCACCGCGATCATCACGACGGCCACCGAGGGGACCGCCGAGGGGGCGGACGGCTTGCACATGGTTCAGCACGTCGTGACCGACGGCAAGGACAGCGTGCGCGACTGGCACATCCGCCGGCTCGGGCCGGGTCAGTTCGAGGCGACGGCAAACGACATGGTGGGCACGGCATGCGGGTCGCCGAGCGGTCGGACCTTGCACTGGACTTGGACGTTGGCGACCAAGCCGGGCAACTGCCTCTTCGACGTGACGATGGATCAGTGGATGTATCTGGCGGACAACAGCACGCTCCTGAACCGCACGATCATCACGAAGTTCGGCGTGCGTCTTGCGGAGGTCAGCGAGCAGTTCGTGCGCAGCCCATAGAGGCCGGCCATTAGGTCTGTCCTTAGGCCTGTCCCGTTTTCCCTTCGTGCGCTCTCCGAAAAGCGGATGCATGCCTCCCCACGTCCGCGTCCAAAGGATATCAGTGATGGCCCGTTATCAGATTCCGTCGTCTGTCGATCGTCGTATACGGGGTCCGCTCTGGCGCAACGTTATCGCGTAAAGAATTGTCCTGCGTCCGCCGGGGCGGACCCTACGAACTTCTGATTCCGCGAGCTACCCCGTACGACCCGCGAGACTGGCGATGATTGCGGTGAGGTCGTGGGGGTCAGCCGGTTTGGCAACGTGGAACTGAAACCCCGCCAGCAACGCGCGGCGTTGATCGTCCTTTTGCACGAACGCGGTCAAGGCGACGGCGGGCAGGTCGCGGGCGTGAAGCCCGCGGCTGCGCACCTGACGGATCAGGTCAAAGCCGTCCTCGCCGGGCATGCCAATGTCGCTGACCAGCACTTCCGGCCGGTGTTTCGCCAGCGCGTCCAGCGCTTCGGCGGTGCTGCCCGCCGCCGTGACGATCGCGCCGACTTCTTCGAGCACTCTGACCAGCAAGCGCCGCGCATCGGGTTCGTCGTCCACGACCAGCACACGCAGCCCGTTGAGGCGCACGGGCGGGAATCGGGTCGCGCCACGCTCGTCAGCCGACCGCAACCCGCTTAAAACGGCTTCGCCGTCTTCATTGACGGCAACGGCCTTGACGGGCAGCCGCACGATAAACGTCGCGCCCCTGCCGACCACGCTGCGCACTTCGATCACCCCGCCGTGTGCCTCGACGATGTGCTTGACGATGGAAAGGCCCAGTCCCAACCCGCCGGCCTTTCTTCGCGAGCTGCCATCCGCCTGCCGGAAACGGTCGAAGATGTGGGGCATGAATTCGGGGTCGATTCCCTCTCCGGTGTCGCTGACCTCAATGTGCAGTTCAGATCGGTCCCTAAAGAGCTTGACGCTGACCCGTCCACCCTTGGGCGTGAACTTGATGGCGTTGGAGACGAGGTTCCAGATGACTTGTTGCATGCGCGTCGCATCGCACGATGCATGGCGGGCGGACGGGTGCAGGTCGATGTCAAGCGTGATGCCGCGCGCCTCGGCGGCGGGACGCGTCGAATCGACTCCGGCTTCAATGACCGCTGCCAGATCGCAGGGGCGGATGTCCATCGTCATCTTGCCTGAAATGATCCGCGAGACGTCCAGGATGTCGGAGATTATTCTCACCTGCGCGTCCGTGCTGCGCTGGATGACGTTGAGCGCCTCTGCCAAATCTGCTTCGCTGCATTTCTTACTCCGAAGAATGCTGACCCAACCCATGATGATGCTGAGCGGCGTCCGCAGCTCGTGGCTGAGTACGGCGAGGAACGTGTCCTTGGCGCGATTGGCGCTTTCGGCTCCCTCGCGCGCTACCTGTTCTTTGATCATCGACGCGCGCTCGCCCTCGACCTGCTGCGTGAAGCCCTCGACTGACTCGGCCAGCGATTGATCGATCGATTCGTTGAACCGCGTCACGTCTTGCAGATCGCGCACCTCGGGATTGTGCGCACTGGCTTGCCAAAGCTGCAGCACGCTCGCCCGAAGCGCGCGATACTCGGCGACTAACGCCCCCAGGTGAAACCCAGATCCCTCCCGGTCGATGCCATGCTGCTTCGCAGCTTCATCCACGCCGTCGCTATCCCCAGTCTGCCCGTCGCCCTGGGACTTGTCGGACTGCTGCTTGGGCGTCTGCGCGGACTGCATGTCCAGCGCCGCCGCGCGAAGGATGCCTGCGGCGTGGTCGCGAAGGGTCGTCGGGTCGACCCCAGCGCCGGGCCAGATTTTGCGCGCAAACGCTTCCCATTCCATCAGAATGGGTTCGATGTTTGCCAGGATAAAATCAGCGAGCCGCATGGATCGATCCTCAGACTTTCTTAATTAAAACGTTTAATGATTTTACACGTTCTTCTGTGAAAAGCAGCGCGTCCGTCGTTGCGATGGTCCCGCGGCGAACGATCGAGTATGCCGCGTGTAACCAAGCACGCCGTCTATTTGTATTCTCGCCGGAAGAATCGGTCAATTAAAGCGCAAATGATATACCGCAATTCTAGCTAGGATCGACCGCGTTCTGTTTCAGTCCAACAGTGGTATGGTCGAATCAACCAACGGCGAGTTAAACCGTCAGATTCGTCCGCACCAGCAAGTGGCTTACAGCATCAGTGAATCGGTCGCCGGGTATCACTGGGAAGGAAGTCAAAAGGGGACATCACTGATTTACCAGTCAGTGATCTCTTTTTGTCGCCCCCGCAACTGCGCTTCACCCGCCGAGAGCGATGCATCACTCCCCGCGAATCATTGTCAGCAGCATCGTGAACCGCTTCATCGCTTTCAGCGCGTGCGGAATCCCGGCGGGCATGAGGATGCTCTCACCGGCGGAGACTTCAAACGGTTCGCCGGCGATGGTGATCTGGGCGTTGCCGTCCAGCACCTGCACCAGCGCATCGAACGGCGCGGTGTGTTCCGACAGTTCCTGACCCGCATCAAACGCGAACAGCGTTACGTTGCCGCCCTTCTGTTTGACGATCACCTTGGAAACGATCGAGCCGGATTGATATTGGATGAGATCGGAGAATTTGAGGATTTGGGATGCGAGTGACATTCAGAAGAGAATACCTTTTTGCCCGCGAATCTCCATGAATGAACACGAATGGTTCGATGCTGAAGAATCAGGGCCTGCATGGGTTTGAGGCAGGCTTGCGGTCCTTGTGTCCTCTCCAACAACATCTTATTCGTGTTATTCGTGGAGATTCGCGGCCAAAATCACCGCGTCGGCTTCTGCACGTCGTTGCTCTCGGGGTCTGTTTCCTTCACCGCGGGCGATTTGGCGACGGCGATGATCTTTTCCTTCGCGCGTTCGAATTCTTCGTTGGTCATCTGCCCAGACTTATGCAGTTTCCGCAGATCCGACAAGGTAAACCCAGCGGCAGGACCGGTGTCGGTGGTCTTGAGGCGATTGCGGAACCACGTGACCACCACAAACCCCAGGATCACCACGACGATCAGCGCCAGCGAAGCGATCAACACCCGCGGCAATGCGGACGATGTTTCCTGTGCGAGAAGGATCATAAGATCGAATCATTCAAACTTCAGAGCAATGAATCAATAGGGAATTTTTCTTGTTCGGCAGTTCGTGGGCAGCGGGCCAACGAGCGACTTCTTGTCTGCCCGCAGTCAGCAGCCTGCTGCCTGCTGTTCGTGTCCTAACGCTTCACGTCATCCACCTCGATCGTCGACCCTGGCTCATTGTCCACATAGGTCATGCGTTCATGCAGCAGCCGGTCGAGGCTGTTCCATTTGAATGCGAGGAAGACGATGTTTTCCCAACGCTTCACGACATGCTGCGTGGTGTCGTAGGCTTCGATGTCACCGGCACCGAAACCGAGGATCGCTTCCA
>Ga0105047_10006399_pt1 | contig 20007 bp, 17 predicted proteins | sample MAT04_FD_78384 | JGI IMG/M metagenome (GOLD analysis project Ga0105047, IMG submission 78384) | Freshwater microbial communities from Lake Fryxell liftoff mats and glacier meltwater in Antarctica - MAT-04 (megahit assembly) | ecosystem: Environmental > Aquatic > Freshwater > Ice > Liftoff...
ACCAAAGGCGCGCTGATTGCTCTCGCGCGCGCCATGTCGACCGACTACGCCCGGCTTGGCATCCGCGTCAACACGGTGGCGCCCGGTACCATCGACTCGCCCATGCTGCATGACTTCATCGCCGCACAGTCGGCGCCTGACCACTACCGTCGCGCGTTTGACGAAATGCACCCCATCGGCCGGGTCGGAACCATCGACGAAGTCGCCAACGTCTTTCTGTTCCTGGCTTCCGACGAATCGAGTTTTGTGACTGGCGCCAACTACCAGGTGGATGGCGGTATCAGTGTCAAGGGTGAACAGCCGCAAGATGAGGCGGACTGAACACAATTTCTGGGAGGGGAGAAGACAATCATGAAAACGGTGAAACAAATTCTCGCAGTGAAGGGCGATCAGGTCTGGACCATCACACCAGACAAATCGGTTTTCGACGCCCTCAAGGTCATGGGCGAGCAGGAAATCGGCGCATTGGCTGTGGTGAAGAACAACAGGCTGGTAGGCATCATCTCGGAACGCGATTATGCGCGCAAAGTCATCCTCAAAGGCAGAACTTCACGCGATACCGCCGTGCACGAAATCATGACGACGCATGTCCTCTATACCCACCTCAACCAGACGGTAGTGGAATGTATGGCGATCATGACGGACAAGCGTATTCGCCATCTCCCCGTCCTGGATCAGGAAGCCCTGGTCGGCATGGTCTCGCTTGGCGATCTCGTCAAGTCGATCATCGACGAACAACAATTCATCATCGAGCAGTTGGAAAACTACATCAGCAGATAAAGGACTCGCCCCATGCAGATTGCACCCGGCATCCACCGCATCAAATGCCGGTTTGGCGTCAACCGAATGGTCTACGTTCACTTATTGGTCGGCACTGACGCCGCCATGCTCGTAGACACCGGCTGTGCGCATAACCCGGCACAAGAAATCCTGCCCTACATGGCATCGATCGGCTTCGATCCGGCCCGCTTGACCTACATCGTCATCTCGCATTCCGACATCGATCATCAAGGCGGCAACGCACCGATGAAAGCGGCCGCGCCCCAAGCAATCATCCTGTGCCACACCCTGGACCACGCGTGGGTGGCCGACACGGAAGCGCTGATCCAGGGGCGCTATTCCCAGTTCGAACGCGACCACGCCATCGGCTACGGCGACGCCGGCAAACAGGGCATCCGCGAAGGCTGTCTTAGCACCCCCGTAGACGTGACGTTGTCCGGCGGTGAACGCTTCCGGCTGAGTCCCGGCTGGGCCGTCGAAGCCGTGCATACCCCCGGCCACACGTGGGGACACCTGGCGATTTTCGACCCGCGCAGCCGTACGCTCATCGCCGGCGAGGCCGCCATGTGGAACGCCATTCTCGACGACGATTGGCATCCGGCCATGCCGCCCACCTATTGCTATGTGGACACCTACCTCGCTACGCAAGATCGCCTGTTGGCGATGGACATCGATCGGCTCGCACCGGCACACTGGCCGCTCCAGGAGGGGCCGGCGGTCGCCGAATATCTCTACGCAAGCCGCAATTATTGCTTGTTGGTGGAACGCATGCTGGTCGAATTCGCCCGCCACACCGGCGGGTTCACCCTGCTGGAAGCCATCGACACGCTGGGCCCAAAACTCGGTGCGTGGCCGGCGGCCGCCAATCAGGACTTCAGTTACGGCATGACGGGCAACCTGGAGTCCCTCACCAAGCGCGGCGTGTTGGCAGCCGCGCGCAATCCCAACGGTCTCATGCGTTGGACACCACAGGAACAGGCGCTCTGATGACAAAGGTAATGTTGGTTCGTTTTTTCTTGCCCGAACATGGCGTGCGCACGGGCGTCCAGATCGGTGCGACCGTGCACGATGTCACCCACCCAATTGGTTCTGTGGGCGCCTGGTTGCGCGGCAGCGCCGGACGGGTCGCCGCCGCCATCGCCGATCTCACGGCCGCCGCCGTGGATGCGCCGGCGCTGCCGGCAAGTTCGCTGGATTCCGCCCCTACGCCTGCTGCACCCCATTGGTTGCCGCCGGTGGATGACCAGGACATCTGGGCCGCCGGCGTCACCTACGAACGCAGCCGCGCCGCGCGCCAGGAAGAGGCCGTCGACGGCGGTGACATCTACGCACGCGTCTACGTCGCCACTCGCCCAGAGCTTTTTTTCAAGGCACGCGCACCGTGGGTGGTGGGGCCACACGATCAAGTCGGTATCCGGCACGACGCGCGTTGGAACGTGCCGGAGCCGGAGTTGGCGCTGGTGATCAACCCGGCGCTGGAGATCGTCGGCGTGACGGTCGGCAACGACATGAGCAGCCGCGACATCGAGGGCGAGAACCCGCTCTACCTGCCGCAGGCCAAGATGTACACCCGCTCCTGCGCGCTGGGTCCCGGCATCGCCCTGGGCCCGCTCGATGACGCCTGGCCCGACACGGCGATCCATCTGCAGATTGCACGCGACGGCGCCGTCGTCTTTGCGGGTCAGACGCACACGCGCCAGATCCGCCGCCGGCCAGTCGAACTGGTGGAGTATCTCGGCCGCTGCCTGGCCTTTCCCGACGGCGCCGTGTTGCTCACCGGCGCCGGGATCGTCCCGCCGGATTCCTTCACGCTGGCCGCCGGCGACCACGTGCGCATCACGATCGATGAGATCGGCACGCTCTCGAATGGGGTGATCGTCGTATGAAAATCACCGCAATTGAGTCACTCCAATGGGCTGAATTCCCGCGCCTGCTGGTCGTGCGCGTCCACACGGACGCGGGCATCATCGGCCTGGGTGAAACGGTGGACAAAGTGCCCGGATCCAAGGGTGCGCTGCACGGCACGATTGCGCCGCTCGTCCTCGGCCAGGACCCGCTCGACATCGAAGGGCTGTGGCGCTTTGTGATGGACAACATCATGTATCACGGCTACGCCGGGGCCGAGACGCGTGCCCTGTCGGCGCTGGAGGTGGCGCTGTGGGACATCCTGGGCAAGAAGTATGGCGCACCGCTCTACCATCTGCTCGGCGGCAAGACACGCGATCGCGTGCCGACCTACAATACCTGCATCGGTTTTGGCCCGGTGCAAGACTACGCAGCCTGGCACGACGACGCCGGCGCGCTGGCCCAATCGCTGCTCGCCGATGGCATCCACGCCATGAAGATCTGGCCTTTTGACCAATTCAGCGAGGACAGCTTTGGCCAATACATCCACTTTGACCAGGTCGAGCAAGGCTTGAAGCCGGTGCGCCAGATTCGGGAGGCGGTGGGCAAGGCGATGGAGATCGGCATCGAGTGCCACTTCCGCTGGAACCGGGTCAGCATGGAGCGCATCGCGGCCGCGCTGGAGCCGTACGATGTGCTCTTTCTGGAAGATGTGCTGCCGCCGGTCTACCCGGACGAGATCAAGCTGCTGGGCCAACGCACCAAGATCCCAATTATCGGTTCGGAATTGCTGATGACGCGCTGGCAACTGCGCGAGTGGATGGAGAAACACGTGGCGCCCATCCTGATGACCGACCCGGTCTGGAACGGCGGCATCGCCGAGACACGCAAGATTGCGTCGATGGCCGAGACCTACGGGCTGCCGCTGGTGCTGCACAACGTTGCCGGCCCGATCTGCCACGCCGCCTGCATGCATCTGGGCGCGCATATTCCAAACCTCTACTTTGTCGAATCCGTGCGCGCCTTCTACAATACATACTTCCCGGTGCTGAGCGACCTGCAGGTGAAGGTGGTCGACGGCCATCTGTCGGTGCCCGAGGGGCCGGGTCTAGGCGTAACGCTGTGTCCTGCGGCGCTTGAACGGCCGGACGTCACCCGCCAAATCACCGGCGGCGAAGGGCTGGCCAAAGGGCGCCGTGCAATGGGAGATCACTGGGCTGTCGAGGAGATTCGTTAACTATGGCTCGTTATGTTGCTTTAACCTGTGAAGCGCTTGCGCGTACCGTCTATGCCGCCTCCGCTACGTCACCGCACACGGTCACCATCCGTCTGTTTCGCCAGGGGCTGCACAACACGCCCAAGAAGCTGCGCCGCACGCTGCAAGACGAGATTGATGCCATCCAGCCCGGCGAATGCGACGCCATTCTGCTCGCCTACGGGCTATGCGGCACTTCGACGGCGCACTTGACCTCGCGCCACACACCGTTGGTGATGCCGCGCGCGCACGACTGCATCACCCTCTACCTCGGTTCACGCGAACGGTACAACGCTGAGTTTGAGCGCCATCCCGGCACCTACTGGTACAGCGCCGACTACCTGGAGCGCCAAGAACCGGGCGCCGCCGTAGCGCTGGGCGCCGCCGGGATCGGCGACGAAACGGCGGAGTATGACAAATGGGTGGAGAAGTACGGCCAGGAAACCGCCGACGCGCTCGTCGAAGAGATGCGCGGATGGACGCAGCACTACACCCGCGCCGCGTTCATCGACACCGGGCTGGTCAACCTCACCCTCTACGAGGACAAGGCGCAGGCCAAAGCGACCAACGAAGGCTGGGTCTTCGAGCGCATGGCCGGCGACCACCGCCTGATCGACGCCCTGATCCAGGGCGAATGGTCAGCCGAAGAATTCCTCGTCGTCCCCCCCGGCTACGCCATCCAGCAGACAAGTACCGACGCCATCGTCAAGGCAGTGCCTGTTTAGGACGATAAGATGTGGGATGTGGATTGTCCATCCCACATCCCACATCCTCCTGCACTATCCAACAACCGCCAATTCGAGATTGAGCAGCCTCGCCAGCTTGCGGATTTTCCCGATCTGGTGCCCGACGCCTAACGCGACGTGATGCGTCGGGCCATGTTCGCACCAGCGGTCCATAAAGGCCGCCGGGTCCACGCCAAAACGCAAGCGCGAGTTGGTATTGCCGATCTCCAGGCGTGACCCTGCGATCGATTCGCCCTCGGCCGCCAGCATCTTCAGCCGGCCATCGGCGGTCTGCGTCAGGCCCAAGATGGTGATCGGCCCCATCTGCACGTTGAACTCCACGGATAAGCCATAACCGCGCTTGCCATGGAAAAGTCCCAATCCGCGCAACACCGGGCGGCCCGCACTGATCTTGATATGGCCCGGCCCGTCGTGGCCCATCAGAATAAAGTCCTCGTCGAAGTCCATCGCATAGAACTCGGTGTAGGAACCGCCCGCCCCCAGCCGGTCCATGATCAGCATGGCCATGCAGGTCTTGAGATCACCTTCCCCAGCCGCCGGCACGCCGCGCGCGGTCAGCAGCGAGTTGCCGACAATCAGGGTGGCGCCCAGTTCCTCGTTCTCGTTGCCGTCGAGACCCCGATAATAGTAGGTCAGACCGTTCAGGTCGAAGTCCTCCACCAGCTTGTCCAACCCCACGGCCACCCGCGCCGACCAGCGCATGGCCTCATCGGTGACCGGCTGCGAGATCTTGTCCTTGCCCGGCGCAGCGATGTCGAAAACCCCTTGAATTTCGGCGACCTTGGCGGTGACTTCGCCCTCTGTCACCGCCTTGACGCGCGTCTGCAGGTCGTCCATCTCCAGCACCTCGATGTGCGCGCCCAATTGGGCGTGGTGCATGGTGAAATCCGAGTACATGTCGAGCATGCCGGGATAGGTGTGGCCCAGGAAACCGACCCGGCTGTAGCTGAGTTCGCGCATGACGCCAGCCGCGTGCACCCACTCCTCGATCTCACGCCAGCCGCGCCGGTAATATTGTTCGGCGTTGCCTTGTGCGACAAAAAGCAAACCGGAAACCACGTTGAACTGGATGCGGCTGCGCGCAAAAGCGTTGGAAATTTCGGGCACGCAGCAGGCACAGCAGTTGGCCAGCCACTCGGCCGTGCCGGTGTTAGGATAGTCCATCGACGGCACGGGCTGCAGGTTCAGCACCAGCACGGGCGCACGGCGGCGTTGAACCGCCGGCAGCACCTGCGATGAGGTCGCATAGGTGCCGACGTAGCAGATGATCAGATCCACATTGTGGGCAGCAAAGAGGTCACCGGCAGCCTGGGCCGCTGGCGCTGTGTCGACAAGCCCGGCCGTCACAACCGCCGCGCCCATCGCCGTGATGCGCCGTTCCACCTCATCCTGGTAACCAACCAACTGGTCGCGCAGCCCTTCGAATTGCGGCCAATAGGCCGCTAAACCAATCCCAAAGACGCCCACGCGGGCCTGCTGATTGTGCGCTGCCTGTGCCATACGATACCCTTTCTGGATCAGTGTGAGGAATTGCCACCAAGAACGCCAAGTGGATGCTGGTTACCCCTCCTTTCGGTACGGAACTCCCAGGCTCGCCGGGACATTGAACGACCGGCGGGCAACGGTCAGCACGATCGTCAGGATATACGGCATGGCAATAAACAACTCGTTCGGGAACAGGCTCGTGCCGCTGGACTGCATGTAGATCGCAACGGCTTCGGCCAGGCCAAAGACCAGCGTGCCGGCCAGCACACCCAGCGGTTTCCAGTTGCCCAGGAAGCAGATGGCAAAGGCAATCCAGCCGCGTCCGCCGATGATGGTGACGGTGAACATCCCCAGGTAGCCGATGGAGTAGAAGGCGCCACCGATGCCACACATGACGCCAGCAAAGAGAATCGTCAGGAAACGGAGCCGATCCACGCGGATGCCGGCAACATCGCCCGCCTCCGGGTTCTCACCGATGGATCGAATCGATAGGCCGAGGGATGTCTTGAACAGCACGAAGTTGGCAATTGGCACCAGAACAAAGAGCAGGTACGTCAGGATATTTTGATTGAACAGGATCGGGCCGATGACCGGTATTTCCGACAAGAAGGGGATCGCAATCGGCTGCAGCGGCTGCACGATCAGGGGTGTCACCGGAACACCGAAAATGACACGCTGGAAGAATGAGCAAAAGCCAAGCGCCAGGAGGTTGATGGCAACCCCGGTGACAATCTGATGCTGTTTCAGATAGACACAAATCCACCCGTACAACGCGGCCGTCACGATCCCCGCAACCATCGCCGCGAGCAACCCAATCGCGAGGTTGCCGTTGGTCTGGTAGGCCGCCACAAAACCGGCCCAGGCGCCCATCAAAAAGATGCCCTCAATCGCCGTGTTCATCACGCCGCTGCGTTCGGCATAGACCTCGGAGAGGGAGCCGTACAGCAAGGGCGTGCCCATCATGAAGGTTCTGCTCAACAATTCAATCATACGCTCACTGCCTTCTTCAGCCTGGTTTTCTCACGGCGGTCTTCCAGCTTCTCGCGCACATAATAGGCGAGGATGACGAACACCATGACGGAACCCAACATCAGTTCGGTGATGCTGGAAGGAATGCCCGAAAGCTGCCCCATGATCGTACCGCCAACCTTCAGCGCACCAAATAGGATTGCGGCAAAAATGATCCCGATCGGGTTGCCATTCGCCAAGATGGCAATCCCAATGCCGGCCACGCCCACATCCGGATTAAAGCCCTGCACCAGCATGTGCTGCACGCCGTTGACCTCGGTAAAGCCGCCGAAGGCCGCCAGCGCGCCGCTGACAAAAAATGCCACGACGTAGAGCGTCTTGTAGTTGATGCCAGCCATTTCAGCGGCATCCTTGCCTTGGCCAACTGCACGAATGCGAAAGCCGAGCGGAGTCTTATACAAGAGAACCCAGATGCCAATGCAGGACAGCACGGCAAGGATAAAACCAGTATGCAGCCTTGTGCCCGGGATGATGGTCTGCAGCCAGACGGCACTGTCCAGCGCATCCGTCTGCGGATACTCGCCCTTCGCCTCCATGAGAAACGTGCGCAGCAGATAGTTCATGAGATTGAGCGCGACGTAGGTGGACATCATGCTGACGAGGAATTCATTGGCATTGAACCGCGCTTTCAGCCAGCCAACGAGCCCGCCCCAAAGCCCGCCAAACAGAATGGTCAGCACTGCGCTGATGACCAGCACGAGCAACCCCGGCATCTTGCCCTGTAACAAGAGGGAACAGCCAACCGCAGTCATCGCGCCGATATAAAACTGGCCTTGCGCCCCAATATTGAACAAATTGGCTTGGAAGGTGAAGGCGAACGCCAGCGCTGTGAACATCAGCGGCGTCGCTTTGACAAATACATCGGCAAAGGTATAGCTGTCCCGAAACAGTGAACCGAACAGCGTTCCCATCGCGGCCAGGGGGTTCTCGCCCAGGAAGAGCAGCAAAAGCCCGCTGACGGTCAGACCCGCCAGAACGGCCAAAACGTTCGTGACCAGGAGATCCCTGAGTTTACTGTTCGTAGGTTTTACCTCGTTTCTGCCGTATAGCCAGCCATCAACAGGCCGATCTTGTGCGTATCAAGGTCGTGATTCCGGTAAATGCCAAGAATCTCACCCTTATAGATGACGGCAATCCGGTCGGACAAGCCGAAGATTTCCGACAGTTCGGTGGAAATCATGACAATTGCCTTGCCCTTCTTCTTCTCATCGAGAATCGTCCGATGGACATGCTCGATGGCGCCGAGATCAAGCCCACGCGTCGGCTGGTCAAAGATGATCACTTCACTGCCCCTATCGACTTCGCGCGCCAGGATGACTTTTTGCTGGTTACCGCCCGAAAGACTCCTGGCGACGGCGTCAGGACCGGTCGCTTTTACAGCGTAGGCACGGATTTTTTCAGCGGTGTAGGCGTCGAGCCGTTTTCTGTCGATCAAGGCATGCTTGACCCAGGTGTCCTCAAAACTCGACTTTAGGAACATATTCTCGGTCAACTTCATCGACAGGATCAGACCGAAACGCTGGCGGTCGGAGGGAACGTAGCCGATCCCCCGCTCGATCCGCTCGCGCGCGGTTTGTTCGGTGATATCTTGGCCGTTCAGCAGAATCTTCCCCTCCGTCAATCGACGGTAGCCGCTGATCGCGTCGCAAAGCGAACTCTGTCCGTTGCCGCTGACACCGGCAATGCCCAGGATTTCCCCTTTATGCACCTGGAAGCTGATGTTCTTGATGCGGAAAATGTTCTCCTTGGGGTCGCGGATGCTGACATTCTGCAGCGCCAGGCCTACCGGTTGGCTCTCAAACACCGCGTCTTCGACATAGGTGCGGTCGTGGATTTCGCGGCCGACCATGAGCTTCGATAATTCAATCTCATTGGTCTCCTCTTTGCGCAGGTCGCCGACAACCTTGCCGGCACGCATGACGACGATATGATCGGCGACCTCCATCACTTCGCGCAGTTTGTGCGTGATAAAGACGACCGCCTTGCCGGCACGCGTGTTCTGGTGGACGAAATTCATCAGGACATCGGATTCCTGCGGCGTCAGCACGGCTGTCGGTTCGTCCATGATCAGCAACTGGGCGTTCTGATAGAGCGCTTTGAGGATTTCCACTTTTTGCTGCACGCCGACCGGCAGTTCGCTGACGACCGCGGTTGGATCAACATCAAACCCATGGCTGGCTGCCAGCTCTGCGACGATCTTGTCATAGTGCGTGATGTCAAATCTGCCGTGCACCAGGCCGAGGATGATGTTTTCGGTCACCGTGTGCGCCTGAACCAGTGCAAAATGCTGCTGAATCATGGCAATGCCCAGCTTCATGGCGTCTTTGGGCGTATGGATGACCTTTTCCTCCCCGTCGATCAGGATTTGGCCCTCCTCTGCTTTGTAGAGGCCGTAGAGCACCTTCATGATCGTGCTCTTCCCAGCGCCGTTTTCACCCAGCAACGCCAGCACCTCGCCTTTGCGGATCTGCAGGGAAACGTCTTGGTTGGCGATCACCTTGGCGAAGTACTTGCTGATATGCCTTAGTTCAACAAACGGTGGTGCTGACAAGTTGCCAAATCCTTCCTTCCGACTGGCCGTGGGGAAAAAAAAGCCTTTTCAGTCAAGTACTGAAAAGGCTTTTTTCAGTGCGCTTGGACTACTTCTTCTTGAACATGGCTGCAAAGTCTACTTCGCCGTTGGCAGCCTTTTCCATACCGGCTTTGACTTTTGCCTGGATTTCGGGGCTGATTTGATCGGTGTAGACAGGATTGAAGATGCCCTCCGGGATGCCCGCCATGTGGACCGTGTTGCCGGCCAGTTCACCCTTGATAAACTTGTCGATCGTCCAGGTATAGAATTTTTCAAAGTCGAAGGCGACCGAAGCGACCACCGTGCCCGGCGCAACGGCGTTCTGATCGCCGGAGAAGCCGATAAACGTGGCGCCCTTCTCTTTGGCCGCTTGGATGGACCCCAGCCCGACCTGGTTGGCATAGACAAACAGGGTGTCGGCGCCGTTGTCAATCATGGTTTCGGCCATCTGCTTGCCAAGCGCAACATCGTCCCAACTGTTGGCGTAGGCACGTGTCGCCTGGGCGTCCGCCATGCCTCTTTCCTTGGCGATGTTCACCGCGGTCGCCTCGTACACATCGAGCAGTTTTTCCATGGCGTCGTTGGGGAAGCCGCCGATCGTGGCAAACTGGCCGTTCGGTGATACTTCGCCGGCGATCATGGCCGCGATGTAGCTGGCTTCGTACTCTTTCGGAAAGATCGGCGCGACGTTTTCGCCGTCACTGATCATGCCGTTGACCACCGTGAATTTCGTCTTGGGATAATCCTTAGCGACTTTGTTGGCGGCGTCGTCGAACTGGGTGCCGGCCGCCATGATCAGATCGTAGCCGCGCTCGGCATAGTTGCGGAACGTCGATTCAAAATCGGCGGCCTGGACGTTCTCGATGTACTCGATCTGGGTGCCCAGGGTTTCGTTGGCTTTTACCAGTCCGGCATAGTTCGTGGCATTCCAACTCTGGTCGTTGATCGGGCCGGGCAGAAGCAAGACAATCTTGTAAGCGTCGGCGCCTCTTTCCGCAGCTGGCTGCACGGGCGCGTCCGCAGCTGGCTGCACAGGCGCGCACGCGGTCGCGGCAACGAGCACAATCAGGATCGCGAGCAACGATAGGATTTTGACCATTGTCTTGTGTTTCATTCTAGGATCTCCTTCTCTCTTTGGGTGGTTTCGCGGAGGACCTTCTTGTCGAGAAAATTATACGGGTACTGCACGGGAAAGTCAACACTACGATCGCAAGCACCCCCAAAACGTGGTTGACATATCTGATGAATCGCAGTATGATCACTTCACGCGGTTGATGTAGTCTGTGCATAGAGTGTTGTTCGGGGCAAACATGGTGATGTTGGCCCAATTTTGAATGCCCACGGCAGTTGCAGACCCCATCCCTTCCGCGCAGGCCAATCAGGCGATTGGCGGCTTCCCAAACTGTGCGGAAAGGAGGTGCGACGCCCTCACAATATCCTTTATTTGCTTGTGGGCCAGTTGTTCCCTTGGATCGTGTTGTCACAGTTCTTACACATAGTAGGTCAAAGGAGCCTCAGAATGAGTAGTAATGTGACGGTATCACGGCGCCAATTCCTCCAGATCTCAGGAATGGTGGTTGGCGCCAGCGCTCTTGCAGCTTGTACGGCAATGCCGGTAGCACCCGCCGCCGGAGGAGGGGCAGCCGCCCCAGCAGCCGCAATGAAGAAACTCGAAGCGTGGAATCAGATGACGGGCGTTGCGGAGAAATCGCTGCGAGGCATCATCGACAACTACAACGCCCAAAACACCAAGGGCAACGTGGTAGAGTACGTCTACATCGCCATGACCCAAGGCAGCCAATCCGATCAGAAGTTGCTGACCGCCGTCGCCGGTGGCAATCCGCCAGCCCTGCACATGGCCGACCGCTTCACCGTGCCTCAATTTGCACATCAGGGCTTTTTTACCGCGATCACTGACCAAGCCGAAGCGGCCGGTGTGAAGGCAGCGGACTTCTACCCATTTGCCTGGGAGGAGGCATCCTACAAAGACGGACTCTACGCTCTGCCCTTGGACACCGACACGCGCGCGCTCTGGTATAACAAAGACATCATGGCCGAGGCCGGTCTCGACCCAGAGAAGCCGCCAACAACGCTCGACGAGTTGAAGGCAATGACCGCGGCTCTGACCGTGAAGGCCGATAACGGGCGAGTAACACGGCACGGGTTCATCCCCAATTATGACCAGGCTTGGCTCTATACGTGGGGATTTGATTTTGGCGGTCAGTTCCAGGATCCGGCCACCCGCCGCATCACCTTTGCAGACCCGAAAAACGTCCAGTCGATGGAGTGGATGAAGGCTTTTATCGACGAGATTGGGATTGAAGACGTTGATGCTTTCCATTCTGCCTGCACCGGTGGCGCATGTAACGACTTGAATAATCCCTTCTGGACAGGCCAGAGCGCAATGACCTGCAGCGGCAACTGGATGGTCGCCATGTCGCACGAATACAAACCGGATGGCAACTACGGCGTCGTGCCCATGCCTGGCCCTGATGGCCCCGCACCTTTTGCCAGTTGGGCTGGCGGGTGGAGTTGGGCGGTGCCCAAAGGGTTTAAGGATGTGGACGCGGCCTTTGATGCCCTCGCCTATATCTGCGGCCCCGAAGGTCAGCTCAAGTACAACAAAGACACCTTCCACATCCCCACCAATGTCAAAGCGTCGGAGGATCCCTTCTTCCGCGAGGACCCGCTGCACGCGGTCTTTATGGACCTACTGCCTGTCTCTCACACACGCCCGCCGATTCCGTTGGGTAGCAAGCTGTGGGATCTGCAATACAAGGCCCTTATCGACGAGATCCCGCACGGACTCAAGACCCCGCAACAGGCACTGGAGGATATCGACGTCACCATCAACAAGGAGCTCGAGGAGATCGGCTTCTTCAGTTGATAGGTGTCTAGCCGGTGTACGACCCGCACCCAAAGTGGGTGCCAATGTTGATTCCATGAGGAGGGGGCCCCGGCCCCCTCCTCATATACGCCTGGAGACAACGCTACATGGCGAGTATTCCACTGGGTGCGCCGCCGCGCAAATCGAGGGTTGCCCTAAAGCCGAGCGTCCGCAATACGATCAATGGGCTGCTTTTTGCAGCGCCTTGGTTGATCGGCTTGATGGTTTTTTGGTTCTACCCCATTGTGGCGTCGGCCTACTACAGTTTCACTAAGTTCAACGGTGTCCAAGCACCCCAATGGATTGGGTTCCAGAACTATATCCGGATGTTCACCGACGATCCCAACTTTCGCGATGCCGTCTACAATACCCTCTATTTTACAATCATCTCGATCCCGCTCGCCATTATCCTCTCGTTTGCCCTGGCGATGATGCTCAACGCCAAGATCCGGGGGACGGTTGTCTACCGCACGATCTATTTCCTACCTACCCTGGTGCCCGAAGTTGCTTTGGCGCTGATCTGGGTCTACTTGTTTACGCCGGGCACGGGTCTCGTCAATATTCCCTTCGACTGGCTTGGCATCCGCGGGCCTTGTTGGATTTCCTGTCCCGCTTGGTCCAGGCAAACCATCATCTTGCTGGCATTGTGGATCATCGGCCAGCAGATCGTGCTCTACCTCGCCGGTCTGCAGGATGTGCCACAGGACCTCTATGATGCCGCCGAGGTGGATGGGGCTGGCTTCAGGCACAAGTTCCGCCATATCACCATGCCGATGCTGACGCCGGTGATCTTCTTCCACCTGGTGACATCGGTCATTGGCGCGCTGCAATTTTTTACGGTGCCCTATATTATGACGGGCGGTACAGGTTTTCCGGCCAACACCACGCTCTTCTATTCGATCTACCTGTACAAGAACGGTTTTCAGTATTTTGAGATGGGCTATGCCTCGGCCATGGCTTGGTTGCTCTTTACGGTCACGCTCGTGATCACCCTGGTTATTTTCCGGTCGGCTCACCTCTGGGTGTTCTACGCCGGCGGCGAACAAAACTAACGGAATCAGGTAACCCATGACTGCAAAATCTCCGCCAGCAGGCACAACCCATGTCGCAACCCGCAGCCCAGACGCGACACGCAAACGCGTCACGCAGGTCACCAAAAGTATCTTGACCCATACCGCGCTGTTGCCGGCGGCTTTCATTTTCTTGCTGCCTTTCCTGTGGATGCTCTCCACTTCGCTCAAGACAAAAGAGCAGCTCTTTGTTTATCCACCGGTCTTGATCCCCAATCCGGTCAACTGGATGAACTATCCCGACACGGTCGTCTATATTCCTTTCTTTCTCTACCTTGCCAATACGCTGTTCATTGCCGTGATGGCCACGGCCGGTGAGCTGATCTCCTGTTCGATGGTGGCCTATAGCTTGGCGCGCATCCCCTGGCGTGGACGAAATTTCCTATTTATTGTGACGGTAGCCACCCTCATGCTACCCTACCAGGTCACCTTGATCCCGCTCTTCCTCGTGTTCAATTGGCTGGGATGGGTAGGTGACTTTCGGCCGCTGATCGTGCCGCACTTCTTCGGCAGTGCACTCTATATTTTCTTGCTGCGGCAGTTTTTTATGACTCTCCCCATGGAGTTGTCGGAAGCGGCGCGCATCGATGGCGCCAGCGAGTTTCGCATCTACTGGTCGATCATTTTGCCGCTTGCCAAGCCGGCGCTCGCCACGGTGGCCATCTTCGAGTTTATCGCCCGCTGGCGCGATTACCTGGGGCCGCTGATTTACCTCAACAACCAGGATATGTACACGCTCTCCCTGGGCCTTCAACAGTACAGTTCGCAGTACGGTCGCGAGTGGGGATTGCTCATGGCCGCATCGGTGCTAATTACGCTGCCCATCATCTTGCTCTTTTTCTTCTTGCAAAAGATCTTTGTCCAAGGCATCGCGCTGACGGGCATCAAAGGGTAAGCCAAACCGAGCCACGAGAATCACACAATGACGACTCCAACAAAACTGCGCGCCCACTATGTGCTGAGCACCCACTGGGATCGCGAGTGGTATCAATCGTTTCAGAATTTTCGCTACCAGTTGGTGCGGTTGCTTGACCGCGTGATCGCCGGCTTGGAAGACGGCCGCCTGCGCGGTCCTTTCCAGACGGACGGCCAGGCCATCATCCTCGAAGACTACCTGGAGATCCGGCCGGAACGGCGCGCACAGGTGCTGCACCTGGCGCAGGCCGGCAAGTTCGTCATCGGCCCCTGGTACGTGCTTCCCGACGAATTCCTGGTCTCCGGCGAATCGCTGGTGCGCAATCTCCGCCTCGGGCGCCAGATCGCACGCTCGTTTGGCGTGGAGCCTTCCAATGCCGGCTTCTTATGTGATCTCTTCGGCCACAACAGCCAGATGCCGCAGATCTTTGCCGGGTTCGGCATTCATGCCGGCTTGATCTGGCGCGGGATCAACGGCGTGCAGGTTCGCCACGTGCGCTGGCGCGGCGCCGACGGCACCGAACTGGTTGCCTATCGCTTCCCGGGCGGCGGCTATTGCGACTATACCTTCCAGGTGCGCCATGCGCGCGAGCCTCTGCTGCCGGTGACGCCAGCCAAGGTCAATGCCGACCTGGACGCATATCTGCGCTATGAGGCCGAACACACGGAGGTCGACCCCATCCTGCTCTTCGACGGCGGCGACCACGAGGAGTGGGACCAACAGACTTATGCCGCCATGCTGCAGTATGCCGATCAAAGCGGCGGCGACTTCGAGGTCGTGCATACCAGCCTGGACGACTACCTCGCCGAGGTGCTGCCGCAAGCCGAGCGAATCAGCGTGATCCAGGAGGGTGAGCTGCGTGAACCAGGGCGCGACTACGATGACCAGCAGTGGGTGATACCCGGCGTGTTGTCCAGCCGCGTCTGGATCAAACAGGCCAACGCCGAGTGCCAAACGCTGTTGTGCCAATGGGCTGAACCGTTGAGCGCCTGGGCGCATCTCACGCTGGGCGCCGAAGTGCCGCAAGGCTTCCTGGATGTGGCGTGGAAATGGTTGCTCCAGAACCACCCGCATGACTCGATCTGCGGCTGCAGCATCGATGTGGTGCATGAAGATATGAAGTACCGCTTCAGCCAATCGCGGCAGATCACGGATCGGCTGGCGCGCGAGGCAACACAGCAGATGGCAGCCAGCATCGGCGGTGACCTGACCCCTGACGAGGTGCGCGTGGTCGTCTTCAACCCGCTGCCCCAGCCCCTGCACGAGCCGGTCGAACTGACCCTGCAGATCCCACACGATTGGCCGGGTTTCAATGAGTTTTTCGGCTTTGAACCCAAGCCGGCGTTTCACATCTATGACGCGCAGGGACACGAGGTGCCCTATCAGTGCCTCAAGCAGACGACTAATCGGCGCAAGGTACGCATCTACACGACCAAGTTCCCCGACGAGTACCGCACAAACGACGTGATCGTCAGCCTGTCGCTGGCGTTGCCAGCTATGGGCTACAACAGCTTGACCGTGCGCGCCGATCGCTCGGGCCGCGTCACACGCTATGCCGCTACGCCGTCGCTGGTCACCGCCGAGAACGCCATGGCAAACGAGCATCTCCAGGTGACCATCGAGTCCAACGGCACCTTGACGCTGGTTGACAAACACACCGGTGCAACCTACCGCCGCTTGCTGACCTATGAAGATTGCGCCGATATCGGCGACGGTTGGTATCACGGACAAGCCGTCAACGATCAGGTCTTCGTTTCCACAGCCAGCGCCGCCGCCATCGCACTCGTGCATAACGGTCCGCAGATGGCCAGATTCCGCGTGCGCACCACGATGGTCGTGCCGGCATCGTTCCACTTTGACGACCGCATGAGCCGCGCGGACGAACTGGTCAACTTACTGATCGACAGCTTTGTGACGCTGCGTGCAGGTTCCGACCGGCTCGAAGTGGAAACCACCGTGCACAACAATGCCGACGATCACCGGCTGCGCGTACTCTTCCCGACCGGCGCCGCGACCGAAACCTATCTGGCCGACAGTCCCTTCGACGTGGTCGAACGGCCGATTCCCCTGCGCGCCGACAACCATCTCTACCGCGAGCTAGAGGTGGAGACCAAGCCGCAGCAGAGTTGGACGGCCGTCTTTGACGACCAACGCGGCCTGGCCGTGGTCAGCGCCGGTTTGCTGGAGAGCGCCGTGCGCGACGTGACCGACCGTACGTTGGCATTGACCCTCTTCCGCGGCACGCGGCGCACGGTTCTTACCGACGGTGAGCCCAACGGCCAATTGCGTGGGGACATGACCTTCCGCTACTGGCTCGTGCCGCTGGCCGGCGCGCCCGACCGCGTGCACTTAAGCCGCCTGGGCCAGCAGATTGAAGCCGGCCTGCGCGTGGTACAGTTGTACGCGGCCGACCTGCCCCTCCATCGCCAGGCCGCCGTGCTGCCCGCAACCGCAGGCCTATTGCAGGTCGACGGGCCGGCTGTGGTCACCAGCGCGCGCTGGGTCGACGGTAGCCTTGAGCTACGCATGTTCAACCCAACCCCGGCGCCGGGCGACGTGCGCCTGCGCTTCGGCAGCGGTGTGGCTTTTACCAGCATGCAAGCCGTGGATTTTGAGAGCAAACCGCTCGAAGACGCCCGCAGCCTGCGCCAAAACGAAGCGAGCGTCCTCTTGTCGGCCAAACAGATCCGGACGTTACGTTTCACCCAGTAGCAGCTATCCCAGGCGCGTTTCGGGTTGGGGGCATGAGGAAGTGATTATTGTACGAGCCGGCACGCCGATTGCTCGCCTGGTTGCGTTCGAGGAAAAACCGGCACGGCGCATCCCTGGCAGCGCATGCTGCCAGATTTGGGTTGCGCTGGACTTCAACGCACCCTTGTCCCCGGAAATCCTTGAAGGATTCGGATGAAGGTGTTGTCACGATTGTTTGGCAAAGCCGCGCCGGTTCGCTACCCCTCATCAACCAAGTCACTCGCGGGTGACCGATTTCGAGCTTCTATGAAACGATTGATTGCAGTGCTGTTCCAGCGTTGTCCTGTCTGTCTAGAGGGGAAAGTCTTCAAATCACTCTTGGGCACCAATACCAACTGCCCGGTTTGCGGCATCAAATTCGAGCGCGAAACCGGCTATTTCCTCAACGCCATGTTTATCGCCTATACCATGGGCTTTCTGCTCGTCATCCCCCTCGCCGTGCTGCTCTACCTCTGGAACGCCTCGATTCTGCTTTTCACCATCGTCATTATCGGCTTTTTCGTCGTAGCATGGCCGCTCTTCTTCCGCTATTCACGCATCCTCTGGATGCACGCCGACCAACTCATGGACCCGCGCCCGCGCCAATCCAAGATCGCGGATGCAACGCACCTTCAGGATGCGTTGCACTTCGCATCGCCGCCGGTCGATCCAAGCACCGGCATGTCGCAGGTCGCAACGATGTCAGCGCCCGTCGACATCACATCGACTACGATTACGTCACCCAAGTGAATGGGCGCACACACGTGCACCGCGCGCAGCGCGCGGCAGACCTCTTGCACCCGCGACTTCGCAATCGGCTTGCTGCTTTTCACCGGCAACCGCACCCAGGCGGCACCGGCGATCGCAACCGTGGTCGTGACCGTGCGCTGCGGCGCCACATGCTCCTGCGCCGCATATTCTTTGCCCCGCTTGCACGAGAAACCACGCACCTCGACCAACGTGTGGGTCCCCACGTCTTCGTCCACCTCAAGCCGGCAGCCAAGCGGACAGCCGATGCAGAGGTAGGTGCTTGTCTGCACCATCGACTTGTCACTGGTTGTGGTCATCGCGGCACGACCTCCACGCGCAGCACGCCGCCGTGAAAGTTCTGCAACAGGCGCGGGCGCAACTGCAAATTGACCATTTCCGCCGGAAACACATAGCGCAGCTTTTTCTCGTACACAAAGGATCCACCCGGCTCAACTAGCCGCAGGGTGCACGCTTCCAGCGGCCGCCGCGTGCGCAGGTAGACCGTATGCTCGCGCTCGGTGGAGACCGTCTGCGGCACACAGTAGCCGACGTTCTCCCCCGGCTGCAAGAGCACATTGTCGGCCGGCGGCTGCCGGCCGGTGACGTAAAACCCCGCATTGCGCCCGGCCAGTTCCGCCTCGGCGCTGACGAAATCGACGAGGTCGTGGATGTGCACGACATTGCCACAGGCGAACACGCCGTCACGCGACGTCTCCATCGTGCTCGCCACCACCGGCCCGCGCGTCGTCGGGTCAAGGCGCAGACGAAGTTGCTGCGACAGTTCGTTCTCCGGAATAAGGCCGACGGAGACCAGCAGCGTGTCACACGGCACATCCCACCCGCGCGCCGGGATCGGGCGCATCTGGTCGTCCACCGGCGCGACTGTCACTTTCTCCACCCGGTCATGGCCGTGAATTTCGCTAACCGTGGTCGAGAGATGCAGCGGGATGTCGAAATCATGCAAGCACTGGACGATGTTGCGGTTCAACCCGTTGGCGTGGGGCATGATCTCAAAAACGCCGGTCACGGCGACCCCCTCCAGCGTCAGGCGACGCGCCATGATCAACCCGATGTCGCCCGAACCAAGAATCGCCACGCGGCGCCCCGGCAGCACACCAAACAGGTTCACCAGCCGCTGCACCAGCCCCGCCGTGAACACGCCCGCCGGCCGGGCGCCAGGGATGCGAATCGCCGCGCGCGTCCGCTCGCGCGCGCCCATCGCCAACACCACGGCGCCCGCCTGCACCCGCTTTAACCCCTCCTGCATCGAGAGAATTTTGACACGCTTCGTCTCGTCTACGTCCAAGACGTAGGCGTCGGTGAGAACATCGATCGCATGCTCCAAAGTCTGTTCCAACACGCGCTGGGCATACTCCGGCCCGGTCAACTCGGCGCCAAACCGGTGTAGCCCGAAACCCGTGTGGATACATTGCAGCAGGATGCCGCCGGCCTCTTTTTCGCGATCCACGACCAGCACGCGCGCCGCACCGGCCGCTTGCGCGGCAGTCGCAGCCTCCAACCCCGCCGGGCCTCCCCCGACGACGACGACGTCATACCGATCGGCAAGATGAACTGGTTTGCAGGTAATCATGGGGTGCACTCCCGCTCGCAGACCAGCCAGGTGCCGGGACCTCGTTTGGTGACCGCGGTCAGCGGCGCGTCTTGCGACCGTGCCAGCAGTTCCATCACACGCGACGTGCAGAACCCGCCCTGGCAGCGGCCCATGCCGGCGCGCGTGCGGAACTTGACGCCGTCCACCGTGCACGCGCCGCGGTCGATGGCGTCCAGCACTTCCCCTTCGGTGACGAATTCGCAGCGGCAGGCGATGCGCCGGTAGCGCGCGTCACGCGCAACCAAAGCCATCTGGTCGTCGGTGGGAAGCGTATGGAAGTGCACCGGTTTTGGCAGCCCAGCCACAAAATCCTGCCGTTCGCGCAAAACC
>Ga0105047_10006400_pt1 | contig 20006 bp, 8 predicted proteins | sample MAT04_FD_78384 | JGI IMG/M metagenome (GOLD analysis project Ga0105047, IMG submission 78384) | Freshwater microbial communities from Lake Fryxell liftoff mats and glacier meltwater in Antarctica - MAT-04 (megahit assembly) | ecosystem: Environmental > Aquatic > Freshwater > Ice > Liftoff...
GCCGGTGAAAGTGCTGCCGAGGATGCTTTCCTGCACCCAGCGCTCGCCCTCGGCGAGTTTTCCGTCCGCTGCGAGACAGGCGAGCTTGGCGCTAGTGCCAGTGCCGCAGGGCGAGCGGTCGTAAGCCTTGCCGGGGCACAGGACGAAGTTGCGCGAGTCCGCGGACTTGCTCTGCGGCGGGCCGAACAACTCGACGTGATCCACTTCGGGAAAGCCCTGCGCATTGACCGCCTGGCGGATGCGCCAAGTGACATCGGTGAGTTGCCCGACGTGCTTGAGGTCCAGCTTCCAAGGATGTTCGCCGACAAGGAAGAACCAGTTGCCGCCCCACGCGACATCGCCGGTCACGACGCCGAGGCCGGGAACCTTCACCTTCGCCGCCTTGGTCTTCCGATAGCTGGCCACGTTGGCGACGGATACCGTGCCATGCTTGTGCAATGTGGCGGTGACGACGCCCACGGGCGTGTCGAGTCGGTGCGCGCCGGGCTTGAGCCGACCGAGGTGTGCGAGCGTGATGACGAGGCCGATGGTGCCGTGGCCGCACATGCCGAGGCAGCCGACATTGTTGAAGAAAATGACGCCCGCGGCGCAGCCGGGCGCGTGCGGTTCGACGAGCAAGGCGCCGACCATCACGTCCGAGCCGCGCGGTTCGTTGACGATGGCGGAGCGGAACTTGTCAAAGCGGCGGGCCAAGCGTTCGCAGCGGGCCGCCAGCGGGCCGGCGCCGAGGTCAGGGCCGCCGGAGAGCACCACGCGGGTGGGTTCGCCACCGGTATGGGAGTCAACGACGTGAATTGGCCGACGCGCAGAAGCCTTCATGTGAGGCGTGGAGTTTGCGGAACGCGTCGGGGGACGCCAAGAGAAAGTTGGAATTCGCTTTCGTTCGCGCGGGTTCCGCCGCCGCACCCGCTTGGCCTGCCGATCGCTCAACCCCTGCACCTCGGCTGCCTGCACCAGCGTCAACTGCTGGCGCTACACGCCAGCCACGAGCGTGATCCGCACGCGTTCTTTTTGATTCATTGTCAGTCTTTCCATTGAGGCGCCACCGTGCCACCCCGCCCCCCACCCACACTGCCGTTTAGTTTAGCCGGAAGGGGGGCGCGGTGCCGGACGCTTGCGCTTGCTCTTGCTCTTAATCGTAATCGCGGCGCACCGAAGAAGATTACGATTAAGAGCAAGAGCAAGCGACCCGGCGGACGGCTTAACTAAATGGCAGTGCCCCCCACCAAGGGGACATTTCTATCGAGTCCGCATGGGAACATTCTCCTGGAGTTCCGACCGGCCGCAAACGCGGCTTGAATCGTTTCGAATCTTGCACTAAAGAGTTGCTCATCATCTATGAAGTTCTCTCCCCGTCTCTTGGGCGCTGTCTTGGTTTCTCTGGTCGGCAGCGCGACCTTCAACTCCTCCGCGCAATTGTTCGTGGGCACCAACGCGCCCGGCACGGGCAGCAACTACACCTTCAGCGTCGGCGTCGCGGCCACAAACCTGTCGCTGATTGTGAGCAACAACGCCACCGCCTACTCGCACCTGCTGCTGGCGCGCGGGCGCACGCCGACCGACGTGGACTTCGATTTCATCGCCCGGCTCAACGGCGCCACCAACCGCATCAACCTCCAGGGCCCAGAGTTCGTGGCCACCAACTACGGCCTGCGCGTCCGCACCCCCGCCGCCTCGCTCCAGCACCCTTTCGCCGTGGTTCTCACCACCAACCGCACTGACCTGCGCACCGCGCCGTATCCCGTGCTGAAGCCGCGGGTGTTCACCACGACCGGCACGCTGACCAACGCCGCCAGCGCGGAAGGCTGGAACTATTTCCAGGTGGACGTGCCCACGAACCTCCCCGGCTGGCGCGTCGTCCTGAGCACCACCAACGCCGCCGCGGACTTGCTCGTGCGCAAAGGCGCTTTGCCCACCTCGGGGAGCTACGACAAAGCCAGCGCCAACCAGCCTGTGGACACGGTGATCTTCAACGGCACAGAGGCCACGACGAACACCTACTTCATCGGCGTCCGCATCCCCAGCGGTCCGGCCACCAACAGCCTCTACACGCTGACCACCGAGCTGGGCTGGCTGAACGAGCTGGCTTGGGATCCCGGCACCGCCGACCTCGGCACCCAGGTTTACACCAACCAGAGTCTGTCGGGCGGTGACTATTACTTTCATATCGTCACCGCCAGCGCTGGCAACAGTGTCTGGCGCTCCGCGCTGCGCGTGATGAGTGGCGAAGCTCACTTGTATCTTCGCCAGGGAACCCCGGCGCAGACCAACAGCTTCAGCTACGCCTCAACCCGCGCCGGCTCGGATGGTTTCGTGCTGGCGCAGGCAAATCAGTTCAACGCCGGTCAGGACTGGTATCTTACCGTTCACGCCACCCCCGGCGCGCAATGGACGCTGCTCACCGGCGAGGCATTCGTGCAGGCGCTCCCCAATCTCGCCGCCGACGCCAGTAGCGGCGGCAGTGGCACCGTGGGCCCGGAAGGCATGAGATTTTTCAAGACAACAATGGCTCCCGGCACGCTCGCCTGGCGACTCTGGCTGAGCGGCTTGAGCAACCAGATGCTGGTCCACGCGACCAAAGCTCCGTTGCCCGTCGGCTCGGCGGGCGGCGGCTACTTCGATTGGACCGGCAATGGCCAGCTTCTCCTGGTGCCGCCCTACCTTGTCACTGGCAGCCAGTATTTCCTCGGCGTCATCGGCGATCCGGGGTTAGTGGTGAACCTCGACTCGCGTCAGCAACCGGTCTTCGATCTCGCCTTCAACACCCAGACCAACTTCACTGTCACCGGCTTCGGCTATCGCACTTATCGCGTGCAAGTGCCGGTGCAGCAAATCGCCTGGCAGATCAACCTGACTCCCTCCAGCGGCGACGCCAATCTCGCCGTTCGGCGCGACAACGTGCCGAACGAATACCGCAACGACGGCTACTCCGACTTGGCTGGCAGTGCTGGCGACAGCGTCACGCTGGTGCCAGCGCCTCCCGCCTCGCCTCCCACCGCACCGGGACTTAGCGACGGCACCTTTTACATCACCGTGTATGGCAGCACGCCTTACACCTGCTCGATGACGAATGGCCAGCCGATCATCACGGATGTCAACTATGTCTTCGCCATCACCAACGACGCCCCGGGCCGGGCGGGCTGGCGGTTCTATCGTGTCGCCGACACGGCGCAGCAGCTTGGCACCTATGGCTGGGATCTGGCACTTTCCAATCAGTTCCCCAACACCGAGATCGCGCTGCGCCGCAACGCTGTGCCCGGCCGCTGGAACTACCGCACTTGCACCGCTAACTGCACCAGCAGCAGCACCACGGGTTATGTGGATTACTCCGGCACTCAGGGCTTCCTGCAACGTCCCGGCCACCAGGCAGACATTTGGTACATTGGAATTTACCAGCCGGCAGCCCTCTTGGGCAGTTTTCTGCTGACCGGGCAGGAGTTGACCGGCTCACCCTTGGTTTTCGATCCTGGCACGGGCAGCACTTCCACCGTGGTCAACCAACCGCCGCTCAAGTGGCAGTATTACATCGTCGTTGTGCCGACGAATACCTTCGGCTGGGATCTCCGGCTGACGAACGTGCTCAGCGGCGATCCCCGGCTCGTGGTATCGCGTGACCGGCTGCCGTATGACCTCGGCACACACAGTTACGAAGGGGGCTACTGGTATGCCAACGCTTCCGCCACCTGGCCCAGCGGCTACAGTTGGGCCCCAGATTATGACTGGGCTAATTACAGCTACGATGCCTACGGTGCCAGCATCTATGGCAAACTCCTGCAAATGGGCATGGGCAACCCCCTCCAGGCCGGCACCTACTACGTCGGCGTTCGCGCGCCCGATGGATCAACAAGCCCCCTCAGCTATACCCTGCTGAGCCGCGGCATCGGCACGAATTTCGCCATTCCGATCACCCCGCTGGCTTACGCGGGCGGCTCGGTTGGAACCAACGCGCTGCCAGTGCGCGAGGCGGCTTACTATCGCGTGGACGTGCCCAGCAACGCGCCAAGCTGGAAGGTCCGCCTGACCGTCACCAACGAAGCCATGGTCGCCATTCAACTAAACGCCCTGCCCAACATCGTGTGCGGCGGCAGCGCCGCCACCACGCTGTCCGGCGGGCGGCGCTTGCAAAAGGCCGGCAATGAGGAGTATCTCCTGCTGCCGCGTTCCGGCGAAACAAACCTCATCGCCGGTGCCTACTACCTCGCCGTGGTGAGTGAAGGACAGAATCCGGTTTCCAGCCGCTACGGCTCCAACACCTGCGGCTTCGCCCTGTCCAGTCTGGGGCCAACCCCTACCAACCAACTGGGCACGCTCGACATCACCGGCGCGACGGCGCTTGCGCAGGCCGGCACGCTGCGCGGCGGCGAGCTGAAATTCTACCAGTTCAGCGTGCCACCCGGAGCGCTGGCGCTGGAGCTGACGCTCACCGACCAGGCGGGCAATCCACGCATGTCCTTGCGCGCTGACGCGCAGCTTCCGTATTGCCCGCCGAGTTATGGCCGCGACCACGGCCAGAGCTACACCTGGCAGAATGACAACATCGTCACCCTCGCCACGCCCACCGCCACCACCTACACCATCGCCATCCAGGCGGACACCGTCAGCGGCTACTATTCCAACGCCAACTACACGGTCCGGGTGCGGGCGCTGACCTCCACGCCGGTGGCGTTTGACGGCGGCGTGCTCAACATCACCAACCACACCAATGGGTTTTGGCGCTATTTCCAAGTGACAGTTCCCGCGAACGCCTTGGGCTGGGATCTGCGCATCACCAACGCCGTCGGCGACCCGCGTTTGGTGGTTTGCCGCGACCTGGCCCCGAACGGGCTTTATACTGCCTCCTACGCTGGCGGTTACTGGTATTGGTACACGGCGGCCTCCTGGCCGAGCAGCAACCAAGTCGCCGCTGACTACGACTGGACGAGCTGGTATTACGAAAACAGCGGCTCCAACTCGTATGGGCGGGTCATGCAAATGGGCATGGGTAATCCCTTGCAGCCGGGCAATTACTACATCGGTGTTTTCAACGCTAGCGGCACCTTCGGCGTGCCCATGAGCTACACGCTGTTCAGCCGCGGCATCGGCACCAACCACAGCATTCGGGTCGTGGACCTGCCCTTCGTGGGCACCGTCGTATCCAACGCCCTGCCCGCGCGTCAAGCCGCCTACTACCGCGTCCAGGTGCCGCCGAACGCAGGTTCGTGGAAACTCCGCCTCGAGCCCACCAATGGCGAGGCGATGCTCATGCTGCAAAAGGACTTCCTGCCCAACACTGCCGCGGGGGGCTCGTCGCCGGTCAATCTGGCCGGCGGCCGGGCTTTGCAAAAGTCGGGCATTGAGCACCATACTCTCATGCCCCGCACCACCGAGGCATTTGTGACCAATGGCACCTATTACGTTGCCGTGGTCAGCGAAGGACAGAACCCCGGGAGTTCCCGCATTGGCTCCAATGGCTGTAGCTATGTCCTCCAAAGCTTCGGCCCCGCATCCACCAATCAGCTCGGCACGGTGGATCCCAGCGGTTTGACAGACATTGTCTTCAACGCTTCCGTGGAAGGCGGCGACCTCAAATTCTACCAATTCAGCGTCCCGCCCGGCACGCTGAATTTGGAGCTCCGCCTGGAGAACCGCGTCGGCAATCCCTACATGAGCTTGCGACCCGGAGCTGCGCTGGTCAGGGGGCTGGATGGCTACGGCGAAAGCGACGGGCAGAGCCATTTGTGGCAGGACGATGCCCTCATTAACTTGGTCTCGCCCGCCGCCACTAACTACACGCTGACCGTACAGGGACGCTATTTCACGAGCGGCTACTCCAACGCCAGCTATACGATCCGGCTTCATGCCATGGGTCTCACCCCAATGACCTTCGACAACGGCACGGCCAATGTCACCGGCCAATCAGTCGGCACCTGGCGTTACTTCACCGTGACCGTGCCGGCTGGCGCACAAGGTTGGGATTTGCGCCTGACGAACGTTACCAGCGGTGACCCCCGCCTGGTGATCCGTCGCGACACGCTGCCCGATGGTCTGAGCACGCACACCGATGCAGGAGGTTATTGGTACTGGTACGCGAACTCGTCCTGGCCCTCGGGATACCAAGTGAGCGCTGATTACGACTGGACGGGATGGTACTATGAAAACAACGGTGCCAACTCCTATGGGAGGGTCTTTGAAACCGGCATGGGCAACCCGCTCTCGCCCGGCAATTACATTGTCGGGGTGATTCAGGGCGGTGGCACAGCCCCGATGAACTACTCGTTGTACAGTCGTGGCATCGGCGCTGGCTACACCATCCCGGTGGGCACGGCACCCTTCACAGGCAGCGTGACAAACAACAACTTGCGTGCCCGCGAGGCCGCCTATTACCGTTTGGAGATTCCGGCAGGGCAACCGAACTGGAAGGTCCGGCTCAGTTCTTTCGTCGGCGAATCCATGCTCATGCTCCAGCGCAGCAATCTGCCGAACGTTGCCGCTTCCTCCTCGTCACCCGCGACGCTCTCCGGCGGGCGCGCGCTGCAAAAGGCTGGCAATGAACAGTTCCTCCTGCTGCCAGAGTCCGGGCAGACAACCATCCCCGGTGGCACCTATTACGTGGCGCTGGCCAGCGAAGGTCAGAACCCGGCCAGCAGTCGCATCGGTTCGAACACTTGCAGTTCGGTTTTCACCAGCTTCGGCCCGCTGGCCGAGGTCGCCTTGGGAAGCGTGGGCGGCGCTGACCTCACCCACAGCAACGCGCTCGCAGCAGGGGAGATCCGGCTCTACAACTTCAATGTCCCACTTGGCGCCTATGCCTTGGAATGCCGCCTGGACAACCAGGTTGGCAACACCTACATGACGCTGCGGCAAGGCGCCGGCTCGCCAACTCCATACTACTCCTACGGCCGGAACGGTGGCCAAAGCTATACCTGGTCGCACTCCCGCATTATCACGCTGCCGAACGTCGCCCCGGGCCTCTACTCCCTGACGACCCACGCGGACCCCAACACCGACGCCAGCCATCTCCTGCGCGTCCGGCACCTCACGCCCTCAAACCTCGCCTTCGACGCCTCGCTCAGCGGGCCAAGTATCACGAACGTGGCGTCTGGTTCACTCGCGGATTTGCAGAAGCAGTATTTCACCGTCACCGTGCCGGCGCTTTTCCAAGGTCAGCCAGTGCTGGGTTGGAAACTCGATCTGGACACCACTTCCGGCAACCCGCGCATGCGCGTCCGCAAAGACACGCTGCCCAACGACAGCGCTTACGGAAACACTCCTTACGTCACCAGCCAGGCCACGATCGTACCGCCCTATCTCACCGCCGGCACCTGGGATGTGGAAGTCCAAGGCCAAGGAGCCTCCACCTTCACCCTCCGCAGCAGCGCCATCCGGGCCGAGCGCCCGGCCTGGGCGATGCCCCAAGTCGGCGGCACTGTCACCACGCCCGGTCTGCCTCCCGCCGGTCCGCTCTTTGGTGACACGGGTATCGGCACAAATGGCGTGGCGCTGCCCGGTGACCAAGGCGTGGACCTCGAGCAAGGTCGGATGCACTACTACGCCATCACCATCCCGTCGAACAACGTCGGCATCATCCGCACCCGCCTGGACGCGGTCAGCGGCAATCCCGACCTCTACATCCGGGCGGGCAACCTGCCATCCCTGACTCACTACCTCGCCGGCGATTCTGGTGCCTATTGCTACGATCGTTACTTGACTGCGAACATTGGTAGTGAATATGGCAACTGGGTGCCTCTGAATGGCCGCTTCGACCTGCAACTCCCACCCGGCACCTGGTATCTCGGCGTGCTGGCCTCCGGCAATTCCAACGTCCGCTACCGACTCCGCTGCTACACCGGCATCATCACACCGCTGGCGTTCGACGGCGTTTCGCTCATCAACCAAACGCTCGCCGCCGGCGATTGGCGCTACTACCAGGTCAACTTGCCGACCAATTGCCCGACGACCTGGAACGTGACCTTCGCCCAAAACCTAGGGGACGTGGTCATGTACGTCCGCGACACCACCGCACCGGGGCATGGCGCTCACGTCACGGATTACCGCGATTGGACCGATGACAACAAGAACCACGGGCCCTATGGCACTGTGGACCCGCCTGGCACCACGAACCTGCCCTGTCCACCACTGCGTCCAGGCCACCGTTACTACGTCGGCTTCCGCGCGGTCAACGATGCGACGTTCTCGGTTAGTTGCACCACAAACTCGACTCCGATCAACTACACCAACGTCGTGCCCTTCTACACTGGCTACTACTCGAACACCATTCCTCCCAATGGCGTCCTCAAGCTGCGCGTGGACGCGCCGCCGGATGGCCGGCGGTTGGTGCTCACCACTACCTGCTCGAACACCGTGACGACGTCCATGTCGCAAGGCAGCGTGCCGCGCTTGGATGGCCGGCATACTTACTGGTCCGGCAGTTACACCTTCAGCCAGGACCTTTACTCGGGCACCTGGCCGTGGGTGCCTGGCTACATGTATTTCCTACTCGTCACGAACAACACGGCCTTGAACCAGTCCTTCGTCCTCAATTCGGACGGTCGCAATGCCGCCACGGATGACTACGACGGCGACGGCCTGCCCGACACCTGGGAACTGGCGTGCTGGGGTTCGATCTATTCCTACAACGGCGCTTCCGACCCTGACGGTGACGGGGTGAACAACCAAGAGGAGTATCTCGAAGGTACCCTCCCGTGCGATGCGGCGGGCTTCCGTCCGCGGCTGCTGGTGAATGCCGTCGCGGGAGTGGTAACTCGCAATCCGGTGGGTTCAGCCACCCTGACGCCGCCCAAAGTTTCATACACTCTGGGCCAGAACGTCCAACTCACCGCCAGCCCTGACCCCGGCTACAGTTTCCTCGGCTGGTCTGGCGACGCCTCCGGAACGCTCAATCCGCTCACCGTGGCCATGAGTGCTCACCGCGCGATTACCGCGAGCTTCGGCATCACCAACCACAGCGGCGCGGACTATCAGTTTCAACTGAGCCTCACCAGTTCGGTACCTGCACCGCCCGCCCTGCAGAACATCGGGGCTGGCAACACCTTTGTTAGCACCATCGTGGACAGTTGCCCCCGCACTGTGCTGCGGTTCCCGCAAGGTAACGGCCTGCTGCTCCAACCCACCAGCGGCGTCGTGCCTACGAACACCTACACCATCGTCATGCTCTTCCGCTTCGACACCGTAGCGAGCTGGAAGCGCGTGCTGGATTTCGAAGCCGGCGTTTCGGACAACGGCCTCTATTTACTCAACGGCGCGCTGTATCTCTATCCCAGCGCCAGCGGTCCGGCTGGGGCCGTGCTCGCCAGCAACTGGGTGCAAGTCGTGTTGACGCGTGACGCAGCGAAGACCGTCGTGGGCTATGTCAACGGGGTGCAACAATTCACCTTCACGGACACCGCTGACAACGCCGCGATCAGCGCCGCCAACGCGCTGCGGTTCTTTAAGGATAACAACAGTCTCAGCGAGGAAAGCGCCGGCGAGGTGGCCCGCATTCGCCTCTACGCCGCGCCCATGACGCCCGCGCAAGTGGCCCTGCTCAACCGCACGGACTGCAACGGTGTGCCGCGTTTCCTGACGCCGTGGTACAGCCCGTCACTGGTGCTGAACCTGCCGGTAACCAACGTCACGCCCGGCGTGCCATACCGCCTGTTAGCCAGCACCAACCTCGCTGCCTGGCTAAGCCTCGCCACCAACACGCCGCTGGCCAATCCGTGGACCTTTACCGATCCGCGCGCCACCAACTACCCGAACCGTTTCTATCGCCTGGCCACGCCTTGAGGCGGCGCTGAGGTGTTCCCCCAGCGTAACCGCCCGTGGCCGGACCCAAACCGGCTGCGGGTGTGGGGACTGGCAGATGGATGGCGGAGGCTGCCAGCCGGTTTTCGCGGACTTCGGCCCCTTGCCGGACGAACTGGACGCCCGTTCCCCGGTTGGCCAGCCGGGGAGTTTGCAAGCCGGCGGCGGTGCGAAAACCCGGAAAAAGAAGTTGCGCCCGACACGCTTTGCCCCTACTTCTTTGCACGTCAAAGGCCCCTGCGCGGCCGGGTGCGGCTTCTAACATTGGTTATCGGTCACCCCGCTGCAGCTTCCAAAAGTTCGCTTCTCGGTAGTTTTTCCCGCGTGATTTCTTGGGTGCCTCGACACACACACAGCCAACGTATGAACTCCGGCAATCTCCCGCAGCCTGCCCAGGACCGCAGCCAGGCCACGCTCTATGGCGTGGGCTATCTCGAAGTTTCTGAGAAAGGCTTCGGTTTCCTGCGCACGCCCGATAACTTTTTCCATCCCAAGCCCAGCGACATCTTCCTGACGCCGGATACCATCAAGCGCAATTTCCTCCGCGAGGGCAGCCTGATCGAAGGCCCCGTCCAACCGCCCCACCGCGGCAGCAGCCCGCAGCTTCGCTTCGTGGACCGCGTCAACGGCATGTCCTTCGACCAATACGTCAAGGCCGTCCGTTTCGAGAACCTGACCAGCATTGATCCCATCGAGAAATTCAGCCTCGAGACCACGCCGGAAATGATTGAGACCAGAGTCATTGACCTTGTGACTCCCATCGGCAAAGGCACGCGCGGCTTGATAGTCGCCCCGCCCCGCACGGGCAAGACCACCATCCTCAAGCAGATTGCCAACGCGATCACCACCAATCACCCGGATGTCCATGTGATGGTGCTGCTCATTGACGAGCGGCCCGAGGAAGTGACCGATTTTCAGCGTTCGGTGAAGGCGGAAGTCGTGGCCTCCTCCAATGACCAGGATCTGGAAACCCACGTTCGCCTCTCACGCTTCATGATCGAGCGCTGCCGGCGCATGGTCGAGAGTGGCCGCGATGTCTTTGTGCTCATGGACTCGCTTACCCGCGTCGCCCGCGCCTATAACAACGCGCAAGGCACTTCCGGCCGCACGATGAGCGGCGGTGTGGATGCCCGCGCGCTGGAGATTCCGCGGCGCATGTTTGCTTCCGCCCGCAAGATCGAGGACGGCGGCTCGCTGACCATTGTGGCGACGGCCTTGGTGGATACCGGATCCCGCATGGATGAACTGATCTTCCAGGAGTTCAAGGGCACCGGCAACATGGAGTTGATTCTCGACCGCAAGCTCTCCGACCGCCGGCTTTACCCAGCGATTGACATCCCCAAGAGCGGCACGCGCAAAGAGGAGAAACTCTTTCCCGCGAAGCACCTCGAACCTATCCGCAAGCTGCGCCGCATGATGGTGGACCTCAATCCCGTCGAGGCCATGGAGACGCTCACCGCCGCGCTGCGCAAGCACCGCACTAACGAAGAGTTGCTCCACAAACTCGAAAAAGGCGCCTGAGTGGCGCGCGTCCTCGCGCCGATGCCCCGCGCTCCCGATCGATCCTCGGCCCGTTTGACCCACCGGCCGCCGCTGGCGCGGATGATGCGCCTCCACGCGGCCATCCAGTCCGGCCAGTATCCCAACGCCACCAAACTCGGGCGGGAACTGGGCGTCAGTGCTAAATCCATCCAGCGCGACATCGGGTTCATGCGCGATCGGCTGAATCTTCCGCTCGCCTACGACGAACTCCGCTGGGGCTATTATTACACCGAGGAAGTCAGCAGCTTTCCCAGCCTGCAAATCAACGAGGGGGAACTCTTCTCTCTGCTCGTGGCGGAGAAAGCTCTCCAGCAATATCGCGGCACAAGTTTTGAGAAGCCGCTCCTGAGTGCGCTCCGCAAAATCTCCGAAGCGTTGCCGGATACCATTTCCATCCGCCTGGCTGACTGGGACCAGTCCGTCTCCTTCCGCCAGCGGGCGGAATCCTTGGTGGACCTCCAAATCTTCGACACCCTCGCCCGCGCCGCGGCCCGTCGTCAGCAACTCGAGCTAAGTTATCGCAAGGCCGGCAATGCCGCCGCGGAGAAGCGCGTCGTGGACCCGTACCATCTCGCGAACATCAACGGGGAATGGTATCTCTTCGCCTACGACCATCTCCGCCGCGACCTACGCACCTTTGTGCCGGCGCGTATTCAGTCTGTGAAATGCACGGGCGAGACCTTTGAGCGGCCGAAGAAATTCTCACTGGAACACCGGCTCCGCGGCAGCTTTGGCGTCGTGGCCGGGGAGGGCAACCATGACATAGTGATTCAATTCACGCCCGCGGTTGCCGATTACATCCGCGAGAAGAAGTGGCATGAGAGCCAGCAGCTTCGCAATCTCCGCCAGGGCGGCGTCGAACTCCGACTGCGCCTGAGCAGTCTCTCCGAAATCGAACGTTGGATACTAAGTTGGGGCGGCCACGCCCGCGTCCTCCAGCCCAAAGAACTCCGCGATTCTGTCCACGCCGCCGCCCGCCAAATCCTCAACTCCTGACGAGCTTCCCCCTTGCTCATCTGCGGTCGTCCCCGAAGCTGCGGGGATTCCTATGCCCACCCCGACTTTCTTCGACACCCACGCGCATCTCGATGACCCGAAGTTCGCCACCGACTTTGAGGCGGTGCTCGTCCGGGCACAGGCCGCCGGCATCACCCGCTTCATCACCGTAGGCACGGACCTCGAACGCAGCCGGCGCGCGATCGCACTGGCCGAGCGCTGGCCTTGCATCTGGGCCGTGGTTGGCTGGCATCCTTCGGACGCTCACGAGGCGCCGGCTGATTTCCGCCCTGCCCTGCATGAACTTGCCCGCCACCCCAAGGTCGTTGCGCTGGGCGAAACCGGCCTCGATTACTACTGGCTTCCCAGCAAACACGGCCGCGGCACCCTTGCCGACGATGCCCACCACCAAGCGCGCCAGGCCGACCTCTTCCGCCAGCACCTCGAGGTCGCCCTCGAGTTGGGCTTGAACGTCGTCATTCACCAGCGCGACTCGTTCGAGGATTGTCTCGCGCAATTCGCTCCGTTCGCAGACCGGCTCAAGGCGGTTTTCCACTGCTTCGGTGAGCCGCCTGAGCGCCTCCGCCGCGTGCTTGAGTTGGGCAGCCTGGTTAGTTTCACCGGCAACGTCACCTTCAAGAACGCGCCCGGCATCCGCGACAGCGCCGCCGCAGTGCCTGCTGGCAGTTTCATGCTGGAGACCGACTGCCCCTACATGTCCCCGATGCCACATCGGGGTCAGCGCTGTGAACCGGCGTTCATCCCGCATACCGCCCAAGTGATCGCCCAAGCCCGTCAGTGCTCACTGGAAGAGCTTAGCTGCATGACCTGCGAAACCGCCCACCAATTCTTCCCGCGGCTAAAGGAGTAGCTTGGAGGTCGCGCCGGGCGCGGCTTGTGAACCGCGCAGCCCTCCCTTATCGTCGCCGCATGAAGTTGCATCGAGCCGCCGTGCTGGGGTTGGTCGCCATGAGCTTGGCGACCGCGCTGGCCGACACGCTGGAATTGAAAGACGACGCCTCCCTCACCGGTCGCATCCTGGCGGAGAAGGAGGATAAGGTGTACGTGGATCTCGGTTTCACCGTGCTCGCCGTGCCGCGGTCGGCCATCGAACGGGTCAGTCGGGGCAGCGCCCCCGCCGCCGCTCCCGCGCCAACTGACGCGACGGCCCCGGATTCGTTGTACCGCTCCCACCCACGCGCCCCGGTCGAACGCGCCGTCCGGGAGTGGGTCAGTCTGCTCGGCGAAGCGGTGGTCCAGATTCGCACCCCCAGCGGGCTAGGCTCGGGCTTCATCCTCAATCCTGACGGGCATCTGGTCACCAACTTCCACGTCATCGAAGGCGAGACGCAGCTCTCGGTGGAAGTCTATCACGTCGCCAACGGACGTCTCGACCAGCGGGTGTACAAACAGGTCCGCATCATCGCGGCCAACAAGTTCGCCGACCTCGCCCTGCTCAAGATCGAGGACAAAGACGCGCCGGCGTTCGCCACCGTGCCACTGGGCAATTCCGATGCGCTGGCGGTGGGGCAGCGCGTCTTCGCCATCGGCAGTCCGCTCGGCTTGGAGCGCACCGTGACGGAAGGCATCATCAGCACGACCACCCGGCAAATCGCGGGCGACCTTTACCTGCAAACCTCGACGCAGATCAATCCCGGCAACAGCGGCGGCCCGCTCTTCGATCTCAGCGGACAGGTGGTGGGCGTCACCAACATGAAAGTGACCGCCGGCGAGGGCATTGCGTTTGCCATTCCGGTGAACGGCCTCAAACAGTTCCTCGATCACCGCGATGCGTTCGCCTACTCGAACGAGAGCCCGAACACTCCCTACCGCTACCTCGAACCGCCCGCGCGCACCCGCCTGCCCACTGGCCCGCAACGCTGACCTTGATGCTCTCCCTCGCCGACACACCCACGCCTGCCCCACGTCGGGCCGGCGCGTGGCCGCCACCGACGAACTTGGGCGCCGGCCTCCGACTCGACGCGAATCCAAGCCTGGCGAGGGTCTCGCTTGGCGGTCGGTGCGGGGGCCGACGGGGAGGGGATTCCGCTTGCGCGCCAGCGTCTTGGAGCGCGGCTGTCTCAGCCGCAGCCGCGGGGAATAAGGGACAACCCAACTACTTCGTCGAGCGTTCACGACCACCGAAGCGGGAGTGGGAACGCACCAGTGGACGCGGTGACCAAGCCTTGGGCCATCGGCTTGGGAACGAGGCTGTAGCTGAGACAGCCGCGCTCCGACGACATTCTTCCACCAAGCTGCCCGCGAACCTCGCCTGCTCCCTGCTGCTCCTGCTCCTGGCGCTTGCTCCGGCCTTTGCCGCCACGCCGGAAGCCGCGCGACTGCTGCCGCCCGATACCTTGTTCCTGCTCACGGCACCAAATTACGTCCAGGCCGAGGCCGCGTTCACCAACCTGCCGATGGCCCGGCTCTGGCGCGATCCGGCGATGCGCGCGCCCGCCGACCGACTGGAGCGCTGGTGGCGGGACGACTTCATCGCCCGGTTGAACCGACACTGGGGCTTTTCGCTGAACGAACTTCACAATCTGATTCGCGGCCAAGTAATCTTCGCCTTGCTGCCGGGGCAGAAGTCGCAGCGCGAGTGGTTGCTCCTCGCGGATGTCGGCGACCGTGCGTCGCTGCTGGCCACCAATCTGGCGCGCTTCCGCAAGGCCTGGCAGGTCAACGGGCGAACGCTGCGCACCGAAACGGTGCAGGGCCAGGAAGTCATGGTGTTGACGTTGCCGGAGGAGGTCATGCCGGCGGACCTGCGCGCCACGGTGAATACCCGCCACGATTTCAACGAGTCCATCGCCCCCAAGCCGGTAACGCCGCGGGCGCTGACCACCGTGGACCGCCCGCCCATCAAGGCCGGCGAAGTGCGGTTGGTGCAGGCCGGCTCTTGCCTGCTGGTGGGCAGCAGTTCGGCGGCGCTCGGCGCGGTGCTGGCCCGCTTGGCGCGGAAGGACCTGCCGGTGCTCGCGGACCAGGCGGCCTATACCCGCCAAAGCGCCGCGCTGGCCAAAGACGCGCCGCTGTGGGGCTGGGCGGACGCGCGGACGGTGCTCGATTTGTTCGGCGTGCCCGCGGCCACCAACGCCATCTCCGCCGAGTCCCTGGCCGGCAACCCGGGAGCCGCTGTCTTTCTCTCGCCGGGCCTGGGCCAGTTAGGGCGGGCGGTGGGTTTGGGCACGATGCAGACCGCCGCCTTCAGTCTGCGCAGCACCGCCGAAGGCACCCGCTTTGACCTGCGGCTCACCTCGCAGGACCGCGCCCCGCGCAACCTCCTCGCCGCGCTGGCCGGGCCGCCTGCCGACCTCGCTCCGCCGGCGTTTGTGCCCGCCGACGCCCTGGAATTCGACCGCGTGCGCTGGACCGCCAGTAACTTGCCGTCCGCGCTGGAGCAAGCCTTCGACGACTTTTCCCCGCGCTTCGGCAGTGCCGTAAATTTCCTGCTCGATACCGCCAACGACGCGGCCAAGTCGAAGGATGCCACCTTCGACCTCCGGGGGCACTTGCGCGCCGGGTTGGGCGAGGAATTGCTGCGCTGGGATCGCCTGGTCGGCGACGCCAGCACGACGCAATCTGTCCGCCGCGTGCTGGTGTTCCCGTCGCCGGCGCCCGAGCGGATGGTGGCGGCTTTGCGGGCGCTCTTTGTGCTGTTTCCGCAACAGGAGGGCGACGCCATCGAGCGGGAGTTTCTCACGCGGAAGATTTATTCCGTGCCGCTGCCGCCGCTGCCGGGCACTGCGCCGCCCACGGGCGGATTGGGCACGCTGTACTATGCGGCCTCCACCGGTCACGTCATTCTTTCCACGGCGGAAAGCCTGGTGGAGGAATTCCTGCGCCACGGCGACACCACACCGAAACCGTTGAAGGACGTGCCCGGCTTGCAGGCCGCGCGGGAGAAGGTGGTCGGTCCGGGCGCGCGGGCGGCGGGTTGCTGGAACGAAACCGCCCTCGGCAAGTCCGCTTGGGCGACACTCAGGCACCAGGCTGAATCGGGCGCGGCGCTGGCGCCGTTCCTGCCACTGCCGGAAGTGCTGGGTCGCGCCGTGCTGGAGGAAGCCTCGATCCCTTCGCTGGCCGAAGGCGGTGGCCTGCCGGCGTTCGACGCGGTGGCGAAGTACTTCCACCTGTCCGTCTATGCGCTGGCGGTGGACGCAAATGGCGTGACGCTGCGCTACTTCGCGCCCACGCCACCGGGGTTGGAACGGAAGTGAGGGCCAGCGAGGCGACAGCCCAGCCCGCGATCGGGCGACCGCCGCTGCGGGCTAACCTGACTTCCTCCGCGTCGCGCATGAGTTGTGGATTTGCAAGTGCCGAGCTTCCGTTCACTTGCTACGACTGGCCGTCGCCCAGGCCGGGGGCGCGGCAAACAGCGGCAACAGGCCCAGTTGGTCGAGCATGACGTTGAGATACTTGGGCACCTCGGTGACCACGGTCTTGAACGCCTTGCCGCCCAGTTCCAAGCGCCCCAGCCGAATGCACTGGAGTTGGCGCAACAGATTGTGGACCTCGATCGTTTGGTCCTGTTGCCGCCACTGCAATTCGAGCTTGGCGCCCAACCAGTAAGCGATAAAACAAATCCGCACATGATTGCGCACCCGATCCGGTCGGTGGTGAAACACCGGGCGCACGCGCAGGCAGGATTTCAAATGGCAAAATGCATCCTCCACCTCCAGCAGGATTTTGTAATGGGCCAGCACGCCCGCGGCCGGCACGGACTCCGGCAGGGTGTTGGTGCCCAGCAGGCAGAGACCGTCGCGGCCCGTTTCGGCCGCAATCGCCTCGGCCCGCCGCGACCACTGGAGCTGGCCCTGCGGGTCCACGGCCTACTCGAAATACTTGTGGGCTTTGAGGCGCGGTAAGGTCCGCCCCACCTGGCTGGCCAGCTTCTGCGGGTTAACCTGCTGGCGCTTGACGGCCGCCCATCGTTGCAGTTCGGTTTCGGCTTTGGCCAGCCGGGCCTGGCGGCGTTGCGGTCGCGCTGCCGCCGCCACGGCCCGCCCGCAATGACATAGCGTTGGCCCGCCCGCACCACCTCCAGCACTTGGGGCTGATCCCCCAGTTCGGGGGCCGTGTCGGCCGGCAGGTCTGCCAGGAGTTGCTCCAGCGCGGCGGCGCCCAAGCGCGTCACGTATTGCAGCCCGAGGGTTTCCAAGGCTGCCAGGTCTGCCTTGCTGCTCCTGCCGCCATCAAAGACAAAGACGGCTTCCCGAATGCCAAAGCGGCGGCGCAAGGCGACCAGCAAGCCCGGCAAGGTGGTCGTGTCGGCGCGGTTGACGCGCAACACTTCCAGAGGCAGCGGCAGGCCCTGCGCATCGGTGACCACCGCCGAAATGATTTCGGGGCGGTCAGAACGATGGTCACAGCGGTGGCCGTATTGGCTCAGACCGGGGGGGACCGGCGCCTTCAAAATAGACGCTGGTCAGGTCATAAAGCACCAGCGTGAGGCCGTGGGGAAAGGCCTGGGCATTGAGTTGTTTTTCGATGCCGACCCACCGGCCGCTCAGTTGTTCCATGGCGGCGTAGAGGTCGTCCTCAGCGAAATCCTCGGTGGCGGGATCCAACCCGCAAGCGGCGGCCAGCAGCGTGCCGCGGGCGTGGTCGGCCAACGCGAGTTTGGCGCTGGGAAAGAGCAGACGACCAAAAATCATGGCCTTGAGCAGGCCGGCGGCGCGCGGCTCGGGCAGGCCCGCAAAGAGCCGGTCCAAGTCCAGTTGCGCCCAGGCGTGGTGCAAGACGGCCAGGCCGCCGAAGCTCAAGGCCTCGGCCAAGGCGAGTTGCTCGCTGGGGATGAAGCTCTGGCCGCGCAGGGACTGGGCGATGAGGTCGCGGGTTTCCGGCGGCAAGGCGGTGATATTGCAGCGGGTGCGGGAGCGCGGGCCTTTGGGGGTGCGGAAAGACTCCCGGACTAGTTAGGTGAGGCAGGTGTGCTGGCCGTGCTTGCACCGGGTTGCCTGGACGAATATACGGGTTACAGGATATCGCCTCCATTGAACGGAGTCATTGCATACACTGAACTATTACTTGCTACATAATTGGCAAAAACATGGCTTTTAGGCCGTTTTCATCAAAGGGGGAAGGAAGTCAGACTAGCGGTTCCCCAGCACCGGCAGCAGGCAACGTCCGGTGTGCGACTCCGCGCAGCGCGCCACGACTTCCGGCGGGCCTTCAGCCACGATGCACCCGCCGCCGGCGCCACCTTCCGGGCCGAGGTCAATTACCCAGTCGGCTTCGGCGATGAGATCGAGGTTGTGCTCGATGACGATGACGGTGTGGCCAGCGTCCACGAGGCGCTGGAGGACTTCCACCAAGCGGCGCACATCGGCCATGTGCAGGCCGATGGTGGGTTCTTCGAGCAGGAAAAGGTTTCGACGGGAGGGGATGCCGGATGCCGGATGCCCGATCAACTCGGTCTCGGGCGAGGGTTTCAGGCCGCTGAGCAAATGCGTCACGAGTTTCACGCGCTGCGCCTCGCCGCCGCTGAGCGTGGGGCTGGTCTGCCCAAGCTTCACGTAATCGAGGCCGGTGTCGTGGAGGGCTTGCAGGGCGCGGTGGATTTTGCGGTGGGGCTTGAAGAACTCCAGCGCCTCCTCGACGGACAGGTCGAGCACTTCGGCGATGTTCTTGCCGCCGTATTGGATGTCGAGGGTCTCAGGCACGAAGCGCAGGCCGTTGCAGATTTCACACCGCACGAACGCGGGCGGCAGGAAGTTCATTTCCAGCTTCACCTGCCCGGCGCCGTCGCAGCCGGTGCAACGGCCCGCCGGGCTGTTGAAGGAAAAGCGTCCCGGTCCGTAACCGCGGAGCCGCGCCTCAGGCACCTGGGCGAACAGCGCGCGGATGTCGTCGAAGAACCCGACATAAGTGGCGGGCGTCGAACGCGGGGTGCGGCCGATGGGGGATTGGTCCACTTCGTGGACGGCGGCGAGGGCGTCGTGGCCGGTGACGGAGGCGGGTGAGGCGTGATGCGTGATGCGTGACTCGGTTGCCACGCTACGGCTGCCGGGTTTCGTCTTGCGTGATTTAAGGACTTCGGTCAGGGCGGGGAGGAGGCACTCGCGGATGAGCGTGCTCTTGCCGGAACCGCTGACGCCGGTGACGCAGGTGAAGCGGCCGAGCGGGAAGTTGACGGTCAGGTCTTGCAGGTTGTGCGTGCGGGCGTGGTGCAGCGTGAGCCGGGGCAAGTCCGAAGCCCGAAATCCGAAATCCGAAACAAGCCCGAAATCCGAAGTCCGAATAACGGCTTCCCTCGCGAGACTTTCGGTTTTCGGTTTTCGGATTTGTTTCGGATTTCGGACTTCGGATTTCGGATTTCCGACGGGCCTTCTCTCGCCCCTCGCCGGATGCTTCCGCTCCGCCTGCTCGCGCAAACACTGCCCGGTGACGGACTCGGGATGCCTCGCCAGTTCGGCCAAGGTGCCCGCGGCGACGACCTCGCCGCCATGCACGCCGGCGCCGGGGCCGAGGTCAATCACCCAGTCGGCGCGGCGCATCGTGGCTTCGTCGTGCTCGACGACGAGGATCGAGTTGCCGCGGGAACGGAGCTTTTCCAGCGCGTCGAGCAGACGCTCGTTGTCGCGGGCGTGCAGGCCGATGGTCGGCTCGTCGAGGATGTAGAGCACGCCGCTGAGGTTCGAGCCGAGTTGCGCCGCGAGCCGGATGCGCTGGCCTTCGCCACC